>OFTX01000924.1_pt1 | contig 12314 bp, 14 predicted proteins | sample 1775051 | NCBI WGS metagenome assembly OFTX01 (sample SAMN08195772, study PRJEB24354) | sludge metagenome | isolation source: sludge from phenol fed wastewater aerobic bioreactor A | place: India: Nagpur | collected 2016-09-15
CGGAACTGCTCGAACGCCCCGCCGACCTCGAGGACGCGCGCCTGCGCCGCACCCGCGCGATCGTCGCCGCCGAGGCCGCCCGCGTCGCCGCCGCCGACGCGCTGACGCTCGGCGAACGCGCCCAGGCCGAGGCCGACGCGATCGCCCGCAACGCCCTCGAGGCGCTCTCGACCGCGCGCGAGGCCAAGGGCCGCTGCGAGGAACGCCTCGTCGCCGCCGCCGCGCGCCGCGCCGAGATCGCCGAGGCGATCGAGGAGGCCTACGAGATCGCGCCGGCCGCGCTCGCCGCCCGTCTCGGCCTCGCCGACGACGCGCCGCTGCCCGACGAGACCGCGACCGAGCGGCGCCTCGAGCGTCTGCGCGTCGAGCGCGAGAAGCTCGGCGCGGTCAATCTGCGCGCCGAGGACGAACTGACCGAAATCGAGGCCCGCCGCGAGGAGCTCCTCGCCGAACGCGACGCCCTGGTCGAGGCGATCCGCCGCCTGCGCGCCTCGATCCAGACGCTGAACCGCGAGGCGCGCGAACGCCTGATGGCCGCCTTCGACCGGGTGAACGGCCATTTCCGCGAGCTCTTCACCCATCTCTTCGGCGGCGGCGAGGCCGAGCTGCAACTGGTCGAATCCGACGATCCGCTCGAGGCCGGCCTCGAGATCCTCGCCCGGCCCCCCGGCAAGAAGCCGGCGACCCTGACGCTCCTCTCCGGCGGCGAGCAGGCGCTGACCGCGCTCGCCCTGATCTTCGCGGTGTTTCTGACCAATCCGGCGCCGATCTGCGTCCTCGACGAGGTCGACGCGCCCCTCGACGACGCCAACGTCGAACGCTACTGCGACCTGCTCGAGCGCATGACCCGGCTCACCGACACCCGCTTCGTGGTGATCACCCACAATCCGATCACCATGGCGCGGATGAATCGCCTGTTCGGCGTCACCATGTCGGAGCGCGGCGTCTCGCAACTGGTGTCGGTCGATCTCGAGCGCGCCGCCCGCATCGTCGAGCCCGCCCGGGCAGGCTGAGGCCCCACTCGCTTCCAAACTTTCGCCGGAAGAGCCTATCCCTTTGTTTTCATGGGAATAAACTAAAGTCTGGTGTCCTTGACACGAAATTCCGCCGCCACTATGGTGCGCCCGGTTTCGAAGGTGGGATCGGCCGTCGCCGCGCCTGCGTGAGATGATGCCCGGAACGAGGGGTCCCGACCATGATCGAACGATCGCCGGGAAGAGATCCCGAGAGAACCGAGGCCGAGCTCTCCGCGGCGGCGAGGACACCGACCGACGAAGCGGCGCTCGCCGCGCGTCTGGAACGTCTGGGGGGGACCCTCGAGGCGCGCCGGGCGGCGGAAGAGGCGGCGAATGCCAAGGCGAGACCGGCCGGTTTCGCTCAGGCGACCAAGATCGCTTCCGAATTCGTGGCCGGCGTGATCGTCGGCGGCGGCCTCGGCTGGGTGATCGATCGGGCGCTCGGCACCGCTCCCTGGGCGTTGATCGTCTTCGTGCTTCTCGGCTTCGCGGCGGGCGTTCTCAACGTCCTCAGGGCCGAGGGGGTGGTGGCCGGAGCCGGCGCCCGGCTGCGCGAGGCGGAAAAGAATTCGGGGTCCGCGTCGGGTCGTTCCGACGAGGGTCCTGGCCCAACGGCGTAGAGCGCGCGCGTCGCGTCCGTGCTATGCGATGGGCCGAAACGAGAATCGAGGGCTCGCGTGCCGTGGCGGCGCGGGGGCGTGGGGCGGGGCTTCGAGCCGCGCGGTGGGGTTCGGTGGCCGTTCGGCGCCGACGACGAGAGAGTGGAGACTGACAGGTGGCAGCCGACAAGGTCGATCCGATCCATCAGTTCCAGATCACCAAGATTCTCCCGATTCAGGTCGGGCACTGGGACGTCTCCTTCACCAACTCGTCGCTGTTCATGGCGGTGGTGGTGATCCTGGCGACCGGCTTCCTGGTCATGGCCTCCTCGAGCCGCGCGATCGTGCCGAGCCGTTGGCAGGTCGTCGCCGAGATGGCCTATTCCTTCGTCGCCGACACCCTGCGCGACGCCGCCGGCAAGGCCGGGATGCAGTTCTTCCCGCTGGTGTTCTCGCTGTTCATGTTCGTGCTGGTCGCGAACCTGATCGGTCTGGTGCCCTACTTCTTCACGGTCACGTCGCACATCATCGTCACCTTCTCGCTGGCGATCCTGGTCATCGGCATCGTGATCGGCTTCGGTATCTGGAAGCACGGCTTCCACTTCTTCAATCTGTTCGTGCCGAAGGGTGTTCCCGCGGCGCTGATCCCGCTGGTGACGCTGATCGAGATCATCTCGTTCCTGTCCCGCCCGATCAGCCTCTCGGTTCGTCTCTTCGCCAACATGCTGGCCGGTCACATCACCCTGAAGGTCTTCGCGGGCTTCGTGGTGACGCTCTCCGCCGCCGGCGCCGTCGGCACGGTGGGCTCGATCCTGCCGCTGGCGATGGCCGTGGCGCTGACCGCGCTCGAATTCCTGGTCGCCTTCCTGCAGGCCTACGTCTTCACCGTTCTGACCTGCATGTACCTCAACGACGCGATCCATCCCGGCCACTGAGCCGGACGGACGCGGGCAGTACCCTTCAACAGACGACACCCCGAAGGAGCATTCTGATGGATCCGCAAGCTGCGAAGTACCTCGGCGCCGGTATCGCCACCCTCGGCATGGCCGGTGCGGGCATCGGTCTCGGCACCATCTTCGGCAACTACCTCGCCGGCGCCCTGCGCAACCCGGCCGCCGCCGATGGCCAGTTCGGCCGCCTGATCTTCGGCTTCGCCGTGACCGAAGCGCTCGGCATCTTCTCGCTGCTCGTCGCGCTGATCCTCCTCTTCGCCTGATCGGCGTCGAGCGAGCCTCTTCGATCACCGGCCGTCCTCGTGGCGGTCGGTGACGCATGCGACTGATCCCGTCGTCGGCTGGTCGGCGATGGAGAACCGGATCATACCGGGGCGGGCACGATGGCAGAAAACGTCCACACCACGGCCGAGGTGCAACACCAAGGTGGGCACAGCGGGGTCTTCCCCCCGTTCGACAGCTCCACCTTCGCGTCGCAGATCCTCTGGCTGGCGATCACCTTCGGCCTCTTCTACGTGTTGATGGCCAAGGTCGCTTTGCCGCGGATCGGCGGCATCCTCGAGGCGCGTCACGAGAAGATCGGCCGCGACCTCGAAGAAGCGAACCGGCTGAAGGCCGAATCGGAAGCCGCCGGTGCGGCCTACGAGGCGTCCCTCGCCGAGGCGCGCAAGAAGGCTCAGGACATCGCGTCTCAGACCCGCGCGACCCTGGCGGCTTCGGTCGACGCCAAGCGTCACGAGGCCGAGACCGCTCTCTCCGCCAAGATCGCCGATGCCGAGACCCGGATTTCGGAGATCAAAGCCAAGGCTCTGGGTGAGGTCGACGGCATCGCCGTGGAGACCACCGAAGCCCTGGTGTCGTCGCTGATCGGCGACGGTGTCGGCCGCGACGAGATCGTCGCCGCCGTCCAGTCGGCCAAGTGAGGAGAACCCCATGGACGCGACGTCTCTCGCCTCTTTGTGGGCCTTCGTCTCGCTGCTGATCTTCGTCGGCGTGATCGTCTATCTCAAGGTGCCGGCCAAGATCGGCGCCGCGCTCGACGGCAAGGTCGACGCGATCAAGGCCGAGCTCGACGAGGCCAAGCGTCTTCGCGAGGAAGCGGCCGAGCTCTTGGCCGCCTACAAGAAGAAGGCTGCGGACGCCGAGCTCGAAGCTCAGTCGATCGTCGCCGAAGCCAAGACCCAGGCGGAGCTCGCCACCGTCGAGGCCGAAAAGGCGCTCGCCGAGCTGATCGAGCGTCGCACCAAGTCGGCCGAATCCAAGATCGCTCAGGCCGAGGCTCAGGCCGTGGCCGAGGTTCGCTCGCGCGCCGCCGACCTCGCGGTCGCCGCCGCCGAGAGGATCCTGGTGAACCGCACCGCCGGTGTCACCGGCGCGGATCTGGTCGCCAAGGGCATCGCCGAAGTCGGCGCCAAGCTCAACTGAGCCACGGCCGTCGATCGAACGGACTTGCGAGACCCGCGCCTCCCGATGGAGGCGCGGGTCTTCGCGTTTCCGGGGGGAACCGGGAGGGGACGGGCGCATGGCCTCCTTCGTCTATTTCGCCTACGGCTCCAATCTCCTCGCCGCGCGGCTCGCCGCCCGCCGCCCGAGCGCCGTCTGCCTCGGCCTGGCGGTCGCTGGAGATCACCGCGTCGCCTATGACGTGCGCGCCGCCGACGGCTCGGCCAAATTAGGCCTTCGTCCGGCCCTCGGCGACGTCGCGCACGGGCTCCTCTGGCGCATCGAGGACGCCGACCGCGAGGGACTGGCGCAGGCCGAAGGCACGAACTATCGAGAGATCGTCGATTTCCCGGTGCGCCGCGCCGACGGACGCCGCGAGGCGGTGGTGAGCTGGTTGCCGCATCGCCCGCCCGAACCGGGCCGTCCCTGGCACTGGTATCGCGCCCTCGCGCTCGCCGGGGCGCACGAAGCGGCTCTCCCGCCGGAAGCCGTCGCCCGCATCGCCGACGTCGCCTTCGCGCGCGACCCCGATCCGGATCGCCCGAGTTTCGTCGCCGCGCGCGAGGCGTTGCGTCTCGCAGGCCGGCTCGACCTGCTCGACGACGTCTGAGTTCCCGGTGACGGCCGCAGCCCGCGACGTCGCGGCGTTTCAGCCGAAGAGGTCCGGCCCCTCGGCCTTCACCTTTCGCGGCTTGCGCACTGGAACCCGCCGCGCCTTCGGCTCCTCGCCGAGGGCGAGCGCCACCGGGGCGAAACTGCGTCGATGGAGCGGCGAGGCACCGGCTCGCGCGAGCGCCTCCATGTGCTTCGGCGTGCCGTAGCCCTTGTGCACCTCCAGGCTCCAGTCGGGATAGTCGCCGGCCGCCTGGACCATCAGCCGATCGCGCAGAACCTTGGCGACGATCGAGGCGGCGGCGATCGAGAGCGACCGCGCGTCGCCCTTGGTGACCGCCGTCCCGGGCGCGGGCAGGCCGGGCGGCACGTCGAGCCCGTCGATCATTACATGATCCGGCCGAACCGCGAGCCCCCGCACGGCACGGCGCATCGCGTCGAGCGTCGCGGCGCGAATGTCGGTCGCATCGATCCGTCCGACCGAGCCGAGCGCGACGGCCACGCCGTGATGCGCCAGGATCTCGTCGAAGAGACGCTCGCGCGTCGCTTCGTCGAGCTTCTTGGAATCGTTCAGCCCCTCCGGCACGTGCGCCCAGTCGAGCACCACGGCGGCGGCGACCACCGGCCCCGCGATCGGCCCGCGTCCGGCCTCGTCGACCCCCGCGATCCTGAGTCGCGGCGCCCCGAGCCCGCGTTCGAGCGCGTCGTCCGGCCCGCTGGGCGCGGTCGCGGCGCGCGGGCGCTTCGTCTTCTCAGGCCTGGTCATGATCGTCTCCCGGGAGCCGCGTGACGCCGGAGGCGTCGATGGGGAAGAACGGATTGTGGGCGACCTCCCACAGATGCCCGTCCGGATCGGCGAAATAGCCGGAATAGCCGCCCCAGAACACCTCTTCCGCCGCCTTGACGAGACGCCCTCCCGACCGCACCGCGAGGGCGAGCGCGTCGTCGACCGCCGCTCTGTCGGAAAGGTTCCAGGCGAGCGTCACCCCGGAAAATCCGGTCCCCGCCGCCTCGATCCGCGCATCCTCGGCGAGCGCCTCGCGGCCGTAGAGCGCCAGGATGACCCCGTTCATGTCGAAGAAGGTGACGGCCGGATTGCTGGAGGCTCCCGGCGTCGGCCCGAGCGCGCCGTAGAAGGCGGTCGCGCGGCCGACGTCGGCGACACCCAACGTGACCAGGGAGAGACGAAGAGACATGAGCGCACTCCACGATCAGAACAGCGACAGTTGAACCCCGGCGGCGAGCGGCGGCGTGAAACGGGTGCAATCGAGCGCGTCCCGGCGCGGCCGCGCGAAGCCGATCCGCTTCGTCGCCAATTCGAACCGGCGCTTGATCGTCTCGGCATAGGGGCCGGATCCCTTCATCCGCCGCCCCCAGGCCGCGTCGTAGTCCTTGCCGTCGCGCATCGAGCGCAGGATCGAGAGGACGTGACGATAACGGTCCGGCTGATGTTCGACGAGCCAGCCCTTGAAGATTTCCGAAACCTCGAGCGGCAGGCGCAACAGCACGTAACCCGCTTCGCGCGCGCCCGCCGCATGCGCCGCCTCGAGGATGCGTTCGATCTCCGGATCGTTGAGCGCGGGAATGATCGGCGCGACCAGGACGCCGGTCGGAACCCCGGCCGCGCTCAGCGCCTGGAGGGCGGCGAGCCGTCGCTCGGGGCTCGACGCACGCGGCTCCATCGCCCGGGCGAGACGGCGGTCGAGTGTGGTGATCGACAACGCCACCCGCGCCAGACCCTCGGCGGCCATCGGCGCGAGAATGTCGAGATCGCGCGCGACCAGTGCCGATTTGGTGACGATCGTGACCGGATGCCGTGTCCGCGCCAGCACCTCGAGCACTTCGCGAGTGATCCGCCAGCGCCGCTCGATCGGCTGATAGGGATCGGTGTTGGTGCCGAGCGCGATCGGGCGGACCTGATAGCCGGGAGCGGCCAGTTCCTGCTCGAGCAGGCGCGCCGCGTCGGGCTTGGCGAAGAGCCGTGCCTCGAAGTCGAGCCCCGGCGACAGGCCCATATAGGCATGCGTCGGCCGGGCGTAGCAGTAGGAACACCCGTGCTCGCAGCCGCGATAGGGGTTGATCGAGCGATCGAAACCGATGTCGGGCGAGGCGTTGCGGGTGATGATCGTCTTCGGCTTCTCCACCGTGACGGTGGTGGCGAAGGCCGGCAGCGGATCGACCTCGCTCCAACCGTCGTCGAAGACCTCCCGCCGCTCGCTCTCGTAGCGCCCGGAGGTGTTGGCGGTGGCGCCGCGCCCACGCCGGCGCTCGCTCGCGACCGTCCCCTCCGGGGTCGGGAGCGGAGCCGCGCCGGAGGCGGGAGGGAGAGAGGGAGTCGCCGTGTTCATGGTTCGATCATGGGCCAAGGCGAGGAACAAGACAAGAACATGCCTTCAATTTCCGCTCCTTTCGCAATGTGTCGTGCTGGCCGGTTCCGACGGCGGCGTGTATGAGACGAGGGGGAAGAGCGCGGCGTGCGGCCGCGCCGTCGCGGATGTTTCCAGTCCTCGGGGGGGCCGCCGACATGCTGTCCGTCGTCGTACCGACGCGAAATTCGGAGGAGGGGCTGGCGCGCACCCTGTCGTCGCTGGTCTCCGGCGCGGCGGAGGGAGTGGTGCGTGAGGTCGTCGTGGTCGACGAGGCCTCCACCGACGGGACGCGCGTCGTCGCCGACGCCGCCGGTTGCACGCTGGTCGAGGGCCGGGGCGGATGGTGCGGCAAGATCGCGACCGGCCTCGGGGTGGCGCGTCGCGCGCCGTGGTTCCTGGTGCTGCCGCCCAATGTCTTCCTCGAGGGCGAGTGGTTTCGCGAGGCGGCGAGTTTCGTCGATCGCGTCGAGCGGATGGGCCGTGGCGAGACCTCGATCGCCGCCTTCCGTCTCGCCTATGACGAATTCGGCTGGAGGGCGCGGGTCGCCGAGCGGCTCGCCGGCTTCGCGCAGGGGCTGATGGGCCTGCCCGGCGCCGAGCAGGGCCTCCTGGTCGCGCGCGCGCCGCTCGAGGCAGCCGCTCTCGCCGCCGGGCCGAACGCCGGCCATGCCGCCCTGCTGCGCCGGCTCGCGCGCTCGCGGCGCCACGTGCTGCGCGCCGAGGCGGTCGTCCTGCCGCCGGGCGGTGGCGGCTCCGCCGTGCCCTCGCTCGTCGGTCTCGTCCGCATCGCCGCCGGCGCCTTCGGTGTGCCGCCCGCCGAAACCGAACGCTGACGTCGTTCCTCGGCCGCGACCATGGGTCGGCATCGACGCCGAGGCGCGGATCGGCGATCATGGCGCCATGGATCTCGCCACCGTCTTCAATGATCTGCTCGCCTTCGTCGAAAGCCACCGCGCCTATGCCGGCCCGGTCTTCGCGCTGCTGGCCTTCGGCGAATCGCTGGTGGTGATCGGCGTCCTCGTCCCCGCCACCGGCGTGATGATGGCGGCCGGCGCCCTGGTCGGCGCGGGCACGCTGCCGCTGGTCGATCTGTGGATCGGCGGCGCCCTCGGCGCGGCCCTCGGCGACAGCGTCTCCTTCTGGGTCGGCCGCCGCCTCGGACCCCACGTCCACCGTCTCTGGCCGTTCTCGCGCCATCCCGAAATGCTCGCCGCCGCCCGCAACGCCTTCGCCCGCTGGGGCTGGGCGGCGGTCGTGATCGGCCGTTTCATCGGCCCCTTGCGCGCCAGCGTGCCGACGGTGGCCGGCATGAGCCCGATGCGCTGGGGCCTCTTCCAGGCGGCCAACCTCGGCTCGGCGATCCTGTGGATCCCGGTGCTGATCGCGCCGGGGTCGATCGGCATGCTCGCCTGGGAGCGCTTCGCCGCCGGCGATCGCGCCACGGGGGCGCTGATCGGGGCCGGCCTCGTGGTCGCCCTCGGCCTCGCCCTCTACCTCTGGCGCCGGGGCCTGCCGTCCTGGCTGCGGCGCGACGAGTGAGCGACCCATGAGACGACGAAGGCCCGGACGCCGCCGTCCGGGCCCTTCTGGAGATCGATGCGTCCTGGCGGATCGCGGGCGTCACATGTTGGGATAGTTCGGCCCGCCGGAGCCTTCCGGGGTCGTCCAGGTGATGTTGCCGTTCGGATCCTTGATGTCGCAGGTCTTGCAGTGGACGCAGTTCTGCGCGTTGATCACGAACGTGTCCTCGCCGTCCTTCTCCATCCACTCGTAGACCCCGGCCGGGCAATAGCGGGTCGAGGGACCGCCGTAGACCCCGAGTTCCGACGACTTCTGAAGCGCCGGATCGGCGAGCTTCAGGTGGATCGGCTGATCCTCCTCGTGGTTGGTGTTCGACAGGAACACCGAGGAGAGGCGATCGAAGGAGATCTTGCCGTCGGGCTTCGGATAGACGATCGGCTTGCACGCCGCCGCCGGCTTCAGCGACTTCGCGTCCGACTTGCCGTGCTTCAGCGTGCCGAAGACCGAGAAGCCGAAGAGCTCGTTGGTCCACATGTCGAGCCCGCCGAGCGAGACGCCGAGGATGGTGCCGAGCTTCGACCACAGCGGCTTGACGTTCCTGACCTTCTTCAGGTCCGTGCCGATCGCCGAGGACCGCCACGCCTGTTCGATCTCGATCGGCTCGTCGTTGGCGCGGCCGGCGGCGATTGCGGCGGCGAGCTTCTCCGCCGCCAGCATCCCCGAGAGCATCGCGTTGTGGCTGCCCTTGATGCGCGGCACGTTGACGAAGCCGGCCGAGCAGCCGATCAGCGCCCCGCCCGGGAAGGAGAGCTTCGGCACCGACTGGTACCCGCCCTCGGTGATGGCGCGGGCGCCGTAGGCGAGGCGCTTGCCGCCCTCGAACACGCTCCGGATCGCGGGATGCGTCTTGAAGCGCTGGAACTCCTCGAAGGGCGAGAGATGCGGATTGTCGTAGTTCAGATGAACCACGAAGCCGACCACCACCTGATCGTCCTCGATGTGATAGAGGAACGAACCGCCGCCGGTCTTCATGTCGAGCGGCCAGCCGAACGAGTGCTGGACCAGACCCCGCTTGTGCTTCTTCGGGTCGATCCGCCACAGTTCCTTGATGCCGATGCCGAACTTGGCGACGTCGGCATCCTTGTCGAGGGCATATTTGGCGATCAACTGCTTGGCGAGCGAGCCGCGCACGCCCTCGGAGATGAGGGTGTACTTGCCGAGCAGCGCCATGCCGCGGGTGAAGCTGTCCTTGGGCCGGCCGTCGCGGCCGACGCCCATGTCGCCGGTGGCGACGCCGATCACCCGGCCTTGGTCGTCATAGAGGACTTCCGAGGCGGCGAAGCCCGGATAGATCTCGACGCCGAGCGCCTCCGCCTTGGCGGCGAGCCAGCGGCAGACGTTGCCGAGGCTGACGATGTAGTTGCCGTGGTTGTTCATCAACTTCGGCATGGCGAAGTTGGGGAGCCGCACCGAGCCGCCGGGGCCGAGCACCAGGAAGTGGTCGGCGGTGACCGCGACCTTGACCGGACAATCGGGATCCTGGCGCCAGTCGGGGACCAGCGTGTCGAGGGCGATCGGATCGACCACCGCGCCGGAGAGAATATGGGCGCCGACTTCCGAGCCCTTCTCGAGCACCACGACCGACAGTTCCTGTCCGGTCTCGGCGGCGATCTCCTTGAGGCGGATCGCCGCGGACAGACCCGCCGGACCGGCTCCCACGATCACCACGTCGAATTCCATGCTGTCCCGCTCGGGAAGCTCGGCCGCCTCGCCGGTCATGGTCGTCGTCCTCGCGAAGATGAAGGAACGGGGCGCCGCGTCGCACGGCGCCCGCGAAGAAGGGCCCTCAGAAGAAGGCCTGGATTCCGGTCTGGGCTCGTCCGAGGATGAGGGCGTGGACGTCGTGGGCGCCCTCGTAGGTGTTGACCGTCTCGAGGTTCGCGGCGTGGCGCATCACGGCGTATTCGATCTGAATGCCGTTGCCGCCGTGCATGTCGCGCGCCATCCGGGCGATGTCGAGCGCCTTGCCGCAGTTGTTGCGCTTGATGATCGAGATCATCTCCGGCGCCATCTTGCCCTCGTCGAAGAGCCGACCGACCCGAAGCGCCGCCTGGAGCCCGAGCGTGATCTCGGTCTGCATGTCCGCGAGCTTCTTCTGGTAGAGCTGCGTCGCGGCGAGCGGCTTGCCGAACTGCTTGCGGTCGAGCCCGTACTGGCGGGCGCGGTGCCAGCAATCCTCGGCCGCGCCCAGCGCGCCCCAGGAAATGCCGTAGCGGGCGCGGTTCAAACAGCCGAACGGACCGCCGAGGCCCTTGACGTTCGGCAGCAGCGCGTCCTCGCCGACCTCGACGTTCTCCAGCACGATCTCGCCGGTGATCGAGGCGCGCAAGGAAAGCTTGCCTTCGATCTTCGGGGCGGAAAGGCCCTTGGTGCCCTTGTCGAGGACGAAGCCGCGGATGACGTCCTTGCCGTCGTCGCCCTTCACCTTGGCCCAGACGACGAAGACGTCGGCGATCGGCGCGTTGGAGATCCACATCTTTGAGCCGTTGAGGCGCCAGCCGCCGGCGGTCTTTTCCGCGCGCGTCTTCATGCCGCCCGGATCGGAACCGGCATCCGGCTCGGTCAGGCCGAAGCAGCCGATCCATTCGCCGGAAGCCAGCTTCGGCAGGTACTTCTTGCGCTGTTCCTCCGAGCCGTAGGCATGGATGGGATACATGACCAGCGACGACTGCACGCTCATCATCGAGCGGTAACCCGAGTCGACCCGCTCGACCTCGCGGGCGATCAGCCCATAGGTGACGTAGGTGGAGCCGAGCCCGCCATATTCCTCCGGCACGGTGACGCCGAGCAGACCGGCCTCGCCCATTTCGCGGAAAATCGCCGGGTCGGTCTTTTCCTCCAGATAGGCCTGCTCGACGCGGGGCGCGAGTTTGTCGGCGGCAAAGGCGGCGGCGGCGTCGCGGATCATCCGCTCGTCTTCGGTCAACTGGTCGTCGAGCAGGAACGGATCGTCCCACTGGAAAGAAGCCGCAGCCGGCTTGTCCTTGCCAGCGCCTCCGCCGAAACCAGTTTGCTCTGTTCGCCGCGCACGATGAGGACGGGCTTCGTCACGTCGCGATAGGCCTGAGAAAGATCAGCGCGCAGGCCCCTGGCGGTCTGGGCCATCGCCGTCGGCGACGCCAGCGGGCGCAGTCCGCCCTCGACCGGCCTGTAGCCGCTCTCGGCCCTGATCCTGATGGCGTCGGCGGGAATGTTCGGATAGCGGCCCGCAAGATATGCCTGGACGGCCTCGACATCCCTGAAAACCTGGTCCCCGGCGTTCACCCGGCTCTCCAGCGCGTCCAGCGCGTCGGTCTCGATATAGGGCGTGAAATCGATCGCGATCACCGACCGCACCAGGTCCGGGTTTCTCGCCGCCGCGGTGACGGAATTCCTCGCGCCGAGCGAATGTCCGACGAGGATGGCGGGACCCCGGTCGAGCGTGCGTATGAGATAGGCGATGTGGTCCGCGGAGTCGTTTGCCTCATAGCCGCTTTCCGGCTTGTCGCTGAGGACGTGGTCGCGCTGGTCGACCGCTATGGTCGTGAAGCGATCCGAGAGCCTTGCCATCAGTGGCGCGAAGACCGCGGAGTTGGAGGTGATGCCGTGGAAGAACAGCATCAGCTGTCCGTTGCCCGTCTCACGGACATTCAGAGCGATACGATCCGTGTCGATGCGTCGCGAACTCAGCCGACCGGAAAGCACGTCTGTCACCATGTCTAGGGGTCCTCACTGCTGCTCGTCTTCCGCAAAAGGATCATA
>OFTX01000928.1_pt1 | contig 12295 bp, 11 predicted proteins | sample 1775051 | NCBI WGS metagenome assembly OFTX01 (sample SAMN08195772, study PRJEB24354) | sludge metagenome | isolation source: sludge from phenol fed wastewater aerobic bioreactor A | place: India: Nagpur | collected 2016-09-15
GATCGGAAGAGCGTCGTGTAGGGAAAGAGTGTAGATCTCGGTGGTCGCCGTATCATTAAAAAAGAGACCAGGCAACAGAGCAAGAGTTTTTCTCGCAATAAAAAGAGATGAAATAAGCCGGTATGGATTAAGTATTGATGATGTAAATGCAGTTGTTGAAAGTGCCCTTGGCGGCATGCGTCTCACTACAACTATTGAAGGACGAAGAAGGTTTTCAGTAAATGCCCGCTTCGGTCAGGATTTTCGAAATAACCTTGCTGTATTAAAAAGGCTGCAGGTTCAAACAATGAATTACGGTCCAATTCCACTGGAAGCAGTTGCGGATATTCGGCTGGGTGATGGCCCTCCTATGATTAACTCTGAAAATGCAATGCTTCGTGGAACTGTTTTGTTCAATGTAAGAGAGAGAGACCTGGCAAGTACGGTAAAAGCTGCAAAAGAGAAGCTGGACAAAATGCTCTCAAAAATGTCTAAGGGTTACTTTCTCGAATGGAGTGGCCAGTATGAAAACCTTGTTCGAAGCCAGAGAACATTAAAGATGATTTTGCCGGTTGTTTTAGTAATTATTTTCCTGTGTATGTATTTCGCCTTTCACTCAGCCAGAGAAGCATTGTTCAGCCTTATATCCATTCCATTTGCATTAATTGGTGGAGCGTTTATGGTTTATTTCTGGGGGGTCAATTTATCGGTGGCCGTTGCTGTTGGGTTTATTGCTCTCTTTGGCCTGGCAGTGGAAACGGGTATTGTAATGGTTATATACCTTAATGATGCCATGCAGCAACTTGTGGCTTTGAAAGGAAACTCAAGTGAAACTATTACAAGGAAAGATTTACTGGAATATGTTGTTCATGGAGCCGCTAAACGGCTGAGACCAAAACTTATGACGGTAAGTGTTTCACTTTTTGGCTTAGTGCCAATTTTATGGAGTACAGGTGTGGGAAGTGATGTAATGATACCCATTGTATTACCTATGGTGGGCGGTGTTCTTACATCCTCAACGCATATTCTTTTAGTTACTCCACTGATTTTTTTAATGCAAAAAGAATATGAACTTAAAAAACTAGGAAGGATAGAAGTGCTTGAAGCACATCACTGATAAATAAAATAACATGAGAGCTTATTCAAGACATTCATATACTGTGATTTTTATAACAACAGCAGTAATTCTTTTGGCATCAGGCTGTAGTTCCAGGTTGTACCGGGACATACAAAGCAGTTACGACAAATCTGCAGATTTCACCCGATATAAAACGTTCGCATGGATTCCCGGTAAGGATTCGGCAGATGATAAAACCGTTTTTGGAGTAATGCGAAATAATACCATCAACTATTTTACACATTGCATGGGAGAAAGAGGTTATATCGCAAATGTGGATAATCCTGATCTGTTACTGGAACTGGTAATAAAAAGCGAAACAAAAGAAAAGAAAGACCCTTCTCTTCCTGCTCCTTACAGCACAACTACTGTCACAACTTATGGAAACCCATTCTTACATCCACTGTCAAATCCTTTCAAATACAATAAGCCATTTACCTATAAATATTTTAATTATACTCAGGCTGACCAGTTGCCAAAGGAAACCTATTTAAAGAATTCAATCAGGCTTAATATCATTGACCGAATGACGCAGAAAGTAGTATGGACTGGTATTGCTGCAGCAGATTTGTACGATAGTGCTTATCTGAATATGAACCTGCACCCTGTTGTTTATGACATCCTGGAACAATACCCTGTAAAAGCCTATCATAATCACCGAAATAAAACAAAACAATAGTTCTGTTTGTGAGTAGGATAAATCAGGCATAATGACCTAAAACAATTAAATAAATTAAAATGAAAAAATATCTCTTTACAATCACAGCATTCTTAGTACTGTTTTTGTTTTCTTGTAATTCAGGAAAAGATAAAGCTGCAACCAATACACCCAATACAGTAAAATTTTCAAATACCACAATAAGCCGGCTTCAAAATAACCAGGTATGCATGGTTAATAACCGGTTTCTAAACTCTGTGCAAATAGCCGTTCCAATAAACGGAAAAACATATTATGGATGTTGTGAGGGTTGTGTAAAAACGCTGAACGATGATTCTTCTTCCCGTTATATCCCCGACCCGTTCACTGGTGAGGAAGTTGACAAAGCTGTTGCCTATATCATTGGGAAACCTGGTACTACAGAGGATGTTTTATATTTCAAATCTGAAGTAAACGCTAAAGGGTATTTTGATAAATATCTAAAAGATAAATAACCCAAAACCATAAGATGCGGAATTAAAATATCAGCCTGATAAAGTAATAAATCATCATCAATGGAAACAGTAATATATAGCACACACAAATTTGAAAAGGATAGGCTTTTGAATGCAAATATCAATCAGCACAACATCAGGTTCCTGGAAGTTCCTCTAAACTGTGATACTGCATATTTGGCAAAAGGCGCTTTGGCCGTCTCCATATTTGTAAATGATGATGCTTCGGCCCCGGTATTGGAAAAACTAAGTAATGCCGGAGTAAAATTTCTTGTCCTCCGTTCAGCAGGTTACAATCATGTAAACCTGGAAAAGGCAAAAGAGTTAGGTATTCGTATTGCAAGGGTTCCAGCCTATTCGCCCTATGCAGTAGCTGAACATGCAGTTGCTCTAATGCTTGCTCTAAACAGAAAGCTTATCCGTGCAAATAACCGGGTACACGAACTAAATTTTTCCTTAGACGGATTAACCGGGTTTGATATGCATGGTAAAACTGTGGGGATTATCGGCACAGGTCAAATTGGATCTGTTATTGCACGAATCTTATATGGATTTGACTGCAGGATACTTGCAGTTGATAAAAGTGAGAACAAAATGATAAGAGAGAGATTTGGAGTCATATATAGTGATTACGAAACACTGTACAAAGAATCCGATATTATTACCCTTCACATCCCCCTAAGCTCAGAAACCCGATACATTATTTGCAAAGAAACTATCAGTAAAATGAAGCAGGGTGTTATGCTAATCAATACCAGCAGAGGAGCTTTAATAAATACAAAAGATGTAATTGAAGGGCTAAAAATCCGTCAAATTGGTTATCTCGGCATTGACGTTTATGAAGAAGAATCAGGATTGTTTTTTGAAGACCATTCAGAGGATATACTTCAGGATGACACTATTTCAAGGTTATTAACTTTTAATAATGTTCTTATTACAAGTCACCAGGCTTTTTTAACCAATACCGCTTTGCATAATATTGCTTCTGTTACAATCTATAATTTAAACTGTTTTTACGGAGGCGGTAAATGTGAGAATGAACTATAAAAATAAAAGATGATTTATATAAAAATTAATTCCATGAAAAAAGCGCTTCTTTTAATAATTACTATATCGTTACTGGATATTTTAATGGCCTCCGGGCAGACGCCATTGGATATACAATCTATTCTCGATTCTATTCAGGTAAACAGCCCGTCATTAAAAATGTATGATGCAGAAGTCCGGTCTTTAGATGAAGCCGCCAAAGGTGCAAAAAGCTGGATGGCACCTGAGTTGTCATCAGGCTTTTTCATGACGCCCTATGCACCCCGTTACTGGAAATCTATGAACGGACAGCCGGGAATGGGGCAATATACCATTGCAGCGCAGCAGATAATTCCCAACCCTAAGCGGTTGAATGCAGATTTTAAATACATGTCTTCTATGTCATCCGTAGAAAAGGAAAAGAAAGCTTATACACTGAACCAGTTATTTGCGGATGCAAAAAAGAGTTATTATGAGTGGATTGTTCTCAAAAAACAATTATTGATTTTAGATGATAATGAGAAACTTTTAAACTATATGATTCAAAGCGCCGAAATAAGATATAAAAACGGGCTTGAGAAAATCAGTGCTTATTATAAAGCTAAAGCCTCACTGGCGGGAATACAAAGTATGAGGGTTATGCTGGAGAATGAAATAAAGCAAAGAAAATATAATATCAACACATTAATGTACCGAGATAAAACCATTGAATTTGATATTGATACTTTATATGTGATAAAAAATTATGAGACCATCACATTTGATACAGCACTATTCATCAATAACAGAAGTGATATTAAAGCCATTGAAAAGGAAATGTATGTGAATATACTAAAACAGGAAACGGAAAGAACAAGGCTATTGCCAGAATTTGGGTTTCGCTTTGAAAACATGTACGGATGGGCCCGCCAGCCCATGCAATTTACCGCAATGGCAATGGTACGATTGCCAATGGCACGCTGGTCTGCAAAAATGAATAAAGCGAATATCGAAAGCCTTAAGTGGAAAAATGAATCATTAAAACAACAAAAGCAGATGATTCTGAATGAATCCTCAGGGATAGCTTATGGAATGCGGACTGATATAATTAATAAAAGCAAACAATTAAAATTATATGACGAAAAAATTCTGCCGGCACTCCGCAGAAATTATCAAACATATCAACTGGCTTATGAACAAAATACAGAAGAACTATTCCAGTTATTTGATGCCTGGGAAACCTTAAATATGACTCAGCTTGAGTATTTAAAACAATTGCAGGAGTTATTATCAATGCAGGTAGAATTAGAAAGGATACTTCAAATAAAGTAATTATCAGCTAAAAAAAATTAAATATGAAACGCAGGGAATTTATTAAGAAAACAGGTTTTGGAACAACATCAGTATTAGCCAGCAGCTCTGTTATAGCTTTATTAGCCTCCTGCAGCAAAAGCAACATGATGAATGGAGGTATGAATATGACCGGGCAACCGGTTCCTGTAACGGAGGGTAATTTCAGCAGGCTTTTGCCCATTCCAAATATAACAGGCAGTAATTCAAGTTTAACGGCACAGACCGTTACCGCCAATGTAAATGGCACTTCTATTTCTGCTTTGGGTTACCAGCCAAATGGAATATTGGGACCAACGATAAAAATGAATAGTGGCGATGCAGCCAATATTATTTTTCAAAACAGGTTATCAGAAAAAACAAATATCCATTGGCACGGTTTAAAAATACCCACTAATATGGATGGGCATCCGGAAGCCATTGTAAATCCCGGAAGCCTTTTTAATTATCAGTTTACAATTAATCAAAGGGCTGGATTAAACTGGTATCACCCTCATCCGAATGGAGCAACAGCAAAGCAAGCTTTTCAGGGATTGGCAGGTTTGTTTATAGTAAATGATGCCGAGGAAGCCGCTTTGAACCTGCCTTCGGGCAACTATGAATTACCCTTGGTTATACAGGATAAACGTTTAAGTGCATCAGGCATTATTTACAATCCCAATATGGGGGAAATTATGACTGGCTATATGGGTGAAACAATTATTGTAAACGGTGCAGCCTCCCCTTATACTGAAGTTAGTACAAGATATTACAGGTTAAGGATTTTAAATGGTTCAAATGCCCGTATCTATAATCTTGCATTAAGTAACAATGCAGACATAATTATAATTGGCAATGATGGGGGGCTATTAAAAAATCCCATTGTTGTTAAAACTATTTTACTTTCTCCCGGTGAGCGGTTGGATGTGCTTGTAAATTTTGCAGGCGTCGCAACAGGAACAGAACTGTTTTTGGAAAGCAGGATGTTTGACAATGGAGGTAATGCTCAGGGTAAGCAGGGATATAAAATTATAAAGTTTAAAGTAACACAAAATGTAACTGACAACTTCACATTACCGGCCATACTTTCTTCCATAACCGCCATTTCACCATCAACATCTTCAAGAACAAGAAAATTTGTAATCAATGCTATGCAAATGAGTGCTGGTATGAATATGACCGGCATACACCGGATAAATGACAAAGTGTATGACAAAAACAGGATTGATGAAAATGTGACGGCAAACAGCACAGAAATATGGGTGTTTGACAACTCACAGGGAGATGAGCCACACCCGATTCATTTGCATGGGGTGCATTTCCAGGTGTTGGAAAGAAGTGGTGGAAGGTCACAGGTTACAGCTTCTGAAAGTGGTTGGAAAGATACTGTACTTGTTATGCCCCGTGAAACTGTAAAAATAATTATCCCCTTTTCAACCCTAACTGGTGTATTTGTCTTTCACTGTCATAACCTGGAGCATGAAGATGATGGTATGATGTTACAGTACCAGTTGAATTAATTTAATGAAAAAGATATGACTATAATCAGAAAATTCAATCATCATTCATTACCCGCAATAGTTTTGCTGGCAGTTGTCTTTACTTTTTCTTTTACTTCATGCAAGGAAAAGAAAACAGCAAACAACCCCCAGCACCAGGCAATGGAACAGGATAAAATGGCGGACCATTCGCAACACCAGGGTGAAGGCGAATCAGCTAACTCAGAAATATACACTTGCTCTATGCATCCCGAAATTATCCGGAATAAACCCGGGAAATGCCCCATTTGCGGAATGGAACTGATAAAAAAATCTGGAAATAATAAAAAGATAGAAGGCGTTGATTTAAACACATTATTAAAGCCTTCAAATTCCTTTGTCATTTCATCCATACCGGTTACAACATTGGAATCAAATAAAGAAAATATTGAAGCAGATGCTTTGGGTTACATTGCTTATGATACCCGGCAAGTGGGAACTGTTTCTGCAAGGGTTAGCGGACGTATTGAAAAATTGTATGTTCGTTTCCGTTTCCAGAAAGTAAGTGCAGGCCAAAAAATTATGGACATCTACAGCCCTGAATTATTAACTGCCCCGCAAAATCTTTTGTTTCTTTTAAAGAATGATGCGGACAATACGGGTTTCATTAATTCTGCTAAAGAAAAATTGCTCTTGTTAGGAATGAGTAATGAGCAATTACAGCAGGTAATAAAAACACAAAAGCCATCCTTTACTATTTCGGTGTATAGCAAATACAGCGGACACATTCATGAGTCTACCGGGTCTATGTCTAATGGCAACAATATTCCGGGTGCGATGAAAGACATTTCCCTTGTTACTGAAGAATTATCAATAAAAGAAGGAATGTATATACAAAAAGGGCAAAATATTTTTTCAATTTATAATCCATCAAAAGTATGGGCTCTTTTAAACATTTATGCCGATAAACAAGGTATGATAAAACAGGGAAATGGCGTTCAGTTAACAGCAGAAACAGCCCCAGACAGAAGTTTCAATGGAAGAATTGATTTTATTGAACCCTTTTTTCGTAAAGAAAATAAAACACTATCTGTAAGAGTATATTTTGATAATTCCAAACTACAACTTCCCGTTGGCAGCCAGGTTAAAGCAAAAATATTTGGCGGCCCACAAAGTGCAGACTGGTTACCCAAAGAATCAATTGTATCACTGGGTTTGGATAAAGTGGTTTTTGTAAAAGCACCTGGTGGTTTTATGCCACATATTGTGGAAACAGGGTTTACTTATAATGGTAAAACTCAAATATTAAAAGGGTTGTTAGTAACTGATACCGTAGCACGGAACGCACAATTTCTGATGGATAGTGAAAGCTTTATAAAGATTAAATAAATTATTATGAGAATAACGTTGATAACAATAATGGCACTGTTATTACTTGCATGTAATAATAAGAAGCGTCAGGTCGGTACCAGCAATCAGGATATGACCGGTATGAAAATGGATACGAATGAAAAGAGTAGCAAGGATAGTATGCAAAAAATGCCTGGTATGGATAATGAAGTCTACTATACCTGTTCCATGCACCCACAGATAATGGAACCCAAACCGGGTAAATGCCCCATTTGTGGTATGGAATTAATTGAAACAAGAAAAAATAATACTACCAATACAGATGAAATAAAACTGAGTGACCAGCAGGTTCAATTAGCCAGCATTAAGACTGATACCATTCGATCTGGAATGCTTGGCGATAGAGTTGTGTTAACCGCAACTTTAAATATTGACCAAATGAAAAGCACTTCTATTAGCGCCAGAATTATGGGGAGAATTGAAAAACTTTATTATAAAAATGTAGGTGATTATGTAAAAAAGGGTGACAAACTGTACGACTTATACAGCGAAGAACTGAATAACGCCAAGCAGGAATTAATATCAGCATTAGAAAGAAAAAATACGCTTGATAATTCCATTATTGATTTCAACAGGCTTATTGAAAGCGCCAAATATAAATTACTGCTATGGGGTTTAAGTGATGCACAAGTTGAAGAATTGATAAAAACCCAAAAGACTTCCCCTGTCACAACCTTTTATAGTACCGGGAGTGGATACATTACCATGCTGGAGCTAAGAGAAGGGGATTATACAATGGAGGGCAGCACTTTAATACGTTTGGCAGATTTATCAACTCTTTGGGCAGAAGCCCAGATATATTCTTCACAACTATCACAAATTGATAGAAATGGCATAGCTGAAGTGCAGATACCGGATTTTCCGGGCAAAAAAATAACAGGTAAAATTGAATATGTAAATCCGGAAATCAACCCCGATACAAGAATAAATCTGGTGAGGATTAATATCCCAAATTCAGGCAATCAGTTACAACCCGGAATGCCGGCCTATGTATTTTTAAAAAACCAACAACATAGTATGCTTTCATTACCTATTGATGCAGTGATCCGTGACGGCAAAGGCGCAACTGTCTGGATTCAAACGGGAAAAAATACATTTAAGAACAGAATGGTAGAAGTAGGCATGGAAACAGGTGAACGAATAGAAATCAGATCTGGCCTTAAAGAAGGCGATGTAATTGTAATTAACGGAGCTTATCTGATAAACAGTGAGTTTATTTTTAAAAAAGGTTCTAACCCGATGGGCGATATGAAAATGTAATATCTTATTACTTCAAAAGAATATTATGATACTCACTATAACTATGAATCCCGCTGTTGATAAGAGTGCAACAACAGAAAAATTGATTCCTGAAAAAAAACTTCGTTGTTCAGATATTATTATAGAAGCGGGTGGAGGTGGCATTAATGTAAGCAAGGCTATTAAGAATTTAGGTGGTCAGAGCCTTGCAATTTTCCCCTCTGGAGGAGTAAATGGTAAATTACTGGAAGATTATCTGGATGAAGAAAAAATAAAATATAAGACAATTCCCATTGCGGCCAATACAAGAGAAAACTTCACGATAACAGAACACTCTACAAATGCTCAATATCGCTTTGTACTGCCTGGTAGCAAGTTTAATAAAGTTGAGATTGATTTAGTATTTAAGAAATTGTCTTTGTTAAACCCTGCTCCTTCCATCATTGTCGCCAGCGGAAGTTTGCCTCCGGGTGTACCGGATGATTTTTTTGCAAGGCTTGCTGCCATTGCCAAAAAAATGAAAGCTAAATGTATAATTGATACATCAGGAATTCCATTGCAATTAGCCGCAAAAGAAGGCGTATACTTGTTAAAACCAAACCTGTCTGAATTATGCAGCCTGGTTGGAAAAGACTATCTGCAATTAAGCGAAATAGACGAGGCAGCTAATCAAGTAATAGAACAAGGCCATTGTGAAGTGGTAGTTGTATCAATGGGGCCTTCTGGGGCAATTGTCGTTACTAAAGATGGATATGAAAGAATTCCTGCTCCCACTGTTAAAAAATTAAGTACGGTTGGAGCCGGAGATAGTATGGTAGGCGGCATGGTGTGGATGCTGGAGCAGGGTAAATCTATTGAAACAATGGCTCGTTTTGGTGTTGCTTGCGGTACTGCCGCTACCATGAATCCGGGTACCAGGCTTTTTAGAAAGGAAGATGTTTACAATTTGTATGAATGGATAAATAAACATGCTGCAAAACATTTAGGCATGGTTTTACAAACAAGTTCTTAAATATTTACCGAGGTCCCTTTTGTTATGAAAGGACTTAATTATAATATCAAAGAATGAAAAAAAAATTGACCATTGGCATCACAGCACATTGTAAAAAATGTCATTGGGATACTTATGCAAATTGGATTAAAGGGAACGACCCCGATATGGATGTATTAAGAATTTCAAGCCGGGATTACACAACATTAGAAGCAGGGAGGTATGATGGTATGTTGTTAGCTGGTGGACAGGATGTACATCCGCTCTTTTATGGTAAGCCGGAGTATTTTGAATTACTTAATCCCAACGAAGTATCCTGGCGCCGGGATGAGTTTGAATTAGAAGTAATTCGGAAAACACTCCAATTGCAAAAACCACTACTCGGTATTTGTCGCGGACTTCAAATTACCAATGTCTATTTCGGCGGCACTTTAATACCCGATATCCCTTCTCGTTTTCACATCTATGAGCATCTTACTAAAGCAAGAAAGCCATGTGTACATGAAGTAAATGTTAAGAAAAAGACACTTTTCAGCAAAATTGTAAATCAGCAGAAAGGTGAAGTGTTTTCTGCCCATCACCAATGTGTTGATAAAGTTGGGGACGGACTTCGTGTGAATGCGTTTGCAAAAAAAGGAATTATTGAAGGATTGGAATGGGAAAATGCCGGGGGTAAAAGCCCGATGCTATTGGTACAATGGCATCCAGAAAGAATGAAAAATCAGCAAAGTAATTTCTCAAAAAATATCCGGGATTATTTTTTAAATGAGATAAGAAAAACATTCTGACGCTTGTTGAAAGACATAAAAAGCCTATGCAAAACAGGTGAACCAATTGCAGACTTATCGGTATCCATTGAATTTTTAACCTAATATAGTTTTGCAACAAGAAAATTGGCTGATGATTAAGAATCTCTCTATTAGCATTACAACTGAATTGAGAGTTTTATTAATCATAATATAGATGTTTGATTTTCATTAGCTTATATGTAATTTTACCTGACCCTAAAAACAAAATTATATAAACATTGTCAATAATTTTGCAAATATCTTATTGATGTCGGGTATATATTTGCTGATTCAAAAGATTATTTTTCAATAAAATAGCCCTACTTTTACAATCGCTAATGAACCAAAAAATATCCATACAACTTAAAGCACTTTTTCTGTTACTGGTGTTCAGCCTGAATACAGTAGTAGGATTTGCCTGTGCATTAGGGATGGATATGGGTTTCAATACATCTCATCATGGTAGCGATGCTACCGAAGTAAAAGAAATTCATGTTCATGCAGATGGTGCTAAACATCATCATGGTTCAGTTCCTGATAATGAATCTTCAGATAAAACTAAGAGCGGTTCGGTCAACCACCATAATTACAATGATGACAAGTCGGTAATACAAGAACAGAATGGAAAAAGTATTGCCGGACAAGATGAAGGTGGATGTTGCAGCAATGAGGTTTTGAAATTTCAGTCCTTAGACAAGAACCTGAATCAAACTACAAACAGCATTGCTCACGCACCTATTTTTGTAGCAATACTCAGCACTTTTTTAGGGATTGATTTAACAACAGGCATTATTAAAGAAGTGCCTGCAAAATTAAAGTCCCGTTTTTATTATCCCCCTCCTCCCGATATACGGATAGCTATCCAGCGTTTTCAGATTTGATTACTGTAAAACAGGTGAAGTGCATGCTTCACCCCAACTTCATTTTGCCATTGGCAATCTGGAGCTATTTGTTTTACCGTAATCATTTTTTATGTTCAGATACAGCATTATCGTTTTTCTTACAGGAATCATCAGTTTACCATCAGTAGCGCAAAATGTACTTACCGAAAGTGAAGCTATAAGCAAGGCCTTGGCTAATAATAAAAATATTCAGGCTGCTTCCTTGCAGGTAAATCAGCAGCAACAGTTACTCAAATCTGCCATCAATCTCCGCAACCCGGATTTTTTTATAGAAGCGCCTACAGGCAATTTTTATACTGGCAGCATTACACAATCTTTTGAGTTTCCCACAGTGTACAGTAATCAATACCGTTTGCAAAAACAACAGATTGCTGTGGCGCAAAAAGGGAAGCAATTAACAGAAGCAGAATTAAAGTACAGGGTTAAGGTGCTTTATCTTGAAGTGCAGTATGCCGATTCGTTAAGCAGGCAACTTTATATACAGGACACATTGTATGAAAAAATAATGCTGTCTGCTGTCCGCCAGTTTAAAGCCGGGCAGATTGATTACCTCCAGCAAACATTTACTGAAACGCAGTATGGAGAAATTCATAATCAGTATCGGCAATCACTTACCAGGGCCTCGTCTTTAAAATCACAATTACAATGGTTCACGGGCATTAAAGATTCCATTGCAGTAGAACCGTTAATTATTTCGGTTGCTCAACAGCAATTTTCTCTTACACCTGATTCGGCGGCTCTTCTTACAAACCCCTCCGTACAATTATTACAGCAACAAGAAAATGTTGCAAAGCAAAATATTGCCTTGCAAAAAAGTAAGGCTCTGCCCGGTTTGGCTTTCGGTTATTTTAACCAGGGTGAAAGAAATTCAAAATTTTATAACCGGTTTCGGCTTGGTGTAACCA
>OFTX01000929.1_pt1 | contig 12293 bp, 10 predicted proteins | sample 1775051 | NCBI WGS metagenome assembly OFTX01 (sample SAMN08195772, study PRJEB24354) | sludge metagenome | isolation source: sludge from phenol fed wastewater aerobic bioreactor A | place: India: Nagpur | collected 2016-09-15
GCTGATCTGCTGGGAGTTTCACGCCCACAGGTTCGCAAGATGATGGACGCGGGCGCGCTGGAGTTCCGCATGGTCGGGTCGCACCATCGGATTCCGGTGTCGTCGATCCAGGCGTTTCTGGATGCGGAGCAGCCGCGACGGGCGCGGGCCCTCGCGGACTTGGCGGACCTACAAAACGATCTCGGTTTGACCGGATGACGGCACCGCCGCCATCCGTCGCCGCAGTGTTGGTCGAAGCCAATGTGCTGTATTCGAGGGCGCTGCGGGACTTCGTGTTGTACTCGGCCGACGCCGAACTGATCACGGTGCTGTGAAGCAGGACGATCCTCGAAGAGATGGCGCGACACCTCATCACCAACATCGCCGGATTCTCCGAGGTATCCGCGACCCGATTGATCGACGCGATGAACCGCGCGTTCCCCTACGCCGAGGTCATGCCGAGCGCAAAAGATTATGAGCGGCTGACTGATGTCGCACTGCCCGACAAGGACGATCGCCACGTCATCGCAGCCGCATTGGCCGGCGCCGCAACGATCCTGTGCACGGCGAACGTGAAGGACTTCCCGGAAGCGGTGATGACCAACTCCGGAATCGATGTCCAGACCCCCGACGAATTCTTGGGTTCATCGGTGAATCGCTACCCGACCATGATGGTCGGGGTCCTCGGGACGACAGTCGCGAATCTCAGGGGCGCGACCAGCGAGTCGACACTGGCTGCTCTGCGCTGCGCGGGCGCACCCGTGACGGCAGATAGGCTTGAACGGGCATTGTGAGTTACGGCTGACGGTGATAAAGACTGTCGGTCCGAGTCAACACAGGAATGTGCACGAGGATTTCCGGGAGCGACAACCGAGTCGCAACTAGACCGGCTGCCGCCATCGGCGCGGCGGTCGCGGCGGTCGCGTTCATGAGGTCTTGGGCCGTGCCCAAAATGTCCACACTCTGCGTGGAGGCGCCCGCTCGCTGGCCCGGGCGGGAAATTGCAAGGCCGGTTCAGCCGTTGCCGGGCACGATGTAACCCATCTTGAGCAATGCCGAACGGAATTTCGCCTCAGCGCCAGGCAATACCGCCAGATAGGCGTCGCCGACTGGTTCGCAGAGGGCACGAAGCCGCCGGTCGTGCGCGATCAGCGCGATCAGCGCAGTGTCCGACGAACTGATCAGCCACCGCTGACCACCGTCGACCAGCGAGGTGCTGCGGCGCGATACCTCGTCGATCATCGCGGAGAATGTCGTGGGCAGCGGGTGGGCGCTGCGCTGTTGAACGAATTCGATGATCTCAGCGAGGGTGCGGCCCGAGTCGAGGGCAGTCAGCAGGCTCGCAACGGTCACAGTCCAGACGTGGTCACTGCTGCGGTGCGCAACCGCTGTCAGGGCGAGTTCATCCGCCGACGATATCTTTGCGGTGGCGACAATATCGCCGTTGCCGAGTACCACGAGGGTTCCCTCGGTTGCTGGCGCAAGGTCGACCTCCCCGCCTTCACTCGGCTCGTAGCTACCTTTCATCCCCAGGGCGAACGCTCCGAGCGGGTTGAGCCGAACGGCGGTTAAGCCGTCATATCGGGAGATAGCCTCGGTCCAATCCGCGCCCCACAGCTCCCTGAAGTCGTCGCGGGCGCCGACCGGATCGACGTAGGCGACGTCGATAAGCCCGAGTGTCGCCGCATACTCGAAAAGGACCACGAGGGTGTATCGGCCCTGCAGCAAACTCCACGGGTGGTAGCCGTCGTAACCGAGACTGCCGTATTCCGGGTCCTGCAGATACAACCGCCACAGCGCACGTTCGCTGCGATGTACCGCCGGGTCGAGTCCGTTCCGTCGCATGCGCGCGAAGAGTTCGTCGACAGGCAGCCAGTCGTCTGGCTCGCACAGGTGCAGCGCGGCGCCCACCTCAGCTCGTCGCCCTTTGACGGCGGACAGCACGTTGGTGCCGCGCTGCCCCTTGATGGCCTCGATCCGCGAGAATTCGTCGATCAGGCCGTGGGCCAGCCATCGTTGCCATAGCTCGGCGAGAGTCTCATGGGTCGGCCGGTTTTGGGCTGCGCGACCCTTCGCCGTGAGAACCAGCTTGCTGCCGTCCAAGGCTGCCAGGCCGCCTGCCTGCAGGATCAGTGGCCACGCGAAGGCCTGGATGGCGAGGTCGGGTTGGAGGTAGAAGTCCCCGCCCACCAAGTGCTCTGCGATGAGGTGCTGTGTAGCGGCCGAGGGCCGTCGTGTGGTTGCGCTACATCGCACCCGTCCGGCCGCGCACAGCTCCAGGACCGATCGCAGATTTGTCTGGGCCGCTCGATCGGTGACGCGAATCTCGGCGCCGTCGATGTCGTTCGCGCCGGAGGGCTCCATTGCGGGCATGTTACGCGGTTGCCCGGCCATGTCTGCGGGGCCGGGTCGACCGGCGTCAGAAATGCGCAGAAAGGGCTATCCATTTAGATGCCCAGCCGTGAAGTAGTCTGGCTGACGTAAGAGGCCCCCGCGCTGCGCTAACAGCCGGGGGCGTGGACGACACCGCGAAGGGGTGTGCGTCGTGGCCGAGCATACCGTCGTTTCCGCTGCTGATCTGGTGTCGGGCCGTGATTATCCGATCGATCTGGCCGAGGAGGACTGTCGCCCCATGCACCCGCCATGCTTCGACAAGAAGGATGTCTTCCAGACAGGCGGCCGCCTCCTCGAGCACCGAGCTGTCTCGCTCGGTCACCATGATCCCGGCAGATTCCATGCGGCGCACCGCATCTCGGATGATCGCCGCCAGCTCCGGGTCAACCCGTGGGTCGGCAAGCTGACCCTCCAGCACTCCGATCCGATACCGGGCTTGGGGTTCGGCGGCGACGTCATACGGTTCCCCGGTCACCGCGGCCATGACGGTCGCCGCGGTGGCGACCGAGTCGGTCAGCAATCCGAGGTGGTCGAGCGTAGGAGACAGCGGGGTGACGCCGGTCAGATCCAGCACGCCATGGCTGGGCTTGAAGCCGACGACACCGCAGTATGCCGCGGGGATACGAATCGACCCTCCGGTGTCGGTACCCAGCGCAGCCGGGCACACCCCGGCGCCCACCAGCGCCGCCGACCCGCCGCTGGACCCACCGGCGGTGCGGTCCGTGCAGGCCGGGTTCCGGGCCTCCGGCAGATCCGGGTGCGGCGCACCGGCGGCGTACTCCAGCAGCGAGGTCAGCGCGAACACGTCTGCCCCCGCTGCCCGCAACGCCGTGATCACCGGTGCGTCAGCGGGTGCCGTCCGCCCGGCCATATCGATCGGGTTACCGTTCCCCCGCGGGCTTCCGGCGACATCGATGATGTCTTTGACCGCGATGGACATCCCATGGAGTGGGCCGTCGGATGCCCGCGGCGGGGCGGGTAGGGCCGCGACCACCGCGTTGAGCGGAGCACCCAGCCGGTAGAGCCGTTCGTAGGCGGCCAACAGGTCCAGGTTGGCTACCTCGCATACCCGCTCGCCCCGCTCGATGGCCCGGATCAGCGCGCCTACGTGATGCGTCAGTGGGCCTTCCAAGACGTCGATCTGCTCGGCCACCTCGGTCGGACGGTGCCGGACGGCCAGGTCTCGGTAGATACCGCTGTGCGATTTGGCGCTGCCACGGTTGAACGCCACCAGGCGCTGCAGTGAGCCCTCGAGATCATCCGGCTCGAACCCGTCGAAGCCGACCGGGCTGACCGGCGCCTGCGCCAGCACTTCTCGCGCGACGGCCAGCATGAGCGCGCGGTATTCCGGTCGTTCCAGGGAATCGGCGATCGAGAGGTCGGACACCGCACCGGCGAAGAGCATGGCGCCATAGGCCTCCTTGGCCCACAAATAGCCCAGGATGGTGTCGGTGGGCTGTGCGTAGGGCAACGCTTCCGCGATCAGGGCCAGACGTTCGGTGAACCGACCGTCGAGTTCGCCGATGCGAAAGGTACCGATGTTTCCCTGGATGATCAGCCCGGGCGCGAGATAGTCGGCTCCGAAGTTCACGAAGCAGACCAGCAGGTTCTCCTTCCCCACGGCATCGCCCAGGACGTCGAATGTGAGTCCGTTCTGCAGCGAGACGACGGTCGTTCCCGGGTCCAGCCGGCCGCGCAACCGGGCCGCTGCCGAGGCCGTGTGGTGGGTCTTCACCGAGAGCAGCACGACGCCGGAGAGCCGATCGGGCAGATCCTCGGCGGTGACGGCCGGCGCGTGCACCGTGAAATCCTCGACCGGGCCGGTGATGTGCAGCCCACTCTCGTTGATCGCTGCGACATGATCGCGGTCGGCATCACAGAACAGCACGTCGTGTCCGGCGCGCCGCAGGTGAGCGCCCACGGTTCCACCGATCGCACCGGCGCCGATGACGGTGAACTGCATGGCATTCCTCGACTTTCCGGCCGCCGGCCAGTCCGGTGACCTACGGTGCAAGCCGCGCCAGGCAGGGGGGCGGCGTAGAGTGTCGGAAACGAACCATCTGGACTTGATCGTCGTTTGTCTGTAACACTAGTTACATCCCGGATCGACCCCGCGGCCGAGTTCGGCCGCTGTCAGCGCGAGGAGCATCTCATGGCCCCATCAGTCAACGGTCCCGACCTGGGCGCGAACAGCCGTGAGGAGGCCATGGCCCGCCATGAGCTGTCCCGCAGGGCGATGTTGCGCTTCGGCCTCGCCGGTGTGGGAACGCTCGGCCTGTCCGGCCTGCTCGCCGCCTGCGGCAGCTCGGGCGCCGGCGGTGCGTCGACCACCGGCGGAGGTGCCGGGACGTCCGGTGCGTCTGCCGCGACCGAGACGGGGAGCGGTGCCACCAACAGCGCAGCGGTGACCTCGCCATCTGCGACCACCGGCAAACCCGGGGGATCCATCAACCTGGTCCGCGCCCTGGACGCGGTGGATTTCGACAAGACCATGGTCTTCTCGAACGCGTCGATCTGGGTGTACGTGAACATCTGGGAGACCCTGACGATTGGCAGTGCCGACGGCACCAAGGTGGAGCCGTGGCTGGCGGAGTCGTGGGAGCAGTCCGACGACAAGCTGACCTGGACGTTCCACCTCAAGGACGGGGTGACGTTCTCCGACGGCAGCCCGATGACCGCCGCCGACGTCAAGTTCACCCTGGACGAGGCCAGCAAGACCAGCGGTGGATGGGAGTTCATCAACGCGGCCATCGACACGGTCACCGCCCCCGACGACAAGACCGTCGTGGTCAAGACCAAGTATCCGTGGGCGCCGCTGCTCGCCGATCTGGCCTGCCCGAGCAACGGCATCATTCCGAACAAATACCAGGGCAAGACGAAGGAAGACTTCTACAAGACGCCGTTCGGCACCGGGCCGTTCGTGTGGGATACCTGGGACAAGGGCAAGAGCCTGACCCTGAAGAAGAATCCGAAGTACTGGCGCAAGGACGACAGCGGCCAGCAGTTGCCGTACCTCGACTCGGTCACCTGGACCGTCGTCCCGGACGACAATACGCGCGGGCTGCAGATGAAGGGCGGCCAGGCGCAGATCGACGAGAACCCGCCATATTCCAGCCTGGACCAGTTCAAGGGCGACCCGTCCGTGGACGTGGTGCTGTTCCCGTCGACCCGGACCGACTACATCATGATGAACGAGAAGCGCGAATACTTCGCCGATGTGAATGTTCGCCGCGCGGTGTCTTACGCGATCGATCGCGAGGGCCTTATCAAAACGCTGCTGTACGGAAACGGCACACCGGCCAACTCGGTGCTGATGCCCACCGTGCCGTTCTACGACAAGAACACGCCCGGGCAGACCTACGACATGGCCAAGGCCAAGGAGGCTCTGGCGGCCTCGAAGTTCCCCAACGGATTCACCTGCACGTACTCCGCGAGTTCGGGTGACGCCACCGACGCGGCGGTCGCACAGGTGCTGCAGGCGTCGTTGAAGGAACTAGGCATCACCATGAACATCACCAACGTGGATCCGAGCGCCCTGCACGACGCGCAGAACAAGCTGGACTACGACATCAGCCACTCCTACTGGACGATGGACATCGCCGACCCGGATGAGCTAGTGCAGTTCGCCGTCCTGCCGGAGGGCGGCGGGCACTCGTTCGAGACGAATTACAGCAGCCCGGAGGCGCAGGACCTGGCGAAACAGGCCGAGCGGGAATTCGATCCGGCGAAACGGCAGGAGATCTACTCGAAGTTGCAGGCGGTGATGGCGAACGACGCGTTTCTCGCTCCGCTGTACTATCAGCCCCTGCCGTATCTGGTGAGCAAGAAGGTTCAGGGCTTCTTCGTCAAGCCAACCGGTTTGTACGACTTCGGAGTTGTGAGCCTGACGGCCTGACCGGATGCCTCGTTCGATGTGGTGCAAAAAGGAGCCGGATAGCCCGGGGAGCGAGTCGAGCCCGTGACCTTTGTGCTTTATGCCGTCCGCCGGATTGTGACGCTGATACCGGTCATGTTCGGGATCAGCCTGGTGGTGTTTCTACTGCTGCATCTGATTCCCGGCGATCCGGCAGTGACGCTGCTGGGCACGCACGCCACGACCAATGCGGTGGCGGCCCTGCATCATCAACTCGGCCTCGACAAGCCCCTCTGGCAGCAGTACGTGAGCTTTCTCGGCCACGCATTGCACGGCAATTTCGGGACCTCGTACCAGTACACCGGTGTCTCGGTCACCTCGCTGATCGCAAGCAATCTGTCGCCGACGCTGTGGCTGATCGTCGCGGGGGCGGTGTTTTCGGTCCTCATCTGCGTGCCGCTCGCGATGTACGCCGCGAGCAGGCCCAACAGCGTCGGGGACAACGCGATCCGCACGATTCCGGTGGTCGGCCTCGGCATGCCGTCGTTCTGGCTGGGCATCATGCTGATCCTGTTGTTCGCCCTGCGGGTCCCGTTGTTCCCGGTGTCCGGTTTCGCGCCAGGGTTCGGTGGGCACCTCAGGTCAATCGTGCTGCCGGGGCTCACCGTGGCACTGACCTTGGTGCCGATCCTGATTCGGAGCCTGCGCGCCAGCATGCTGGAGGTGTTGCAGAGCGATTACATCGTCACCGCGCGCAGCAAGGGTCTTTCCGGCTCGCGCGTGCTGTTCGGGCACGCGCTGCGCAATGCGTCCGTGGCGTCGGTGACGGTGCTGGGAATCAATGTCGCTTACCTCATCGGCTCCACCGTGGTGATCGAGAAGGTGTTCGCGCTGAATGGTGTCGGTTATCTGATGCTCACCGCGATCTTGCAGCGCGATTTCCCCATTGTTCAGGCGATCACGCTGCTGTTCGCCGTGCTGGTAGTGCTGGTCAACCTGCTCACCGACTTGGCGCATGCGGGGCTCGATCCGCGGGTGAGTCTCGCATGACCGGCACCGCGTTCGTGTTCCCGGGCCGCAGCATCGAGACGGTTCCGGCCAGGAAGCGCGCGCGCCGCACTAATGTGCCGCTGATTGCCGGGCTGATCATGTTCGGATTGATCGTGGCCGCCGCAGTTTTCGCGCCGCTGTTGGCTCCGGCGGATCCGCTTACCCAGGACATCCTGCACGCCCGCCTGCCACCGTTCTCACCGGGGCATCTATTCGGCACCGACACCCTGGGGCGCGATGTGTTGTCCCGCCTGCTCTATGGCGCACGGATCGATCTGCGCATCGGTGTGCTCGCAGTGATGACGCCGCTCGTCCTCGGCACCGCGCTGGGTTTGATAGCCGGGTGGCGCGGCGGCTGGGTCGACACGCTCATCATGCGGATGGTCGATGTGGTGGTCGCCTTTCCTTTCTATGTGTTGGTGATCGCGCTCGTGTTCGTTCTCGGCGCGGGCACCGGCAGCATCTACATCGCGATCACCCTGGTCGGATGGGTCGCGTACTGCCGTATCGTCCGCGGTCAGGTCCTGGTCGCCAAAGAGCAGGAGTATGCCCTGGCGGCGCGTGCGAGCGGGCTGCCGACCAGGCGGATCCTGTTCCGGCATCTGCTGCCGAACGTGGTGCTGCAGGCGATCATCTTCTCGATGAGCGACATCGTGCTCACAATCTTGGCCATCGTCACGCTGAGCTACCTCGGTCTTGGTGTGCCTCCACCGACGCCCGACTGGGGAACGATGATCGCCGAGGGCCAGAACTACCTGACCACCCAGTGGTACTTGACCACCATTCCCGGCCTGTGCGTGGTGTACGTGGGCATTTCGCTCGCACTCGTCGCCGACGGCCTCGTCCAGCGGTTCAACCGCCGATGATCGCCGCCGACTCTGCCCCTCCGCTGCTGGGTGAAGCGGCGGGTGTCGCGCCACTGCTGGAGGTCCGCGACCTGCACGTCGAGATCCCTGTCCCCCGCGGCAGACTGCACGCGGTGCGCGGCGTGTCGCTGCTGCTGCAACCCGGGGAATCCGTGGGTCTAGTGGGCGAGTCCGGCTCCGGCAAGAGCATCACTCTGCGTGCCCTGCTGGGCCTGCTGCCGGCACCGGCGAAGATCGTCAGCGGCACCGTCCTGCTGGACGGCGTGGACATCACCGGGATGCCCCGACGGCGGCGCCAGGCGCTGCTGACCGACACCATGAGCATGGTGTTCCAGGACTCGTTGACCGCCCTCAACCCGGTGATGAGGGTAGGGGACCAGATTGCGGAGGGGCCGCGCCGCAAGCTCGGCCGGTCGGCGTCCGAAGCCAAACACGTCGCCCTCGACTTGATGGCGAAGGTCGGTATCCCGGAGCCGGATAGGCGATATCTCGCCTATCCGCACCAGCTATCCGGAGGAATGCGGCAACGCATCTGCATTGCGATCGCACTGTCCACCGATCCACGATTGCTGCTCGCGGACGAGCCGACCACCGCGCTCGACGTCACCATTCAGGCGCAAGTGCTCGAGGTGATGGACACGCTGCGCAAGGATGCTGACTTGTCGATGATCCTGGTGAGCCACGATCTGGCGGTGATCAGTCAAACCTGCTCGAGGGTGTATGTGATGTACGCCGGTCGGGTGGTCGAGTCCGGCGAGATCCGTGGCCTGCTGCAAGATCCGCGGCACCCCTACACGTTCGCGCTGCTGCGTTCGGTGCCCGACCCGGATGCCCCGGTGCACCGGCTGCTGACCATCGCCGGACAGCCACCGGATCTGACGGATGTGCCGCGCGGCTGCAGTTTCGCGGAGCGTTGCCCGTTCGTGCAGCAGATCTGCATTGCTTCCGAAACCGATCCCGAGCTTGTCTTGTTACGCCAGGGCGTCGATCACTCCAGCGCGTGCCTCCGATGGCAGACTGCCGGGGACTGGGATCAGGCGGCTGCCCAAGATTCGATCGAAGGCCTGCGGTGAACGCATCGATTGGCGCTCCCGCGGATGACGGCGCAGCCGCGTCTGCGCGTACCGAAGTGCTCGGCGCCACCGGTCTGGTCCAGCACTTCGTCGGCTCCCGCAACTGGACCGATCGCCTGCGCCGTGTGGAGGTTCCCATCGTCAAGGCGGTCGATGGCGTCGATCTGTCGCTGATGGAGGGCGAAACACTGGGCCTGGTCGGCGAATCCGGTTGTGGCAAGTCCACGTTGAGTCGCTGCCTGATGGGTCTGCATCGACCGACCGCCGGCGAAATCCGCTACCGCGGCATTCCAGTGCAGGACGGTCTGACACCCGCGCAGCGGCGTACGACTCAGATGGTCTTCCAGGACCCTTACAGCTCCCTCAACCCCCGAATGAAAGTCGGCCAAATACTGGGGGAACTGCTGCGGTTTCACCGGATCGTTCCTCGGCATCAGGTGGCCGAGCGATCCAGGGAGCTCATGTCCCTGGTGGGCCTGCCGTCCGATGCGCTGGGGCGTACGCCACGACAATTCAGCGGTGGCCAACGCCAGCGCATCGGCATCGCCCGCGCGCTAGCGCTGGAGCCCACAGTGCTCATTGCCGATGAGGCGGTTTCGGCTCTTGATGTCTCGGTCCAGGCGACCATCATCAACCTGCTGCTCGATCTGAAGGAGCAGCTGGGTCTGTCGATGGTCTTTGTCTCGCACAACATGGCAGTAGTTCGGCAGATCAGCGATCGCATCGCCGTGATGTACCGCGGGCGAATCGTTGAGATCGGCCCCACGGAGCGTCTTTTCAACGACCCGGCCCATCCGTACACCCAACTGCTGCTGGGCAGCGTGCCGCGGATGCTGACATCGCCGCATGCCGCGGAGGCGGAAGGGACCGCTGATCCGTTGGCGGTCGTCGACGGTGAGCCGGACGCGGACGAGTCGCCGTTCGCTGCCCACCTGCTTGAGGGCGAGGGCGGCGGCTGCAGGTTCCGCCCGCGGTGTCCGGTGGCGATCGCGGCATGTGCCGATGAGCCCACCCTGCTCCCACTTCCCGGGAACACGGATCGGGCGGCCGCCTGCTGGCACGTTACCGAGCGGTCCGTTACCGCGGTGGCCGAGCAGAAGGTGACGCCGTGACGGGCGCGGTGATCATCGGCAGCGAGCGCAGCGAGGTTGGGCTTCCGGCGGGGTTCGCCATCCTTTCGACGGGCGGATCGGCGCTGGACGCGGTCGAGGCTGCGCTGCGCGCCTGCGAGGACAACCTGGCGGACCACTATGTCGGAACCGGGGGTCTCCCGAACGCTCGTGGCGAAGTGGAGTTGGACGCATCCGTGATGGTGGGCTCCACCCGGGCGTTCGGTGCGGTCGCTGCGGTGAAGAACTATCCGCATCCGATCTCGATCGCCCGCGCCGTGCTGGAGCGGCTCCCCCAGCACGTGCTCCTGGTCGGCACCGGAGCCGAACTGTTCGCCGACGAATGCGGATTCGAGCAGGGTGATCTGCTCACCGAGGAGGCCAAGGCGGAATGGCTGGAAGCCTTGTCGCCCAGCGAGGCTTCCGTCGAAGGGGAGAACACCGCGGCGACCGCGGGTGACGAGGCGTACCGGCTGGCGGCAGTCGAGCTCGTGCAGCGGCTTGCGCCTCATGACGGACCGTGGGGGACGATCAACGTCATCGCCCTCGACCGGTCCGGCGAACTCGTCGCCGGCGTGTCCACCAGCGGTTATCCGTTCAAGTATCCCGGTCGAGTGGGTGATTCGGCGCTGGCCGGCGCTGGCAACTACTGCGATCTGCGCTACGGTGCGGCGGCGTGCACCGGTCGCGGCGAGCTGACGATCCGAGCGACCGGTGCTCGGCATGTCGTCGAACGGCTCGCTGCCGGCGACGATCCCGAATCCGCCTGCGCCGCCATGCTGGCTGAAGCGGCTACCTTGCCCGATCCGTTCCGGGCCGAACTCCGGGTGCTGGCGTTGACGCCCGATGGCCGGCACGGCGGGGCTGCGGGCCAGGCCGGCTCGACCTACTCCGTGATGAGCGAGGGCGAGACTCGGGTGCGGTTCCTGCCGCGCCGAGTGGTCGGCTGATCCGAGAGCAGCGCGATCATGCAGGGATTTCTGGCTGACGTTCTCGAGGAGGCTCGTCGATGAGGGTATTCATTTCTTCGGATATGGAAGGCACCGCCGGAGTGGCGGATTGGTCGCAGTGCCTGGCCGGGGCCGGCGACTACGAGTATTACCGGGGCCTGTTGCAGGCAGAGGTCAACGCGGCAATCGAGGGGGCCGCCTCCGCTGGGGCGAACGAGTTCCTGGTCAACGACTCTCACTCCAAGATGATCAACCTGCGGCCGGACACGCTCGCCGGGAATGCCCGGTATCTGTCCGGCCGGCACAAGCCGTTGTACATGATGCAAGGGCTCGACGCGTCCTTCGACGCGATCTTCTTCATCAGCTACCACGGGTCGATGTCGGCACGCTCGCCGCTGTCTCACACCTACAACCCGCGGGCCATTGCTGAGGTCACCCTCAACGGCGTCATCGTTGGGGAGTCCGGGATCAATGCCCTGGTGGCACTTGGCTATGGGGTGCCGATCGTGCTGATCACTGGGGATGACGTGACCGTCGAAGAGGCGGCGCGGGTCTCGCCAGGGATCCACGGGGCGGCGGTGAAGACCGCGGTCACCCGCTTCGCCGCTAACAGCCTTCACCCCGTCAAGGCATGTGAGTTGATCCGGGACCAGGCCGCGGCCGCGATCCGTTCGATCGCCGCTGCAGCGCCACCCGCTATCGAATTGCCTGCGACGCTGCGGGTGACATTCCGCGACGCCAGCCTTGCCGACATGGCCACCTGGATCGTCGGGGTCGAGCGTGGTCCAGGAACGACGATCACCATGACCGACACCGACCCTATTGCATTGTTCCAGCGGTTCATCTGCGTCGTGGTGTTAACCCGCGATATTGCGGAGTAGCGGCATCGCATGTCGTTTGACTCGGCGTCAATCCGGGTCAGCGGAAACGCGTCGAAAGGAAATATCTTGCGCATTTACGGCCCCATTCGGAACAATTCCTGGGCATTGGCATTACACGGCGGGGCGGGGGGTTGGGTC
>OFTX01000932.1_pt1 | contig 12256 bp, 10 predicted proteins | sample 1775051 | NCBI WGS metagenome assembly OFTX01 (sample SAMN08195772, study PRJEB24354) | sludge metagenome | isolation source: sludge from phenol fed wastewater aerobic bioreactor A | place: India: Nagpur | collected 2016-09-15
TTTTCGCTGTGGGAACTTCCACTCATCCTTGGAACACAGGATTTAGAAGCGAACGAACCTTAAAAGTACATAATTGGAATACAGATTCATAACCCCTATGTGTCGTTTGATCGACTCCAGATAGACTGCCCTCCTTCTTAGGGGCTCGTCTGGGCAGTGGTTCGTAGAGCAAGGGGCAGCAGAGCAGATCTAGATAGCAGCCGCACGCGATGCTCCCCAAAATGGTTTTGCCGAGTTGTTGAATTGTTGCCAGCTATTCACTTCCGCAGTTACTGCAAATACGCCGCAGGTTGGCATGTTATCTATTTGTGTTGGAGTAAGGTTATTAACGAATTCCGTTATACCCGGGTTATGGGAAAAGAGCGCAACCGTTTTCCAGTCATTATTCAACTGAGACACTACTTCGTTAAAAGCAGTTACCTGTGCATGATACAATGCAGGTACTTTAACGATTTCACTTTCACCAAGGCCATATGCTTCTGCAAAATAGGTTGCAGTTGTGAGTGCCCTGTTGGCGGTACTGCTTACAAAAGCATCGATGGAAATATTTCTTTTTATTAATCTTCCGGCCATTACAGGAGCATCTCTGTGCCCACGTTCATTTAAAGGCCTGTCGAAATCCTTCATCCCTGAAAAATCCCAACTGCTCTTAGCATGGCGTATAATGATTAGAGACCTCACATTAATATCCTCTTACGTTTTTTCCTTCTATATAATTTAGAAATGCCTTGTTGCAAACCTTATTACCACCTGGTGTAGGATAATTACCCGTAAAATACCAATCGCCTTTATTAGTGGGGCAGCTATCGTGCAAGTCTTCAATGGTTTGATAGATTACTTCTACAGGAATATCAATCTCCGCCGGTGTAATAAGTTGTGCAATTTTTGCTGAAACTTCTTCGGGTGTAAAAGATTTATAAATCTGGCGAACCACATTTTCAGTATGCAGTTGATTGTTCCGCTGAAGTTCCTTTATTTTTTCATGCACATCTGTTATTATGTGTTCCATCCCTTTTTCTTTCAATAATTCTATTGCAGCTTTAAATGCAATAAAGTCGCCCATCTTACTCATATCAATTCCATAACAATCGGGATAGCGTATTTGCGGGGCAGAGGAAACGATAATAATTTTCTTGGGGTGTAACCTTGCCAGCATTCTGATGATACTTTCTTTTAAGGTAGTGCCCCTTACAATAGAATCATCAATTACCACTAATGTATCTTCCTGTTTCCTAACAGTGCCGTAAGTAATATCATATACGTGCTGCACCATTTCGTTTCGGTTGGCATCTTCGGTAATAAATGTTCTCAGCTTAACATCTTTAATAGCAATTTTTTCCTGCCTTATTTTTCTGTTCACCATTTCTTCCAGCTTCTCTGCAGAAAGATCTCCGTTCCAACTTAATATTCGCTCTACTTTTATCTTATTCAAATACTCTTCCATTCCTTTCACGAGGCCAAAGAAAGCAACCTCTGCTGTATTGGGAATGTAAGAGAAAATGGTATTTTTTAAATCGTAGTTAATATGTTCTAAAACTGTTTTACTCAAATGATGGCCTAAAGCAATTCTTTCCCTATAAATTTTTTCGTCACTGCCCCGGCTGAAATAAATTCTCTCAAAAGAACAGGCCCTTCTTTCTTTGGGTTCCACCACTTGTTCTATTATGTAATTACCGAATTCGTTTACAATTAATGCATGGGCAGGCATCAGTTCCAACACTTCGTTCTCTCCTACATTAAAAGTGGTTCTAATAGCAGCTCTTTCGCTGGCAGCAACTATTACTTCTTCATCAATATAATAATAAGCAGGCCGTATTCCGTGAGCATCACGCATTACAAAACTTGTTCCATTGCCTACTAATCCACCTACCGTAAATCCGCCATCGAAAAGCGGAACAGATTTCTTTAATACGTTCAGCAGGTTGGCATTGTTGGGCCTTTGCTCATCTTCTTTTGTTAAGAAATGATGCACCGTTTCCATCATGGCCGCTAAATCGCTTTGTTTTTGAAATTCACCGGGATCAATATTCAACAGGTCGTATAACTCATCCGTATTTACCAAATTAAAGTTTCCTGCCAAAGCCAGATTTCTGCCAGGCTGTGTTTCTCTTTTAATAAACGGATGGCAAAATTCTACATTGTTTTTTCCCTGGGTACCATAACGCAAATGGCCAAGCAATAATTCTCCCAGCATTGGTAAATGGCCTTTCATTAAGCCGGGATGTTGCTTTATGGTATTTTGATATTTTTCTAATTCTTTTACCTCTTCGCCAATCTTAAAGAAAATATCTGCTATGGGTTGCGGGGCATTACTGCGTATTCTGTGCAAGAAAGGGTATCCCGGTTCTACATTCAGCTTTACTGCAGCTACTCCTGCACCATCCTGGCCACGGTTATGTTGTTTTTCCATTAACAGGTATAATTTGTTTAACCCGTATAGTACCGTTCCATATTTCTGCAGATAATAAGAAAAAGGCTTTCTCAATCTAATGTAGGCTAGGCCACATTCGTGTTTAATAGCGTCGCTCATGAGTGGTTAAAAAGAAAGTGGCGAAGTTACAACTCCGCCACATTTTATAAAGTTAATTATTGCTTTCCCTGTTTTTAGCTACCGCTTCTGCCAGCCATAAAAAATCTGTTACAAAAACATGTATATTTTTTAAAAAACTTTCTTCTACCAATTTTGCGTCTTCGGTAAACTTCTTATCTACAAAAGGCGTTACCAATAATTGCGGAGAAGCGAAACCAAATAAAGCAGGTACCAATAACAGTAATTGTTGGGTGCTGCGCATACCCCCCATTGCTCCTGTTGAAGCCGCCGCAAGGCCAAAGGCTTTTTTGGTTTGTTTGGGAAAATGATCAAAAAGGTTTTGCAATGCCGGTGAATAGCTACCGTTATACTCCGGTGTTACCACTACAAAAGCATCAGCAGCAAACATTCTTTCGGCAAGTGGTTTAAACTGGTTGGGTGTTTTTTCTATGGAAGAAAACACGTTCTGTAATAAACCCAGTTCCCAATCCCTAACATCAATCAACCCAATGGTATGTTTTGAATGTTCTTGCAAATATTGTTTTAAAAATTTTGCCAACCTAATGGTTATACTGTCTTGCCTGGGGCTTCCCGAAATCACTTCTATATTCATGTTGTTCGTTTCTTTGGTAACAAAAATCCTTAAAAGTATTGATATACTTTATGCCTGTTTAATCATTTGAACTGATAAATGTAGTTTGACATCATCACTTACCACAATACCGCCAGCTTCAGTTGTGGCACTCCATTGTAAACCGAATTCTTTTCTGTTAATCTTTCCGCCAATTTCAAACCCGGCTTTTACCTGTCCCCAGGGATCCGTCATAGTTCCACCATATTCCACGGCTAATTCAACAGATTTAGTAATATCTCTAATGGTTAAATCGCCTGTTAATGCATACTCGGCATCATTCAATTTTTTAAAAGAAGTGGAAGTGAATGATAAGGTGGGGAATTTTTCGGCAGCGAAGAAATCTTCGCTTTTTAAATGCCCGTCTCTTTGCTCGTTGTTTGTGTTAATACTGTTCACCTCTGCCGTAAAAGAGATCTTTGCGTCTGAAAAATCATCGGCAGATGATTCCATAGTTGCGTCAAATGCTTTAAAATTACCGGTTACATTGGTAATCATCAGGTGTTTTACTTTAAAAGTAATTTCGCTGTGTGCTGCGTCAATTTTGTAAGTTGCCATAATTGTGAGTTTTATAGATTTAAATATTTAATTTACCTGTTTGTTATTCTTCTATGAGAACACCCATTTTTCCCAGTTGATAATCTCTAAAGGCCTGCATGATCTCAGTTTGATTATTCATCACAAAGGGGCCATGGGCAGCAATAGGCTCCTGCATAGGCTCTCCGCTTCCTACAAAGAATAAGGTTTCTTCGTTAGCTGTAATGGAAAAATTTTCGCCATCTTTATTAAATAGTGCCATTTGTTTAGCATTTGCCTGATCCTTTCCGTTGATGGTAATGCTTCCTTCCAATACATAGAGAATAGTTTGGTAGGCAGAAGGGAAACTGAATTCAAATTGCCCTCCTTTTTTAGCCTCGCCCATAATGGTTGTAACTTTTGTAAAAGTTGGAATAATTCCTTTAACCCCATTAAGTTCACCGGATGGTACACGCAATGTTATTAGACCGTCAGGCGATACAACGGTTGGTGTTTGCGCTGCTGTAGCAGGATAATAGTGTGGTTGATCCATTTTATGAGCAGCCGGTGTATTTACCCATACCTGCAATAACTCCTGTACACCGCCTATTTCAAAAATATCTGCCGGTACTCTTTCGCTATGAATGATGCCCATACCTGCATGGATCCATTGTGTACCCCCTGCATATACAACATGATTGTTTCCCCTGCTATCACGATGGTGTACCCCTCCTTTATAAATAAAACTGATGGCACTAAACCCACGATGCGGGTGAGGGCCTACACCTTGTTGCGGAATAGGCACTTGTTTATCTGCAACCGCTATACCATGATGGAACAAAAGGAATGGATTCTCAAATTGCTCTGCCGGTAATAATTCCTGAACTTTTATAGTGCCAACGTTGGTTGCATGACCATTAATGATTTGTTTAACTGTTTTCATATTTCCTCCGTTTTACTGAAGAACCATTGGTACTTCTATTAATAAAAACTCTGTATCACTATCTGCGTTTATAGTTAATTCGGCTGTATCGGTAATGCCCAGCCCATCTCTTTCGTTTAAAGATTCGCCATTCACGGTAATGTTTCCTTTCATCACAAAAACATAAACACCATTATCTCCGGCTTTTTTTAAAGTATATGTTGAGCTTACTCCTTTTTGAAAATTGCCAAGCGTAAACCAGGCATCCTGGTTAATATACAAAGCGTTCGTATCGTCTGGTGCTACTACTGTAACTAATTTGTTCAACCTGTTTTCCGGCTGAAAGGTTTTTTGTTCGTAGCGGGGTGGTATATTTCTTTTTTTGGGCAATACCCATATCTGCAGAAATTTTACTTCTTTATTGTCGTTGGCATTTTTTTCACTATGCTGTATACCTGTACCTGCACTCATTATTTGTACATCTCCTTGTTTAATGATCTCGTGCCTGCCGGTAGAATCCTGGTGTTCTAAGTCGCCAGACAATGGAATAGATACTATTTCCATATTATCGTGAGGATGCCTGCCAAAACCCATAGAAGCGGCTACAGTGTCATCGTTCAATACCCGTAAAGCCCCAAAATGAATTCGGCTCTCATTGTAATACCCCGCAAAACTGAAAGTATGGTAAGAGTTTAACCAACCATGATTAGCATGGCCTCTGGTGTTGGCTTTATGTAAAATCGTTTTCATATTGACTCCTTTTTATATTTATTTAAGTGTTTAAACCGAATTACATGTATATACATGTTTTTGAGAAAATTTTTTTTATTCCTCTCCTTCCCTCAATTTTTCCAATAATGTATTCAATGCGTAAGCCTCCTGGCTGGTAATGGCAATACATTCATCAAACACCTTATCTAACCTGGGCGTTGTTACTTCCAGCATATGTATACCAGCCTGTGTTAAACTCATCATGGTTTGCCTTGCATCTATCTCGCCCTGGCACCTCTTCACCAGCTTCTTTACCACCAAGCGGTCTATGATTCTTGGTACATTTGAATTTTTTTCTATCATCCTTTCTGCAATGTCTCTTACGCACATTTGTTCGGGATGTTTCCCTTTTAAAATCCTCAACACATTGTATTGTTCATGTGTTAAGCCAAATTCTTTTAATTCTGCACTGCCCATTGTTTTTAACCACCATGCAGTGTACAGAATGTTTAATCCTGCTTTATGCACTTCACTTTTAAATTTTGTACTTTGTATGGCTGTTTCTAATTTCACATCATAAATATACATGTATGTACATGTAATTTCCAAATTTATTTTTACTCCATTAAAAAAGGCCTCGCAATGAGGCCTTTACATTATTTATTTGCAGCATATTTTAACCATAGGTTCAGGCTGGGGCAGCCCGCAAATTGCTTATCTATGGCAATATAGTATGAGGGTAGGTGTTCGTTAAACCAATTTTCCAATTGCTTTTGTTTTTTCTCCTCCAGGGCACGTTGAGCTATTTTATTATAATCGTCTTTAAAATTCTCTCTATGTGGCTGTGTTTTGGTTTTTAAATAAACAAGGCGCACCATTTTTCTTCCTCTTTGTTCATCTGTAAATACCTGTGGTTTAGAATATTCCCCTGGTTTTAACTCTTTAATCAGTGGAACAAGGTCTTTATCAGGCAATTGATCAATTGTAATATAGGTAGACCCATTCATTGCCTGTATAGAACCTCCATTATATTTAGCACTTTCATCATCGCTGAACTTGCTTACCGCCTCTCCAAAACTAATCTGTTTTGCAAGCAACAGGTTTCTTACAGAATCTAATTTATCAATGGCAATTTTAATTTCGCCATCTGTTACAGGAGGTACTTTTAAAATATGCCTAACCACGGCATCGTCTCCTGCCCGGCTAACCATATAAATAATATGATACCCGAATTTTGATTTAATTACCGGCGATACCTGCCCTTCTTTTAAGCGAAAGGCTCCTGCAAGAAATGCTGCATCAATTACGCCTTTATCATTTCTGTTAATGGCTAAAGTGCCTCCCTGGTTTTCTGTTCCTTTATCGTCTGAATATAATTTTGCGAGCTGCTCAAATCTTTTTCCGCCACTTTCCACCTGCCGCTTATAATCATATAGCTGCTTTACCACATACTCTTCTACATCTTTATTGGCTTTGGGTTGAACGGATATTTGGCTGATCTCTATTTCCGTTTCGTAAAAAGGCAGGCTGTCTTTCGGTATCTTGTCCCAATATATTTTTGCTTCTGTAGGTGTAATCTTAATACTTTCTACGATTTTATTACGCATTTGGTCTGCCAGCTTTCTCTCTTTAAATATCTGGCGAAAAGATTCTTTAATCTGGTATACTGTTTGCCCCGCAATTTCTTCCAGTGCATCTTTTGATCCGTATTCCCTGATAAATCCTCTTATCTGGTTATCCAATGCTGCTTCAATTTCATCTTCGCTAACATTCAGCGAATCTTTTTCTGCCTGTAGCATTAGTGCTTTTTGAATCAGTTGGCCCTGCATAAAGGCACATTCCGGATTGTTGGGCAATTCCTGACCCTGACGTTTGTAATCTGAAATGGCATTATTAATATCTGATTGAAGAATTACCTTATCACCCACCTGGCCTACTATTTTATCTGCTATTACTTTTTTGGTTTGGGCAGAAAGCGCAAGATGTACGGCGAATAACGAAAAGAATACGATCAATTTCTTCATAAAACTTTGTTCAATTATCTCAAAAGTAAAATTTAGAGGCGATGTTACTGTTTATTGCTTTTTGTTTTAACAAAACATAAAATGGTTCACAAGTTATTCTTCATGGCTGATGAATTTTCCATGATACCACCTGTGAACCATTGAGTGTATTTAAATTATAATGTTCTTTTGATCTCTTCTTCCTCAAAAGCAACCAAAGTATCTCCCTGTTGTATGTCTGAGAAGTTTTTAACGGTTAAACCACACTCCATATTGCTCGGAACTTCTTTTACATCGTCTTTATATCGTTTCAGACTGCCCAGCTCTGCGAAGCCGCCTTCTGTTCTCGGATACAGCAATATACCGTCTCTGAATACACGTATCTTGGCATCGCGTTTAATTTTTCCATCCACCACATAACATCCTGCAACAGTAGCTTTATCAAATTTATACACTTCTCTAATCTCAACGGTGGCCACTTCTTTCTCCTGAATCTTAGGCTCCAACATACCTTCCATGGCGCTCTTAATTTCCTCAATAGCGTTGTAAATAATGGAGTACATTTTAATTTCAACACCTTCGGATTGAGCCAGCCTATTTGCCTGAACAGAAGGGCGTACATTAAACCCTATTAAAATTGCATCTGACGCTGTAGCCAGCAATACATCACTTTCAGATATCTGGCCAACGCCTTTATGCACCACTCTTACCACAATTTCTTGGGTAGACAGTTTTTGTAAAGAATCGCTCAATGCTTCTACAGAACCATCCACATCACCTTTAATAATAATGTTCAGTTCTTTGAAGTTTCCGAGAGCCAAACGGCGGCCAATTTCATCCAGCGTAATATGTTTCTTCGCTCTTAATCCCTGCTCACGTAAGATTTGTGCTCTCTTCAACGCAATTTCTTTTGCCTCTGCTTCGTCTGCATATACTTTAAATTTCTCGCCTGCCTGAGGTGCACCATTCAATCCTAAAATAACCACAGGGGTTGATGGAGGCGCTTCTTCCACACGTTGATTTCTTTCATTAAACATGGCTTTTACACGACCGAAATATTGGCCGCTCACAATCAGGTCGCCTTGCTTTAAGGTTCCGTTTTGTACCAAAATGGTAGCCACATAACCACGCCCCTTATCTAAAGAAGCTTCTATTATGGTACCGGTAGCTTCCTTATCAGGATTAGCTTTCACATCTAATAGCTCCGCTTCCAATAAAATTTTATCCAGCAGTAAATCTACATTCAATCCTTTTTTAGCACTTAATTCTTGCGACTGGTATTTACCGCCCCATTCTTCTACCAGCAAATTCATTTGAGATAATTGCTCGTATATTTTCTGAGGGTTGGCGCCATCTTTATCAATTTTATTAATTGCAAAGATCATAGGAACACCTGCCGCCTGGGCATGGCTTATTGCCTCTTTTGTTTGAGGCATTACCGCATCATCGGCCGCTACTACAATAACAGCAATATCGGTAACTTTCGCACCACGGGCACGCATAGCTGTAAAGGCTTCGTGGCCCGGTGTATCTAAGAAAGTAATATGTTTACCTGAGGGCAATTGTACTTCATATGCTCCAATGTGCTGGGTAATACCGCCGGCTTCTCCTGCAACCACATTGGCATTTCTTATATAATCCAGCAAAGAGGTTTTACCATGGTCTACGTGGCCCATTATGGTTACGATAGGAGGTCGTCCTGTTAAGTTTTCATCGCTATCCGCTTCATCTGTTTCTTCTTCTTCCACTTCATCAATTCCTGCAAATTCAACCTCGTAACCAAACTCACTGGCAACCAGTTCTATTACTTCAGCATCTAATCGCTGGTTAATAGATACCATTATACCCAGGCTCATACATTTACTGATGATATCAGTAAAGTTTACATCCATTAAATTGGCTAACTCACTTACAGTAACAAATTCAGTTACCTGAAGTTTGTTATCCTGTTCCATTTCATTCATTGCTTCGGCAGCCTCTTCTCTTTTCGCCTTTCTGTACTTGGCTTTTAAGCTCTTACCTCTGCCGCCGGCACCAGCCAGCTTGGCCTGCGTTTCTTTAATCTTATCCTGAATTTCTTTTGCGTCGATTTCTTTTTCCTCTCTTTTATGAGGTTGATGATGGTTACCTCGGTTAAAACCACCACCACGCTGCTGGTTACCACCGCCACGGTTAAATCCTCCGCCCTGATGTCCCCCACCTCTATTTTGATTGTTGCCACCACCACGGTTGAACCCGCCACCCTGTTGATTACCGCCAGGCCTGTTTTGGCCTTGGCCCTGCTGATTATTATTGTCTTTTCTGAAATCTACGTGCTGAATATTGCCGCCCTGCTTTTTATCAACCGGTATTCTCTTACGTTTCCTTTGTTCTTCTCTTGCAACAGGTTTAGGCCTTGTATCGCTATCTACCGGAAGGGTTATTTTTCCAAGTATTTTCGGGCCGCTCAATTTTTCCACTTCTATATTCTCAATAACCGGGGCTTCTCCTGATGGAGGTTCAGTTACCGGGGCGGCCGGTATAGTTGCAGTTGGAGCAGATGGCTGTATTACTATTGCCTCTGCAGGCGTAGCTTTTTCCGCTTCTCTTTCTTTTTGAGGCTCCTGCTGTTGTGGGGTGCTAACAGCTTCTTCTTTGTGTTCTTTAACATCAGGTATGGCCACAACAGGAGGTTGCACAGTGGTTTCAGCAGGCATTTCTTCTGCTGATTCTTCTTCTTTTTTCTTTACAGATTTTTTAGGGCGTGTAGAAGAGTCTATTGCACTTAAATCTATTTTATCAATAATCTTGGGCCCTTCTATTTCTGGTGCTTCTACTTTTACTACCGGAGAAACCGTTTCATTCTCTGGTTCTTCTTCTGCCACTTCAACCGGTTTAACCGGGTTTTCCACAACTACTGGCGCCTCCGGCTCTGCTATTACAGGTTTAGGTTCTTCTTTTGTAATTGGTGCCGGTGCAGAAGTTTTTTTATCTTCTTTTTTGAAAACGATTTCTTCCTCGTCTTTCTTTTTACGTTCTATATTGCTTCCTTTAGGAATTTCAACCTGGTCGGCCTTGTTTTTGGCAACTTTGTCGCTTTGAAACTCTGCCTGCAAAGCATAGTACATTTCTTCTGTAAGCTTTGCAGTAGGCTTCAGATCATCTTTTTTAAATCCTTTCTTTGCCAAAAAATCTATGATGGTTTCTTGCCCAACATTAAATTCTTTAGCCGCTGCTAACAACCTTGGTAATTTGAGTTCTGACATATTTTTTTTATGAACGATTTGCGTTGATTAATTGTTTAGCCAATCGTTTTATTGATTTTTAATGAATGGGCCTTACGCCTCTTTTTCAAATTCTTCTTTTAAGATCCTGATCACGTCTGCAATAGTTTCTTTTTCCAGGTCTGTTCTTCTTTCCAGTTCATCCGGAGTAAGTTTTAATACGCTTCTGGCAGTATCGCAACCAACACGTTTAAATTCGTCAATGATCCATGCATCAATTTCATCACTGAATTCATCCAGGTCAATATCAAATTCATCTGTTTGTTCTTCGTCTTCTCTGAATGCGTCTATTTCATAGCCGGTAAGTTCGCAGGCCAATTTAATATTTACTCCTCTGCGGCCAATTGCCAGAGAAACCTGATCTGCCTTAAGATAAACATCTGCCTGTTTTTTCTCTGTGTCCAGGTTCATGTAACTAATCTTGGCCGGTGTTAGAGAACGTTGAATAAGTAACTGAATATTGGTGGTAAAGTTAATTACATCAATATTTTCATTTTTTAATTCTCTTACTATGCCGTGTATACGGCTTCCTTTCATACCCACACAGGCGCCAACCGGGTCAATCCTGTCGTCATAACTCTCAACCGCCACTTTTGCTCTTTCTCCGGGTTCTCTTACAATTTTCTTAATGGCAATCAGGCCATCGAATATTTCAGGAACTTCTATTTCCAGTAATTTGGCAAGGAAGCTTGGACTTGTTCTAGACAAAATGATTACCGGTGTGTTGTTTTTCATGTCAACCCTTTCAACCACTGCCCGGGTATTTTCTCCTTTTTTAAAGTAATCCTGTGGAATTTGTCCTGACTGCCGAAGAATAAGTTCATTGCCTTCTTCATCCAGCAAGAGCACTTCTTTTTTCCAAACCTGGTACACTTCTGCACTGATGATTTCGCCAATTCTGTCGGCATATTTTTTTACCAGCACGTTTTTCTTCAGGTCGCTAATACGGCTTGCCAGTGTTTGTTTGGCGGCAAGAATGGCACGACGGCCAAAATCCAACATATCAACTTCTTCATATAATTCTTCGCCTACTTCAAAATCCGGTTCTATTTTAACGGCATCGGAATAAGCAACTTCGGCAAGGGGGTCGTTAACTTCACCGTCTTCAACAATCATTCTTCGGCGGATGATTTCCAGATCTCCTTTCTCGGCATTTACAATCACATCAAAATTTTCATCACTACCGTATTTTTTGCGTAACAATGTTTTAAATACATCTTCCACCACCTTCATCATGGTTTGACGATCTAAATTTTCAGCATCTTTAAAATCCTGAAACGCATCAATTAAGTTAATACTTGCCATACAATTTACAATTTTCAATGTACGATAGCGATTGATGGAACAATCTTATTCGTAGCTGTTTTAAAATTTTACCTGAACTGTTGTTGTTTTTATGTTTGAAAATGGAATTACCAGTTGCTGTGTTACTGCTTTTTTCCCTTTGCCGGATATGTGTTCTATAATAATATCCGATTCTGCAACGGCTGTTAATTTTCCTTCTTTTTTACTTCCGTCCTGAAAAACAATCTCTACTGAACGACCGATGTTTTTCTTATACTGCCTTTCATTTTTTAACGGCTCATCTACTCCCGGAGAAGACACTTCCAAACTGAATTCTCCTTCAGGATACCAACCTTTTTCTTCTATCATTTTATACAGCTTGCGATTGAACTGTAC
>OFTX01000936.1_pt1 | contig 12232 bp, 9 predicted proteins | sample 1775051 | NCBI WGS metagenome assembly OFTX01 (sample SAMN08195772, study PRJEB24354) | sludge metagenome | isolation source: sludge from phenol fed wastewater aerobic bioreactor A | place: India: Nagpur | collected 2016-09-15
ATCGATCCGCGCATCGGCTTCGTCTTCCAGGCCGACGCGGTCTTTCCCTGGCGCAACGTGATCGACAACGTGGCCGCCGGGCCCATCTTTCGTGGTGCGGGGCGTGCGAAGGCGCACGACGAGGCGATGCAGTGGATCGAGCGCGTGGGCCTCAAGGGTTTCGAGCACCACTACCCGCACCAGCTCTCGGGCGGCATGAGAAAGCGCGTGGCGCTGGCGCAGACCTTCATCAACCACCCGGAAATTCTGCTGATGGACGAGCCGTTTTCCGCGCTGGACATGCAGACGCGCACGCTGATGCAAGACGAGCTGCTGCGCCTGTGGTCCGCCAGCGGCGGCTCGGTGGTCTTCGTCACGCACGACATCGAGGAGGCGATCGCTCTGGCGGACCGCGTGTTCGTGCTCTCGGCGCGCCCGGCCACGCTCAAGGCCGTCTACCCGGTCGATCTGCCGCGCCCGCGCGTGATGGCGCAGGTGCGCTACGAGCCGGCGTTCATCGAGCTGTCCAAGCGCATCTGGGCCGACCTTCGCGAAGAAGTCGCCATCCACTGAGGGAACACCACCATGAATACCGCCGTTCTTCCCCCATCGGCCGTGGTGCCCGCCTCGCTCAGCGAGGAAGCACTGGCGCGCGAATCGGCGCGCGCGCAGGCGGCTCTGCGCCGGCGCCGCTGGGTCATCATCTCGCTGCGGCTGCTGTTCCTGTTCGTCGTGCTCGGCGGCTGGGAGCTGCTGGCGCGCCTCAAGTGGATCGACCCGTTCTTCTACTCGCAGCCTTCGCTGATCTGGGAGCAGATCGCCGAGTGGCAGCGCGACGGCACCTCGCAGGGGCCGCTGTGGGTGCAGGTCGCCGTGACGCTGGAGGAAACCGTCATCGGCTTCCTGATCGGCGGCGCGGGCGGCATCGTCTTCGGCATCCTGCTCGGGCGCAACAAGCTGCTCGCTGACGTGTTCAGCATCTACATCAAGATCGCCAACTCGATCCCGCGCGTGGTGCTGGGTTCGGTGTTCGTGATCGCGCTCGGCCTGGGCATGGCCTCCAAGGTGGCGCTGGCCGTGGTGATGGTGTTCTTCGTCGTCTTCGGCAACGCCTTCCAGGGCGTGGTCGAGGCCGACAAGTACCTGATCGCCAACGCGCGCATCCTCGGCGCATCGCCGCGCCAGGTGACGGCGGCGGTGGTGATTCCGTCGGCCATGTCGTGGATTCTCGCCAGCCTGCATGTGAGCTTCGGCTTCGCCCTCGTGGGCGCGGTGGTGGGCGAGTTCCTCGGCGCCAAGCAGGGCATGGGCCTGCTCATCGCCACCGCGCAGGGCGCGTTCAACGCGAGCGGCGTGTTCGCGGCCATGATCCTGCTCGCGGCCGTGGCGCTGGTGGCGGACTTCGTGCTCACGCGCCTGGAAGGCCGGTTGCTCAAGTGGCGCCCGGCGGCGTTTTGACGTTGCCTTAGTGCACGGATGCGTCGCGGCGCACCATGGCGATCGCGTCGAACGGGCAGCGCAGCGCGCACAGGGCACAGCCGGTGCAGGCGTCGGCATCGTCGAGCACCGAGCGCTTGGCCGCGCCCGGTGCATCGCCCTGCGCGTGCAGCGACAGCACGTGCGGCGGGCACACGGCCACGCACCAGCCGCAGCCGGTGCAGCGATCGAGATCGATGGTCGGAATGGCCTTGTGTGCCCCTGACATGCAAGCGAGCATGCCACGACGCACAATGTCGGGATACAAGCACCGTTTTTGCCATCTCGGCCGGGCGCGGTCCGGCTCAGAGGTTATTTCAAGGAGACCCACATGAATTTCGCCGTGATGGACGAGGCCCCGGCCGCTGCTGCCGCGTCGCGCCGTGATGCGGCCTGGCTCGAGGCGCACTGGATGCCGTTTTCGGCCAACCGCAACTTCAAGGCGCAGCCGCGCATGATCGTGAGCGGGCAGGGCGCCTACTACACCGATGCCGACGGCCGCAAGATCTTCGACGGCCTCTCGGGCCTGTGGACCACGGGTCTGGGGCATGGTCGCAAGGAGATCACGCAGGCCGTGAGCCAGGCGGTGGGCACGCTGGACTACGCGCCCGCGTTCCAGTTCGGTCACCCGGCCTCGTTCGAGCTCGCCAACCGCATCAAGGCGCGCATGCCCGCGGGGCTCGAATACGTGTTCTTCACCTGCTCGGGCTCAGAGGCGGCCGATACGTCGCTGAAGATGGCACGCGCCTACTGGCGCGCCCGGGGACAGGCGGGCAAGACGCGTCTGGTCGGTCGCGAAAAGGGCTACCACGGCGTGAACTACGGCGGCATCTCGGTGGGCGGCATGGCGGGCAACCGCAAGGCCTTCGGCCAGGGCATCGAGGCCGATCACTTGCCGCACACGCAGCCGCCGTTGGGCTCGTTTCATCGCGGCATGCCGCCGCTCGATGGCAAGGCGCTCGCCGACCGGCTGCTGGACGTGATCGCACTGCACGACGCGAGCACCATCGCCGCCGTCATTGTCGAGCCCTTCTCGGGTTCGGCCGGCGTGGTGATTCCGCCCGCCGGCTACCTGCAGCGCCTGCGCGAGATCTGCACGCAAAACAACATCCTGCTCATCTTCGACGAGGTCATTACCGGCTTTGGCCGCTGCGGCGGCTGGACGGGCTCGCAGGTCTTCGGCGTCACGCCCGACATCCTGAATTTCGCCAAGCAGGTCACCAACGGCGCGCAGCCGCTGGGAGGCTGCGTGGCCAGCAAGGACATCTACGACACCTTCATGCAGGCCGCAGGCCCCGAGTACCTGCTGGAGTTCCCGCACGGCTATACCTATTCGGCGCATCCGGTGGCGTGCGCGGCGGGCAATGCGACGATCGAACTGCTGGAGAAGGAAGACGCACCGGCGCGCGTGCAGGCGCTGGCCCCTGTTTTTGAAACGCTGGTGCACGGCCTCAAGGGCGCGCCGCACGTGCAGGACATCCGCAACTACGGGCTGGCCGCCGGCTTCACCATCGAGCAGATGCCGGGCGAGTCCGGGCGCAGGCCGTACGAAATCGCCATGGCATGCTGGCGCAAGGGTTTTTACGTGCGCTATGGCGGCGACAGCATCCAGCTCGCGCCGCCCTTCATCAGCACCGAGGCGGAGCTCGATCGCCTCGTCGGCGCGCTGGGCGATGCGCTGACGGAAACCGTCTGACACTATCGTATGAGTAGCTGCTGGCGCTTATTGTGTAACGGTCCAGGCCGTATTTGACGTAAAAATGCGGCCGGACCAAACGCCGTTGAACCCCGGCACCGCGCGGAGCACGGCCGCGGCGGCCCCCGCGCCGGTGCGCGTGCACTGGATGGTGCGGATGAACTGGCGCAACCGCAGCCTCTTCTGTGCCGTGCTGGTGCCGGTGTTCGCGCTGCATCTGCGCGAGGTGCACGCGGACACCGCCGCCTGGGTGCTGACGCTCGTGCAGTTGCTGCTGTTTCCCCAACTGGTCTACGGCTACGCCTCGCGCCAGCGTGATTCGGCGCGGCAGCGGCGCGCGGAACTGGGGGTCATGCACCTCGAAGCACTCCTGTTCGCGCTGTGGTCGGCGCTGCTGGGCTTCCCGCTGTGGCCGAGCTTCATCCTGTTCGCGGCGATGTGCCTGAACTTCGTCGTCTTCATGGGCTGGCACGGCTTGTGGCGCCTGGGGCTGGTCCTGGCTGCGGGCGTGCTGCTGGGCGCGGCGCTGGCGCACCCACTGCGCTGGCAGCCCGACACCAGCCTGCTGGTCACGGGCATGTGCATGGCGGTGTTCACCGCGTTCCTGGTCTCGTTCGCGCGCGACGGCTACCTGCGTGCGCTGGGCCTGCACCAGAGCCGGAGCCAGGCGCGGCGCCAGCTCGAGGAGATCAGCCTGCTGCAGGCGAGGCTGCGCGAGGCGGCCCTGCGCGATCCGCTTACCGGCCTGTACAACCGCCGCCACCTGTCGGACACGCTGCCCGGCGCCCTGGCGCGCTGCGAGCGCCAGGGCACGCCGCTTACGCTCGTGATGATCGACATCGACCACTTCAAGCAGATCAACGACCGCCACGGTCACGCGGCGGGCGATGCGATGCTGCAGGCGCTGGCGCGGCTGCTGCAGACGCAGGTGCGCGAGGGGGATATGGCGTGCCGCATGGGCGGCGAGGAATTCCTGCTGGTGCTGGAGAACGCCGCGCTGCAGCCCGCCTGGGAGCGGTCGCAGGCCCTGTGCCGGGCGTTCGAGGCGCTCACCGTCGTTCACGACGGGGCGCGCCTGCAGGCGACGATGTCCTGCGGCCTGGCGAGCTGCCCCGGGGACGGCACCGATGCCGACACCCTCCTGCGCGGTGCCGATCGCGCGTTGTATGCGGCCAAGGAGGGCGGGCGCAACCAGCTGCGCGCCGCAGGCGTGGTCGCTTGACGTGCCTGTTTGATCGTACGCAAATTATTCCCGATGGCTGCACACCCGTGCCGCCGCCCTTGGTTAAAGTCGCCCTATGACTCCCATGACGAACCCCACCCCCGACTCTTCCGATGCCGACAAGCGCGCGATGCTGCGCCGCGCGGCGCTCGAATACCACGAGCATCCCAAGCCGGGCAAGATTTCCATCCACCCCACCAAGCAGATGGTGAGCCGCCACGATCTGTCGCTGGCGTATTCGCCGGGAGTGGCCGCGCCGTGCGAGGAAATCGTCAAGGACCCGGCCGCGGCGTTTCGCTACACCGCGCGCGGCAACCTCGTGGGCGTGGTGACCAACGGCACGGCCGTTCTGGGCCTGGGTGACATCGGGCCGCTGGCGGGCAAGCCGGTGATGGAAGGCAAGGGGGTGCTGTTCAAGAAGTTCTCGGGCATCGACGTGTTCGACATCGAGATCAACGAGAAAGACCCCGACAAGCTGGTCGAGATCATCGCCGCGCTCGAGCCGACCTTCGGCGGCATCAACCTCGAAGACATCAAGGCGCCGGACTGCTTCGTCGTCGAGCGCAAGCTGCGCGAGCGCATGAAGATTCCGGTCTTTCACGACGATCAGCACGGCACGGCCATCGTTGTCGGCGCCGCGGTGCTCAACGCCCTGCAGGTGGCGGGCAAGGACATCACGCAGGTCAAGCTCGTGGCCTCGGGCGCGGGTGCGGCGGCGCTCGCCTGCCTGGGCCTGCTCGTGAAGCTCGGGCTACCGCGCGAGCACATCTGGGTCAGCGACATCGTCGGCGTCGTCTACGAAGGCCGCACCGAACTGATGGACGAAGCCAAGGCCTGGTTCGCGCAGAAGACCGACGCGCGCCAGCTCGCGGACATCATCGGCGGCGCGGACATCTTCCTGGGACTGTCGGCCGGTGGCGTGCTCAAGCAGGACATGGTGCGCAAGATGGCCCCGACGCCGCTGATCTTCGCGCTGGCCAATCCCAATCCGGAGATCGCACCCGAGGACGTGCAGGCGGTGCGCGGCGACGCCATCATCGCCACCGGACGCAGCGACTACCCCAACCAGGTCAACAACGTACTGTGCTTCCCCTACGTGTTTCGCGGCGCACTGGACAGTGGCGCGACGACGATCACGACGGAGATGGAAATCGCGGCAGTGCGCGCGATCGCCGAGCTGGCGCGCGCCGAACAGAGCGAGGTGGTGGCTGCGGCCTACGCGGGCGAGCAGCTCTCGTTCGGCCCCACCTATCTGATTCCCAAGCCGTTCGATCCGCGCCTCATGATGAAGATCGCTCCGGCGGTGGCGCAGGCGGCGATGGACAGCGGCGTGGCCAGCCGCCCGATTCCGGACATCGCGGCCTACCAGGACCACCTGCAGACCTTCGTCTACGCCTCGGGCACGATGATGAAGCCCGTTTTCATGGCCGCGCGCCAAGCGCAGCTCAAGCGCGTGGCCTTTGCCGAAGGCGAGGAAGAGCGCGTGCTGCGCGCGGCGCAGATCGTCTTCGACGAGCGCATCGCGCGCCCTACGCTCATCGGGCGCCCGGCCATCATCGCCCAGCGCATCGAAAAGTTCGGCCTGCGTCTGCAGGAAGGGCGCGACTACGACGTGGTCAACGTCGAGCACGACGACCGCTATCGGGGCTTCTGGCAGACCTACCACCGCATGACCGAACGCAAGGGCGTGACGGTGTCGATCGCCAAGATAGAGATGCGCAGGCGCCTGACGCTCATCGGCTCCATGCTGCTGCACACGGGCGAGGTCGATGGCCTCATCTGCGGCACCTGGGGCCACACACAGCACCACCTGCAGTACATCGACCAGGTGATCGGCAAGCGCGCCGGTGCCAACACCTACGCCTGCATGAACGCGCTGCTGCTGCCCGAGCGCGAGGTCTTCATCGTCGACACCCACGTCAACTACGACCCGAGTGCCGAGCAGCTCGCCGAGATCACCGTGATGGCCGCCGAGGAAATCATGCGCTTCGGCATCAAGCCCAAGGCGGCGCTGCTCTCGCACTCCAATTTCGGATCGAGCCAGCAACCGAGCGCGCTCAAGATGCGCCAGACGCTGGAGCTGCTGCAGTCCAAGGCGCCCTGGCTGGAGGTCGAGGGGGAGATGCATGGCGACGTGGCGCTTGACGCGCACGCGCGCCAGGCGCTGATGCCCAACGCGACCATCACCGGCAGCTGTAACCTGCTGGTGATGCCCAACATCGATGCCGCCAACATCGCCTACAACCTGCTCAAGACCGCGGCCGGCGGCGGCATCGCCATCGGGCCGATGCTCCTGGGCGCGGCCGCGCCGGTGCATGTGCTCACACCCAGCGCCACGGTGCGCCGCATCGTCAACATGGTGGCCCTTACGGTCACTGACGCAAACGCCGCGCACTGAGTGCATTTGTATCCGAATGTAGGGACAAACCCGTACTGATTTGCCTATTTATTAGGCAATCGCTTGATTTTTGAGCAGGTTCTTGTCACACTAGCGCGTTTTGATTTCGGGTAAACCCTGAGTCTGCGGATGGCTCGGGTTTGACGGGAGCGCTAGTCAATGTGGAACGCTTTTGCCAGAGGCGCGCGCCGGTGGATGGCGGCAGGCCTGCTGGGCAGTGCGTGCCTGCTGCTCGCCTCGCCCGGCGCGGCGCGCCAGAGCGCGCCGATCGACCAGCCCGCCACCGTGAGTCTTGCGGAACTGCCGGCGCAGGCGCGTGTCATTCATGCACGCATTCGCGACGGCGGCCCGTTTTCCTACGACAAGGATGGTTCCGTGTTTGGCAATTACGAGCACCAACTGCCTGCCCGCAAGCGCGGTTACTACCGTGAATACACGGTGCGTACACCGGGTGTGCGTGGGCGCGGGGCGCGGCGCATCGTCTGCGGCGGGGCGCCCCGCGCGCCCGACGCCTGCTATTACACACAGGACCATTACACGAGCTTTCGCACGATCACGCCCTGACCAGGGGCGCGGTCATTGAACAGGTACCACCATGCCAACCTTCCATGCCCTGCGGCCCTCGGCGGCCGAGGATTTTGCCTTCAACGAACCCCTGAAAGAAAGAGCAGCGGAGATGGACACCCCACTTCGTCCCGACGATGAGAACCTGCTGCGCAATGTGCGGCCCAACATCGTACAGTCGATCCGCGCGTTTCGCGTGCATGACCTGCAGGAGACGGCGCGCCAGCTCGGCCACCACTTTCTCTATGCCAATCTGGCGCATGCGCAGACCAAGCAGGACGTGCTGGACCTGCTGGCCCAGCAGTTTCTGTTTCCCGCGCACTTCGGCAAGAACTTCGATGCGCTGTACGACTGCATGACCGATCCGCTGCACAAGGCGGGGCCGCAGCCCGGCTTCGTCGTGGTGCTCGAGCAGATCCCGGCCACGGCCAAGTTCGACAAGGAAGCGCGCGAGCAACTGCTGGACATCTTCCGCGATGCCGCCGAGTACTGGGGTGAACGCCGCATCGCGTTTCGCTGCTTCTATTCTTTTCTGTAGCCCGTTCCGCCACCTTTGGCCCTGCGGAACGGGCTGACGAGGCCGAGCAGTCTGGTGCTGCGCAGCCTTTGGCCTTGCATCACGAGCCCTTCGATGCCGAATCGGGCGAGAAGATGCCCACGAACAAGCTGGTCGATGTCTCGCCCCTGGCGCTGCGCATGAGCAGCCCCTTCAACAGCAGCTACTGGCTCGCCGACGCCGCCTGACGCAGCTCGGCAGGCCGCAGAGCCTGCGCGAGCGCCACGTACTCGTGCACCGGCACTTCCTGGGCGCGCCGCTGCAGATCGAACTCGCCCGCGTAGCCGTGCTCGGCCAGCCAGGGCGCGAGCGGGTGGCGCAGGAGCTTGCGCCGCTGGCTGAACGCGGCGTGCACCAGAGCGGACAGCAGCGCGGCGTCGACCGCCGCAGGCTCATCCCTGGGCCGCATGCGCACCACCGCGCTGTCCACGCGCGGGGGCGGCTCGAAGCTCGCGGGCGGCACGGACAGCACGTCCTCTATCTCGTAGCGCCATTGCAGCATGACCGAGAGGCGCCCGTAGGCACTGCTGTCGCAAGGTGCCACCATGCGGTCGACCACCTCCTTCTGCAGCATGAAATGCTGGTCTTCGATCTGCCCGGCAAAGCCAAGCAGGTGAAACAGAATCGGCGTGGAGATGTTGTAGGGCAGGTTGCCGACGACTCTCAGTTTCAGAGCGCCAAGCGCTTGCGCCACCTGCGTGAAATCGACTTTCAGCACGTCCGATTCAATCACCGTCAGGCGCGGATCGGCGCGCAGCCGTGCGGCAAGGTCCCGGTCCAGCTCGATCACGCAGAGCCTGCCCAGGCGATCGGCCAGCGGGTGGGTGAGCGCGGCCAGGCCCGGGCCGATCTCCACCATGGCCTGGCCGGGCGCGGGAGCAATCGCGCGCACGATGGCGTCGATGATCGCTTCGTCACACAGAAAGTGCTGGCCGAAGCGCTTGCGCGGGATGTGCTTCACTGCGGCGGCTCGCGGTACTCCACGTAGGCGCGCGCGCGCTCCTCGCGTACCCAGTTGGCGTAGGCCTCGTCGAGCTTTTTCTCGCGCACGGCGCCGCGCACGAGGTCGCGCTGCTCACGCTGGGTGAGCTTGATTTCGCGTCGATCCACGAGCTCGATCAGGTGCACGCCGAAACGCGTGACCACGGGCTGGCTGATCTGGCCGGGCTTGAGCTGGTCGAGCGCCTGCTGGAACTCCGGCACGTAGCGGCCGGGAAAGGACCAGCCGAGGTCCCCGCCCTGCTTGGCACTGGTGTCGTCCGAAAATTCGCTCGCGAGCTGCTCGAAAGTCGCCTGCCCGCGTTCGATGCGCTGGCGCAGCTCCTCGAGCTTGGCCGCGGCCTGGGCCTCGCTGAGCTTGGCTCCAGTGCGCAGCAGGATGTGGCGCGCATGGGTCTGGATGGCCATGGTGGGCAGGCCGCCCTGTGATCGCTCCAGCACCTTGAGGATGTGAAATCCCGCGGCCGAGCGCACCGGGCCGACCACGCCGCCCACGGGGGTCTTTTCGGTGCTGTCGATGAACAGCTCGGGGTAGCGGTCGGCTGGGCGCAGGCCGATCACGCCGCCGCGCTGGCCTTCGGGCGCGTCCGAGTATTCCTGGGCGAGTGCGGCGAAGTCGCCTCCGGCCCGCAGCTTGCTCATGACTTCGTTGGCGCGGGCCTCGCGCTGCCTGACCTGTTCGGGCGTCGCGTTCTCGGGCACCTCGATCAGGATGTGCCCGAGGTTGACGGCCTGCGGTGCGGCGCCGGCATTTTGCTGTTGCTGCTGCATGAACTGGTCGACATCGGCATCGCTCACCTTGACGCGCGACTCCACGTCACGCTCGCGGATGCGCAGCGTCAGCAACTGGCTGCGCAACTCGCGGCGAAAGCGCTCGACGGTGATGCCGTCGCGCGCGAGCTGGCGGTGCAGCTCTTCGAGCGAGACATTGTTTTGCTGCGCCACCGACTGCTCGGCCTGATCGATGGCGTAGTCGTCCGCCTTGATGCCGGCTTCCAGCGCCAGCTGAACCTGGATGCGCTCGGCGATCAGGCGTTCGAGCACGTCCTGCATGAGCTGCCCGCGCGGCGGTATGGCGGTGTTTTGCGCGGTCAGCTGCTCGATCACGCGCGCCGTGCGTTCGCGCACGTCGTTGTTGGTGATGGGTTCGGAGTTGACCACGGCGACGATGTAGTCCGCCTGCTGCGTCGCGGGCGCCTGTGCGGGTGCGGCCGGCGCGGGAGCGGGCGTCGGCGGCTGGGCTTGGGCTGCTGCGGGCGCCGGGGCGGCCTTGGTGGCGGCGGGCGCGGCCTTGCGGGCAGGCTTGTGCTGCTGCGCCCAGGCCGGAGGCAGGGCGAGCAGGGCAAGCGTGATCAGGCTGCTGGAGGTGCAAAGACGTGCGCGTGGTGTCATGGCCGGGGTGGGTGCCGTGGTGAGCGGTCAATCGTAATGGGTGAAGCGGCTGGGCGCGGCGGGGGTGCTCTCCAGCGTCTGGTAGCCGGGCACATTCTGCTGCAGGCTCGCCAGCGGATTGTTGCCGAACGACAGGCGCGAGAGTCCCTTGAGTTCAAGCTGCAGCAGCAGCCGCGTGTTGGAGGTGCTTGCGCCCATCTGCAGGCGCTCGAGCACGACGCGCCCGGTCCAGCAGCAGCTCTGGTATTCGGCGCCGAGGATGGCATCGACGAATTTGCGGTCCGGAATGCTGTAGTTCACGCGACCCACGCCATACCAGCGTCCGTCGCGGGTCGCGTCGTCCTTGCGCGTCTGGGAAAACAGCTCGCCCAGCGGCCATTGCCAGCCCAGGTCCACCTGCTTGGTGGCGATGGTGTAGGGGCCGGTCACATCCTGCTTGCGCACGGCGATGCTCAGCGTGTGGTACTTGGACGGGGTATAGCGCGCGGCGATGGTGGCGCGCGTCGACTGGCGCGCCTTGGGGTTGTACTGGAAGGTGGCGTCCAGCCCCCACCGAGGGGTCCAGTGGATGCCCGCGCCCAACAGCACGTCCGACAGGCGCTCGTCGACCGCGGCAACGCCGGGCATGGTCACGGTCTGCTCGGAGAAGCGGTAGCGCTGCGCGATGCCCAGGCGCACGGCTTCGGCGCCGGTGCCGGGATCGAGCAGGCGCGTGGTCACGCCCAGGGTCAGCAGGTTGTTGTCGGCGATGCGGTCGTTGCCGCCGAACGAGTTCTCGGTGTAGATGGAGGCGAAGTTGAAATCCGTCTGCGCGGTGTCGTAGACCGGCAGCATGCTCTGGTCGTGGTGCGGCGTGAAGGTGTAGAAGGCGCGCGGCTCCAGCGTCTGCACGAAACCTCGGCCGAAGTAGCTGGCTTCGCGCTCGAACACCAGGCCGCTGTCGAGGCTGAAGGTCGGCAGGACGCGGCTGATGCCGGTCTGCCCGGTCGTCAGCGGCGAATCGAAGCTGTAGTTCGTGGCGTGCAGCTGCAGGCGCGGCGTGATGAAGCTCGCGGGCGTGAGCCAGGGACGGCTGACCTGCGCCACAAAGTAGCTGCGCCGCGCGTTGGGCTGGTTGTAGAAGCTGCGATCGCCGTGAAAGTGCGTGTAGTCGCCATCCAGGCGCAGGTCCAGCCCCGGGCCGACGCTGTCGGGCGTGTAGCTCCAGTGCAGTTGCGGCAGCAGATCGTAGGGCGGGGTGATGGGCGCGGTGACGTCCTGCAGGGTCTGCCACTTGAGCGTGCGCAGGCTCAGCGCGTGGCTGCCCTCGGACCAGCGCAGGCTGCCGTCGGCCGCGAGCAGCCGCTGGGCGGTCACGTCCAGCGGGTTGTAGCTCGTGGAGCCGCGCTGGGGGAAGTCGCGCCAGTAGTCGTTGTCGCTGGCGCGCCGGGCGTTGATCGACAGGCCGAGGTCGCCAAAGGGGGAGGCGATCCAGGCGTTGTGCTTGACGTTGGCGAGCCAGCGCGTGCGATCCCTGAGCTTGTCGCCGGGCATCAGGTCCAGGCCCAGCTCGCCGTTGTAGCGCGGCTCCAGATAGCGGAATTGCGAGCCCAGCTGCACGCCCCGGCGCGACAGCAGCGTGGGGGTGAACGTGGCATCGTGGTTGGGTGCGATGTTCCAGTAGTACGGCTGCGCATAGACGAGGCCGCTGGTGCTGTCCAGCGACAGCGTGGGCGGCAGCAGCCCGGATTTGCGCTTGCTCGACAGCGGAAAGCTGATCCAGGGCGTGGCGAGGATGGGCACGCCCTTGAATTCGAGCACGGCGTTCTCGGCCGTGCCCACGTCCTCGGTCTTGTCTATGGTGAGGGTGCGCGCGCGCAGGATCCAGTCGGGCTGCCAGCTGGCCTCGTCGTCCTTTTCGCAGGTGGTGTAGTTGGCCTCGTGCGCGACCGAGTGGTTGCGGTCGATGAA
>OFTX01000937.1_pt1 | contig 12190 bp, 9 predicted proteins | sample 1775051 | NCBI WGS metagenome assembly OFTX01 (sample SAMN08195772, study PRJEB24354) | sludge metagenome | isolation source: sludge from phenol fed wastewater aerobic bioreactor A | place: India: Nagpur | collected 2016-09-15
TGTTGTAGCGGCTCTCGGTGTTGGCTTCGTCCAGCACCAGCTTGGCCTGGGCGAAGTAGGTCTCGGCGTTGGCGCGGATCTGCTCGGCGGTGAGTGGCGGGCGCGTGGCGTTGCGCCCCGAGGGGTCGCCGATCAGGCTGGTGAAGTCGCCGATCAGGAAGATCACCTGATGCCCCAGGTCCTGCAGCTGGCGCATCTTGTTGAGCACCACGGTGTGGCCCAGGTGGATGTCGGGCGCGGTGGGGTCGAGCCCGAGCTTGATGCGCAGCGGCTCGCCGGCGGCCTCGGCCCGGGCGAGCTTGTGCGTCCAGTCCTCCAGCGGCAGCAGCTCATGCGCCCCGCGCAGCGAAACCTGCAGCGCATGGCGCACCCGGTCGGTGACGGGATATTTTGTAACGGCGGGCTGATTCATAAGGGTTTTCGACCATGCGCCCAGGCGGCGCAGGACTATACTTGCGCGGTTTTTACTGTGGCGCATTCTAGTGGCCAACCGCTCGTGCGGGCCCCGGCTGCGACGCCACTCATGTTGACCAGCGCCACGCTGCAGCGCTTTCCCGCCGAAAGCGCCTGTACGGGCGTTCATTTGCTTGGGGCCGAGCTTGACCAACGGATTGAACAGTGCCGGTGCGGCATTCCTGACTTCACTGAAACAATCGATCCAAAGGCATCCCAAACGCGTGACGGCGCTCGTCGCCGCCATGCTGCTCACGGGCGGCGGCGGCGCCTTCGCCGTGGCCTCCTACGGTCCCGATCCGGCCGACCTGCCGATGGTCACGATCACCGAGAGCGTGCCTTCGCTCGCCACCGACATCGAACTGGCCAACCTGGCCGACATCGACAGCTTCTCGCTCTACCGCTCCGACGTCACGCGCAGCAACGACACCCCCGAGGCCATGCTGCAGCGCCTGGGCATCGCCGATCCGGCCGCCTCGGGCTTCCTGCGCGGCGATGCGCTGTCCCAGCAGAACCTGCTCGGCCGCACGGGCCGCGTGCTCTCGGCGCAGGCCACCAACGACCACCGCCTCACGCGCCTGACTGCCCGCTGGGCGCCCGACGACAGCGGCAACTTCAAGCGCCTCGTGATCGAGCGCCAGGGCGACGGCAGCTTCGCCTCGCGCATCGAAACCGCCGCGCTCTCGGTGGGCACCCGCCTGGCCAGCGGCGTCATCCACAGCTCGCTGTTCGCCGCCACCGACGCGGCCAACATCCCCGACCCCGTGGCCGTGCAGCTGGCCGAGGTCTTCTCGGGCAACATCGACTTCCGCCGCGCGCTGCGCAAGGGCGACCACTTCAGCGTCGTCTACGAAACGCTCGAAGCCGATGGCGAACCCATGCGCACCGGCCGCGTGCTGAGCGCCGAGTTCCACAACAACGGCAAGAACTTCAACGCCGTCTGGTTCCAGGACAACCCCGCGGCCAAGGGGGCGTACTACACGCTCGACGGCCAAAGCATGAACCGCGCCTACCTGACCTCGCCCGTGGCGTTCACGCGCGTCACCAGCGGGTTCAAGATGCGCTTTCACCCCATCCTGAAAACCTGGCGCGCCCACCTGGGCACCGACTTCGCCGCCCCCACCTTGGTAGGCGGGACCAGCGGCTACATGCTCGGGCAGGCCGTGAACGACCTGATCCTCGAACAAGGCGATCTGGCCTCCGGCGCCGCGCTCAGCTTCGTCCTGCTCGTCTGTTCCGGGCTGGTGGCCGCACTCGCCTTCCGCCTGGCTCGCATCAACCGTCTGGAGACCTGACCATGACCTCGTACGACGCGATCGTCGTCGGTGCGGGACACAACGGCCTGGTGGCCGCTTTCTATCTCGCGCGCGCCGGTTTGCGCCCGCTCGTGCTCGAGCGGCGTGAGATCGTCGGCTGCGCGTGCGTCACCGAGACCTTCGCTCCTGGGTTCCGAGCCTCGACCGGCGCGTACGTGCTCTCGATGCTGCGGCCCGCGATCTGGGAGGACCTCCGCCTCGCGGAACGAGGCCTGCAGGTCGACCAGGCTGGGCCTTCGCTGGTGGTGTTCGACTCCGGCGACCACCTGCTCGTGCACGACGATCTCGAAGAGACGGTGCGGGAGGTCGCACGGTTCTCCGCGAAGGACGCCGTCGCCGTCCGGCAGTTCGAGGCCGACCTGGCCGAGCTCGCCGCGCTCGTGACGCCGATGATCGACTGGACGCCGCCGAGCATCGATCTCCGGCGCACCGGCCTTGCCGCGACGGGGCGGTTACTGCGCCACGGCCTGGCCCATCGCCGCGACGTAGTCGCTGCCGGACACCTGTTCGCGACGTCGGCGACGCAACTGCTGGAGACCTACTTCGAGTCCGAGCAGGTCAAAGCGGCCTTCGGCTGGCATGCGATCAACGACAGCGTGCTCGGTCCATCGGATCCTGGTACCGCGTACGTGCTGCTCCACGACCACGCGTCGGAGGCCGCCACCGCCGGGGTGCGTTCCTGGGGATTCGTTCGCGGCGGCATGGGCCGGGTCACCGAGCTCATGGCGGAGGCGGCGCGCGAGGCGGGCGCCACCATCCGTACCGGCGCCGAGGTGGAGGAGATCATCGTCAGCGATGGGGCCGTCCGCGGCGTGCGCCTGTCCGGCGGCGAGGAGCTGAGCGCACCGCTCGTGCTGAGCAATGCCGACCCGAAGCGGACCTTCCTGGACCTGGTGCGGTCCACCGCGCTGCCAGAGAAGTTCACCGCGACGGTGCGCGCGTACCGGAGCGAGGGCACGAGCATGAAGATCAACCTGGCGCTCAGCGGGCTTCCCCACGTGCGTGGACTCGGCGGCGGCGTGCAGCCGTACCACCGCGGCATCATGGAGGTCAGCGGCTACCTGTCCGATCTCGACCGTGCGCAAGCCCAGGCCCAGCAAGGGATCCCAGCAGACGACCCGCACATCGAACTGGTCTTCCCGTCGGTCCACGACCCCAGCCTGGCGCCGGAGGGGTGCCACGTCGTGACGATCGACGTGAACTCCCAGCCGTACACGCTCGCCGACGGGCACTGGGACGATCTGAAGGAGAAGGTGGCCGACGCAGCGATCGCGCGGCTCGCGACGGTGATGCCGGACCTGCCGGACCTGATCCTGCACCGTCAGGTGCTCAGCCCGCTGGACCTCGAGCGAATCCTCTACATCACGGGCGGCCACGCCCTTCACGGGGACATGTCCTTCGACCAGCTGTTCGTGTTCCGCCCGGTACCCGGCTGGGCGGACTACCGTACGCCCGTCTCCGGCCTCTATCTGTGCGGCGCCGGAACGCATCCCGGCGGTGGCGTCACCGGAGCGAACGGCCGCAACTGCGTCGGTGAGGTGCTGCGCGACAGCAAGCGTCGGGCGAGGAGGCGGACGCGATGATCCCGACGACGCCCTCGGTATCGGGGACACTCCCGGGGCCGCGCAGCAGCGAACTGCTCGCAGCGCAGCGAGAGCTGCTCTACCCCGGGACCGGCGACCATGGCTATCCGATGGTGGCGGCGCGCAAGTCCGGCTGGATGGTGCAGGACGTCGACGGCAACGTGTTCGTCGACCTGGCGAGTGCGTCGGCATCCGTGCCACTGGGCGCCGGGCGCGAGGACCTGGCCGCCGCGGCGGCCGAGATGCTCGTGCGCTACGGCAACGAGGACAGCCACGCGCTGTTCCACGAGCTGATCGTGCCGCTCGCGCAGCGGCTGCTCGCCATCACGCCGGACAGCCTCACCCGCGTCGACATCGCGCTGAACGGGACCGAGGCGGTCGAGATCGCGCTGAAGCTGATGCGCCGCGCGACCGGCCGCCAGCACGTGCTCGCCTTCTACGGCAGCTACCACGGCGAGTCGACGATGACCGCGACGCTCGGCGCAGAGCAGAACGAGATCAGCGCAGGACTTCGCACTCTTTCCACTGGATTCCTCCATGCGCCGTACCCCCATCCGTACCGCTCGCCGTTCGGGCCGCCACGGTCCGGCGGCACGGGTGACGCGACCGTCGACTTCATCCGCGACCAGCTGCTGTTCCATGCGGTGCACCCGGGCGAGATCGCGGGTGTGGTGATCGAGCCGGTCGCCGGGTCGGGAGGCGTGCTGCGGCCACCGGACGCCTTCTGGCGGGCACTGGTCGAGCTGTGCCAGGAGTACGACTGGCTGTTGTGCCTGGACGAGGTCAAGACCGGCTTCGGGCGCACGGGGGAGATGTTCGCTGCAGACCTGTGGGGCCTGCAGCCGGACATGATGTGCCTCGGCAAGGCGATGGGCGGCGGCGTGATGCCGATCGGTGCGGTGCTGGGCAGTGAGCGCGCGATGGGCGGCTACGACGACGTGCCGACCGGGAGCACCTGGGCGTGGCTGCCGGCCTCCTGCGCAGCAGCACTCGCCTCGCTCGACGTGTTCGAGAAGGAGGGCGTGCTCGACAACGTCAAGGCACTGCACGCTGTCAGCTCGGAGATGCTCATGCCGCTGAAGGAGCGCTTCCCGCAGGTCGGTGACGTGCGTGTCCAGGGGTGCTTCGTCGCCATCGAACTGGTAACCGACCCCGTGAGCAGGGCGCGGGCGCCGAAGCTGCAGGAGCGGCTCGCGCTCGCGTGCTTGACCCGCGGCGTGATGGCGGACTCGAGCACCGCCAGCCTGAACCTCCAGCCTTCGCTCGTGATGGACCCGGCAGCGCTGCGTTCGGCTCTCGCCCTGGTCTTCGATGCCCTGGAAGAGACCCTCTCGTGACGCTCGCCTCACGAGAGCATCGCCGAATGGCGATGCCGCGAGGGCCTTCATGAGCGCGCTCGACGAGGACGCCGCAGCTGCACTCGCAGCGATGAGCGTGGCGGGAACCCGCAAGACGTTCAACGTCCTTGCTGCACCGACGGGTGTGCGCACCCGGCTCGCCGACGGCCGCGAGCTGATCGTGGCGTGCTCCAACGACTACCTCGGCATGGCGAACGACCCGGCCGTGGTGGCAGCAGGTGTCGCGGGACTGCGGCAGTACGGCGCCGGCACCGCCTCGGTGCGCTTCATCTGCGGGACGTTCGTACCGCATGTCGACCTGGAGAGGGACCTCGCCGACTTCGTGGGGACCTCGGCTGCGCTGTCGTTCGTCTCGTGCTGGGACGCGAACGCGGCCGCCATCACGGTTCTCGCGGACAGCAACACCATCGTGCTGTCCGACGAGCTGAACCACGCGTCGATCGTCGACGCGATCCGGCTCTCGCGTGCCGCCGGCAAAGTCGTATACCCGCACAGCGACCTTGCCGCGCTGGAGAAGGCGTTGCAGGGCTCGCTGGCCGCGGCGCGACGCCTCGTGGTCACCGACGGCGTGTTCAGCATGGAAGGCGACCTGGCGCGGCTGCCGGAGCTGGTCGAGCTCTGCCGCAGGTACGACGCCGTCCTGCTGGTCGACGACTCCCACGGCGTCGGCGTCATGGGAGCCGAGGGGCGCGGGACGGCGTCCGCGCTTGGCGTGCACGGTGAGATCGACGTCATCACCGGCACACTGGGCAAGGCACTCGGCGGTGCGGCGGGCGGCTTCGTCGCCGCGAGCGAGTCCGTGATCGCGCTGATGTCGCAGCTCGCGCGCCCTGGGCTGTTCTCCAACGCACTTCCCGTCACAGTCGCCTGCAGTGCCCGCGCCGCGCTGTCGCTGCTGCGCTCGGAACCGGGCCGGGTGACGCGGCTGCACGAGGTCGCTGATCGATTGCGTACCGGCTTGCAGACCGCGGGGCTGCGCCCGTTGCCCTCTGCGAGCGCGATCGTGCCCGTCATCGTCGGCGAGACCGCGACCGCGATCCGGATGAGCCAGACGCTGCGCGACGTCCACGGCGTACTCGTCACCGGCTTCGGCCACCCCGTGGTCCCGGAGGGCACCGCGCGGCTGCGACTGCAGGCGAGCAGTGCCTTCGCCGACGACGACGTCGATGCCGTGGTGCGGGCCGTAGCGAACGTGGCACCGCGCTGAGCGCCAACCCGCATCCCGGAGCGTCTCCTCCGGCGCGGACCAGCGCGGGCGCAGGCTCGCGCGATCCCTCGAGCGGCCGCTCGGGCGTTACGGGCCGAACAGGGTCTTGTGCATCACGGTGTAGACGTAGGTGTTGTCGTGGATTCCTTCGAGCATCGCCGCATTCGGACCGACGGCCGACACGGGTACCGCGACCCCGGTGTGCTTGGACGTGGTCCAGTCGAGGCTGATCCACCTGTCGGTGCCCTTGACCCGGAACGGCCCGCTCGCTGCGGAACGCGCGCGGCCGGCCTCCTCGATCGTCATCCCCCCGGTCTCGTGGTCCGCGGTGATGATGACGAGCGTCTCGGGGTGCATGGCCTGGAACGCCTTCAATACCGTGACGATGCGGTCCAGTTCCTTGCCCACGGCTCGCAGCAACCGACCGTCGTGGCCGTGACCGGCGTTGTCGCCCTGATCTACATCGACCACCATGAAGAACCCCTTGGGGTTCTGGCTGGCGAGGTCGAGTGCCTTCTGCACGAGAAGGTGCTGCGGCACATAGTAGGGATCCTTGGCCTTCTTGTAGCCCTTGACGGTCCTCGCCCGGACGAGTGCCGCGTCCCGGAGCAGGGCGAGCACCCGGGGCCCGCTCAGCTTGGCGAACGAGGCGCGGTCGTAGGCGTACTGATAACCCTGCGACCTCGCGACCTCGACCAGGTTCTGCTTCCCTATCGACTTCTCCTCCCCGGGCACCGGGCCCCGGCGTCCCTTCGGGTACCAGGCGGACTGCCCGCCGCCGAGCATGATGTCGGGACGCGTGCGGTACACGTAGTCCCTGGCGATCTTGTACTTCGCGTGGCGGTCGGTCTGGTGCGCGGCGAACGCCGCCGGGGTCGCATCCGTCACGTCATGGTCCTCGACCAGCGCCGTCGTCTTGCCGGCGGCACGCGCCTGCTCGAGGACGGTCTGCAGAGTACGCCCGGAGGCGTCGACACCCACCCGGCCGTTGCGGGTCTTTCGCCCGGTCGCCCACGCGGTGGCACCCGCTGCGGAATCCGTCACGAACGCGTGGTCCGCCGAGTGGGTCCGCAACGACCCGTTGGAGGGCAACGTGTCCAGCGGCTGCGTCGTGGATTCACCGTGGAGCACGTACTGCAGGAAGGATCGTTGGGCAGGGCCCATCCCGTCGGTGTTCACGAGGACGACGCTCCGTGCCGCCGGGACAGCCTGTTGGACGACGGCAGCAACCGGATCGTCGAAGGTGTCCCCGACATCAGCGGAGCGTGCGAGCTCGGGCACGGCGAGAGCGAGGGCGACGATCCCGGCGGCTGCGGTCAAGCGACGAGACAGGTAGGGCATGGGCGCTCCTTGGTCGGTCGGCGCAGCCTAACGCGCGCCGGCAGCAAAGGAACGAGGTAGCGGACGGTCGTCGCAGGCAGACATCACCGTCCCGGTCGCGGTGTTCGCACTCCCAGGACGGTGATGTCTGACGGCTGCCGTTACGAGCCGAACAGGGTCCGGCGCATCACCTTGTAGACGTAGGTGTTGTCGTGGATCCCCTCGAGCGACGCCGCGTTCGGTCCGATGGCCGACACCGGCACCGCGACTCCGCTGTGCTCGGCAGTGGTCCAGTCCAGCGTGAACTTCCGGTTCATGTTCTTGACCTTGAACGGACCGCTGTCGACGGGGAGCTTGCCGTCGATCTGGACGTTGCGGGGGTGGTCCTCGTCGTAGTACGGCTCCGGGTCGTCCGGTGCCACGCCTGCGCCTCCGTCGGCTTTGTCCTCGATCGTCATGCCGCCGGTCTCGTGGTCGGCAGTCACGATGATCAGGGTCTCCGGGTGGCTTGCCTGGAACTTGCGCAGGACCGTGACGATCCGGTTGAGCTCTCGGCCGGCCTTGAGCATCAGCGGCCCGTCGTGATCATGGCCACCGTCGTCGATCTCGTCGACGTCGATCGCCATGAAGAAGCCCCTGGGGTTCTGGCTGGCGATCTGCAGCGCCTTCTTGACCAACAGGTGCTCGGCGACGTAGTAGGGATCCTTGGACTTCTGGTAACCCTTGACTTCTTCGGAGTACTCGATGCCGTCGTCGCGTACCAGGGCGAGTGCCTTTGGTCCGGTCAGCTTGGCGAACGTCTTGCGGTTGTAGGCGTACTGGTAGCCCTGCTTCTTGGCGACCTTCACCAGGTTGGTCTTGCCCTCCGAGGGGTCCTCACCAGGTACGGGCCCCTGGGTGCCCTTGGGGTACCAGATCTTCTGTCCGCCGCCGAACATGAGATCCGGATGCGTGCGATAGAGGGAGTCGCGGGCTATGGCGACCTTGTGGTCCCGGTTCTTCTGGTGGGCGGCGAAAGCAGCCATGGTGGCGTTCGTGACGTCATGGTCTTCGACCAGCGCTGTGGTCTTCCCGGCGGCCCGTGCCTCCTCGAGGATCGAGCGCAACGCCTTGCCCTTGGTGTCCACCCCGACCCTGTCGTTCAGCGTCTTGTGCCCGGTCGCCCACGCGGTCGCGCCGGCGCCGGAGTCGGTGACGAATGCCGGGTCGGCCGAGTGCGTACGCAACTGTCCGTTGTGCGGCAACGAGTCCATCGGCTGGGTCTTCACGGTGCCGTAGAGCGCGTACTGGATGAAGGTGCGTTGTGCCGGACCCATCCCGTCGCCGTTGAGGATCACGACGCTTCGGTTGCGCGGGACCGCTGGTCGCGCTGCCTGCAGCGGCGGTCGTGGCGGCCTGATCCGCGCCCTGCGCGGCGGCCGAGTTCGTCGCGATGATGCTGCCGACCGCGAGTGCCAGGACCCCGACCGTGGCTCCGAGCTGCCGGCGAGAAACGTGTTGCATCGAACCTCCTTCGGGCCTCAGCTCGGGGCCGGCCGAGGTCGACCACCCGCTGCTGCAATGTGGAAATGTGGAACAATGTAACGATCGGCGCGGCTGCCTGGCAACCCTTTGCGGGTGTTCGTTCGTCGTGGGTGGCGGACCGGGCGACCGGTCCTCAGAGGATACGCAGCATGCGGTAGTTGCCGAGGGTGTTCGGCTTTACCCGCTCCAGGTCGAGGAACTCCGCGACACCCTCGTCGTAGGACTGCAGCAGTTCCTCGAACACCGCCTGCTCGACCGGCGCACCGTCGATCTCGTGGAATCCGTGCCGGGTGAAGAAGGCGGTCTCGAAGGTGAGGCAGAACAGCTTCTTGACCTCGAGCTCGCGTGCCCGCTCGATCAGCCGCTCGAGCAGCGCCCCACCGATGCCATGGCGCAGCAGCCGCGGGTCGACCGCGAGGGTGCGGATCTCGGCGAGGTCCTCCCACATGACGTGGACCGCTCCGCACCCGACGACGGCGCCGCCGCGCTCCACGACCTGGAACTCCTGGACCGACTCGTAGAGCGTCACGGTCGCCTTGGACAGCAAGCGTCGATCGCTGGTGTACGCGTCCACCAGCTCCCGGATCGCCCGTACGTCGGAGGTGCGCGCCGGTCGGATCACCACCGGGACGCCGTCGGCCGCGTCGGTGAGCTCGGCGCTCACGGGCGGATCTCCCGCTGGCTCATTCGGGTTTCACCAGGGGGAACAGGATCGTCTCGCGGATACCCAGCCCGGTCAGCGCCATCAGCAACCGGTCGATGCCCATTCCGACACCGCCGGTGGGCGGCATGCCGTACTCGAGCGCGCGCAGGAAGTCCTCGTCCAGACGCATGGCCTCGGCATCGCCGCGGGCGCCCAGCTGGGCCTGCGCGACGAGCCGTTCCCGTTGCACGACAGGATCGTTGAGCTCGGAGTATCCGGTGGCGAGCTCGAAGCCGTCGACGTACAGGTCCCACTTCTCCACCACGCCCGGGCGGGTGCGGTGGCCCTTGACGAGCGGGGACGTGTCCTCCGGGAAGTCCCGTACGAACGTCGGACCCTCGAACGTCGGCGCGACGTGGTGCTCGAACAGCTCCTCGACGAACTTGCCGGGAACCCACACCGGATCCGCCGCGATCCCCGCGGCCGCCGCCAGCGATTCCAGCTCGCCTCGCGGCGTCTCGGGGGTGACGTCCAGATCGAGCGCGGCCGACACCGCCTCGTACATGCTGACCGTGACCCAGTCGCCGGAGAGGTCGTGGACGCTGCCATCGGCGTGCGTCACCTGCAGTGAACCGGCGACCCGCATCGCGGCCTCCTGGACCAGCTCGCGGGTGACCGTCGCCATCGTGTCGTAGTCCGCGTACGCCTGGTAGAACTCGAGCATCGCGAACTCCGGCGAATGGGTGGAGTCCGCGCCCTCGTTGCGGAAGTTGCGGTTGATCTCGAAGACCCGCTCGATCCCCCCGACGACGCAGCGCTTGAGGAACAGCTCGGGTGCGATGCGCAGGTACAGCTCGATGTCGTACGCGTTCATGTGCGTCACGAACGGTCGCGCGGCGGCTCCGCCCGGCTGGGTCTGCAACATCGGCGTCTCGACCTCGCGGTAGTCGCGGTCGGCGAAGCTGGCACGCAGCGAGGCGACGATCCGGCTGCGGTCCCGAGCGGTCCGCCGCGCCTGCTCCCGCATGATGAGGTCGACGTAACGCTGCCGTACCCGCGTCTCCTCGGAAAGTTCCTTGTGCGCCACGGGCAACGGCCGCAGCGCCTTGGCAGCGAGCTGCCAGCGGTCGGCCAGCACGGAGAGCTCCCCGCGGCGGCTGGTGATCACCTCGCCCTCCACCGCGACGAAGTCGCCGAGGTCGACGTCGGCCTTCCACGCGGCGAGCCGCTCCTCACCGACCTTGTCCCGCGAGAGCATCGCCTGCAACGGCGTCCCGTCGCCGGCCTGCAGCGTCGCGAAGCAGAGCTTGCCGGTGTTGCGTACGAACATCACGCGGCCCGCGACGGCGACCCGCTCTCCGGTCGCGTGGTCGACGGGCAGATCGGCGTACTGCGCGCGCACCTGCGCGATCGTGTGGGTACGCGGAACCGCGACCGGGTAGGCGTCCTGCCCGGACGCGAGGATCCGGGCCCGCTTGTCGCGACGTACCCGCAGCTGCTCGGGCAGGTCGTCGGGCTCGGTCACCTCCGCTGTCATGGCCGTCAGGCTATCCAGCGCGGGTCGTAGGCTCGGCGCGTGCCCGACGTGCCCTGGCAGCAGCGGCGCTGCTCGTTCGGCGCGATCGCCGCCGACTACGACCGCTACCGGCCGAGCTACCCACCGGCGGCGCTCGACTGGGTGCTGGCCCGCATGGGCCGGGGCGGGCCTTCGCAGGTGCTCGACGTCGGTGCCGGGACCGGCGCGCTGACGCGGGTCCTCGCCGCGCAGGGCCACGAGGTGCTCGCGGTCGAGCCGGACGCCCGGATGCGCCGCCGGCTGAGAGAGTCGCTGCCGCACGTGACCGCGCTCGACGGCACCGCCGAGGCGCTCCCGATCGCCGACGGAAGCGTCGACGCCGTCGTCGCCGGCCAGGCGTGGCACTGGTTCGACGGAGCGGCGGCTGCGCACGAGTTCGCGCGGGTGCTGCGGCCGGGCGGCGTGGTCGGGCTGCTGTGGAACCAGCGCGACGAGGACGTCGCGTGGATGCGCGCGTACTCGCAGCTCGTCGGCGGCGAGGGCGGCTCGCGCCAGCGATGGGCAGCCCAGGCGCCCACGCTCGGGACGCCGTTCACCCCGGCCGAGCAGGCCCGCTTCCCGCATGCGGTGGCGGTGACCGCGGACGAGTTGGTGGGTCTCACGCTCACCGCGTCCTACGTACGGCTGCGGCCGGACGCCGACCGGATCGCGGAACGCGTGCGTGACCTCACCCATACCCATCCGGACCTCGCGGGACGGGACCGGTTCGAGCTGCCGTACGTCACCTTCGCCTTCCGGTTCCGCCGGCGCTGAAGGTAGGGGTGCGCTCAGGTGTTCTTGGCGTAGACCAGCCGCAGGCCCTGCAGCGTGAGGTCCGGGCGGTGCTCGGTGACCGTCCGGGACTCCGGGATCACGAAGGGGGCCAGGCCGCCGGTGGCGATCACCGCGGTGACCGTGCCACCGAGCTCGGCGCTGATGCGCGCGACGATGCCGTCGACCTGCCCCGCGAAGCCGTACAGCGAGCCGGACTGCAGCGCCTCGACCGTGTTCTTGCCGATCACGTTGCGGGGCGCGACGAACTCCACCTTGCGCAACTGGGCCGCGCGGCTGACGAGTGCGTCGAGCGAGATCTCCACGCCGGGGGCGAGCGCGCCGCCGAGGAACTCCCCCTTCTCGGACACGACGTCGAAGTTGGTCGACGTGCCGAAGTCGACGACGATGGCCGGTCCGCCGTACAGCGTGTGGGCCGCCAGGGTGTTGGCGATCCGGT
>OFTX01000939.1_pt1 | contig 12184 bp, 10 predicted proteins | sample 1775051 | NCBI WGS metagenome assembly OFTX01 (sample SAMN08195772, study PRJEB24354) | sludge metagenome | isolation source: sludge from phenol fed wastewater aerobic bioreactor A | place: India: Nagpur | collected 2016-09-15
CAAAGAGAAGTGACTCGGGCGCCGGCAGGCGACCGAAACCGCTCTGTCGCTTGCCGCAGACGAGCCAAGGTGCGGAATTGAACGGTTCTCGCGAGCACCCGTCCCGGAAGGAGAGGGGAACAGATCACCGGCGAAATATTCCGGACAGCAGTACGCGAACGCGGGCATCCATGTTGATCTTTGGTGAAGCCCTCCATGGATTCCCGCTTGCGCGGGAATGACGCCGTCGCTCGATCCGTGGCGCCGTCGGCCGATTCAATGCGGCCGCCGCGCCCCCAGCAGCACCAGCACTTCCAGTGCGCTGCGGATGCGTTCGCTGGCGCCGGGAAGGTCGAGGGTGATGCGCAGCTTGTCCTGGCCGTCCAGCTTGTAGGCGCGCGGTAGGCTCTGGATCAGCTTGATGATCGCCATCGGGTCGACTTCGGGCTTGTCGCGGAACGTGATGCGGCCGCCGTTCGCGCCGAAGTCCAGCTTGCGGATGCCCAGCGGCGTGGCCATCAGTTTCAGGCTGGACAGCGCGAACAAGGTCTTGGTCGGCTCGGGCAACAGGCCGAAGCGGTCGATCATTTCCACCTGCAGGTCGCGCAGCTGATCCTCGTTGCGCGCGCTGGCGATGCGCTTGTACAGGGTCAGGCGCGTGTGCACGTCGGGCAGGTAGTCGTCGGGGATCAGCGCGGGCAGGTGCAGTTCGACTTCCGTCTCGTGCTCGCTGGAGAGGTCGAAGTCGGGCACTTTGCCGCTCTTCAGCGCGCGCACCGCGCGGTCCAGCAGCTCGGTGTAGAGGCCGAAGCCGATCTCCTGGATCTGGCCGGACTGTTCGTCGCCCAAGAGCTCGCCCGCGCCGCGGATTTCCAGGTCGTGGGTGGCCAGCGTGAAGCCGGCGCCCAGTTCCTCCAGCGAGGCCAGCGCTTCGAGGCGCTTCTCCGCGTCGGCGGTGATCGCCTTGCGGTCGGGCACGATCAGGTAGGCGTAGGCGCGATGGTGCGAGCGGCCCACGCGGCCGCGCAGCTGGTGCAGCTGGGCGAGGCCGAAGCGGTCGGCGCGGTCGATGATGATGGTGTTGGCCGTCGGAATATCAATTCCCGTTTCAATAATCGTGGTGCACACCAGCACGTTGAAGCGCTGGCGGTGGAAATCCGCCATCACCTTTTCCAGCTCGCGCTCGGCCATCTGGCCGTGGGCGATGCCGATGCGCGCCTCGGGGATCAGCTCCTCCAGCTCGCGTGCGGTACGCTCGATGCTCTCCACCTCGTTGTGCAGGAAATACACCTGGCCGCCGCGCTGCAGCTCGCGCTGGAACGCCTCGCGGATGGTGGCCGGATCCCACGCGCTGATGAAGGTGCGCACGGCCATGCGGTGCGCGGGCGGCGTGGTGATGAGGGAGAGATCGCGCAGTCCGCTCATCGCCATGTTCAGCGTGCGCGGGATCGGCGTGGCGGTGAGGGTGAGAAGATCCACTTCCGCGCGCAGCTTCTTCAGCTGCTCCTTCTGGCGCACGCCGAAGCGCTGCTCCTCGTCCACGATCACGAGGCCGAGGTTCCTGAACTTGATGTCCGGCTGCAAGAGCTTGTGCGTGCCCACGATCACGTCGATCTGGCCGTCGGCCAGCCGCTTCAACGCTTCGCTCACTTCCTTCGTGGAGCGGAAGCGCGAGAGCACGTCCACCTTCACCGGCCAGTCGGCGAAACGGTCGGCGAAGTTGTTGTAGTGCTGCTGGGCGAGCAGGGTGGTGGGCACCAGCACCGCCACCTGTTTGCCCGCGGTGGCGGCGGCGAAGGCGGCGCGCAGGGCGACTTCGGTCTTGCCGAAACCCACGTCGCCGCAGACCACGCGATCCATCGCGCGCGGCGCGGCGAGGTCGCGCAGCACGGCGTCGATGGCCTGCTCCTGGTCGGGCGTTTCTTCGAACGGGAAGCTGGCGCCGAATTCCTCCACCATCGCGCGGTCGATCGCGATGGATTCGCCGCCGCGCGCCTCGCGCTGGGCATAGATGGCGAGCAGTTCCGCCGCCACGTCGCGCACCTTCTCCGCGGCCTTGCGGCGCGCGCGCTCCCAGGCGTCGCCGCCCAGCGAATGCAGCGGCGCCAGCTCCGGCGCGGTGCCGCTGTAGCGGCTGACCAGGCCGAGCTGCGCCACCGGCACGTAGAGCTTGTCGCCCTTGGCGTACTCGATGACGAGGAACTCGCCCTCCATGCCGCCCAGCTCCATCGACAGCAGGCCCTGGTAGCGGCCCACGCCGTGATCCACGTGCACGATGGGCGAGCCGACCGACAGCTCGGTGAGGTCGCGGATGATCGCGTCGGGATCGCGCGCCGCGCCGCGCCGGCGACGGCGCTCGCTACGTACCCGCTCGCCGAACAGCTCGCGCTCGGTGAGCACGGTGAGTGCGGGACGCTTCAGCGCGAAGCCCTGCTCCAGCGGGGCGATGGTGATGGCGAATGTTCTTGCCCCCTCTCCCCCAGCTCCGCTGGGGGAGAGGGTTGGGGAGAGGAGGATGCTTTTGCTTTGGCCTTGATCGAGCGCAGGAGCAGAAGCCCCCCTCACCCCAACCCTCTCCCCCAACGAAGTTGGGGGAGAGGGAGTGGAAGCGGCGGGTGCGACTCCCTCTCCCCCGGCTTGGCCGGGGGAGAGGGTTGGGGAGAGGGGGATGCTTTTGCTTTGGCCTTGATCGAGCGCAGGAGCAGAAGCCCCCCTCACCCCAGCCCTCTCCCCCAACGACGTTGGGGGAGAGGGAGTGGAAGCGGCGGATGCGACTCCCTCTCCCCCGGCTTGGCCGGGGGAGAGGGTTGGGGTGAGGGAGATGCTTTTGCTTTGGCCTTGATCGAGCGCAGGAGCAGAAGCCCCCCTCACCCCAACCCTCTCCCCCAGCTCCGCTGGGGGAGAGGGGGTAGAAGCGAGGAAATCCTGCCAACCCGCCACTGGCGAAGGCTTCAACCCCGCCACTGCCAGCATCTCCAGCAGCGCCTCGCGCCGCCCCGCCGAATCGGCGGCGATCAGCACCTGGCCCGGATAGCTCGACAGGAAATGCTTGAGCGACGTGCCCGCTTCCTCGCCCTTGCGGTTGAGCGGCAGCTCCGGCGCGGGCAGCGTGCCGGCATCCACCGCGTGCGCGTGGCCGGGCTCCACCACTTCCACGCGCAGGCGCTTGTTGAGCTGCTCGCGCAACTGCTCGGGCGACAGGTACAGCTCGGCCGGCGGCAGCACCGGGCGCTCGATGTCGTGGGCGCGCTGCTCGTGGCGTTCGGCGGTCTGCGTCCAGAACGCCTCGCTGGCTTCGCCCGCGCCTTCGCCCAGCACGAACACGGCGTCGTCGGCCAAATAGTCGAAAAGCGTTGCGGTCTGCGGGAAGAACAGCGGCAGGTAGTACTCGATGCCGCCCGGCGTCACGCCTTCCTTCATGTCCTGGTACAGCGGGCAGCGGCGCACGTCGATCGGGAAGCGTTCGCGCAGCGCGGTGCGGAAATCCTTCGCGGCGTTCTCGGTGAGCGGGAATTCGCGCGCGGGCAACAGTTCCACCTTCTCCACCGGTTGCGCGGAGCGCTGCGTCTCCGGGTCGAAGCTGCGGATCGAATCCACCTCGTCGTCGAACAGCTCGATGCGGTAGGGCTGCTCCGCGCCCATCGGGTAGATGTCGATCAGTGCGCCGCGCACGGCGAAGTCGCCGGGCTCGGCCACCTGCGGCACGTGGCGGTAGCCGGCCGCTTCCAATCGCCGCTGTTCGGCGGCGAGGTCGAACTTCTGCCCCTTGTCCACCACCAGACCCGCGCCGGTGATGTGGCTGCGCGGCGCGATGCGCTGCATCAGCGTGGCCACCGGCACCACCAGCACGCCGCGCTTGACCGTGGGCAGGCGGTACAGCGTGGCGATGCGCTGCGAGACGATCTCCGGGTGCGGGCTGAACGCGTCGTAGGGCAGGGTTTCCCAGTCGGGAAAGTGCAGCACCGGCAGCTCGCCGGCGAAGAGGCGCAGCTCGTCCTCCAGCGCCGAGGCGCGCTGCGTGTCGCGCGTCACCGCCACCAGCAGGCCCGCGTGCGAACGCGCGGCTTCGGCCAGCAGCAGGGCGCGTGCGGAGCCGTGCGGCGGCGTCCAGTAGCGGCGTTGTTTCGGCGTGGTGGGGAGCGGGGGATGCGGGATCGTGTAGGACATGGAGACGCGCTGGCGTGCCGCGGCCAGCGGCCGCGTGCGAAGCGGCCAAGTTTAACGCGTTGCGCCTTGCGTCCCGTGGGTCGGGATTCATCCCGACCGATGCGGCACGGCGTGTCGGGCTGAAGCCCGATCTACAGTTGCAGCGAGAGCAGCGCCGTGCCCGGCTCGCCCGGCATCGCGCGCTGGGTGAAGCCGAGTTCCCGGCACAGTTCCAGCATCGGGCGGTTTTCCTGCAGCACGTAGCCCCAGATCTCGGTGAGGCCGCGGTGGCGGCAGTCGTCGACCAGGCGGTGCATCAGCAGCGCGCCGAGGCCGATGCGGCTCCAGTCGTGCTCCACCAGCACCGAGAACTCGGCATTGTTGGTGGCGATGTCCACGTAGATGCGGCCCACGCCGCGAATCTCGGCAGGGCTGACCGATTCGTCCACCAGCACGTAGGCGGTTTCGCGCGTCGAGTCGATGTTGCACAGGCGGTGCGCCATCGGCGCGGGCAGTTCGGACATCGCGTGCAGGAAGCGGCGGCGGATTTCCTCCGGCGACAGGCGGGTGAAGCAGCGCCGCAGCGCTGCCACGTCGGTGGGTTCGATCTCGCGCAGCCACAGCCCGCGGCCGTCGCGCGTGTACACGCGCTCGCCGTGGGCGGTGTTCGCGGCCGGCGCCGGCGCGAAGCGCTGGCGGCTGGGGGAGGGCAGCAGGGAAGGCGGGATGAGGGATCGCTGATTGGCGGGGAGCATGTCAATACTTCCGCGTATTGTGTGCGGCGCAGCATGCGCCAAATCCACTTGGGATACAAGTCCTTGCGCCGCTTTGCCGCAGTTGCGCAAGCCTCGCGGTTCAGCCGGAAATGGCCCCGCTTGGCCGCCGTGGCCGCTTCGGGCCAGGCGCGGAATGCTGGCCCTGGCTGGCGTCGATCGCGTCGATCCAGCCCGCGCGCGCGGCGGGGAAGGCATCGGCATAAGGCACGTAGGGCTTGATGTCGAGGATCGGCGTGCCGTCCAGCAGATCCACGCCGCGCACGCGCAGCGCGCGCTCCTCCACCGCAAGCAGCTCCACCGCCGACAGGCCGATCGCGTTGGGGCGGTGCGGCGAACGCGTGGCCAGCACCCCGCGCTTGCCGCCGCCGCGCGGTGGCCGCACCTTGGGCTTCCAGCCTTCGCTGCGGTCGAACACGAAGATCAGCCAGATCCGCTCGAAGCCGGCGAGGTCGGCGAACGCCTCGGCCGGCAACTCATCCACGAACTCGATCCGCGCCTCCGCCTCCGCGCCCGTCTCGGTGCCCGCCACCACGGTGGGCTGATGCGGCGCGTCGATGCGCCGCGCATAGGGCGAGCGCACGTGGGCAATGGGATGGGCGGTGAACGGCGTCGTGGCATCCATGGCCGGGCATTTTCCCGCAAACCGCGGAGCATCGTTGCACCCCCTCGATGCTTGACGAAACCGACAGCGCTGCAGACCATCGCGGGGATTCCTTGCGCACATGCGCCGGTCGCGTGCCCGCCGCGCCATGCGCCCTTCATGCCGGGCGCCCCATCCAGAGCAAGCAGCAGCACATGTTCGAAAACGCTTTCAACAACATGGACCGCGTGCAATCCCTGCCGCAAACAGCCTTCTTCGGTGAATCGACATGAGCGATCAAGCCGCGGTCAAGCTGGCCGACCTCGAAGACGCCCTGATGTTCACGGGCGCGGGGGACATGGGTGGCCATGTGGCCTGGGTGTGCCGGGCGACCGGCGAGGTGCTCTGGCACAGCGACGACATCGATGATTTCGGGCCGTTGCCGGAGGACGTCGACGACGCGGAGTGCTACGTCGAGGTGCCGGACCCGCATGAACTCGGGCTGGGCAAGCCGCTGGCGCTGGCCTTCGCCCGCGCGCAGCTGCCGGCCTGCTACGAGCAGGTGCGCGAGATCTTTTCGCACCGCGGCGCCTATGCCCGCTTCAAGGACCTGCTGGACCGCCACCGCAGCCTCGACGCCTGGCATCAATGGGAAGAGGAGCAGACCCGGCAGGCGCTGCGCGCGTGGTGCGCGGCCAACGACATACGGCTGGTCGACTGAGCGCGAGAACGGCCTCTCAGGGCGAGCGGTGAAGTATCGGCTGAGCTTTGTCGCGAACCGGTTCCCGCTCGACCAGCCTTCAGCTGTTGACAAGCGCCTCGCGGGAACGACGACACGATCGTCCTTGTCGATGATCGCGATTTCGCATGGACCGGCTCAGTGAATCCCCACACCCAACCCCACACCGAAGCTGACGTTCGGGTGCCCGCTGCGCATCTCGTCGGCCGTCCACACGTGCGACTGCGCGATCTTCACCAGCGGGAACACGTAGGCGGCCTCGCCGACCTTGCCGGCGCGGCTGCCGGCGAGCTGGCCGTCGATGGTGATCGGGGCACCGTCCGGGTAGTTCATCGGCTCGGCGTAGCCGGGCACGAGGGCGATGAAGCGGCCGCTGCCGGCGGCGCCGAATTTCGGGCGCTGCGAGGAGTCCAGCGGGTAGGCGAGGATCTCGATCTCGCTGTGGTCGGCGAGGTTGTTCACGGCCACCACGCGGCCGCCCCAGATCACCTGGCCGCCGGCGTATTGCTCGGGCGTTTGCGCCACCTGCGCGGGCGTGGCGGCGAGGGTGCCGGGCGCGGCCTTGTAGATCGGTGCGGGCGCGCAGGCGACGAGGCCCAGCAGCAGGGCGGGCAGGGCGAGGCGGGCGGTGAGGGCGGCGAGGCGCATGGTGGACTCCGGGGCGTAGGGCCGAGGTTTGTCGGAGGCTACCTCAATTCCGTTCGTCCTGAGCGTAGCGCCGCAGGCGCAGAGTCGAAGGCGCGTTATTGCCGGGCCAGTGTGTTTCGACTCCGCGGAACTTTGTTCCGCTACGCTCAACACGAACGGGGTTGGCGTTCAACCCGAACGGACGTCGTCGATGCTGCGTCAGCGGCGGCGCGTGCCGGGCGGTAGCCGCGCGGGCTTCGCGGATTTCGCCGGCACGGCGGCGGCTTCGGTGGCCAGCCAGTCCAGGGTCCATTGCGCGGGCTGTTCCTGGCCGAGCAGGCGGGCCAACGCGCGCAGCGGTTCGCGCAGGGTTTCGTCGAGCTGCCACGGCGCATTGACGATCGCCATGCCGGAGCCGTTCAAGCGCAGCGGCGAGTCGTCGCCGTGCACCAGCAGTTCCGCGCGCAGCACGCGCTTGGCGCCGCAGTGCGCGAGCCAGCGCAGGAAGGGCTGCACCTGGCTGCGCCGCTTGATCGGATACCACACCGCGTAGATGCCGGTGGGCCAGCGCTGCAGCGCCTCCTTCAAGGCCTGCTCGATCAGCCGGTACTCCGCCTCCTGCGCCTCGTAGGGCGGGTCGATCAGCACCAAGCCGCGCTTTTCCCTTGGCGGCAGCAGCGCCTTCAGCGCCTCGTAGCCGTTGCGCCCGTGCACGTGCATGCGCGTGTCGCGGCGGAACAGTTCGCGCAGGCGCGCGGCTTCCTCCGGATGCAGTTCGCACAGCTGCGCGCTGTCGGTGTCGCGCATCGCCTGCGCGGCCTGCAGCGGCGAGCCGGGGTAGAGCTTCAGGCCGTGCTCGTTGCCGGGCAGGGCGAGGATGGAATCCAGCCAGCGGCGCAGCAACGGCGGCAGGGTTTCGCCGCCGCCGTGGCCGAGGTCGGGGAACATCAGCCGCGCGATGCCGTCCTTGTACTCGCCGGTCTTGCCGGCCTCCATGCCGTCCAGCGCGTAGCAGCCGCTGCCGGCGTGGGTGTCGACCACGCAGAACGGCGCGGGCTTGTGCTTGAGCGCCTCGATCAAGGCCAGCAGCACCGCGTGCTTGAGCACGTCGGCGAAGTTGCCCGCATGGTAGGCGTGGCGGTAGTTCATGGCGGCAGCCGCGGAAAGGGCGCCCAAGTATAGGCGGCGGGCGGCGTGCGGGCCGCATGCAGCCTGCTCCGGGGTTGAGCGGCGCCGCGCCGCGTGGCTATGCTCGCGGCATGCATCACTCCGTCCTCCGTCACCTGCGCCGCTGCCGCCTGCTGTTCGGGCTGGCGCTGTGCGCGTGGCTTGCGCTGGCCGGCGCGGCCTTCGCGCAATCATCAGTGTGCTGCGCGGAGATGGCCGACATGGCGGGCGCGACGACGGCCCACCACGGCAGCGCACCGGCGCCGCTGCACGCGGACTGCGTGCCGGCCGACTGCGCCTGCGCGCATACCACCGCGGCGGCGCTGCCCGAACTGGCACTGCCGGCCGGGCCGCTGCGCTTTGCCGTCGAAGCCTGGCCGAACGGACCGCTCGCGGCGCCCGAGCTTCCCCACGCGCCACCCTTGCGACCGCCGTTGGCCTGCTGACCTACCGTAGGAGCGCACCCCCGGATCAAGTCCAGGGCAGGCTCTGTGCGCGATGCCCTTGCGCCATTGCGCCGCGGGCATGACGTGTTTTCGCATCGGAGTGAGAAATGAACACGCAGGATTTGCGCGACGTATTGCTGTCGCGCCGACGTTTCGTGCAAGGCCTGATGCTGGGCGGCGTGGCTGCCGGGCTGGGGCTGCGCGCGGGCAGCGCCTTGGCGCAGGCGGCAAGCGCCGCGCCGCGCGAATTGCGCGGCACCGAATTCGATCTGTCCATCGGCGAACTGCCGGTGGACTTCACCGGCCGCAAGCGCATCGCCACCGTGGTGAACGGCCAATTGCCCGCGCCGCTGCTGCGCTGGCGCCAGGGCGACACGGTGACGCTGCGCGTGACGAACCGCCTGCGCACGCAAGGCTCGATCCACTGGCACGGCATCCTGCTGCCGTTCGGCATGGACGGCGTGCCGGGCATCAGCTTCCCCGGCATCGCGCCGGGCGAAACGTTCACCTACCGCTTCCCGGTGCGCCAGAGCGGCACCTACTGGTACCACAGCCATTCCGGCTACCAGGAGCAGACCGGCCTGTACGGCCCCATCGTGATCGAGCCGGCCGGCGGCGAACGTTTCCCCGCCGAGCGCGAGCACGTGGTGATGCTCAGCGACTGGACCGACGAGGATCCGGCGGCGATTTACGCGCACCTCAAGAAGCAGGCCGATTACTACAACTACGCCGAGCCCACCGTGCCGGATTTCCTGCGCGACGTGCGCGCGCAGGGCCTGCATCGGGCATTGGCCGAGCGGCGCATGTGGAACCGCATGCGCATGAGCCCCGGCGATCTCGCCGACGTGGGCGGCAGCACGTACACCTACCTGATGAACGGCACCGCGCCGCTCGGCAACTGGACCGGCTTGTTCAAGCGCGGCGAGAAGGTGCGGCTGCGTTTCATCAACGGCTCGGCGATGACGATCTTCGACGTGCGCATTCCCGGCCTGAAGATGACCGTGGTGGCCGCCGACGGCCAGGACGTGGAGCCGGTGACGGTGGACGAGTTCCGCATCGCCGTGGCGGAAACCTGCGACGTGATCGTGGAGCCCGCCGACGACCGCGCCTGGACGATCTTCGCCCAGGCCATCGACCGCAGCGGCTACGCGCGCGGCACGCTGGCGCCGCACGCGGGCATGGTGGCGGACGTGCCGGCGATGGATGCGCGGGTGCCGTTGAGCATGGCCGACATGATGGGGGCGATGGATGACTCCACCCATGCCGGCATGGATCACGGGGGCATGGCGATGGGTGCCGTTGCGCCGGAGGCGAACCACGCCCGCACCGAATACCGCAACCCCGGCGTGGACATGCGCGTGGACATGCCGCGCACGAATCTCGACGATCCGGGCGTCGGCCTGCGCGACAACGGCCGCCGCGTACTCACCTACGCCGACCTGCACACGATTGGCGGTTCCATCGACCCGCGCAAGCCGGGCCGCGAGATCGAGCTGCACTTGACCGGCAACATGCACCGCTACGCGTGGTCGTTCGACGGCGTGAAGTTCTCCGATGCGAAGCCCGTACGTTTCCGTGCCGGCGAGCGGCTGCGGCTGGTGCTGGTCAACGACACCATGATGAACCACCCGATCCACCTGCACGGCATGTGGAGCGAGCTGGAAGGCCCCGGCGGCGCGTTCCAGGTGCGCAAGCACACCGTCAACGTGCAGCCCGCGCAGCGCATCGCCTGTGGCGTCACCGCCGACGCGCTGGGCCGTTGGGCCTTTCACTGCCACATGCTCTACCACATGGAAGGCGGGATGATGCGCGAGGTGGTGGTGGCATGAATGCGATCATCCGCAAGACGCTCGCCTGCCTCGCGTGCTCGCTGCCGCTGGCCGCGTTCGCGCAGACCGCGCCGGCCCCGGCGGGCAGTACCGGCATGGACATGATGGACATGCCCGGCATGACGCATACGCATGCGGGGCACGCCAGGCCCGCGAAAGCCAAGCCGAAACCGGCAAAGCACGGCAAGCACGGCGTAACGCAGCACGCCCACATGCCGGTGCAACCCGCCGAGCCGATGCCGATGGTCATGCCGGGCATGGAGCACGCGATGCCGGCAACGCCGCCCACCGCCCACGCCGGCGAGACCATGCCGGGGATGGCCATGCCGGGGATGGCCATGCCGCCGCATGCGGCAATGGATCACGATCACGCGCACGACATGCATGACACGCAAGGCATGCACGACACGGGCAACGCACACGACATGCACGCCATGCGCATGCAGGGCGGCGCGGCGCCGCCGGATGCGCGCGGCGCCGATTACTCCGACGGCATCGGCTACGGCGACATGGCCGGCATGGACATGCTGGACGCCGCGCCGCTGGGCATGCTGCGCCTCGACCGGCTCGAAGCCTTCCACGGCCTGCACGGCAACGGCCAGGCGTGGGAGCTCAACGGCTGGTACGGCACCGACAGCGACAAGCTGTGGCTGCGCAGCGAGAGCGAACGCGAAGGCGGGCACCTCGGCGGCGCCGACGTCGAGGCGCTGTGGAGCCATGCCGTGGCGCCGTACTGGGATGCGCAACTCGGCGCGCGCCACGACTTCGGCGCCGGTCCGTCGCGGCAGTGGCTGGCCTTCGGCGTGCAGGGCCTGGCGCCGTACTGGTTCGAGCTGACGGCCACCGCCTATGCCGGCCCATCCGGCCGCACGGCGGCGCGCCTGCGTGCCGCATACGAGCTGTTGTTCACCCAGCGGCTGATCCTGCAGCCGGAGCTGGAAGTGAACCTCTACGGCAAGGCCGATCCGGCCCGCCGCATCGGCAGTGGGCTATCCGACGCGACGCTCGGCTTGCGCCTGCGCTACGAATTCCGGCGACAATTCGCACCGTACCTCGGCGTGGCGTGGACGCGCCGATTCGGCGGCACGGCGGACTTCGCCCGCGAGGCACACCAACCCGTCTTCGACCGGCAAATCGTCGCCGGCCTGCGCATCTGGTTCTGAGGATTCGCCCATGAGCAAGACCGTCGAACGCATCGTCACCGTGCTCGTGGTGCTGCTGGTGCTGGCCGTCGGCGCTTTCGCCTTCGCCTGGTCGGGGCTGTACGACATCGGCGCCGACGCGCCGCACTGGAAGCCCACCTACGCGCTCCTGCAGACCCTGCGCGAGCGTTCCATCCACACCCGCGCCGAAAAGCTCGTGGCGCCGAACCTCGACGACCCGCAGTTGATCCTCAAGGGGGCGGGCCAGTACGCGGCGATGTGCACCGGCTGCCACCTCGCGCCGGGCATGCGCGATTCGGAGATCCGCCCCGGCCTGTACCCGCAGCCGCCGAATCTGTCGCGGACGCACGTCGATCCGCGCGCGGCGTTCTGGGTCATCAAGCACGGCGTCAAGATGAGCGCGATGCCGGCCTGGGGCACGAGCCACGACGACGCCACGATCTGGAGCATGGTGGCCTTCCTGCAGAAGCTGCCCGGCATGGCGCCGGCCGAATACAAGGCGATCGTGGCCAAGGCGCCGCCGGACGAGGACATGGACGACGGGCACGCGGACGGCGGCATGGGCGACATGCCCGCACCTGCAGCGAGTCCCGCGACGGCGTCGAGCGCGCGATAAGACAAACCGAGGCCGGGGTGCTCTTCCCGCAGTTGAACGCTAGGGATCGCCTGATCAATCGCCGCCCAGCAGCCTCTGCACGCGACTGAGTCCGGCCCACCTCAAAACGCACGCTT
>OFTX01000940.1_pt1 | contig 12147 bp, 14 predicted proteins | sample 1775051 | NCBI WGS metagenome assembly OFTX01 (sample SAMN08195772, study PRJEB24354) | sludge metagenome | isolation source: sludge from phenol fed wastewater aerobic bioreactor A | place: India: Nagpur | collected 2016-09-15
CGGGGGCCACCGGGAGGAGTTTGACGGCTCAGCCTGCCAGCGACGCTGGTAGCTGCGAACCGTCTTGCAGTCGATGCATGCACTCTTCCCCTCGCGGGTCCGCGCTACCTCCATGGCCATCGGCTACAACTTCGCCGTCATGATCTTCGGCGGCTTCGCCGGGGCCATCGCCACGCTGCTGATCGGATGGACGGGCGACAAGCTCGCGGTGGTCTACTACGGCCTGTTCGGCGCCGCCGTGGGGTTGATCACGATCCTGATGCTTCAGGACCGCTCGCGCCAGCCGCTGCTGTAATTCCGTAGCACGCTGCTTTCCAGGACCGTCGGCGCCATCGCGCCGACGCGCCCCACCAACACCTCCCCAACCCGCCCCTCGTCCAATGGCGTGATCGTCGACGTCCACGTCGCGGCATCGCCCCCGGGGGCACCCATCAAGAGACGCAATCCATGTCCATCATTCCCGAAATCGCCGAACGCTCGGCCGAACTGCAAGCCATCCGACGCGACATTCATGCCCACCCGGAACTTCGCTACGAGGAAGCCCGCACGTCGGATATCGTGGCGAAACTGCTCGAATCGTGGGGCATCGAAGTCACGCGAGGACTGGGGAAGACGGGTGTCGTAGGCGTGCTGCGCAACGGCTCCGCGAAGAAGGTCATCGGTCTGCGCGCCGACATGGACGCGCTGCCGATTCAGGAACTCAACACGTTCGAACACGCGTCGAAGTTCGCAGGGAAGATGCATGCCTGCGGCCATGACGGTCATACCGCCATGCTGCTCGGCGCCGCTCAGCATCTGGCCCAACACCGCACGTTCGACGGCACCGTCGTCTTCATCTTCCAGCCCGCGGAGGAGGGCGGGGGCGGCGCCAAAGCCATGCTCGACGACGGTCTGTTCGAAAAATTTCCGGTCGACGCCGTGTTCGCCCTGCACAACTGGCCAGGACTCGCCGCCGGCAGCTTCGGGGCCCGTGTCGGCGCAACGCAGGCGTCGAGCAACGAGTTCCGCATCGTTGTCAAAGGCACCGGCGCGCACGCCGCCATGCCGCACAACGGTATCGATCCGGTACTCACCGCCATGCAGATCGGCACCGGCCTGCAAAGCATCATGACGCGCAACAAGCGCCCGATCGACGCCGCCGTGCTCTCCATCACCCAGATGCAGGCGGGCGAGGCGATCAACGTGATCCCGAACACCGCCACGCTGGCCGGTACCGTGCGCACTTTCTCCCTCGACGTGCTCGATCTCGTCGAGACGCGCATGCGCGAGTTCTGTGAGTCCACCGCCGCCGCATATGGGTGCACGGTCGAGTTCTCGTTCATCCGCAATTACCCGCCGACGGTCAACACTGCCGCCGAGACGCAGTTCGCGACGAACGTGATGCGGGAGATCGTGGGCCGCGACCACGTCGTCGATCCGATCGATCCGACGATGGGCGCGGAAGACTTCTCGTTCTTCCTGCTGGAGCGCCCCGGGTGTTACGCCTATATCGGCAATGGCACGGGCGACCATCGCGCGCACGGTCACGGACTCGGCCCCTGCATGCTCCACAACACGAGCTACGACTTCAACGACGAGGTGCTCACCCTGGGGGCGACGTATTGGGTACGGCTGACCGAGGCCTTCCTCTCGGGCGACGCACGATGACCAACGCCGTGTTCTCGGATAGCTATCGTCAGGCGCGCGAGCGCTTCGCGACGGCGGCCCGTGCGGCCGGCGCCGAGGTGACGAGCCACGTCATCCCCGGCATAACCGGCCGTGAAGGCGAAGCGCTGGCAACAGATGTCGTGCGCCTGGGGCCGGCGCGCGTCAGGCGAATGCTGATCCTGACCTCCGGCACGCATGGCGTCGAGGGCTTCTGTGGTAGCGCGGCGCAGATCGCGTTGCTGGGCGACGAAGCGCTGAAGTCACGTCTCGATGCCGGAAGCGTTGCCATTCTCGTGGTGCATGCCATCAATCCGTATGGCTTTTCGTGGCTGTCGCGCACCAATGAGGACAACGTCGACCTGAACCGCAACAGCATCGACTTCTCGCAACCGCTTCCGATCAACGACGCCTACGCCGACCTGCACGCGCTGCTGGTACCCCCGACGTGGCCGCCTGACGACGACAACGCGCGGGCGATCGCGGACTACATTGCAACGCATGGAGAAGCGGCTTACCAGCGCGCGCTGACCGTTGGGCAATACGCCTTTGCCGACGGCCTGTTCTACGGCGGACGCAGTGCCGTGTGGAGCACACGCCTGATGCGCGGGCTCATCGAGACGCACGCGAAGCATTGCGATGCGATCGGATGGATCGACTTTCACACGGGACTCGGGCCACCGGGGCACGGCGAGAAGATCTGCGTGGGCGCCCTCGGCGCCGAGGAACTGACGCGCGCCCGCGCGTGGTGGGGCGCCGATCTGGCCAGTCCCGTTGACGGCACGACGGTGGCGTCGAATGTCGGTGGCCCTTTGCTCGATACGCTGCGCAGTGCGCGCGCGGACGCACAGATCACGGCCATGGCCATCGAGTACGGCACGGTGCCGCTCATCGACATGCTGCATAGGCTGCGCGCGGATGCCTGGCTGAGGCAGCACCCCGAGGCGCCGGCAGCGCTGGCGTCGTCGATCCGGAAGGCGGTGCAGCAAGCGTTCTGCTTCGACGACCCGGTATGGCAAGGCCAGATTCTCGGTCAGGCGCGCGTGGCAATCCTGCAGGCGGTCCTGGGGCTGGAGCGAACGTCGGCGTGGGACTGACGCGTCTGGAGGCACGCGACCTTTGCCGGTGCGGCAGGGGCTTGCGGCGTGACCTGGTCCACCGCCGTTGCGCACGCGTCGGGCGCAACGGCGGAAGACCTCACGGAATTACCAGTTCATCTGTGGATCGGCATGCAGAAGTGCCACCTGGGCGCTGGAGGCCAAACCCTCACCGCGAGCATCGGGAATGCTCGCCTTCAGGCGCCACAGATCGAGCTTCGCGATCACATCGGCCCGGGCAGGACGCGCCGAACTTGCTCGCGCTTCTTCCAGTGACGGGATCGGAACTTCCCCGACGCCAACCCCGAAACTGTCGGGCGAGGCGCGGTTGCGCGCGAGGTGGATCTCCTCTTCCAAGTCGATCAGGCAGCGCAGCGTTTCCGCATGCGTGCCCATGGTTAAATTCGGAGCATTGGCTGCGTCACCGGAACCGCTGTCGCCATCGCCCCGGTGCGACAGGAGCTTTTCCCTAGCGAGGTCGATCCACGCTTCAATTTCCTGCTTGGTTCCGTGCGAAATCAGAGCATGCCCCAAGGTGGCAAACGATGCGTCGGCCAGATTCGAGAGGGAATTCCGGGAGCTGTCAGACCAAATCGACCCGGATCCGGTGTCATTGTGCGCATGTGCAATGGCCGATGGCGCCGCTTTGGTGGCGAGCGCTTTCACGTGAAAATAAATGTCGCAACTCGCGACATTGCCGCGCCGTGTATATTCCCCAATCTTGCGCAGATTGCGCGCTTCGGACCTCGGCGCGATCAGCGAGATAATGCGCCGCAAAAGGGACAGCGGCAGGTCTGTTTTGTGATCGCCCGTTCGCATAACGATGCGCGGCGTCAGCCGATGCACCCTGACGAACTGTGCTGATCGGAATGTCCCACGCAGGGGCAGTCGATCATGGCGCCGAGAAACTTGCTTGGCCACGAGACTGCGGATGTTTTGCCCCTTGCTTGCATTTGATGCCTTGGCGCCGCTCATCGGAGTCTCCCCCGTAATGGTTTGCATTGCACTCGCGGTATTCGGCGGTGCACTTCATACCCCTTTTGTAACGTTTGCGTTGCGATGTGTTCCGCGCCATGCAGGTCGTGGTGCCGGACGGCAATTGCCACGGCAAACCACAACCACGAACGGAACCGTGAACCCTAGTGCGTGATGCCATCGGCGTGCCGCGCAATATTGCGCGTCACACCGGCCGCGTTTGGAGGACACGAGCCGCAGTACGCTCGCATTGCGGCATGGCGGCATGGCGCGCCAAGCGGATGCGCACGGGTGACTAGCGCCCGTTGTACACATCGACCACCAGCTGTTGCACTGACCATGCCTCGATTTCGCGTACAGCAGGAATTTTGTTAATTTCCTGTTTGTACGGAGGATTGCATGTCAGAGAAGTCAGTGCCGAAAAGGCAATACGCGAACGAGTTCAAGGTTGAGGCCATCAGGCTTGCCGAAACAGTCGGGCAGCATGAAGCGGCGCGCAGGCTCGGGGTGCCAGTGGCAACGTTAGGGAACTGGAGTCGGCGTAGCCGCAGTTTCGAAGGCGGTATCGAGACGATTGGTCGTGACGTGAGCGCTGCACGTGTTACGCGCCCGATCAGCGAGTTGGAGGCAGAGAACAGCCGGCTGCGCAAGGAACTCGCTAGCGCAAAACTGGATATTGAAATTCTCTCAAAAGCGACGGCGTACTTCGCGAAGGGGTCGCGGTGAAGTACGCCTGGATCGACGATCACCGCGACCAGTACAGTATCACCCGTCTATGCCAGATTCTGGGCGTTTCACGCAGCGGATATTGCCAGTGGCGCGTTCGCCCACCCAGCGCGAGGGCGCAAGCGAACGCGGCCCTGGATGTGGAAGTCGCGGCGATCCACCGCAAGCATCGTGGCACCTATGGCCGCTCCCGCATCGTGCGTCAATTGCGAGCCCAGGGTCGCACGGCGAGCGAGGAGCGTGTGCGACGTAGCTTGCGACGTCAGGACTTGCGCCCGGTCTACAGGCGTGCCTATCGGGTCACGACGGACTCGGCGCACAGCCTGCCCGTAGCGCCGAACCTGCTCGATCGTCGTTTCAACGGATGGCAGCCTGATCGTGCCTGGGTTAGCGACATCACGTTTGTCAGGACCGGCGAAGGCTGGCTGTATCTCGCAGCGATACTCGATCTGGCGAGCCGACGCGTAGTGGGCTGGTCAATGTCCGAACGCATCGACGCCGAGCTTGTTTGCCAGGCACTGCGCAGCGCGTGCTGGCAACGCAAACCGGCGCCAGGACTGCTGTTACATTCCGACAGAGGGGCCCAGTATGCAAGCCGGGCGTACCAAAAGCTGGCTGCCGGATTCAAGGCAACGATCTCTATGAGCCGTCGTGCCAATGCGTGGGACAACGCCCCTATGGAAAGCTTCTTTAAGACCCTGAAAGTCGAGAGAATCTATGAGGTCCACTACGAAACTCGAGCGCAGGCTCGTTTGGATATCGTCGACTGGATCGAGGGCTATTACAATCGAGAGCGTTTGCACACCTCGATAGGATTTCTTACCCCTGTCGACTACGAGGCCGCGTTGATCGCAGCATGATCTACTGTACGTGGAAACGAGGCAGGGTCACTCCGCGTTGGCCCATTGTTCAAGCGCAGCCATTTGCCCCTCGCTAAGGGGGACTTGAATTCGCGATAACGGCGGTGCCACGACATTGGTGCGATTGTTCAGCGGTGCCACGACATTGGTGCGATTGTTCAGCGGTGCGGCGCCGCTGCCCCCGGCCTGCATGGTGGCTGCGCGGCGTGAAGCCGATCGACCCAACGGAACCATCTCGATTTCATTGCGGACAGCGTGGGTCTCGACACCGCGCGATGACCGTTTTCGTGTGCCGCAACATGGAAACTTGATAAAGGAAGGCAGTTTCATAGGGCAAAGAGGAATTCTGATAACGCTTGAGTAACATCCAGCGAAACATTCGTTCCTGTCGTGCGTGTCTGATGGCCGCCGGGGCTTACGGAGCGGTCGCGAAGCCGCGGTAATATCGTGGCGGTCGTCGTGTGAGAGAACCATAAGGGGCACTTGGGTTACACACTGTCTGTTCCGTGAACCGCGAGGCCCGAGATGACGATACGAATTCGCTTCCCCGGGGAGCTGGGGGCATGGCGTTTGGGAGCCGGAGGTACGTCCGCGGGGCTCCCTGCAATCATGCAACGCGTAGCGGGTCGGGCGGCCTCGCTCGTTGTTCCGCGTCGAGGCCGCCGATCCGGAGATTCGCGTGCAACCGAACCCTTCGACATGAGGCTTTGGCGCGGCGTCTTCGGTAATGCCGTCATATCCGAGGTGGTGTTCAGGCATGTCAGAGCCGAATCGCTCACGTTCTGCGCTGCGCTGGTTCGTGAGCTGGCACGGATTCATCGCGGTAGACCGGCAGAATTCAAGGCGGCACTGGCGCACCGCGTGCGTGAAGATCGTATCCGGCAGCTTGGTGCTCATGTCGGTGGACTGGACGATGCGCAAGCGATGGCGGTGTTGGATGTGTTCCAGCAAGCTGGGCTCGACGATTGCGATTGCGTCGTGATTCGCGGCCTGAGATGGGTGGAATGTCAGGACGACGCGTCGAGTGCCGCCTTCCTGAATGACAGGGTCTTTCAGTTTCTTCGGTCTGATATCGCGGGGGCCAGGCTTACCGGTCTGGGAATGGCATTCCATCTACGTTTCGACCATCCCGCGTCTGTGCCAGTGGATCTCCTGACGCCGTTGGCAGCGCTCAAAACGCTTGAATTGACGTGCAGTGCATCCGGTACCCGTTGCCTGAAGCTTGACGGAACACCGCACCGGCTAGAGGAGGTGAGGCTGGAATTCGGCGAGCCGGGGATGTCGTTGCGACATCTTGTCACCTTGAGCGGCCTCTACATGGGGGCTCGGACGCTTGCGTTGGGCCGATGCCTTTCACAGGATATCAAGGGCATTCACATCAAGGCGATTGCCGAGGCGGCCCCGGGCTCGGTCGTCGTCGCGTCGAGGGCAAAGCGGGATGTGCGCGCTGCCGCAATAAAGATAGGGTTGAGCATACGCTTTGACGAATTGTCGTGAACGCGCCGGCTCAAGCCGCTTATTGCCGCGCTGTCTTCGTGCAACGCGCAGGGGCGATGTGGCATCGGAAGGGCAATTGCAGGCCGATGGCGGTGATGCCGGTTCGGGATGACAGGTGGCTGTCGATCGACGTATTGCCGGAATGACAAGCCCGCCGATGCGTTGGCAAAGCACGGGGACGCCGGGATGGCAGGATGCGATCTCCCATCACCTGAGGAGATTGATGATGCAGCCACTCACGCCAACCATGACCCGCACCGTATCCGCGCCGCCCGACGTATCGGTGTGCCACGCGCAGTCGCCGGCCGATCGCGGGCCTGCCGACGACTTCGCCTTCTTCAGAGAGCCATTGCGGCGCGATCGGGTCCTGCGCGATCAGTGGAGCGCGGCCGCCGGCAATGGCACGCCCTCCGGAATGTGGTCACGCTTCGTCCACGACGTGGGCGAGCGCTTTTTCAAAGGCAGCCGTAAGCAGCGCGTCATGGACGCGCTGGTGCTTTCCCTCGATCTGTTGCCAGAGCGCCGGCGCGCGGACGCGCTCGGTTGCCTGCTCGCCGATGGCGTCGAAGGTCGCGCCGCCGTCGAGGAGTTCTGGCCGTACGTGGGCATGGATCGCATCCCGGAAGTCGACAAGGGGCGTGTTTGCCGCCTGCTGCGGGAGTATGAGATCGGGCGTTGATCCGGTGTCGATGGGGCATTGACCGACCACCAATCGGCCATTCAGCACCCACCCGGCGGTCGCCCGGCGGTCTCCCATTGCCCTTTTACACCGAAACGTTCGGCCCTCGGTAACTTCCGGAGACGCCGCAGCCTCAAGCCTGCGGCGTCTCCGATTTGCCGTCTTGTGTCGGCGTCTTCGCCACGGGGGCCGGCAGGCCGGTGATCTTCGGCACGCATTCGCGATGGAACCACACGAGATTGACAGGCTCGCCCGCGAGCAAACGCTTCACCGGCGGCACCACCTGCTCGCCGATGAGCATGCCGAGCAGGCCAATCAGCGCGACGGCGGGCGGCGCCGGCGAGCGTACACCGAGGCCACCGTAAATGACGCCGACGAGAATACCGACGGCGAGCGAAACGAGATAGAGCTTCATCAGGATCTCCGCGAAGCGTGGATGCCGAGGTCGTACCAGGCCACGGCAATGAAGCCGCCGACCAATCCGAGATGCTCGAAGAATCCGTTGGCAATCATCTGGCGCGCCTCGGGCGGTGCATCCCAGAAACGATTGGCAAGGAATGTCGCCGCCAGCGTGAAGGCCGCCAGCGCCAACGCACCCAGCCATCGCCCCTTGCCTGTCAGGATCATCAGCGACGCACCGATCTCGAGCACGATGACCGCGACCGCCATCGGCGCGGCAGGCGACAGGCCGAAGTGCTGCATCTCGGCGATGGCGCCGCGAAAATCCAGCGCCTTGTCGATGCCGCCCTGTAGATAGGCGCTGCACAGCAGCAACAGCGCCAGCCAGCTGACCCAGCCCGGCAGCGAGAGAGCGCCGCGCGCCACGGGCGGCGAAGGATCGGAAGACGGTTGCAATGTGGCCATGACACACCTCGGATGACGTCGGTGGAATCAGAAGGCCCAGCAGGAGCAGCCGAGGGCGCCCCAGAAGCCGCTCTCGTCCGACGCCGGTACGTTGGCACCCCAGGCCTTCGCATGCGCGTGACCGTGCACGCCGCAGGAACTCGCGCAGCCACAGCGCACGCTGACATTGAGCGCTTGCGGCCCGCGCGGCTGATAGCCCACGCCGTGCCGCGCCGGCGACCAGTCCGGCATCGCCGGGGGGAGTGCTGGCGCATGACGGCTGAAGTCGCCATCGCCGTACACGACCTTGCCACCCAGTAACGTGAGCACCGACGTGATGTCCTGGATGTCGTCTTCGGGAACGCTGAAGTAGTCGGCCGAGAGTACGGCGAGATCGGCCAGTTGCCCGATCTTGATCTGCCCCTTTTTGCCGACTTCCGACGAGAACCACGTGTTGGCCTCGGTCCAGAGGCGCAGTGCCTCGTCGCGATCGAGCAGATTGTGCGACGCGTACATGCGCAATCCGCCGACCGTCTTGCCCGTGACCAGCCAGTAGAGCGACACCCACGGGTTGTACGAGGCGACGCGCGTGGCGTCCGTGCCCGCGCCCACCTTCACGCCTCGCTCGAGCATGCGGCGGATCGGTGGCGTTGCCTCGGCCGCCCGCGCGCCGTATCGCTCCACGAAGTATTCACCCTGGTATGCCATGCGATGCTGCACGGCGATGCCGCCACCAAGCGCCGCGATCCGGTCGATGTTGCGATCGCTGATTGTCTCGGCGTGATCGAAGAACCAGTGCAGGCCGTCGAATGGCACGTCTTTCGCAACCTTCTCGTAGACGTCCAGCGCGCGCGAGATGGTTTCGTCGTAGGTCGCATGCAGGCGCCACGGCCAGCGATTCTCCGCGAGCAGGCGTACCACCGGCTCCAGATCGCCTTCCATTGACGGCGGCATCTCGGGGCGCTCCACGCGGAAATCCTCGAAGTCGGCCGCGGTATACACCAGCATCTCGCCCGCACCATTGTGACGGTACAGATCGTCCCCCTGGCCGGGGCTCACCTGCTTCACCCAGGTGCTGAAGTCGGCGAGCTCCGCCTTGGGCTTCTGTGTGAAAAGGTTGTACGCGAGACGCACCGTCAACTGATCTTCCCGGTGAAGGGCCTCGATGATCTCGTAATCCTCGGGGTAGTTCTGGAATCCGCCACCCGCGTCGATGACGCCGGTCACGCCAAGCCGGTTGACTTCGCGCATGAAGTGACGCGTGGAGTTCTTCTGATACTCCGGCGGCAGCTTCGGACCCTTGGCGAGCGTGGCGTACAGAATGGTCGCGTTGGGCTTGGCAAGCAGCAATCCGGTCGGGTTGCCCGACGCATCCCGCACGATCTCCCCGCCCGGCGGATTGGGCGTGTTTTTCGTATAGCCCACCGTACGCAACGCCGCACCGTTGAGGATCGCGCGGTCGTACAGGTGGAGGATGAACACCGGCGTGTCCGGCGCGACGGCGTTCAGTTCGTCGATGGTCGGCAGCCGCTTCTCGACGAACTGATGTTCGGTAAAGCCGCCCACCACGCGGACCCATTGCGGCGCAGGCGTCCGGTCGACCTGATCCTTCAACATGCGCATGGCGTCGGCCAGCGAGCGTACGCCGTCCCAGCGCAACTCCATGTTGTAGTTGAGGCCACCGCGAATGATGTGCATGTGGCTGTCGATCAGGCCGGGGATGACGCGGCGGCCCTGCAGGTCAATGATCGGCGTATCGGCGCTGGCCAGTCGCATCACGTCTTCGCGCGTGCCGACCGCGGTGAACGTGCCGCCGGCAATGGCGACGGCGTCGGCCTGCGGATTGGCACGGTCGAGCGTGGAGAACTTGCCGTTGACCAGAATGAGATCGGGCGTGGGGGCGGGCATGGCTGGACTCCTGTCAGCGAGCGGGAACCGCGGCGATGGCTTCGTGCGGCGTTTCGGTGCGCTGCGGCGCCTTGTGCACCATCGTATAGGCATAGTCCACGCCCATGCCATACGCGCCGGAGTGCTCCTTCACGAGCTTCATCACGGCATCGTACGTGTCGCGATGCGCCCAGTCGCGCTGCCACTCAAGCAGGACCTGCTGCCACGTCACAGGCACCACGCCGGCCTGGACCATGCGCTGCATGGCGTAGTCGTGGGCTTCACGCGAGGTGCCGCCCGAGGCGTCGGCCACCATGTAGATCTCGTAGCCCCCCTCGAGCATCGCGCACAGCGCGAAGGTCGTGTTGCACACTTCGGTCCACAGGCCCGAGACCACCACCTTCTTGCGACCATTGGCGGCGAGCGCGTCGCGCACTTTCTGGTCGTCCCACGAGTTCATCGAGGTGCGCTCGAGCAGCTTCTGGTTCGGGAAGACGTCGAGCAGTTCGGGATACGTGAAACCCGAAAACGATTCGGTTTCCACCGTGGTGATCGTCGTCGGAATATTAAAGATGCGGGCAGCCTTGGCCAGCCCGACGGTGTTGTTCTTGAGCGCCTGGCGATCCATCGACTGAACACCGAATGCCATCTGCGGTTGATGGTCGATGAAGATGAGCTGGCAGTTCTGGGGGGTAAGGACTTCGAGCTTGGGATTCGACATGGAAGACTCCGGAGGGAAGGCTGGGATGGGTCGTAACGGCACCGCACACGACCATCCGAGAGCGTATGCCGCCGAGGTGACAGCTTCCATCGTCTCTTCGTATTAGCACGACCGGCGCCTTTGCCGACGGGGCCTCACGGCCGGCTATCCACCGAAATCGGCAGCACGTTCGTGCTTTTTGATTCGTTTAAGAAGCACGTGACTAACGTATACTCAGCAGCATTCCCCTTGACTCTGCCGCCCTGCATGAACCGGCTTTCGGACTGCGATACCCCGAGCGTCTATGTCGTTGATAGCGACCGGACGCGCAACGATACGCTTTGCGCGCAACTCGCGTCGGCGGGCCTGGCGATACTGGGCTTCGAGAGCGCCGCTGCGTTTCTCGCGCACGCGCGGGCCACAGGTCCGGCGTGTCTTGTGTTGTCGGCCGATCTCGATGTGCCTGGCGGCGGGTTGGCGTTCCAGCACGAGCTTGCGGCATTGCGCGATCCGATTCCGGTGGTGCTCGTCGCCAGTCATGCGGACGTGACAATGAGTGTGTCGGGCATGAAGGCCGGGGCGGTCGACTTTCTTACGCCGCCGCTGACCGAGGGCGGATTGCTCGACGCGGTCGGAGCGGGCCTGGCGCGAGACCGTCAGCGGCTGGCGATCGAGAAGATCAGTGGTGATGTTGCCGAGCGCGCGCAGCGACTCTCGCAACGGGAGCGCGAGGTGATGGCGCTCGTGGCGGCCGGGCGGATGAACAAGCACATCGCCGACGAGCTTGGGATCAGCGAAGTCACAGTGAAGATTCACCGCGGCAATGCGATGCGCAAGATGGAAGCGCGCTCGTTCGCCGATCTCGTCATCATGGCCCACAAACTTGGCATGACGTCCCCTGCGCTGTATCACGGAGGAATCGGACGGCATCGTCGCGAGCCAGCCTGAGGCGTTGCCGTCGCCGCCCCGGGTTCGGCGGAGGTGGGAGGCTCTGGTGCGTGAAGTGACGAGCGCGGCGCGGAACGTCGGGTTGCGTTATGCCAGTCGCGATGTCTTCCCCCTTCGGCTTCTCTCTATATATATGAGGCCGCAGGCGCTCACGGCGTCCCGTTGCCGACTTCTGAAGGACGAGGAGGGGCCGAGGCGAAGAGAAACGCACCCGCTCCGTAAAAATAGTTTCACAAAAGGCTTGCGCGGTTGGGCGAACGTGACTAATATCTCGTCTCTCGCAACGACGGC
>OFTX01000945.1_pt1 | contig 12076 bp, 12 predicted proteins | sample 1775051 | NCBI WGS metagenome assembly OFTX01 (sample SAMN08195772, study PRJEB24354) | sludge metagenome | isolation source: sludge from phenol fed wastewater aerobic bioreactor A | place: India: Nagpur | collected 2016-09-15
AGCGACTGCAGGATGTTGGCCAGCACCATGGGCCCCAGAAAGGCCAGGTAGGTGCGCCACAGCGGGCGCTCGGGCCGGGCGGCGAGTGCCGGCGTTGCCTGCGCCGCGCGGGCGGGCGGGTCGGCCGCCTGGGCGTCGTCGATGCGGTTCATGCCGACCCTCAACGCGTCGATGGGGATTCACGCCAACCGGCCCCGGCCAGCCGCACGGCATGCGCCGCCACGTCGGCCGGCCAGGCTGCCACGAGGCTTTCGAAGCGCGTGCGTTCGCCGGCGAACAGGGCGCGCGCCGCTTCCTCGAAGCCCGGTCGGTGGCCGGCGATGGCGCTGATGAACTTGTAGGCGCGCTCCTGCGCCCGGCGGCGCTCGTCGGCGGCGTCGCCCGTCCTGCGCGCCTGATCGACCAGCCGGCGCAAGGCGGCCGAGGCGCCGCCCGGCTGCGCCGCCAGCCAGTCCCAGTGGCGCGGCAGCAGGGTCACCTCGCGCGCCACCACGCCCAGGCGCGGGCGGCCGGGCGCCGGGCGCGACGCCTCGGGAGCGGCCACAGACGCCTCATCCGGCGCGATGCCGATGCGCGCCAGCCGCGCCGCGTGCTCGGGGCGCGGCGGCGCATCCACCGGCGCGCCGGTGGCATCGTCGAAGACCAGCACGGGCTGCGGCGCGTCGTCCAGCGACGCCAGCGCCCGCGCAATGTCGGCGTAGGCGCCCTGCGCCAGCCGGCGATCGCCGACAAAGGCCGTGTAGCGGGATGAGTACGGTGTGTTCATCGATTAATTTTACCCGGGTTAAATAATTTTGCCCGGGTATTTTTGGAAATGTGGCTTGCCCGCTACCATTGCCCCGATGTCCGCCGTCCAGACACCCCCCTCGCCCGCCTTGCCGCTCGATGGCGAGCGCATCCTGGCGCTGGCCGCGCGCTCGATGTTCGAGCTGTTCGAGAACGCCAGCGAGGGCATGCTGCTGATCGACCGCGATGCGCGCGTGGTGTGGATCAACGAGCCCTACCGGCGCTTCCTGCCGGCGATGGGCTTCGCGCGCGAGGAAGACTTCGTCGGCCAGCCGGTGACCCAGGTGATCGACAACACGCAGATGCACGAGGTGCTGAGCACCGGCAAGCCGATCCTGATCGACCTGCTGGGCAACAAGGCGGGCACCTTCGTGGTCAGCCGCATCCCGCTGCGCGACGAGGCGGGCGCGGTGATCGGGGTGCTGGGCATCGTGCTGTTCGACCAGAGCTCGGCGCAGATGCGGGCGCTGACCACGCAGTTCGCGCGCCTGCAGCAGCAGTTGCAGGACGCCCAGCGCGAGCTGGACGCGCAGCGCAGCAGCGCCGGCGGCCTGGCGCGCCGCACCAAGTACACGCTGGCCAGCTTCGTCGGCGTCAGCCCGGCGGCGGTCGAGGTCAAGCGCCAGGCGCGGCGCGCGGCGCAGTCGGGCAGCCCGGTGCTGCTGCTGGGCGAGACCGGCACCGGCAAGGAGCTGCTGGCGCACGGCATCCACGCCGCGTCGGCGCGCGCGCTGGGGCCCTTTGTCGGCATCAACATCGCCGCCGTGCCCGAGACCTTGCTGGAGGCCGAGTTCTTCGGCGTGGCGCCCGGCGCCTACACCGGCGCCGAGCGCAAGGGGCGCCAGGGCAAGTTCAAGCTGGCCGACGGCGGCACGCTGTTTCTGGACGAGATCGGCGACATGCCGCTGGCGCTGCAGGCCAAGCTGCTGCGCGCGCTGCAGGACGGCGAAATCGAGCCGCTGGGCAGCAACCGGCTGGTGCCCTTCGACGCGCGCATCATCGCCGCCACCAGCCGCGACCTGGCGGCGCTGGTGCAGGCCGGGCTGTTCCGCGAAGACCTGTACTACCGCCTGAGCGTGCTGCCGCTGCGCGTGCCGCCGCTGCGCGAGCGTGGCGGCGACATCCCGGCGCTGGTCGAGCTGCTGGGCGACGACATGGCCCAGCGCGGCACCGCGCCGCCCGAACTGACGCCCGACGCGCTGGCGCTGCTGTCCGCCCAGCACTGGCGCGGCAACATCCGCGAGCTGCGCAACGTGCTGGAGCAGGCCGCCCTGCACGCCGAATCCGACCGCCTGGACGCAGCGCACATGGAGGCTGTGCTGCGCCTGTCGGGCCTGGCGCCGATCCAGCCCGCGCTGCCGCCCGCCGCGCCGCCGTCGGCCAACGACGAAACAGCCCTGCTGCAGCCGCTGGCCGAGCAGGTGCGCGCGCTGGAGCAGCGCGCCATTGCCGCCGCCCTGCGCGCCACCGGCGGCAACAAGCTGGCGGCGGCGCGCCGGCTGGGCATTTCGCGCGCGACGCTGTACGAGCGCCTGGGCGCGGGTTGATACTGATCGCCAGTCATACAAATGTATGAAATAAAGGCATTGATTTGTCTGTATTTCAATCAATTGCCTGTTTTCTAAAGGAGACACCGCCCAGCCGCCCATCATTTGCACTTTGGCATGCGTTTTGCATCCATATTCACTGGTACGTCTTGCCCCCATCGACTCAAACGGAGATTCCCACATGCAACGTCGCTCTCTCATGGCCCTGGCCGCCGCGGCCGCCCTCGTCAGCACCTCGGCCCTGGCCGCCGGCGAGATCAAGATCGCCCACATCTACAGCAAGACCGGTCCGCTGGAGGCCTATGGCAAGCAGACCCAGACCGGCCTGGTGATGGGTTTGAATTACGCCACCGGCGGCACCATGGAAGTGGCGGGCAAGAAGATCGTGCTGATCGAGAAGGACGACCAGGGCAAGCCCGACCTGGGCAAGAGCCTGCTGGCCACCGCCTACGCCGACGACAAGGTCGACCTGGCCGTCGGCCCCACCAGCTCGGGCGTGGCGCTGGCCATGCTGCCGGTGGCCGAGGAATACAAGAAAATCCTGCTGGTCGAGCCCGCCGTGGCGGACTCGATCACCGGCGACAAGTGGAACAAGTACATCTTCCGCACCGGCCGCAACAGCAGCCAGGACGCCATCAGCAACGCCACGGCCATGGACAAGGACGGTGTCTCCATCGTCACGCTGGCACAGGACTACGCCTTCGGCCGCGACGGCGTGAAGGCGTTCAAGGACGCGCTCAAGCACGCCAAGATCGTGCACGAGGAATACCTGCCGCAAAACACCACCGACTTCACCGCCGGCATCCAGCGCGCGGTCGACGCGCTGAAGGACAAGCCCGGCCGCAAGGCGATCGAGGTGATCTGGGCCGGCGGCACGCCGCCCTTCGCTGCCCTGGCCGCGCAGGACCTGAAGAAGCGCTACGGCATCGAGGTCTTCACCGGCGGCAACATCCTGCCGGCCATGGCCAGCTACAAGGCCTTCCCCGGCATGGAAGGCGCCACCTACTACTACTACGGCATCCCCAAGAACCCGTCCAACGACGCGCTGGTGGCCATGCACTACAAGGAGTTCAAGGCACCGCCCGACTTCTTCACCGCCGGCGGTTTTGCCGCCGCCGAGGCCATCGTCACCGCGCTGAAGAAAACCGGCGGCGACACCAACACCAACAAGCTCATCAAGACCATGGAGGGCATGAGCTTCGACACGCCCAAGGGCAAGATGACCTTCCGCAAGGAAGACCACCAGGCCATGCAGAGCATGTACCACTTCAAGATCAAGGTGGACCCGGCCTTCGCCTGGGGCGTGCCCGAGCTGGTGCACGAGATCAAGCCTGAAGAGATGCAGATCCCGATCCGCAACAAGCGCTGATCAGGGCCTTTTCTCCCTCCCCCGCTGGGGGAGGTTTGGGGTGGGGGCCAGCGGCCCCGGCAACACCCCGGCCCGATCCGCCGCCCCCGCCCCTCACCCCCACCCTCTCTCCAGCGGGGAGAGGGAGTCCAGGACTTCATGCTCGAAACCGAGAACCTCACCATCCGCTTCGGCGGCCACGTGGCCGTCAACGCGGTGAGCTGCGCCTTCGCACCCGGCACGCTGACGGCCATCGTCGGGCCCAACGGCGCGGGCAAGACCACCTATTTCAACCTGATCTCGGGCCAGCTCAAGGCCAGCGAGGGCCGCGTGCGCCTGAACGGGCGCGACCTGTCGGCGCTGCCGCCGTCGGCGCGCACCAAGGCAGGACTGGGGCGGGCGTTTCAGCTGACCAACCTGTTTCCCAACCTGAGCGTGCTGGAAAACGTGCGCCTGGCCGTGCAGGCCACGCAGGGCGGCGCGCAGGCGCTCAACCCGTGGCGCATCTGGAGCGACCACCGCGACTGGACGGCGCGCGCCCACGCCATCCTCGAATCGGTGGCCATGCAGGGCCAGCAGGGCATGCCGGTGGCCAGCCTGCCGCACGGCGACCAGCGCAAGCTGGAGGTGGCCCTCTTGATGGCGCTCGACCCGCAGGTCTACATGTTCGACGAGCCCACCGCCGGCATGAGCCACGACGAGGCGCCCGTCATCCTCGACCTCATCCGCGCGCTGAAGCAGGACAAGAGCAAGACCATCCTGCTGGTGGAGCACAAGATGGACGTGGTGCGCGAGCTGGCCGACCGCATCATCGTGCTGACCAACGGCACCCTGGTGGCCGACGGCGAGCCGGCCGAGGTCATCGCCTCGCCGGTGGTGCAAGAAGCCTACCTGGGCGTCAGCAAGGAAGACGAGGTGACGGCATGAGACACGCTGCAGAAACAGCCGGACGCAGAGGACGCAAAAATTACGCAGAGGACGCAAAAGAAAGCCATTTTGAAATCTGCATTTTTTGCGTCCTTTGCGAATCCTTTGCGTCCTCTGCGTCCGGTATTCGAAAGGCCTGCCCATGACCACAAACCTGCTTGAGCTGCAGGGCGTGCACACCCACATCGGCGCCTATCACATCCTGCACGGCGTCGATTTGCAGGTGCCGCGCGGGCAGCTGACCCTGCTGCTGGGCCGCAACGGCGCCGGCAAGACCACCACGCTGCGCACCATCATGGGCCTGTGGCAGGCCTCGCAGGGGCGCGTGCGCTTCGACGGCCAGGACATCACGGCGCGCCACACGCCGCAGATCGCGCAGGCCGGCATTGCCTACGTGCCCGAGAACATGGGCATCTTCGCCGACCTGACGGTGAAGGAAAACATGGTGCTGGCCGCGCGCGGCGCGCGCACCGCGGCGCAGATCGACACCCAGCGCCTGCAGTGGATCTTCCGGCTGTTTCCGGCGGTCGAGAAGTTCTGGAACCACCCGGCGGGCAAGCTCTCGGGCGGGCAAAAGCAGATGCTGGCCGTGGCGCGCGCCATCGTCGAGCCGCGCGAGCTGCTGATCGTCGACGAGCCCAGCAAGGGCCTGGCGCCCAGCATCATCAACAACATGATCGACGCCTTTGCGCAGCTCAAGAAGAGCGGCGTGACCATCCTGTTGGTGGAGCAGAACATCGGCTTTGCCAAGCGCCTGGGCGACACGGTGGCGGTGATGGACAACGGCCGCATCGTGCATGCCGGCACCATGGCGCAGCTGGCGCAGGACGAGGCCCTGCAGCAGCGCCTGCTGGGCCTGTCGCTGACATGAGCTTCAAGACAAATCGGCTTGCAGCGCGCTCCCATCAAGCGCGAGCAGCTACTTTATTCATAGTATTTTCCGCCGCATGAAAGCGCTCGACTTCGACTACAAGCCCCTGCTGCTGGTGCCCGTGCTGGCGCTCCTGGCCCTGCCGCTGATCGGCTCGGGCTCGACCTGGATCACGCTCACCGTGGCGGGCCTGGCCATGGGCATGATCATCTTCATCATCGCCTCGGGCCTGACCCTGGTGTTCGGCCTGATGGACGTGCTGAACTTCGGCCACGGCGTGTTCATCGCGTTGGGCGCCTTCGTCGCCACCAGCGTGCTGGGCAGCATGAGCGGCTGGACCGGCTCGACCGAGCTGTGGCGCAACCTGGTGGCGGTGCTGCCGGCCATGGGGGCGGCCATGCTGGTGGCGGGCGCCGTGGGCGTGGCCTTCGAGCGCTTCATCGTGCGCCCGGTCTACGGCCAGCACCTCAAGCAAATCCTGATCACCATGGGCGGCATGATCATCGGCGAGGAGATGATCAAGGTGATCTGGGGCCCGCAACAGATTCCGCTGCCGCTGCCGGCCGCCATGCAGGGCTCGTGGCTGCTGGGCGAGGCGGTGATCGAGAAGTATCGCGTGCTGGCCGTGATCGTCGGCGTGGCGGTATTCGCCGCGCTGATCTGGACGCTGGCGCGCACCAAGGTGGGCCTGCTCATCCGCGCCGGCGTGCAGGACCGCGAGATGGTCGAAAGCCTGGGCTACCGCATCCGGCGCCTGTTCGTCGGCGTGTTCGTGGCCGGCAGCGCGCTGGCCGGCCTGGGCGGCGTGATGTGGGGCCTGTACCAGCAAAGCGTGGTGCCGCAGATGGGTGCGCAGGTCAACATCCTGATCTTCATCGTCATCATCATCGGCGGCCTGGGCAGCACCACCGGCGCGCTGATCGGCGCCCTGCTGGTGGGCCTGATGGCCAACTACACCGGCTTCCTGGTGCCCAAGGTGGCGCTGTTTTCCAACATCGCGCTGATGGTGGCGGTGCTGCTGTGGCGACCGCAGGGCATCTACGCGGCGTCGAAATGAAATTCAAACCGCCGAACGCAGAGGACGCAAGGGATTCGCAAAGGGCGCAAAAAATACGGAACCCAAAATGGTTTTCTTCTGCGTCTTTTGCGTATTTTTTGCGTCCTCTGAGTCCGGCATTTTAGACGCTTACTACGATAAGCATAGCTGCCCGCGCTTGTTTAAAAAGGGCCAGGGCCGCTTTTAATTCATAAATCATGCTCAGCCGCCTTCTCTCCCATGACCTGCCGCGCAGCAAGCTGCTGGCGGCGATCCTGATCGTCATCGTGCTGGGCCTGGCCTTCGCGCCCTTTTTGTTTCCGGGCGTCAAGGCGCTCAACGTGGCGGCCAAGGTGCTGATCTTCATCGTGCTGGTGGCGGCGTTCGACCTGCTGCTGGGCTACACCGGCATCGTCAGCTTTGCGCACACCATGTTCTTCGGCATCGGCGCCTACGGCATCGCCGTGGCCTGCACGCACCTTGGGCCGACCTGGACGGCGCTGGTGGTGGGGGTGGCGGTGGCGCTGCTGCTGTCGCTGGTGCTGGCGCTGGTGATCGGCCTGTTCTCGCTGCGCGTGCGCGCCATCTTCTTCGCCATGATCACGCTGGCCGTGGCCGCCGCCTTCCAGACCCTGGCCTCGCAGCTGTCGGTCATCACCGGCGGCGAGGACGGCCTCTCCTTCAAGCTGCCCGAGTGGCTGTCGCCCAGCTTCGAGCCGTTCGAAAGCGAGTTTCTGGGCGTGCTGATCGACGGCAAGATCATCAGCTACTACCTGCTGTTCGTCGTCTGCGCGCTGCTGGTGCTGGCGCTGCTGCGCATCGTCAACTCGCCCTTCGGGCGCGTGCTGCAGGCCATCCGCGAAAACGAGTTCCGCGCCGAGGCCATCGGCTATCGGGTGGTGGTGTACCGCACGCTGTCGTCCGTGCTGTCGGCGCTGTTCGCCACCCTGGCGGGCTGCATGCTGGCGATCTGGCTGCGCTACAACGGGCCGGACACCTCGCTCAGCTTCGAGATCATGATCGACGTGCTGCTGATCGTCGTCATCGGCGGCATGGGCACCATCTACGGCGCGCTGATCGGCTCGGTGCTGTTCATGATCGCGCAAAGCTATCTGCAGGACCTGCTGCGCCTGGCGGGCGAGGCCACGTCCGCCGTGCCGCTGCTGCCCGCCCTGTTCTCGCCCGACCGCTGGCTGCTGTGGCTGGGCCTGCTGTTCGTGCTCTCGGTGTACTACTTTCCGACCGGCGTGGTGGGCAAGCTGCGGGCGCGCATCACCCACGGCGCCCAGCCCCGATCCTGATTTCGTCACCCATCGACAACAACCCATGAGGAGACAGACATGATGAAGTCGCTGAAGCCATGGAGCCTGGCCGCCCTGGCGGCCGGCGCGCTCACGGCCTGGGGCCCGTCGGCCGGGGCCGCCGAGGTGGTGATCGGCCAGGTCGCGCCGCTGACGGGCGTGCTGGGCACCACCGGCCAGCAGATGGTGCTGGGCGGCAAGATCTACTTCGACTGGGTCAATTCCCAGGGCGGCGTGAACGGCGCCACCATCCGCCAGGAGGTGGTGGACGACGGCTACAAGGTGCCCGACACCGTGCGCCTGACCCGCGCGCTGCTGGCCAAGCCCGAGGTGGTGGCGCTGTTCGGCTTTGCGGGCACGGCCAACATCACGCAGCTGCTGGCCGATGGCGTGCTGGAGCAGGGCGGCGCCGCGCTGGTGGCGCCCTACACCGGCGGCGAGCCGCTGCGCAGCCCGTTCAACCCGTGGATCTTCCACCTGCGCGCCAGCTACGGCGACGAGGCCGAGCACATGGTGCAGCAGCTGACCACGCTGAACATGAGCCGCATCGCCGTGGTGTACCAGGACGACGGCTTCGGCAAGGCCGGCCTGGCGGGCGTCGAGGCCGCGCTGGCCAAGCGCAATCTCAAGCTGGTGACCTCGGTCGGCTACGAACGCAACACCGACAAGGTCGAGGACGCCGCCAAGGCCATCCGGGCCGCCGACGCGCAGGCCGTCATCATGATCGCCATCAACAAGGCGGCCGGGGCCTTCGTCAAGCGCTACCGCGAGCTGGGCGGCGGCGCGCAGCTGATGAGCATCTCGGTGGTCGACCCGGCGGAGATCGTCAAGATCGCCGGCCTCAAGAACGCGCACGGCGTGGGCATCAGCCAGGTGGTGCCCTACCCCTACCAGCCGCGTCTGCCGGTGGTGCGCGAGTTCCAGCAGCTGCTCGAAAAATACGCGCCCGAGGCCGAGGTGAACTACACCAACTTCGAGGAATTCCTGGGCGCCAAGGTGCTGGTCGAGGGCCTGCGCCGCGCCGGCCCCGAGCCCACGCGCGCCAAGCTCATCAAGGCGCTCGAGTCGCTGCGCAACTTCGACCTGGGCGGCATCACCGTCAGCTACTCGCCCACCAACCGCGTCGGTTCGCGCTACGTCGAGGTCACCGTGATCGACGGCGAAGGCCGGCTGCGGAAATAGCCCGCCGTCCACACCCGCACTTCAAGCCCCGCACCCACCATGTCACCCGCATCGCGCTACGCCACCTGCGCCGGCCATGAAATCCATTACCTGGACTGGGGCGCGCCCGACGCCCCGGTGGTGATCGCCTGGCACGGACTGGCGCGCACCGGCCGCGACATGGACGAGCTGGCCGCCCACCTGGCCGCCCGCGGCTGGCGCGTGATCTGCCCCGACACCCTGGGCCGCGGCCTGAGTCAGTGGGCGCGCCAGCCCGAGTACGAATACTGCCTGGCCTTCTACGCCCGGCTGGCACGCGAGCTGCTGGTGCAGCTGGACATCGAGCGCTGCCACTGGGTCGGCACCTCGATGGGCGGCGCCATCGGCACCGTGGCGGCCTCGGGCTTTTTCGAGCCCGAGCTGAAACGCCGCATCCAGAGCCTGGTGCTCAACGACAACGCGCCGCAGCTGGCGGCCGCCGCCATCGAGCGCATCAAGCAATACGCCGGCAGCCCGCCCGCCTTCGCCCGCGTCACCGAGCTGGAGGCGTTTTTTCGCGCCGCCTACCAGCCCTTCGGCCTGCTGACCGACGCGCAGTGGCGGCGCCTGACCGAAAGCAGCACGCGCCGCCTGCCCGACGGGCGCGTGACGCCGCACTACGACCCGGCCATCGTCGGCCAGTTCACGCACCACCCCGACGACTACCTGATCTGGCACCACTACGACGCGCTGCAGATTCCGGTGCTGCTGCTGCGCGGCGCGCAGTCCGACCTGGTGCTGCGCGAGACGGCCGAGCAGATGCGCACGCGCGGCCCCGGCGCGCGCGGCGCCCTGCAGTGCATCGAGGTGCCCGACTGCGGCCACGCGCCGGCGCTCAACGTGGCGTCGCAGCTGGACGCGGTCACGGCCTTCATCGAGGCCGCCGCGGCCGTCACGGCACCCTGACTACGCCCCCGGCCAGCCCAGCGCCGCCGAAATGCGCTGGCAGGCCGCGCGCAGCGCCTGCGCGGCTTCGCCGTCGGCATCGGCCGGCAGCGAGGCGGCGGGGCCCACCAGGGTCAAGGCCAGCAGCAGCTGGCCCTGGGCGTCGAACACCGGCGCCCCCAGCGCGTTGATGCCGGCGGCGTATTCGCCCTCCACCACCGCCACGCCGCGCCAGCGGATCTGCTCGCGCTGCAGCGCCGGCAGCGCACCGGCGTGCGCGTCGGACCAGGCGGCAAAGACGCGCCCGGTGGCCGAGGTCTGCAGGTCGAACAGCGCGCCCTCGACCACGCCGACCGACACCCCCTGCCCCGGCTGGCACACGCGCACCGCCGTCACGCCGGCCTCGCCCTGCACCGCCACCAGGCAGGTGGCGCCCAGCGCCTGCGCCAGGCTGCGCGCCTCGGCTGTGGCCAGCGCGATCCAGTCCTGGCGCGCCAGCCAGGCCAGGGCCAGGTTGCGCACCGCCGGGCCGATCTCGTAGGCGCCGCTGCCCGCGTCCTGCTGCACCCAGCCCGCGCGCCCCAGGCTGACCAGGTAGCGGTAGGCCTTGGCCCGGTGCATGCCGGCCAGCCGCGCCAGCTCGGACAGCCCGCAAGCCTTGGGCTGGCGCGCCAGCACGTCGAACAGGGCCAGGCCCAGCTCGAGCGACTGGATGCCCACCGGCGCGGCGGCGCCCGGCTCGATGGGGGTGCTGGTTGGCGGCTCTGCGGGCTGGTTCATGGCTTTTTGGCGGCCGGGCGCCCGCATACACCTGCTGCCAGGCGGGCGACCGGTTGACGTGCGAACGAGTATGCCTTAAATTCCGTCTGTTTCTTATTTAATAACGTTGTTATTTCTATCGTAACCAAATCGGAGACCCAGCGTGAAGAACTTCATCAGCTTTCCCCTCGCCGAAGGCGTGCACAGCCGCCAGGCCCACTGCGACATTCCCGCCGGCCTGTACGAGCGCGAGCACGGGCGCAACGGCTTTTTCGGCCCGGCCAGCCACATCCTGCACACGCACAAGCCGACCGGCTGGACGAAGTGGGAAGGCCCGCTGGAGCTGACCCTGCTGGACCTGAACAAGCTGGAGGACAGCGCCCCCTGCCCCTGGAAGGCGCGCCGCTTCATGCACAACGCGCAGACGCAGGTGCATTTCTGGAAGTTCGGCGTCTCCATGCCCGAGCTGGCGCGCAACGGCGACGGCGACATGATCCTGTTCTTCCACAAGGGCGAGGGCGACTTCTATTGCGACTACGGCCACATGAGCTACCGCGAGGGCGACTACATCAACATTCCGCGCGGCACCAGCTGGCGGCTGGAAACCCAGGTGCGTAACGAGGTGCTCACCATCGAGGCGACCGAAGACCTGTTCGTGCTGCCCGAGCGCGGCATCCTGGGCCATCACGCGCAGTTCGACCTGGCGGTGCTGGACACGCCCAAGATCGACGAGGCCTTCAAGGCCCAGTACAGCGAGCAGGAAAGCCGCGTGCGCGCCAAGCGCCGCGGCCAGGTGACCACCGTCACCTTCCCCTACAACTTTCTCGACGCCGCCGGCTGGCACGGCACCTGCGTGCCGGTCAAGCTGAACTGGCGCGACATCCGCGAGCTGCTGTCCGACCGCTACCACCTGCCGCCCACGGTGCACGCCACCTTCCTGTCCAACACCATCATCGTCTGCACCTTCGCGCCGCGTCCGATCGAAAGCGACCCCGGCGCGCTGAAGGTGCCGTTCTTTCACAACAACGACGAGTTCGACGAGTCGATCTTCTACCACCAGGGCAACTTCTTCTCGCGCGACAACATCAAGCCCGGCATGTTCACCCTGCACCCCTCGGGCTTTCACCACGGCCCGCACCCCAAGGCCTTCGCGGCCGCGGCGGCCAACAACCAGGGCGAGCGCAAGTACACCGACGAGGTGGCGGTGATGATCGACTCGCGCTACCCGCTGGAGCTGGACGACGTGGGCGCCGTCAAGGTGCCGGGCTACCTGGACTCCTGGAAGGAGTGATACGGTTGCACATTCGGAAAGATAAAACTGCTGGCCGCGGGGTGGGATCAGGCCGTCGGGGCGCCCGGCTCCGTTCATGTCCCCCACCGGCCTGCGGCCGGCTCCGCCTTGACTTCACTGCGCCG
>OFTX01000946.1_pt1 | contig 12047 bp, 10 predicted proteins | sample 1775051 | NCBI WGS metagenome assembly OFTX01 (sample SAMN08195772, study PRJEB24354) | sludge metagenome | isolation source: sludge from phenol fed wastewater aerobic bioreactor A | place: India: Nagpur | collected 2016-09-15
GGCCTCGGGCGGGGTCGGTGCGCCCCGGGCGGGGGCGGTCCCCGGTTTCGCGCCGGTCGCCACCCTCTTCGGGCTGCGGGTTTTCGTCCTCGTGGGGGGCGTGTGGTGGGGGCGCGTGTTGGGGGAGGCGGGGGCGGTTGGGAGGGGGTGAGGCGTCGGAGGGAGGGACGCCGCGTTGGCCTGCAGGCTGCGCGGACGCTTGCAGGATGGCCTGGCCCTCAGAGTTTTCTACGCGGCCCTCGTCCTTTGTGTTACAAAAGGATTCATGGATGATATCGCGGCTTCCGACCTCAAGACGATCCTGCACTCCAAGCGGGCCAATATCTACTGCCTGGAGCATTGCCGGGTGCTGGTCAACGGAGGCCGCGTCGAGTATGTGACGGACGCGGGCAAGCGTTCCCTGTACTGGAACATACCGATCGCCAACACCACCAGCATTTTGCTGGGAACAGGGACTTCCATCACCCAGGCCGCGATGCGGGAACTGGCCAAGGCCGGCGTGCTGGTGGGCTTCTGCGGAGGCGGCGGGACGCCTTTGTTCTCCGCCAACGAAGTCGACGTCGAGGTCGCCTGGCTCAGTCCGCAAAGTGAATACCGGCCGACGGAATACCTGCAGGCATGGGTGGAATTCTGGTTCGATGATGCCCGTCGGCTGGTCGCCGCCAAGGCTCTGCAGCAGGCCCGCATCCGACGTCTGGGCGCAGAGTGGCGCCAGGCGGGTTTGCGGGAGTCCGGCTTCAATGTGAATGTCGAGCGGCTGGACGGCTTGCTGGCGCAGAGCGCGCGGCGTGTGGATCAGGCCGGTGAAACAGTCGATCTGCTGACCGAGGAAGCCAGACTGACCAAGGCGCTGTTCAAGCTGGCCGTCGATGCGGTTGGCTATGGCGAGGATTTTACGCGCGCCAAACGCGGGTCCGGCGTCGATCCCGCCAACCGTTTCCTGGATCATGGCAATTATCTTGCCTATGGGCTGGGTGCCACGGCATGCTGGGTGCTGGGCTTGCCGCATGGTCTGGCGGTCCTGCACGGCAAGACACGGCGCGGTGGGCTGGTGTTCGACGTGGCGGATCTGGTGAAGGACGCCTGCATCCTGCCACAGGCTTTCCTGTCCGCCATGCGGGGCGATGATGAGCAGCAGTTCCGCCGCAACTGCATCGAGGCGCTGACGCGCGGCGAGTCCCTGGATTTCATGATCGATGCGGTCAAGGACATCGCCATGACGGCCGCCCGCCAGGCTGCTCCAGTCGCTTCGGGCCGTGAAGGCAAGGCATGAATGTCCTGCTGGTTTCCCAATGCAGCAAGCGGGCTTTGACGGAAACACGCCGGATCCTGGATCAATTTGCCGAGCGGCGGGGCGATCGGACCTGGCAGACCGCGATGACCCGGGCAGGTCTGGATACCCTGAGGAAGCTGCTGCGCCAGACGGCGCGCAAGAACACGGCCGTGGCCTGTCACTGGATCCGGGGCCGGGATCATAGCGAACTGCTGTGGATCGTCGGCGATGCCCGGCAGTTCAACGCCGAAGGCGCCGTGCCGACGAACACGACCGCAAGCGACGTCCTGCGGCGCGACGACGAGAATGATTGGCACAGCCTGCGGACGATCCGCAGAATTGCCGCCCTGGCCGCGCTATTGCATGACCTGGGCAAGGCGACCCAGTCCTTTCAAGAGCGTTTGCAGCACAAAGCACCCCAGGAAAGGAACCGCTATCGCCATGAGTGGGTCTCCGTGCGCCTGTTCCAGGCATTTGTCGGCCAGGATGATGACGCAGGGTGGCTGCGGCGCTTGATCGATGGGGGCGGGGAAAACGTCGACGGAGAGCGTTTCGAGGCTCCCTGGCTGGATCATAGGAAAGGCCGCCTGTTGCGTGACGGCCTGGATGCGGCTGCGCGCGACAACAAGCCGTTCGCTTCATCGGACAAGGGTCTGCCTCCCCTGGCTCGGGCGGTGGCCTGGCTGGTGCTGACGCACCACCGCCTGCCCGCCCTGCCGTACAGCGCAAGCGAGTCCCTCGAGTCGACCCGTTTATGGCATGGCCGATCACCTCGAGGGGTGAATGGCCGGACCCTGGATGCCGTCTTGAGCCAGATCGACGCGGACTGGAACGAGCCTTGGGGCGAGCAGCCGGCAATATCCAAAAGGAAGATCGAACCCTATTGGAAATTTCTCCACGGCTTGCCGGTGCGAACCTTGAAATGGCGCAAGCGGGCCGCGCGCATCGCCCGGGATCTGCTGGGGGATTTGCCGGGGATCGAGGACTGCCTGGGCGATCCCTACATCATGCATGTATCGCGCCTGGCCTTGATGCTGGGGGATCATCACTATTCCAGCCTGGAAGCGGAAGAGGATCGAACCACGGGAGAGAAGGATTTTCCCTTGTTCGCCAATACCCGGCGCAAGACCGGCGCATTGTTGCAGCCGCTGGACGAGCATCTGCTGGGCGTCGAGTTGCATGCGGGCCGGATCGTGCATTCACTGCCGGTCCTGACGCGGGATCTGCGCCATTTGGCCGGGCACCGGGGGCTGAAAAAACGCAGCCTGAATCCTGCGTTCCGCTGGCAGGACAAGGCGGCTGATCTCGCCGCCGGAGTGCGCTCGCGCGCGGCGGATCAGGGTGCCTTCATCGTCAACATGGCATCGACCGGCTGCGGCAAGACATTGGGAAACGCCCGGATCATGAATGCGCTGGCCGACCCCGTGCTGGGCCTGCGCTGCGCATTCGCCGTCGGCCTGCGCACCCTGACCTTGCAGACGGGCCGGGTATTTCAGAAAGACCTGGGCCTGCCGGATGACGAACTGGCCATCCGGGTCGGGGGCGCGGCCAGCCGCGAGCTGTTCGAGTATTACGCGCAGCTTGCCGAAGACAGCGGTTCCGCCTCCCGGCAATCCTTGCTGGACGAGACCACCCATGTCGTCTACGACGGCGATGACCGCCATCCGGTGCTGGATCATCTGGGAAAGGATGCCGGGGTCCGGCGCTTTCTGGCGGCGCCCCTGCTGGTTTGCACCGTCGATCATCTGACACCGGCCACGGAGGGTTTGCGGGGTGGCCGCCAGATCGTGCCCATGCTGCGTTTGATGACGGGAGACCTGGTGCTGGATGAGCCGGACGACTTCGATCTGTCCGACCTGCCGGCGCTGGCTCGTCTCGTGCACTGGGCGGGCTTGCTGGGTGCGCGTGTCCTGGTGTCCTCGGCGACCTTGCCGCCCGCACTGATCCAGGGCTTGTTTATGGCTTACCTGGAGGGCCGCCGCTGGTTCCAGCGCAATCGCGGTGCCCGGCCGTCGGAAGCGCCCTCCGTGTGTTGCCTCTGGATCGATGAATTCGCGCAGACCCACGCGGACTGTCCGGATACGGAACGATTCGGCCAGGCGCACCAGACTTTTGCTGCGGACCGTGCCCGGCGGCTGGGAGAGCAGGCGGTACGTCGCATGGTCCGCCTGCTGCCGTTACCTGGGGAATTGGGCAAGCTGGATCAGGCGAGCCGTCGGGGCGCCTTTGCCGGCCTCCTGCGGGATGCCGCTTTGGATTTGCATGCCGTGCACTGCACCGAAGACCCGCATAGTGGCAAGCGGATCAGCTTCGGCCTGATCCGCATGGCGAATATCGACCCGTTGTTCGAGGTGGCCCTGGCTTTGTTCCGCCTCGGGGCGCCTCCAGGAGTGCACGTCCATCTGTGCGTCTACCACGCCCGGTTTCCGTTGTTCCTGAGATCCCGGATCGAACATTTGTTGGATACCGCCTTGGATCGGCGTCAGGAGGCCGCCGTGTTCGACCTGCCCGACGTGCGCCGGCGCATCGACGCGGTGGAGGCCCGGGATCAGTTGTTCGTGGTGCTGGGATCCCCCGTGACCGAAGTCGGGCGCGATCATGACTATGACTGGGCCGTGGTCGAGCCCTCTTCGATGCGGTCGCTGATTCAGCTCGCGGGCCGGGTGTGGCGTCATCGCCGTGACAAGGCCGTGTCACAGCCCAATCTGCTGGTGTGCGACAGCAATCTGAAGCATTTCGACAGGCCGGGCCAGCCTGCTTTCTGCCGACCGGGTTTCGAGAGTCCGGACTATCCCCTGCGGCCGCACCGTCTGACGGCGCTGCTGGCGCCCTGGCTGGATGGCGATCAGCGCATGCCCATCGACGCGCGGCCGCGAATCGTTGCGCGCGCCGGATCGGATCGCCTGCCCGCCGGTAATCTGGTCGATCTCGAACATGTCCGGATGGAGCATCAGATGCTGCCGCCGGATCGGGTGCATGCATTGAACGCCACCAGCTTCTGGTTGCGGGACCATGCACGGCTGACCGCTTTCCTGCAGCAGGCGCAGCCGTTCCGTGATCAGCCCCAGCCCGATGTGGAGGTGGTCTGGTTGCCCGATGAGGACGATGTGCTCCGCCTGTACCGAGTCGAGGAGGGCGAGCGGAGGTTTCTGGAACTTCATGTTTGCATCGATGCCAGCCAGCGCTGGGATGTGCCGGACGCTGCGGTTCGGGGCGAGGGGATCGGTTGCTGGAGTGTGGAAGAGGATTTCGCGCGCTGCATGGCGGATCAGGCCGAGGCCCTGGGCCTGTCCCTGGACGCATTCGCCCAGCGCTATGCGCGCGCTACGCTGCCCGCCAGTGAGCCAGGCTGGTTCTGGCATCCGGCGCTGGGGTTTGCGGTGAAGGGGTGACGGGACTGGAAGCTGGATCGGCAGGTCGCCGCTTATGCTGGAACGGATTCCATGGGGCGGAGCGTTGCCAGCGCCGTCTGCAACTCTGGGTTCAGTTCCGCGGTTCGCAGATCGAAAGAGGCCTGGAGATTCAGCCAGGATTGCGCGTCACCGCCGAAATAACGGGCCAGGCGCAGCGCGGTATCTGCCGTGATGCCGCGCCGTTCGAGCAGGATGTCGTTGATGCGGGAGGCGGGGACGAGCAGGTGGCGGGCCAGCGCATTGGCGCTCATTCCCAGGGGGATCAGATAGTCCTCGCGCAGGACCTCGCCGGGATGTACGGGGCGCATGCCGTTTTTGATCATGTCGGAGTCCTCCTGTTCCTGTCGACGTGTCATTTGCCATCGAGGTATTCCGTCAGTGATAGTCCACGATCTCGACCTCTGCCGGGCCTTCGTCTGTCCAGATGAAGCAGATGCGCCACTGGGCATTGATCCGGATGCTGTAGCGCCCCAATCGATCTCCCGCCAACCTTTCCAGGCGGTTGCCGGGCGGGCTGCGCAAAAAAGTCCAATGTGGCCGCGGCGTCCAACTGTGCCAGCTTGCGTTCAGCCGCCCGTTGGATGTTGGCGAAGCGGCGGGTGCTGCCAGTCATGAACAGACTCCGGCTTTCCTCGCAGAGGAAGGATTGGATGGTCATGTGTGCACCATTTTATACCGTTTACCGGGATTCGGGATGCTGCCTGTGCGGCAGAAAGGATGACTGTTACGAGAAAGTCTCACGAACAGTTTTCTCAGCTACTTGCTCAGTAGATTACCTATTCAAAAGTTTCACAAACAGTGGTATTGTACCTAAAACAGTTCTATGTTGGGGGATTCATGTCGAAAGCACAAGACCTCGCAAGACAAATTCATCACATCCGTGAAGTGATCGCGGCTTTTCTGCAAGACCGCCTGGAAGCCAAACTGTCGAAGTTGCCAACGGACGATCCCAAGCGGGAGGACCTGATCGCCCAATACCAGCCCGTCACCTGGCTGGAAGATGCCGCCCGGCGTGTCCGCCAGATCCAGGCGGTAACGCATGCCCTGAAGGCGGTGCATCCCGACGCGCGAGGCACCAACCTGTTCGTGGAGCCATCCGGGATGAAGCCTCACGCGGTGGTGGGCAGTCATTTGCTGGGAGCCGGGTTTGCCAGCGACGTGGTTGGCAATGCGGCGGCGCTGGATGTCTATAAATTCCTGAAACTGGAGGTCGATGGCCGTACGCTCCTGGATTGGCTGTCGGAGGATGACCCGGCCGCGGTACAGGCGCTGAGTGATGATGAGACCAAGGCGCGGGAGTGGCAATCGGCGTTTGTGGGGTTGGTGCAAGCCCGCGATGAAGATGTGGCAAGCCATGCCCTGGCCAAGCAGATCTATTGGCTGGCGGGTGAAGACGCCGCCGATGATGCGCAATATCACCTGCTGGCCCCGTTGTATGCGACATCCCTGGCTCAGTCCGTCCATGAGGTGCTCCAGGAAGGCCGGTTTGGCGAAGCCAACAAGGCTGCTCGGGCCGCACGAAGGGAGGGCAGGGAGCACGAGGGCGTCTTCCGTGACTACCCCGCGTTGGCTGTGCGCAAGCTGGGCGGCACGAAGCCACAGAATATTTCTCAGCTCAACTCGGAGCGTGGCGGGGTCAGCTATCTGCTGGGTTCATTGCCTCCGCAATGGGACCTGAGCGTGTACCGCCAGTTCTGGGGCGTGACCTCTGTGTTCGGGCCTGTATTGATGCGGTATGGCGATGTGAGGGCGACTCTCCGAGCCTTGCTGCGTTTCCTGCGAAAAGACCCGCCATCCAACATGGAAACCCGAAATCGGGTGGATGCCTATGTGGATCGTCTGATCGATGAACTGGTCGCCATGGCCAGCGAAATCCGGCGCAGCTTGCCCACGGGCTGGACGGCAGATCCTCGGTGCGTGCTGGTCCGTGAGGAGCGGTTCTGGCTCGACCCATGGCGCGCCGAAGAAGACAGCGAGTTTCGCAGTGGCTGGCTGTTCATGGACTGGCCGGCGCAGATCGGCCACCGCTTCGGTAATTGGCTGAACGGACGGCTCAGAGAGCATTTCAAGTACGTCGGTGAAATCGAGCACCGTCAGTGGAAAAAAGAGCTGCTGCTCGATGAGGACGAAGCAGGCTGGGCGCGTGCCTTGCATGAACTGCGGACAGACCTGGATGCGCCGCACTACATCCCGACGCGGGAGGGCACCGTATGAATCTGAAAGACCGGGAACCCGACGGCTTGCTGGTTCTGCCGCATGTGCGTGTCCAGAATGCCAATGCGATTTCCAGCCCGTTGACGCATGGCTTCCCATCCATGACGGCCTTTCTGGGTTTCATGTGGGCGCTGGGGCGCAAACTGGCGCAGGCGGATATCCCCCTGAAGCTGGAAAAGATCGGGGTGATCTGCCACTGGCATCAGGAGCAGACCCAGGAGGGTTACGTACGGACTTTCCACCTGACCCGTAATCCGGTGGACAAGGATGGCAGCACGGCCGCCATCGTTGAAGAAGGCCGTATCCATCTGGACCTGACCTTGGTATTCCAGCTGGGCGTGGTCGAGCAAGAGGGCGAGACGCATCCCCTGTTTCGCAGCGATGGGGCATTGCGCCAGAAAATCGCCTGGGATATTCGGGATCTGGTGGGGGCCATGCGGATTGCCGGCGGGTCGGTGTTGCCGCCAAAACCTGGCCCCGGTATTCGAGTCACGCCGTCGCTGATCGGTTGGCCCGACCAGGAAGCGGAGCGGCAGGCACTGTTCCGGCGCTTGCGTCGCCAGTGGCTGCCGGGATTCGCTCTGGTGGGACGGGATGACTTGCTGCAGCGGCGTCTGGAGCAACTGCGCCTGCAGGATCCGGAGGCCACCGTGCTGGACGCCTGGCTGGATCTGTCACGTTTCAATTACCGTAGTGGTCGGGACAAGAAAGATCGCGTCATCTGGACTCATGATCGGCCTGAGGGATCGGGCTGGATCGTGCCCATACCTGTCGGCTATGCCGCTTTGTCGGATCTATACGCGGGTGGGCAGGTCGCCAATGCACGCGACCAGACCACACCGTTCCGGTTCGTGGAGGGCGTGTATTCCATTGGCCAGTGGATCGGTCCGCATCGACTGCGGCGCGTCCAGGACCTGCTGTGGTGGGGCGAACACCATGAAGACGGCCTCTACCGCTGCTGCAGTGGCTATGAGTCTCCATCAGCGGATGGGGACGACGAATCTCCCTCTTATCCGCCGGTGAGCGCGGAAACCCTTTGAATGCAATCCAGTAATTTCTCAGGAAAGGAACTGCCATGCCGTTGAAAACCGCTTCCGTCCTTGCTTTTGAGCGCAAGCTGGACCCGTCCGATGCCTTGTTCGCCGCAGGCTCGTGGGACGATCAGGCCAACGCTGCCGCGCAATGGCCTGCCGTTGGTATCAAAGAAAAGTCCGTGCGGGGCACTATCTCCAATCGGTTGAAGGCTGCCGAGCAGGATCAGGCCAAACTGGATGCCGCGATTGAAAGTCCGAATCCGCAGACGGTGGACGTGGCCGCTCTGCCGGCCGATGCCGATACGCTGAAAGTGAGCTTCACGCTGCGCGTGCTGCCGGGAACCGGAAAGCCCTCGGCCTGCAATGACGCGGATTACGAGGCCAAACTGTCGCAGGTGGTAGGTAGCTATATCGAGGCCAATGGCTTCACCGAACTGGCGCGCCGGTATGCCCATAACCTCGCCAATGGCCGTTTCCTGTGGCGCAACCGGGTCGGTGCCGAAGAAGTGAGCGTGATCGTCTCCCTGCTGGAGCGGGGGAGGGTCACGCAAAGCTGGACTTTCGATGCCTTGTCCTTGGGACTGAGGAATTTCGAGGCGGGTGGCGCGCAGGCGGACCGGGATGCCGTGGCGGCCTTGATCGCGGACGGTCTGGCGGGCAAGCGTCATGTCCTGCTGCAGGTTACGGCTTTCGCCCGGATCGGGGCGGGGCAGGAAGTCTTCCCCTCCCAGGAACTGGTGCTGGAGCGGGGCCGGGGTGACAAGAGCAAGACGCTCTACGATGTGGGTGGCGTAGCCGCCATCCATTCCCAGAAACTGGGCAATGCCATCCGGACCATCGATGATTGGTACAGCGGGGCGGACGGTCTGGGACCCATCGCGGTGGAGCCGTATGGCTCCGTCACGACGCAAGGCAAGGCTTATCGCCAGCCCAAGGTCAAGCCGAGCCTCGACTTCTACAATCTGTTCGATGACTGGGTGCTCAAGGACAAGGTCCCCGATATCGAGCAGCAGCATTTCGTCATGGCGGTGCTGGTGCGGGGCGGCGTGTTCGGCGATGCCGGGAAGTGATGCCCATGATCACCCACTACATCGACGTCAGGTTGCTGCCTGATCCCGAATTCAGCCAGGCCCACCTGCTGGGGGCCTTGTATGCCAAGTTTCACCGCGCCTTGGTGGGCTTGGGTGCAGATGCAATCGGAGTCAGTTTCCCTCAGTACAGCATGCAGCCGCGCACCCTGGGGCGGATCATGCGGGTGCATGGCAGCGACAGTGCCTTGAGTACCTTGCTGTCCACCGACTGGCTGCGAGGGATGCGTGACCATGTAGAGTTGGGGGCTTTGTCTGCCGTGCCACAGGATGTCCAGCATCGCCGTCTGCTGCGCCGCCAGTTCAAGACCAGTGCGGAGCGTCTCCGTCATCGACGAATGCGCAGAAAGGGGGAAACCTACGAGCAGGCGGTGCAGGCCATCCCCGACAGCGTGGAACGGCAGCCGGACCTGCCCTATGTGCAGTTGCGCAGCGCCAGCACGGCGCAGCGGTTTTGCCTGTTCCTGGCCTTGGGGGACGCGGAACCGCAGCCCGTGGCCGGTGTGTTCAATACCTATGGCTTGAGCAGCACGGCCACACTGCCCTGGTTCTGACCCTTTTCTGAGGAGTTCTTGCGATCCCCTTATCAATCAGTAGGTTACGAAACACTCAAGAAATTGGGTGTTTCGTGCTTTCCTGCTGGAGATCTTTAACAAATCAATAGGTTAGGAGTTTTTGTTTCTAGTTCGCTGCCGCGCAGGCAGCTGAGAAATGATCGACATGCTGGACCGCGAATCGGACCTGGTTCGCTGCCGCGCAGGCAGCTGAGAAACGACCGAAATCAGCAAGATCACCGAAGCCGGCGTTCGCTGCCGCGCAGGCAGCTGAGAAAAGCAGAGCGAGGCGACTTATCAAAATGCTTTGTGTTCGCTGCCGCGCAGGCAGCTGAGAAAACGCCCGCACCGAGTGCGTGGCAATCTCCGAGGTTCGCTGCCGCGCAGGCAGCTGAGAAAGGCTGGACCAGGATGCGAAGTGTGAGCGTCTTGTTCGCTGCCGCGCAGGCAGCTGAGAAATCCACCTGCACGACCTGTCGCTGCTCGACCATGTTCGCTGCCGCGCAGGCAGCTGAGAAAAGTACGGCAATTGATTGGTCGCAATATCCTCTGTTCGCTGCCGCGCAGGCAGCTGAGAAATTCCAAGAGGGCATCGACGCCTTCCCGGACGTGTTCGCTGCCGCGCAGGCAGCTGAGAAAGGCCTAGCGTTCGGCTTTGCGCTGGAATCGCAGTTCGCTGCCGCGCAGGCAGCTGAGAAAAGGTTCTGCTGCAGGTTCTCGACGGTGATGTCGTTCGCTGCCGCGCAGGCAGCTGAGAAAGACTGCGATCTGCTGGCGCTCGGCCTCAGAATGTTCGCTGCCGCGCAGGCAGCTGAGAAATTACAGGCAAAGCTCCGGCCAGCACCACTGTTGTTCGCTGCCGCGCAGGCAGCTGAGAAATGGCTCGACGACGCCGACATGCCCACCAAGGGGTTCGCTGCCGCGCAGGCAGCTGAGAAATGCACCATTCCGGACGCCGCGCTGTGCCGAAGGTTCGCTGCCGCGCAGGCAGCTGAGAAAATCAGTTCGGGATCCCCCGGAACTGTCCCTCCGTTCGCTGCCGCGCAGGCAGCTGAGAAACTCCAGATTTCGCCCCGACGCATCCCGGAATAGTTCGCTGCCGCGCAGGCAGCTGAGAAATCGACCATGGACGCCTACGCCCGCGCCGCAGTGTTCGCTGCCGCGCAGGCAGCTGAGAAACGGTACTCCGATGTGCGAGACAGACCATGCTTGTTCGCTGCCGCGCAGGCAGCTGAGAAATTCCCGGCAGCATCCCTCCCGAACTGATATGTGTTCGCTGCCGCGCAGGCAGCTGAGAAAAGAAGGGCTACGGCCGTCAACACCGGGCGAATGGTTCGCTGCCGCGCAGGCAGCTGAGAAATGACGCCGGCAGAGCTTCGCGGCCTGACCGGAGTTCGCTGCCGCGCAGGCAGCTGAGAAAGTCGGCGCTCGTCGGCTTTGATGTACTGCTTTGTTCGCTGCCGCGCAGGCAGCTGAGAAACGATTGAGCGCCGGCGACCGATACCCGGACGTGTTCGCTGCCGCGCAGGCAGCTGAGAAAGGATGATGGGCGCGACAAAGGCCGCGAAAGCGGTTCGCTGCCGCGCAGGCAGCTGAGAAATGGGGCGCGACCGGTCGGCAGCAATCCAGCGGGTTCGCTGCCGCGCAGGCAGCTGAGAAAGCCATCTCCGCGCGGACCGCTTGACCGGTGGCGTTCGCTGCCGCGCAGGCAGCTGAGAAATGCTTTGCCATGCCATTCTTGGATTTCGGGCGGTTCGCTGCCGCGCAGGCAGCTGAGAAACATCACGGTCATGATGGCGCTCAGAACCTTGTAGTTCGCTGCCGCGCAGGCAGCTGAGAAATGGGCAGCTCGCTTATCCGTGGAACCCGCTGAGTTCGCTGCCGCGCAGGCAGCTGAGAAATCAACGGAGATCCAGCGGCGAATTGGCTGTCTGTTCGCTGCCGCGCAGGCAGCTGAGAAACAGCGCATCGGCGTGGAGGACTTTCCAAATAGGTTCGCTGCCGCGCAGGCAGCTGAGAAAAGCCATGCTTTGAGGGACTGGGGGTTCGTGTCGTTCGCTGCCGCGCAGGCAGCTGAGAAATTCTTCTCGCCGCCTTGCTTGACCTGATCTGAGTTCGCTGCCGCGCAGGCAGCTGAGAAAGAATTTATCGGCATGACCAAGGCCGACCTGACGTTCGCTGCCGCGCAGGCAGCTGAGAAATGCCAGTCCAGGTCGATATGCAGCTTTGCAGCGTTCGCTGCCGCGCAGGCAGCTGAGAAATTTGTCGCGCCCATCATCCGGTCATCATGATAGTTCGCTGCCGCGCAGGCAGCTGAGAAAAACCCCAGTCCGCCGGAATGCCGACCTGGATAGTTCGCTGCCGCGCAGGCAGCTGAGAAAGTCTATTTGTGGACGAATCGATCCGGACAGCCGTTCGCTGCCGCGCAGGCAGCTGAGAAAATCGGTCACCCCAATATTTATGCGGGCTTC
>OFTX01000950.1_pt1 | contig 11990 bp, 10 predicted proteins | sample 1775051 | NCBI WGS metagenome assembly OFTX01 (sample SAMN08195772, study PRJEB24354) | sludge metagenome | isolation source: sludge from phenol fed wastewater aerobic bioreactor A | place: India: Nagpur | collected 2016-09-15
TTTTTCCATGCTGCGCCCCCATATATGGGGGTAACGGCAACATTCGCAGACAGAATCCATGACGACCAAGATCAAGCAGAAAATCACCGGCTACAGCGTGGCCACCCCTGGCGAAAAATCGGCCGCCGCAGCGACGGTCGACAGCGCGCCGGCAACGCCGCCGACGGCCCAGGTCATCCAGATGCACGAGAGCCTGGAGCGCCCGGAGACCCTGGTCGGGGTCACCTTCAAGATCAAGTCGCCGTTGTTCGAGCACGCGCTGTACGTCACCTTGAACGACATCGTGCTCAACGCCGGCACGCCGAACGAGCAGCGCCGCCCGTTCGAGATCTTCATCAACTCGAAGAACATGGACCACTTCCAGTGGATCGTGGCCCTTACCCGCGTCATGTCCGCGGTATTCCGCAAGGGCGGCGACATTGCCTTCATCGCCGACGAGATGAAGGCGGTATTCGATCCGCGTGGTGGTTATTTCAAGGCGGGCGGTGTGTACATGCCGTCCATCGTGGCCGAGATCGGGGCGGTGCTGGAGCAGCACCTGACCGACATCGGCCTGATCAAGGGGCCGGAGCTTGACGAGGGCCGGCGCCAGTTGGTCGCCGAGAAGCGCGCCGCCTACGAGGCGGCAGGCGCCAGCGCCGAGGCGGGCGCGCCGGGCACTGCCCAGGCCACAGCGGCGGCCGCCCCCGCTGCATCGAGTTTCCCGCCGGGCTCGCAGCTGTGCGGCAAGTGCAACACCCTGGCCATGGTACTCATGGACAACTGCCAGACCTGCCTCAACTGCGGCTACTCCAAGTGCGGCTGAGCTGACGAAGCGGAACAGGGCAGCGCTTGACGAGGGACGTGGCCCGTTGTTCCCCCCGACGCCCGCAGCCGGGCAAAGCCGGCTTGCGCCAAGGGAATGTCATGGGTCGTTTCGGCTCGCGGGCACTGCATGCTGGGCCGGTGCCGCGGCCGGTTACCATGGAGCTTTCCGCGGACTGGCCAGCATGAGAAGTTTCGATGACGCCGAGGGTGGCCACTGGCAGGCCGCGCTGATCGAGGGCTCCTTTGGGGACGTGGCGCTGGTGTTCGGCCGCATTGGCGGTGACCAGGTACTGATGCGTTCCATGCGGACGGAGGCGGCCAATTTCGGCGAGGCGGAACAGGTGCTGGCGAAGCTCGACGACGCCGGCTTGCGGGCCATGCTCGCCGAGACCAAGCCCTGGAGCCAAGGCGGCTGAGCGCGGCATGACTCCTACCATGTCGTGCTTTCCGGCCATCGATCCGCCGCTCCAAGAGTTGCTCCCATGAGCCAAGCCGAGCCCGCCAGCACTGCCGCTGACCATCCCGTTCCGGATGTGCTGGACATCGACGCGGCCAGCGTGATGCGTGGTGGTCGGCTGGCGCTGGACCGCTTGAGCCTGCGGGTAGCCAGCGGCCAGCACACCGCCATCCTTGGCCCCAACGGTTCCGGGAAATCCAGCCTGGTGCAGTTGATTGCGCGCCAGCTGTATCCGCTGGCCGACGACGACGGGCGCAGCGACGTACGCTTGTTTGGTCGCTTGCGCTGGCACGTCGGCGAGTTGCATCGTCTGCTCGGCATCGTGTCGCCGGCCATGCAGCAGGATTACACCAGCGACCGCTCGTTGCAGGTCTTCGACGCCGTGGTGTCCGGTTTCTTCGCGGCGCGTGGGGCGGGTCCGCAGCATCAGGTCACCGCGGCGATGCGGGCGGACGCTCAGGCTGCACTGCGCGCCATGGGCGGCGAGGCGCTGGCCGGGCGCCGCCTGGCCAGCCTGTCCACCGGCGAGGCGCGCCGCGTGCTGATTGCCCGCGCGCTGGTGCATCGGCCGCGCGCGCTCCTGTTGGACGAGCCCTGCGCCGGCCTGGACCTGGTCAGCCGTCGCCACTTCCTGGAAAACCTGCGGCGGCTCGCGCAAGCCGGTACCACCCTGGTGCTGGTCACCCATCACGTGGAGGAGATCCTGCCCGAGATCGGGCAGGTCGTGCTGTTGCGCGACGGGCGGATCCTGCGCCATGGTCGCAAGGAGGACGTACTCACCAGCGCGCAGCTGAGCCAGGCGTTCGGCTTGCCGATCGAGGTCCAGCCGTGTGGCGACTATTACCAGGCCACGTTGCGCTGAGCGCTCCGTCCGTGTGGCAGGAACCGACGTGGCCGCCTGCGTACATCGTCAAGGACGGGCTCCGGGCGTGACCGTTGCCACCTGGGTACAGGCCTCATCGCCGCAAGCCTGCCAGCCGCCACCCAAGGCCTTGTACAAGGCCACCGCGCTGGTATTGATCGCCGTCTCGGCCTGGGCCAGGTCGTCCTCGGCGGTGAGCTCGGTGCGCGCGGCGTCGAGCAGCTCGAGGAAGCCGGTGGCGCCGCCCTGGTAGCGGATGCGGGCCAGGTCCGCGGCGCGCCTGCTTTGCGTGCTCTGCTCCAGCAGGTGATCGACGCGCCCGCGCTGCTGGTTGAAGCCGGTGACGGCGTTGTCGACGTCCTCGATCGCCAGCAGCACGGTCTGCTGGTAGTGGGCCTGTGCCGCATCGGCATGCGCCTCGCTGGCATGCAGGTTGGCGCGCACCCGCTGCACGTTCAGGCCGGGCCAGCTGATGCTGGGCGCGAGCGACCAGGCACGTGTCGACGGGCTGCCAAAGTCGTTGCTGCGTCCGGCCAGGAACCCAAGAAAGCCGCCCAGCGTGATGTGCGGAAAGAAGTCCGCCTTGGCCACGCCGATGCGGGCAGTGGCGGCGGCGTATTCGCGTTCAGCCATCTGTACGTCCGGACGGCGTGCCAGCACGTCGCCGGCGGCACCGATCGGCAGGTTCACCGCTATCGGCGTGAAGCTCGCCGGCGACACGTCGATGTCGAGTTCGCCGGGACGCTCGCCCAGCAGCACGGCGAGGCGGTACTCGCTGGCGCTGGCCTTGGTCTGCAGCAGCGGCAGTTGTGCCTGCACCGCACTGAGGCGCGCCTTGGCGCTGGCCACGTCCTGCTCCGCTCCGGTGCCAGCCTGCAGGCGCACCTCGGTGAGGTGCACGGTCTGGCGCTGGTTGTCGATGTCGCGGCGCGCGATGTCCAGTCGCAGCTGGCTGCCGCGCAGCTCGAAGTAGTTGCGCGCGACCTCGGCCAGCAGGCTGACCTGGGCGTCACGCAGCGCCGCCTCGCTGGCGCCAAGATCGGCACCGGCTGCCTCCACCGAGCGACGCACGCCGCCGAAGATGTCCAGTTCCCAGGAGGCATCGAAACCGGCCTGATAGGTGGTCACCGTTTGCCGCTGCGTGCCGAGGCCGGGTTGCTGGCCGCGGCTGCGGGTGTAGTCCACGCCGGCGTCGACGGTCGGCAAGCGGTCGGATTTCGCCCCGCTGAGCAGTGCACGCGACTCGTGCAGCCGCGCCACCGCGATGCGCAGGTCCAGGTTATTCGCCGCGGCACGCTGGATCAGCTTGTCCAGCGTGGGGTCGTCGAATTGCTTCCACCAGGCAGCCTGGAATGACGCGTGATTTTCCTGCGCCGGGTCCAGCCCCTGCAATTGCGGTGCGGCGAGCTGCATCGGGTGATAGTCGGGTCCGATGCTGGCGCATCCGGAGAGGATGACGGCCATTCCGATTGCAGCGATCCTGAGCGGGCTTTTCATCAGAAGTTCTCCAGCGCCGGCAACGCCTGCGCGGCGGCGCGTTCGGCCGCGCGCGCGGCGCGGCGCTCGACCAGGGCGCGGATGAGGACATAGAACAGCGGCGTGTAGATCAGGCCGAAGATGGTCACGCCGAGCATGCCGGCGAACACTGCCACGCCCATGGCATGGCGCATCTCGGCGCCGGCGCCGTGCGAGGTGACCAGCGGCACCACGCCCATGATGAAGGCGAACGAGGTCATCAGGATCGGACGCAGTCGCAGGCGGGCCGCCTCCAGCACCGCCTCGTAGCGGGCAGCGCCTTCCAGTTGCAGTTCGCGCGCGAATTCGACGATCAGGATCGCGTTCTTGCACGCCAACCCCACCAGCACGATCAGGCCGATCTGGGTGAAGATGTTGTTGTCGCCACCGCTGAGCCACACGCCGGCGATCGCGGACAGGAGCACCATCGGCACGATCAGGATCACCGCCAGCGGCAGCGACCAGCTCTCATACAGCGAGGACAGCACCAGGAACACCAGCAGCACGCACAGCGGGAACACCAGGATCGCGGTGTTGCCGGCAAGGATTTGCTGGTAGGTCAGCTCGGTCCACTCATAGCTGAAGCCGTTCGGCAAATGCTCCTTGGCCAGTTGCTGCATGGCCGCCTGGGCCTGGCCGGAGCTGAAGCCCGGCGCCGGACCGCCGTTGATTTCGGCGGTGGGGTAGCCGTTGTAATGCTGCACGCGATCCGGGCCGGCACCCCGCCTGACGGTGACGAACGAGCCCAGCGGCACCATCTGGCCGTGGGCGTTGCGCGTCTTCAGCTGCAGGATGTCCTGTGGCGTGTGGCGGAACGCCGGGTCGGCCGACACGTTCACCTGGTAGGTACGGCCGAAGCGGTTGAAGTCATTGACGTAGAGTGACCCAAGGTAGGCCTGCATGGTCTGGTACACGTCGCCCAGGTTCACGCCTTCGGCCTTGGCCTTCTCGCGGTCGACGTCGGCGTCGACCTGCGGCACGGCGACCTGGAAGCTGGAGAACAGCCCGGCCAGTGCCGGGTCCTTGCGACTGGCGGCGATCAGGTTCTGGGTCTGCTGGTACAGCTCGTCGAAGCCACGGTCGCCGCGGTCCTCGATCTGCAGGCGGAAGCCGCCGATCGTGCCCAGGCCCATCACCGGCGGCGGCGGGAACACCGCGATGTAGGCATCCTGGATTGCGCCGAACTTCTGGTTCAGCGCCCCGGCGATTGCGCCCGCCGAGAGCGCCGCGCTGCGGCGGTCCTCGAACGGCTTGAGCGTGACGAAGACGATGCCGGAATTGCTCGAGTTGGTGAAGCCGTTGATCGACAGGCCGGGGAATGCGACCGCGTGCTCCACGCCTGGCTGCTTCAGCGCGATCGCGCTCATGCGCTTGATCACGTTCTCGGAGCGGTCCAGCGAGGCGGCGTCGGGCAGTTGCGCGAATGCCACCAGGTACTGCTTGTCCTGGCTCGGCACGAAGCCGGTCGGCACGTGCGAGAAGCCCAACCAGGTCAGGCCGATCAGGCCGGCATACACCACCAGCGCCAGCTTGCCCCGGCCGATGACAAGCTTGACGCCGCCGACATACTGCCCGGCACCACGATGGAACATGCGGTTGAACGGGCGGAACAGCCAGCCGAGGCTGCGGTCGAGCACGCGCGTCGCGCGGTCCTTTGGCGCGTCACGCCCCTTCAGCAGCACCGCGGCCAGCGCCGGGCTCAGGGTCAGCGAGTTGAACGCGGAGATCACCGTGGAGATGGCGATGGTCAGCGCGAACTGCCGGTAGAACTGGCCGGTCAGTCCGCTGACGAACGCGGTGGGAATGAAGACCGCGCACAGCACCAGCGCGGTGGCCACGATCGGTCCGGTGACCTCGCGCATCGCCTTGCGCGTGGCCTCCTTCGGCGCCTCGCCCAATTCGATGTGGCGCTCCACGTTTTCCACCACCACGATCGCGTCGTCGACGACGATGCCAATCGCCAGCACCAGTCCGAACAGGCTCAGCGCATTGAGCGAGAAGCCGGCCAGATACATGATCGCGAACGTGCCGATCAGCGACACCGGCACCGCCACCAGCGGGATGATCGAGGCGCGCCAGGTCTGCAGGAACAGGATCACCACCAGCACCACCAGCAGGATCGCTTCCAGCAGCGTATGCGCCACCGCCTCGATCGAACCGCGCACGAAGACGGTCGGGTCGTAGACGATCGAGTAATCCACGCCTTGCGGGAAGTCCTGCTTCAGTTGCGCCATGGCGGCACGCACTTCATCGGAGATCTGGATCGCATTGGAGCCGGGCCGGGCGAAGATCGGCAGCGCCACCGCCGGCTGGTTGTCGAGCAGGCTGCGCAGCGCATAGTTGTTCGCGCCGAGGTCGACCCTGGCCACGTCACCCAGGTGGGTAACGCCGCCGTCCGCGTCGGTGCGCACGATGATGTTGCGGAAGTCGTCCGCGCTGACCAGCCGGCCGCGCGTGTTGACGTTGAGCTGGAACGCGGAGTTGCTTGGTCCCGGCGGTGCATTCAGCGCACCGGCGGCGACCTGCACGTTCTGCTCGCGGATTGCCTTGACCACGTCGCCGGTGGTGAGCGAGCGCTGCGCCAATTTTTGCGGATCCAGCCACACGCGCATCGAGTATTCGCCGGCGCCGAAGATCTGCACGTCGCCGACGCCATCGAGCCGGCCCAGCACGTCCTTCACGTGCAGACGCGCGTAGTTCGACAGGTAGAGCATGTCGTAGCGTTTGTCTGGCGAGGTGAGGTGCACCACCATGGTGAGGTCGGGCGAACTTTTCTGCGTGGTCACGCCGAGTCGCTGCACTTCCTCGGGCAACTTCGGCAACGCCTGGGCCACGCGGTTCTGCACGTCGACCTGGGCGTCGTTGAGGTTGGTGCCGAGCGCGAATGTGACGGTCAGGGTGAGCGCGCCGTCACTGGTGGCCTGCGATGAGGTGTAGAGCATGCCTTCGGCGCCGTTGATCTGCTCCTCCAGCGGCGTGGCGACGGTCTGTGCGATCACCTTGGGGTTCGCGCCGGGATAGCTGGCGTGCACCACCACGGTGGGCGGCACCACCTCCGGGTATTCGCTGATCGGCAGCTGGAACACCGCGATGGAACCGGTGATCACGAACAGCAGCGACAGCACGGCGGCCATGATCGGCCGGTCGACAAAGAACTGGGCAATGTTTTTCATGGATGTTTCCTCGACGAACTCGTGTCGTGGCTCCGGTGTTTGGCTGTTTGGCCGTTTGGCTGGGAATGCTTTTTGGGCCGTCATTCCCGCTTTCGCGGGAATGACGCCGCTGGGGGATGTTTGCGAAACGCGGCGGGGATGACGCCGCTGTGGGTGTTTACGGAACGCGGCGGGATGACGCCGCTGGGGATGTGATTCGTGGCCTGCCGGAATCACGCCTGGTACTCAGCCTTGTGGTGGCGCCGGTGTCGCCCTGCGGGTCTGCGCGATACGCGTATCGGCATCCGGCACGGCACCGCGCTCGACCAGCGCCTTGTCCGTCGGGTCGAGGCGATAGCTCATCGCCACCTGTTGGGGATTGACCTCAATGCCGGGACGCACGCGCTGCAGTCCGTTGACGATCACCACGTCGTGGGCGCCCAGGCCGCTGTCGATCACACGCAGGCCGTGGAAAAGCGGGCCGGTATCGACCTTGCGGTATTGCACCTTGTGCTCCCGGTCGACCACGTAGACGAACTGGTTGCCCAGGTCGGTGCCGATCGCGCGATCGTCCACCAGCACCCGCGGCCGCGCCTGGCCGCTTTGCAACTGCACGCGGGCATACAGGCCAGGCGTATACAGGCCGCCCGCGTTGTCGAACACGGCGCGCAGGCGCATGGTGCCGGAGCCGGTGTGCAGCTGGTTGTCGACGAAATCCAGTTGGCCGGCATGCGGATAGCCAGGCTCATCGGCCAGCCCCATGGCGGCCTCGATCCGCGCCTGGCGGCCGGCCTCGGCCGCATCGCTGCGCAGATGGTCGAGCTTGAGCCAGGTCTGCTCGTCCACGTCGAAATAGACGTAGACCGGATCGACCGACACCACACTGGTCAGCACGTCGTTACCCGTGACCAGGTTGCCGGCGGTGACCCGGGCGTTGCTGACGCGGCCGTCGATCGGCGAACGCACCCGGGTGAAGTCCAGCTTCAGGCGCGCCGCGGCCAGCGCGGCCGTGGCCGCATCCAGCTGCGCCCGCGCGCTTTGCGCTGCCGTATCCTGGCGGTCGGCATCCTGCCGGGCGATAGCATGCTGGGCCAGCAGCTTCGCGGCACGGCGCTGGTTGGTTTCGGCCAGATGCAGTTCTGCCCTGGCCTGCGCCTGGTTGGCGACCAGCCGGTCGACCTCGGCCTGGTACGGACGGGCGTCAAGCTGGAACAGTACCTCGCCCTTGTGCACCAGGGCGCCTTCCTGGAACTGGACCGACTCCACGAAACCGTCGACCCGCGGGCGCACCTGCGCGGTGTTGACCGGTTCCACCCTGCCGGTGAATTCGGCACTGTCGCTGACCTTGCGGGTCAGCGCCTGCGCCACCGTCACCTCGGGCGCGGCACCGGCATCGGGGCTTTGCGCCTGGCTGTCACGACCATGCAGCAGGAACCAGCTGCCAAGGGTGGCGGCGATGATCAGTGGCACCAGCAGCCATTGCTTTTTCATTTCCCACTCCCAAAACCTTGAACGAGCCGGCGAGCCATCCCGGCGAAGGGTCGAGAGAATAGGTATACCGTCGAGTATAGAAAACCCGCTGGTGACGCATTACACTCGTGCGCCCCAGTCATGAATCCCACGGAAATCGAGACGATGGAAGACTTTTCCGCAATTTCAACCTTTGTCCGCGTGGTCGAGGCCAAGAGTTTTGCCGCTGCCGCCAGCCAGCTCGGCATGACCCCATCAGGGGTCAGCCGGGCCGTGTCCCGGCTGGAATCCCAACTCGGGGCGCGGTTGTTGTTCCGCTCGACGAGATCGTTGCGGTTGACCGACGATGGCGCATCATTCCATGCACGTTGCAAGGAGATTCTTGCCGATCTGAGTGAGGCGACCGAGGCGCTGAACTATGCCAACAGCAAGCCGGCCGGCAAGTTGCGCGTGGGCATTTCGTTGTCGGTGGGCCGTGCCGCGGTGATCCCCCGCTTGACCGAGTTCGAGCAACGCTATCCGGACATCCGGCTGGAACTGTCGATGAGCGATTCGCCGTCGGACCTCAATGGCGAGGGCCTGGATTGCGCGATCCGCGTCGGCCAGCTGGAGGACTCCAGCCTGATCGCGCGCAAGATCGGCTATCTGCGCAACGTGGTGTGTGCCTCGCCTGAGTACCTGCGTCGCTACGGCGCGCCGCGCAGCATCGAGGACCTGAAGCATCATCGCTGCATCAACTACGTGCACCCGAACGGCCGTCCGCGGCAGTGGCATTTCGATGTGCCGGGTGGCCCGGTCGCCGTCGACATCGACGCGCACATGCTGATCAACGACGGCGAATCCGTGCTGCAGGCGGTTGCGGCAGGCCTTGGCATCACCCAGGTGCCGCGCATGCTGGCGGCGTGCATGCTGGACAAGGGCATGCTGGAGCTGGTGCTGACCGACACTGCCTCGACCGGCAAGCCAGTGTGGATCGTCTATCCACAGCGCAAGCACTTGTCGGCGCGGGTGCAGGCCTTCATCGAGTGGGTACGCGAGCTGTTCGAGCGGACCAATCAATGCACGGCCAGTGCGCGGCCGGCAGTCCCCATGCTGCTGCACGACGGGGCGCTGGCTGAAGTGGCCTAGGAGCGCGGAGGTAGTCCATGTACGGGGAAGTGTTGAAGTTCTGGTTCGAGGAGATCGATCCCGCGCAGTGGTTTGCCAGCGACCCGGCGTTCGACGCGGAGATCCGCCACCGCTTCGCCGCCCTGCTGCAGGCCGTGGCGCAAGGCGAGCAATATGGGTGGCGCAGCAGCGCCCGGGGCCGCCTCGCCGAGATCGTGGTGCTCGACCAGTTTTCCCGCAACCTCCATCGCGGCACGGCGCAGGCCTTTGCCCAGGATCCGATGGCCCTGGCATTGGCCCAGGAGGCGGTGGTGGCCGGCATGCACGAGGCCTTGGCACCCAACGAGCGCAATTTCCTGCTCATGCCCTATATGCACAGCGAGTCGCGCCTGATCCATCAGCAGGCCGAGATCCTGTTCCGCGAATTCGCGCCGCAGGAGAACTACGACTTCGAGCTGCGGCACAAGGCCATCATCGACCGCTTCGGGCGCTATCCGCATCGCAACGGCATCCTGGGGCGGAGCAGCAGTGCCGAGGAGCTGGAGTTCCTCACCCAGCCGGGCTCGGCCTTCTAAGCTGGCGTCGGGCGGCCTCCGGCCTTGCGTGGGCCTGTCACCGTGTGGGCGCGCATGGCGGGTCGATACCGCTGCGCATCGATATACTGCCGCGACCCACTATGCCCCCCATCCACACGGAGAGCCTCCATGCGCTTCAAGTCTGCCGCCGCCACCGGCCTGGCCTTCGTCGCCGGGCTGCTGTTCTCGCCGCTGGCGCAACGCGCGTTGGCCGAGGCGCGGGCCGAGCCCGCACCGCTGCAGGCCGAGGTCATCGACCTGATGGCACTCGGGCATGACGACCTGCCGGCCACCGGCAACCCACAGATGCGCGCCCGCAGCCTGGTGGTCACCGACAGCGGCACGCTGGGCATCCAATCCGGCAACGTGGCCAAGCACCGGCATATGCACACGACCGAAGTCCAGTACATCATCGCCGGCAGCGGCGCCATGTGGCTGGGCAATGAACGCCGCGAGTTCAAACCGGGCAGCCTGATCGTCATTCCCGCCGGCACCGCGCACGGTGGCACGCTGGTGCACGAGGGCCCGGTGAAGGCGCTGGCGATCAAGCTGCCACCGCAGCCGCCCGGCGACATCGAGTACCTCGATTAGGCCGGGCCAGGGACTTCCGTCACTTGCCCCGGCCGGTCGATCGTGCTGGACTCGGGGCAGGTGATGGAAGTGGCCGGCGTGGAGCGCGGTCTGGCGCAGACCCACGAGGCGATCATGCTGTGCGGCGCGCTGAAGACGCACCAGGACCGGAAGTCGATCGTGCCGTGAATCCCTTCGGCAGCAGGCAGTGGTGAGCGGAGGCAGCGTGAGCCGGATACCGCGCAAGGCCCACTACGGTATCGACGCGCCACTGGTGCCGCTGCTGATGGCGCTTGGGGTGCTGCTTTGCGTCGGTATCGCCGTGTTTGGTCATGCCCCGGCGTGGTGGCCCAGTGCGGCAATCCTCGCCGCCGTTCTGGCGTTGTTCCTGCACGCCAGCCTGCGCGGCAAGTTCGTGGCCTGGCGACGCATCCTCCGCGCCCTGGCCTGGCGGGGCGATGAGCAGGTGCTGGACCTGGGCTGCGGGCGCGGCGCGGTGCTGACCATGGTCGCAGCCTGCGTGCCGCGCGGTCGGGTCACCGGCGTCGACATCTGGAGCAGCCAGGACCAGTCGGGCAATGGCCCGCGGGCAGCCGCCGACAACGCCGCCGCGGCAGGCGTTGCCGGCCGGGTGGCGCTGCAGACGGCCGACATGCGCGAGTTGCCGTTTGCCGACGCCAGCTTCGACGTGGTCGTCTCCAGCATGGCCATCCACAACATCGGCAGCACCGCCGGCCGCGACACGGCCATCGACCAGGCCTGGCGGGTGCTGCGCCCGGGAGGCCTCCTGCTGATCGTGGACATCCAGCACGCCCGCCAGTATCAGGTCCGCCTGCGCACGCTGGGGGCGGCAGCCGGGCGCCGTGGCCTGGGCTGGGGCCTGTGGTGGGGCGGGCCGTGGATGTCGACGCAGCTGGTCAGCGCCCGCAAGGCCGGCGACCCGCGCCTGGGCGGACCGCCGCCATCGGCGCCTGGCCGCTGAGGGGCAGGCCAGGCAAGCTGGTGACCCCGATTTCCTGGTGCTGACCCGGTGGTCCGGTACGGCCTGGGTCACCCCGACCGCGGCTCGGCAAACCGTCTGAAACTTGCCGATCTGGCTCCTTTTCAGGCCTATACTGAACCCCGCTCTTGTTTGGTTTGCTGATTGCCGCGGCGCAGGACAACCCAAGCGGAGGTTCACCATGAGTGGCCTGGGCGAGGTGCGGATCCGGAAAGGGGATGTTGCCGCATGGGCGCTGCTGGTGGCCCTGCTGCTCGGGCTGGCGGCCTGCAGTTCCAAACCCGCGACGTCATCCCAAGGTCTGGGGGCCGATGGGCAGGGTCCTGGGCTTGGCGCGGACACCGACACCGGGGCGCAGCCAACGCGCCCGGCTCCTGCCGATACCGGCGCCCATGCCGCGCCGCCCGCACCCACCGCACCTGCCGCGACCGGCCCCTCGCGGGCGTCGGCCGCCCGCCCGGCGGCACGCCCGCCC
>OFTX01000951.1_pt1 | contig 11989 bp, 9 predicted proteins | sample 1775051 | NCBI WGS metagenome assembly OFTX01 (sample SAMN08195772, study PRJEB24354) | sludge metagenome | isolation source: sludge from phenol fed wastewater aerobic bioreactor A | place: India: Nagpur | collected 2016-09-15
GTCGCCGCCGCCGTTGCCGTTGCCGCCGTCGCGCGTGCACCGAGTTCGGCCGCGCTCGCGGGCGGGGCGTCGGGCGTGGCCGAGACCGCCGTTGCCGCCGACGCCGCGGTGGCACCGGACGCCGCCGCTTGCAGTGCGGCCGCCTCGGCGGCGCGCTCCTTGGGTTCGTCGATGAGGTAATAGTCGAGCAGGCGGCGGGCGACCGGCCCGGCCTGGGTGCCACCCCAGCCGGCGTTCTCGACGATCAGCGCGATGGCGATCTTCGGGTCGTCGGCGGGGGCGAAGGCGATGAACAGCGCGTGGTCGCGCTTGAACTCGGGAATCGCGTTGTGGTTGTACTTCTCGTTCTTGCCGAGCGAGTACACCTGCGCCGTCCCGGTCTTGCCGCCCGCCTCGTACGGTGCGCCGGCGAAGGCCTGGCGCCCCGTGCCTTCCTTGATCACGCCGACCATCGCGCGTTTGACGAAGTCGATGTCGGCCTGCTTGTAGGGCAGGCGTGCGCTTTCCTTCGGCACGGTCAGCTGGCGCGAGTGCGTCACGGGGTCTTCGACCGCTTTCACCAGGTGAGGCTTCATCACCACGCCGTTGTTGGCCAGCGTGGCCGTGGCGTGGGCGAGTTGCAGAATGGTGAACGAGTTGTAGCCCTGACCGATGCCCAGGCTGATCGTCTCGCCGTCGTACCACTTCTGTTGCGCCGGCTTCTTGTACGCCTTGCGTTTCCACTCGGTCGACGGCAGGATGCCGCGCGCTTCGCCTTCGATGTCGATGCCCGTGAGCTGACCGAAGCCGAGCGGCGCCATGAAGTCGTGAATGGCGTTGACGCCGAGGTCGTGCGCGAGCATGTAGTAATACGTGTCGTTCGACACCACGATCGAGCGGTACATGTCGATCCAGCCCTGACCATTGCGCACGTCGTTGCGGAACGTGTGGTTGCCCAGGGTGAACGAGCCCGTGTCCTGGAAGCCCCAGTTGGGCGTGCGCTTGCCGAGCTCCAGCGCGGCGAGCGCCATGAACGGCTTGTACGTCGAGCCGATCGGATAGGTGCCGCGCAGCGGACGATTGAGCAGCGGCCGGTCGGGCGAGTTGTTCAGGGCGTCCCAGTTCTGCTGGTCGATGCCCTCGACGAACAGGTTCGGATCGAAACTCGGCGCCGACACGAAGGCGAGCACGTCGCCGGTCTTCGGTTCGATGGCGACGACCGCGCCGCGGCGTCCCGCAAAGGCCTGCTCGGCCACCTGCTGGAGCTTGATGTCGATCGACAGCACGAGGTTGTCGCCCGGCGTGGCGGGCGTGCGCGAGATCGTGCGCACCGGGCGGCCGCCGGCCGTCACTTCGATTTCCTCGAACCCGGTAATGCCGTGGAGCTGTGTCTCGTAGCTCTGCTCGACGCCGATCTTGCCGATGTAATCGGTGCCCTTGTAGTTGTTCACGTCGCGCCGGATGTCGTACTTCGCGCTGTCGCTGTCGTTCTCCTCGCTCATCGCCTCGATGCGCTGGCGGTCGCGCTGGGAGATCCGGCCGATATAACCGATCACGTGCGCGGCTGTCTCGCCGAGCGGGTACTGGCGGAACAGGCGAGCGTGCACGTCGACGCCGGGGAAGCGGAAGCGCTGCGCAGTGAAGCGGGCGACTTCCTCGTCGGTCAGCCGCGTGCGGATCGGCAGGCTCTCGAAGCTCTTGCTGTCGTCCATGAGCTTCTTGAACCGCGCGCGGTCACGCGGCGTGATCTCGACCACATCGGACAGATCGGTGATCACGTCCTCGAGCGGGCGGCCGATCTTCGAGGGCGTGATTTCCAGCGTGTAGGCGGAGTAGTTGCGTGCGAGCACCACGCCGTTGCGATCCATGATCACGCCGCGGTTGGGCACGATCGGCGCGAGCGAGACGCGGTTTTCGTCCGCTTGCAAGGCGTATTGGTTATGACGGAAGACCTGCAGGTAGACGAAGCGCACCGCGAGCAGGCTGAAACAGATCAGCACGAAAAGCGCGGCCGCCGTCACCCGCAGATGAAACGTCTGCAGCTGTTGCTGGGGATTCTTGAACTCGGTCATGCTGAGTGGGCGGGCGGGGCTCGGTGGTGCTGTCGTACAGGCATTGTGCCCCTCAGATCGGACGCGTGTCGTCGCGGTCGACGGCCCGCTTCTGCGGTGCCAGCAGCAGGATACTGATGACCGGCCAGAGCAGCGCTTCGACGAAGCTTGCCGCGAGCGGCCACCAGCCCGGGAATGCCGCGCCGGTCGCCAGACGAATGATGAAGGGCACCACGTGCGCGAGCAGCAGCAGCGGCAGCACGGTCAACGCCTGACCGAGCAGTGTGAAGAACAGCACCCGGCGGTGAATCATGATCGCGCCGTACGACAGCAGCGTGTACGCGAGCGCATGCTCGCCCAGCAGTCCGGCGTTGTGCACGTCCATGAGCAGCCCCAGGACGAACGCCACGCCCATGCCGACCTTGCGCGGCTGATGGATGTTCCAGAACATCAGCACCAGCGCCACGAAGTCGGGCATGGCGGGGGCGTGCCCCCACGGCATCAGGTTGACCAGGAACGCCACCACGAGACTGAGCGCGATGAAGTACGGGTTGACCGGCAGCAGAATGTATTGCGGTCGTGACATGTCGATTCCTCAATGACCCTTGCGGGCGCCCGGCGCGAGCTTCGGATCCGCGCGCGTGCCGCCCCTGGGTGCCGGCTTGGCGCCGCTGGCGGACGGATCGGAGGCGCGCGCGAGATCGGCGGCGGCGTCGGGGTGCAGCGCGAGCGGCGTGGTGTATTGCAGCACCAGCACCTGACGCTGACTGCGCAGATTGGCCACCGGCTGACACAGGATGCGTGCAAACGCGGTGTCGGAGACGCGGTCGACCTTCGTAATGCGGGCCACGGGCAGGCCGGCGGGATAAATGCCGTCCAGGCCGCTGGTGGCGATCTCGTCGCCGACCTTCACGTCGGCCGACAGCGGAATGAAGCGCAGGTCGAGCACGTCGCCGCGCAAGCCGCCGTAGATCACGCTGTGCACGCCGCTGCGGGTGACCTGCACCGGCACCGCCTGTTCCTTGTCGGTGAGCAGCGTGACTTCGCTTTGCAGCAGGAAAACGCGCGAGACCTGGCCGAGCAGGCCCTGTTCGGTGAGCACCGGCGCACCGAGCTTCACGCCGTGCTTCGTGCCGCGATCGATCACCACGCGCTGCGTGAACGGGTCGCGCGTGTCGTATTCGATCTCGGCGGGAATGCTGGGCACGGGCAGCCGCTGGCGCAGATCGAGCAGCTGGCGCAGATGCTCATTCTCGGCGACGAGCTGATCGTTGCGCTGGGCCTGAACGGACAATGCCAGATTCTTTTCGCGCAGCGCGCTGTTTTCGCCGGTGAGCTGCGATTCGGTCGAGAAGAAGCTCGCGACCCCCAGAATGGCATCGCGCGGCATCAGCATCATGCGTTGCACGGGATAGAGCGCGGTGCCGACGACGGCCCGGACCCGCTCCAGCGTGTTGTAGTGCGAGTCGACCACGAGCAGGCCGATGGCGAGCGCGACGAAACAAATCAGCCGGGCCAACGCCGACGGTCCCTGTTTGAACAGTGGCGGCGGACTGTACTGCATGGTGGGCCCTTCAGGGAAGCACGCGCAGCGAGATGCCGCGGTGCACGAATGAGGTCAGTCGGGTGCGACGCCGCGGCATGAGCGCAGGCGCCGCGCGCGGGATCTTGCTGCGGGGCAGGTCATCCGGGGCGAGGTGTGGGGGGAAAGGTCCCACCGCGCCGGATGACGAACCACGCACGTTGGCTTACTCGTAGGAGAAGATGCTGCCGAGCTTGTCCATGCGCTCGAGCGCCATGCCCGAACCGCGCACCACGCAGGTGAGCGGGTCTTCGGCGACGAGCACCGGCAGGCCGGTCTCTTCGGCGAGCAGACGGTCGAGATCGCGCAGCAGCGCGCCACCGCCCGTGAGCATCATGCCGCGCTCGGCGATGTCCGCGCCCAGTTCCGGCGGGGTTTGTTCGAGTGCAATCTTCACCGACGACACGATCTGGTTGAGCGGATCGGTCAGTGCTTCGAGGATTTCGTTGCTGGAGATGGTGAAGGCGCGCGGAATCCCTTCCGAGAGGTTGCGGCCCTTGACTTCCATTTCCTTGACTTCCGAGCCCGGGAAGGCCGAGCCGATTTCCTTCTTGATCGCTTCGGCGGTCTGTTCGCCGATCAGCATGCCGTAATTGCGGCGGATGTAGTTGACGATCGCTTCGTCGAACTTGTCGCCGCCCACGCGCACCGAACCCTTGTAGACGATACCGCCCAGCGAGATCACGCCCACTTCGGTCGTGCCGCCGCCGATATCGACGACCATCGAGCCCGTGGCTTCCGACACCGGCAGACCGGCGCCGATGGCGGCGGCCATCGGTTCTTCGATCAGGTATACCTGCGAGGCGCCGGCGCCGTGCGCGGCTTCCTTGATGGCGCGGCGCTCGACCTGGGTCGAACCGCACGGCACGCAGATGATGATGCGCGGCGACGGCGAGAACAGACGCGACTCGTGAGCCATCTTGATGAACTGCTTGATCATCTGTTCGGTCACGGTGAAGTCGGCGATCACGCCGTCCTTCATCGGGCGGATGGCCTCGATGTTGCCGGGCACCTTGCCGAGCATCTGCTTGGCTTCCTTACCGACGGCCTGAATCGTCTTCTTGCCGCTCGGGCCACCTTCCTGACGAATGGCGACGACCGACGGTTCGTCGAGAACGACGCCCTTGCCGCGCATGTAGATGAGGGTGTTGGCCGTGCCCAGGTCGATGGCCAGGTCGTTGGAGAAATAGCTGCGAAGAAAACCGAACATGCAAAATCCTGTGTTTGCGTGAGGCCGTCCCAATGGATGTGACTGGGACGGCGGCCTGTCATCTGGGTTCCGGCCTGTTCGCAAAAAAATCGCCAGGCGCTGCTGAGCGGCTCGCGAAACGTGCGGACAAACCGAGGAATGCTGTACCGGGCAGGAGGCGGGGCTGCCGTCATAAATCCGTCGCGTCAGGGTCTTCCGATGGACTGCGCGATCGTCTGTCGCGCCCCCCGAACGCGTCGAGGCCCGCTTGCGCGACAGCGTCGAAGGGTGCAAAAACACGCTCCGACGCAAATTTAATGCGCAATGATACCTTATAATTTCGCAGGTTTTGCAGGAAAAACAAGCACGTTCACGCCACATTCGACGCCCCCGCCGCACGCGCCGGGAGCCTTGCGGCGCGGCGTGCCGGCGGTCCTGCGCAGCACGGTGCGCGGAGTGAAATGATGGGAATATTCCCCTTTGATCGCAGAATCTCCGCATTCTGGCCCTAATTCCGGCGTCAGGCATGCATCAGGCTGCTCTCCAATGCGCAATTTTTCGGGATTTCTTCATGGCTTTGAATCTCTCAGACGTCAAACGCATTGCCCATCTCGCGCGTCTCGAGCTGGCCGATGACGAGGCGGCTCACATGGAAAAGGAGCTCAACGGCTTCTTCGCGCTCGTCGAGCAGATGCAGTCGGTCGACACGGCCGGGGTGGCACCGCTTGCGCATCCGATCGAACAAATTCAGGCGGTGGCTCAGCGGCTGCGCGCCGATGCCGTGACCGAGGTGGTCGACCGCGACGCGAACCAGCGTCCGGCGCCCGCCGTTCAGGACGGCCTCTATCTGGTGCCGAAGGTCATCGAATGAGTCCGGCGGGCCACGCGAGCCCGACCCGGGCCGCACGCCGGGCGCTCGCGTATCCGCGTCGTGCCGCGCCGAGCGGTACCGCGCACTCCCTCACGCGCCACCCAGTACAGCAGCCACCATGGAACAAGATCTGATTCATCTGCAGGATTTGCGCGCCGCGCTCGACGCCAAGCGCGTCTCGAGCGTCGAGCTCACCCAGCACTACCTGGACCGCATTGCCGGTGCGGCCGACCTGAATGCCTTCGTGCACGTCGACGCCGAGGCGAGCCTCGCGCAGGCGCGCGCGGCTGACGCCCGCATTGCCGCCGGCGACGGCGCGAACCAGCCGCTGCTGGGCATTCCCGTTGCGCACAAGGACGTTTTCGTCACCCGCGGCTGGCGCAGCACCGCCGGCTCGCGCATGCTGGAAAACTACGTGAGCCCCTACGACGCGGCCGTCGTCGAGCGTCTGGCCGATGCCGGCATGGTCACGCTGGGCAAGACGAACATGGACGAGTTCGCCATGGGCTCGTCGAACGAAAACTCGCACTTCGGCCCGGTGAAAAACCCCTGGGACACGCGCGCCGTGCCGGGGGGCTCGTCCGGCGGGTCGGCTGCCGCCGTGGCCGCGCGCCTCGCCCCGGCAGCCACCGGTACCGACACCGGCGGCTCGATCCGTCAGCCGGCCGCCTTTTGCGGCGTGGCGGGCATCAAGCCGACCTATGGCCGCGTGTCGCGTTACGGCATGATCGCGTTTGCCTCGTCGCTCGATCAGGGGGGACCGTTCGGGCACAGCGCCGCGGACTGCGCGTGGATGCTCAACGGCATGGCCGGCTTCGACGCGCGTGATTCGACCAGCCTCGAGCGCGCCGACGAGGATTTCGCGCGCGGTCTGGGCAAGCCGCTCGACGGCGCCACGGCCGACAAGCCGCTGGCCGGTCTGCGCATCGGTCTGCCGTCCGAGTACTTCGGCGAAGGCCTCGACGCCGACGTGCGTGCCGCCATCGACTCGGCCCTGAGCGAATTCGAGAAGCTCGGCGCCGTGCGCGTGCCCGTCTCGCTGCCGAAGACGGAACTGTCGATCCCCGTGTACTACGTGCTGGCTCCCGCCGAAGCGTCGTCCAACCTGTCGCGTTTCGACGGGGTGCGCTTCGGCCACCGCGCCGCGCAGTACCGCGACCTGCTCGACATGTACAAGAAGTCGCGTGCCGAAGGCTTCGGCACCGAGGTCAAGCGCCGTATTCTCGTTGGTACGTACGTGCTCTCGCACGGTTACTACGATGCCTACTACCTGCAGGCCCAGAAGATCCGTCGCCTGATCGCGCAGGACTTCCAGAACGCGTTTGCCCAGTGCGACGTGATCATGGGACCGGTGGCGCCGTCGGTGGCGTGGAACCTCGGCGAGAAGAGCGCCGATCCGGTCCAGATGTACCTGGCCGACATCTACACGCTGTCGGTGAGTCTGGCGGGTCTGCCGGGGATGAGCCTGCCGGTCGGGCAGGGACGCGACGCGCGTCCGGTCGGCCTGCAGCTCATCGGTAACTATTTCGACGAAGCCCGCCTGTTGCAAGTGGCCGACGCGTTCCAGCGCGCGACCGACTGGCACAAGCGTGCGCCGACGGGCGTCTGATCATGCGTGCCCCCCAAGTGTCGACCAGGCTCTCTCGCGCGCGCGCCGGCATTGCCGGGCCGGCCGGTGTGGCGTCAAGGGTGCTCGCGCTGGCGGGCATGGCGCTCACGCTCGCGTCGTGCTCGTTGCCGATCGGGCGGCCCACGCCCATTGCCTACCGCGAGATCAATCTGTCGGGCTATTGCTCGCAGACGGACGAAGACGGCTTTCGCGAACAGGCGACGCTCAAGGTGTCGGCCAACCAGGTGCAGACGCTCGACTGGCGTTTGTGGGTCGGCAATCGCGGCAGCTGTCACTTCAATCTGGCGGACTTCCACCAGACGAAATGGCGCCCGAGCATCGAGCTGCGCGCGAACCGCGGCAACTGCCAGCTGCTCATCTGGCAGGACCCGGGCAACGTGACGATCGGGCATGCCAATTGCGAGTCGTACTGCACGCCGGGCATTTACCAGAACGCCTGGCCGGTGAGCTTCGATCCGCGCTCGGGGATTTGCGCGGCGGATACGCGCCGGTGACCGGTCGTTCGTGAGGGATGTAAGGGTCGTAAGGGTCGTAAGGAGTCGGAGCCGTAGCGGATGACCGGCGGATGACCGGCGGATGACCGGCAGGTGATCGGCGGGTGATCGGCGAACGGGCTCGTGGGTTGACGCGCGGGCAGGCAGGTCGGCTCGACGCAAAGGAAGAACAGGCCGGGGCGTTCCCCACGTGGGGGCGACCGGCGTCGACGGCGGGGCGAGCGCGCCACGCCGACAAGTTGAGACAGGGTGAACCTTATGCAATGGGAAGTCGTTATTGGTCTGGAGACGCACGCACAGCTCTCCACCGCTTCCAAGATTTTCTCGGGCGCGTCGACGCAGTTCGGCGCCGCCCCCAACACGCAGGCCTGCCCGGTGGATCTGGCGCTGCCGGGCGTGCTGCCCGTGCTCAATCGCGGCGCGGTGGAGCGCGCGATCGAGTTCGGTCTGGCCATTGGCGCCACGATCGCGCCGCGCAGCATCTTCGCGCGCAAGAATTACTTCTATCCCGATCTGCCCAAGGGCTATCAGATCAGCCAGTACGAGATCCCGGTGGTGCAGGGCGGCTCGCTGAAGATTCAGGTCGACGCCGATCCGCGCACCGGCCGCGAGGCTTATGAAAAGGTCGTCACGCTCACGCGCGCGCACCTCGAGGAAGACGCTGGCAAGTCGCTGCACGAGGACTTCGCGGGCATGACGGGCATCGATCTGAATCGCGCCGGCACGCCGCTGCTCGAGATCGTGACCGAACCCGACATGCGCAGCGCGGCCGAGGCCGTGGCTTACGCCAAGGCGCTGCACGGCCTGGTCGTGTGGCTCGGGATCTGCGACGGCAACATGCAGGAAGGGTCGTTCCGTTGCGACGCGAACGTGTCCGTGCGGCCCGTCGGCCAGAAGGCGTTCGGCACGCGCGCCGAGATCAAGAACCTGAACTCGTTCCGCTTTCTCGAAGAAGCGATTCAGTACGAAGTGCGCCGTCAGATCGAACTGATCGAGGATGGTGGCGAAGTGGTGCAGGAAACGCGTCTGTACGATCCGGACAAGAAGGAAACGCGTTCGATGCGCAGCAAGGAAGACGCGCACGACTACCGCTACTTCCCGGACCCGGACCTGATGCCGCTCGTGATCGACAGCGAATGGATCGATCGCGTGCGCGCCGCGCTGCCCGAGCTGCCTGCGGGCATGCAGGCGCGCTTTGTCGAAACGTATGGCCTGTCCGACTACGACGCCGCGGTGCTCACGCAGTCGAAGGCGCAGGCCGCCTACTTCGAAGCCGTGGTCGCCAAGGCCGGCAAGGCGAGCGCCAAGCCGGCCGCGAACTGGATCATGGGCGAGCTGTCGTCGCTGCTCAATCGCGAAGACCTGACCATCGAGGCCAGCCCGGTCTCGAGCGCCCAACTGGCCGGATTGCTCGCACGCATCGCCGACAACACGATCTCGAACAAGATCGCCAAGGAAGTCTTCCAACTGATGTGGGAGGAGCGTGCCACCGACGACGCCGCCGCCGATCGCATCATCGAGGCGAAGGGGCTGAAGCAAATCACGGACACCGGTGCGATCGAGAAGATCATCGACGAAGTGCTGGCGGCCAACGCCAAGTCCGTCGAGGAATTCCGCGCGGGCAAGGAGAAGGCGTTCAACGCGCTGGTCGGTCAGGCGATGAAGGCCACCAAGGGCAAGGCGAACCCGGCGCAGGTCAACGAACTGCTCAAGAAGAAGCTCGGCGCCTGAGTCGGCCGGGCCGTTCCACGCGAACGCTGCCTCAAGCGGCTCATCCGGCATTTGCTCATGATCGGCGTTCCGATCCGGACGCCGCTTCGGCCCCGGTGGCCTGAAGGAAAACGCGCGGTTGCCTCACGGCACCGCGCTTTTTTTGCGCGCGACTGAACTGGGGCGCTTTTTCTATGACCCGCGCAAAGTGCGAGATACTGCCGGTTGGCCGGTCAGGCATGTCACGAGGAGTTGGCGATGTTCGAGAAATACCGCGTAGCGCTCGGCAAGAAGCTCGACCTGTCGGCATTCGATCCGGCCGACAAGCCGTTTGCCGGCGACAGCAAGGATGACGACAAGGTGCGCATGGCCGAGCTGGCCCTCAAGCTCGACGAATTGCAGACGATCCTGCACGCCAACAGCAAGCATCGCGTACTGCTGGTGCTGCAGGGCATGGACACCGCCGGCAAGGACAGCACCATTCGCGCCGTCTTTCAGAATGTCGACCCGCTCGGCATTCGCGTAGCCAACTTCAAGGCGCCGACACCCATCGAGCTGGCGCGTGACTTCCTGTGGCGCGTGCACAGGGTGGTGCCCGCGGCGGGCGAACTCGTGATCTTCAACAGGAGCCACTACGAAGACGTGCTCATCACGCGCGTGCACGACTGGATCGATGCCGACGAATGCAAGCGCCGCTACGAGCACATCAATCAGTTCGAACGTCTGCTCTCGGACAACCACACGCACATCATCAAGTGCTTCCTGTACATCTCCTCGGAAGAGCAGCGCAAGCGCCTGCAGGAGCGTATCGACGATCCGAACAAGCACTGGAAATTCGAGCTGAACGATCTCAAGGAACGCAGCTTCTGGCCGCAGTACACCAGGGCGTACGAGGCGGCGTTATCGGCCACCTCGACGGAATATGCGCCGTGGTATATCGTGCCCTCCGATTCGAAACGCCACCGCAACCTGATGGTGGCCGAGTTGCTGGTGCACGCGTTGACCGAACTGAAGCTGACCTACCCGCCGGGCAGGCCCGAACTGGCCGGGATGAAGGTGGAGTGAGCCGTGCGGGCAGCGTCGTTCGCGCTGCCCGGCGACAAGGTGGCCAGCGACGCCGGCCGAAAACGCGGCGATGCGCCCGCCGAACTCACTCCACACCCTTACCCCACACCCTTACCCTCATCCGGCCGTGTCATCCGGCTTGTGAATCTGCTGAATTCCCCCGTTTGCGCTCGCCTTTGTGAGTCCTCGGCTTGCGTCTAGTCACATTCTGATTTTTTTCTGACCTCTCGCCCGCCGCCGCGTGGGCCGCATGCGTTCGCGCGTTCGTATTGGCGTGCGTTTCGTCCGTATCGGAACGGTTTTCGCGGTGCGCACGGCGGTGTCGGAAATGGCGCATGGATGGGCGATTTCTTGCTTGCGCCCAATGTCAATTTGCGAAAGACGCGTGCTGCACGCCACAACGCGAGGCTCGGCGTTGGGGCATAAATCGGCCCTGTCGTCGCGAGCGAGGTATCTCGGAGCGCGGCGTCGTTTCTTTCAACCTCTCGAAAATTCGGATCGGAAAAATGACTGTACGTACCGACGCAAACGCCATCGCGAAACGCAATACACCCCGGATTCAACGACTGCGTCAGCGCCGGCAGCGCGGCGTCACCCTGGTGGAACTCTCGGTCGCCGTCGCCGTGATGGGCCTGATCATGGCCGGCGCGATGGTCGGTGTGCCGCGGCTCATGAACAGCGTGAAGCTCTCGCAGGAAATGAAGGACTGGCAGATGTCGGCGCTGGCCGTGCAGAACGGTGTGGCCTCGGGCATCCTCACGACGCAATCGACCCCGGAAAAGATCCTGGAGATGGCCGTGGCGGAACCGTTCAATCGCACCAACGGCGGCAAGTCGCTGCTCAATCGCTTCGGCGGCAACATCACGATCAATCCGGTGCCGGGCACCACGTATCCGTCCAGCGGCGTGATGGTCAAGTCGGTCGGCTATCCCAGCGCGCAGTGCGAGGAATTCGCCGCCAAGATGATCGGCACGTTCGCCACACTGAGCATCAACGGCGCGGAAATCAAGAAGGGCGACGCGGTCGACAAGACCAAGATCGTGGACGCGTGCAAATCGAACGGCGGCAGCGACGTCACGCAGGCGGATCTGGACTTCACCATCGCCGGATGAGAAGGGTTCCCGGGGGACCTGATATGGAGGCGGACCGAACATGACTCTTTCCGGCATGCGTATTGCCTCGCTCCTGGCGGCGCTGGGTAGCGGAATGTCGCCGGTGCACGCGCTCGAAGCGGGGGCGTCGGCGCCCGGTGCGACGTGGACGTTCGCGAGTCACAAGCCGCTCACGCAGGCGGCCGGCGCCGACCTGCCCCGCCTGCGCCAGGCGCTGGTCAGCGACGCGGCCTCCCCCCCCGCGCTGCGCCCCCGGGCCGCCGAGCACGGCCCCGCGGCCCCCCACACCCCCCCCCGGGCCGCCGG
>OFTX01000954.1_pt1 | contig 11953 bp, 11 predicted proteins | sample 1775051 | NCBI WGS metagenome assembly OFTX01 (sample SAMN08195772, study PRJEB24354) | sludge metagenome | isolation source: sludge from phenol fed wastewater aerobic bioreactor A | place: India: Nagpur | collected 2016-09-15
CGATGCCCACCACGCCCGCTTTGTTCCTGCGCTCGAACGTCGCTGCCGCGCGGAAGCGTCAGACCGCGCGCGGCTTGACCCGGCTGGCCGCCTCGACGGCATGACTGCGCGCCACGTCGAGATTGTCGTCATACGCGAGCGCCACGCCCATGCGGCGCTTGACGAAGCTCTCCGGCTTGCCGAAGAGGCGAATGTCCGTGCGCGGCACCTGCAGGGCGCGCTCGACGTCGTCGAACACAATGCCCTTCGCGTCCACGCCGCCGTAGATCACGGCGCTCGCACCCGGCGTTTTGAGCGTGGTGTCGACGGGCAGGCCCAGAATCGCGCGCGCATGCAACTCGAACTCGTTCTGCCATTGCGTGATCATCGTGACCATGCCGGTGTCGTGCGGACGCGGGCTCACTTCGCTGAACCACACCTCGTCGCCCTTCACGAACAGTTCCACACCGAAGATGCCCTGTCCGCCAAGATTGTTCGTGACCTCGCGTGCAATGTGCCGCGCACGCTCGAGCGCCACGGACGACATCGGGTGCGGCTGCCAGCTCTCGACATAATCGCCGCTCACCTGCTTGTGGCCGATCGGCGCGCAGAAGTGCGTTTCGACCTGTGCATCCATGCCCCGGGCCCGCACCGTCAGCAGCGTGATTTCGTAGTCGAAATCGATGAAGCCCTCCACGATGATGCGGCCGTGGCTCACACGGCCGCCGGCCATCGCGTAATCCCAGGCCGCCTTGACATCGGCGGGGCCGTCGATCTTGCTCTGCCCCTTGCCGGAGCTGCTCATCACCGGCTTGACGATGCACGGATAGCCGATGCCGCCATCGATGGCCGCCTGCAACTGTTCGAGCGAATCACAGAACTGGTACGGGCTCGTCGGCAGGCCGAGCGTTTCGGCGGCCAGGCGGCGGATGCCTTCGCGATCCATCGTCAGGCGTGCGGCGCGCGCCGTCGGGATCACGCGCACCACGCCGTCGGCCTCGAGCGCTTCGAGCATCGGCGTGGCAATCGCCTCGATCTCGGGCACGACCAGGTCGGGCTTTTCCGCCTCGATCAACGCCTTGAGCTGCTCCGGGTCGGTCATCGCAATGGTGCGCGAATGATGTGCGACCTGCTGACCCGGCGCGTTTTCGTAGCGATCGACGGCAATCGTCTCGACGCCCAGTCGCTGCAGCGCGATCAACACTTCGCGGCCAAGTTCGCCAGCGCCCAACAGCATGACTTTCGTCGCGCTCGGCGACAACGGGGTTCCGATAGTGGTCATGTCCGACCTTTGAAGAGTGAGAAATTCGGGGCGGCGACGCACACGGGCGTCGCTCGCAAAAAGCGTATTGTAGCGAGCATGCGTGGCCGTGCGTTCGTATGCGCTCGCGCAGGACCGGACATTGGCGAAGCGCGCGGCGACGACACGCCCGGTGAGACGATGTCGCCGCCAGCACCACGCGGCAGCCGCGGCATCACTCGGACGCGCCGAGGGCACCGCGCAGCACGCGGCGGCACGCCGCCACCATGCAGGCTTCGCTGTCCTGGTAGCCCATGAGCACCCACGCGATGCCCGCGTTGGTCATGGCGCCCACGAGTGCGAGGCCGACGATGCGCGCCTGCGCCTGCGCCGCCTCGTCCGAAGGCGGCGGCGCCACCGCCATGCCGAGAATCAGCCGGGCGAATTCGAAGATGTAGCGTTGATAGGTCAGATCGGTCTCGGCACTCACGCCCATGACTTCGAGCAACACCACCCGGGCCGCATGCGGTTGCCGCAGGAACGCAAAGAAGGCGCGCAGACCGGCGTCGAGCCGTGCATCGAGCGTCGGCGCGCTCGCGGCCACCGCCGTCCGCAAGTGCGTGAGCAGGGCCTGCGCGTGATGCGCGTACGTCGCCCGCAACAGATGCTCCATGTTTTCGAACGCCGCATAGAAGTACCGGTCGTTGAGCTTCGCCAGCCGACATACCGAACGTACCGTCGCACGACGAAACCCCACGGTGCCGAAGACTTCCGTCGCCGCGTCGATCAGCGCGGCGCGTCGCGCCTGTTCCCGCTGCGCCTGCGCCACGCCGCCATAGCGCCGCCCTCCGGCCTTGACCGGACGCGGCGCAACGTCCCCCGATTCGAGTCCTTGTTCCATTTCGCTATTTGACATCACCCTGACCGAAAACTAAAGTGGTGACACACAACACCAAATTATAGACCCCACGGTCGATACTTCCCGGGCGCGACCGCGCGGGGATCAGCGGCACACCGGGTTGCCCCGACAGGAGACGGCACGATGAAGACGTTCGCGGACAAGGTCGCGGCCATTACCGGCGCCGGTTCCGGCATGGGGCGCTCGCTGGCGCTGGCACTGGCGCGTCACGGGGCGCATCTCGCCCTGTCCGACATCGACGAGGCCGGTCTCGCGGCCACCGTCGCCGCTTGCCGGGACTTCGGCGTACGCGTGACATCGCAACGGCTCGACGTGGCCGAGCGCGACGCGGTCTTCGCCTGGGCTGCGCGGAGTGCGGCGGCGCACGGCAAAATTCATCTGCTCTTCAACAACGCCGGGGTCTCATTGTCCGTTCCGGTGGCCACGGCCAGGCTCGAGGACATCGAGTGGCTGATGAACATCAACTTCTGGGGCGTGGTGCACGGCACGCAAGCGTTTCTCCCCTATCTCACGGCATCCGGCGAAGGCCATCTCGTGAACACGTCGAGTCTGTTCGGTATCATCGCGATGCCCACGCAGTCGGCCTATAACGCGAGCAAATTCGCGGTGCGCGGATTTACCGAGGCGCTGCGCATGGAGCTCGACCTCATGCACTCCCCTGTGTCCTGCACATGCGTGCATCCCGGGGGAGTTGCCACCAACATCGTGCAAACCTCCCGAATCGACGACAGCATTGCCGCCCTTACCGGCCTCGATGCACAAACGCACCGCCGACGTGCGAACCGTCTGATCGACGTGACGAGTGCCGATGCGGCGGCCAACCAGATCCTCGCAGGGGTGCGGCGCAACGCCCGGCGCGTGCTCGTGGGCGCCGACGCCCGCCGCGTCGACAAGCTCGCGCGCCTGCTCGGCGCCGGCTATCAGGCTGTCGTCGTGTGGCTGTACCGCCGCACCGCCATGTCGCGCACCTCGCGCCTCCCGCACGAGCAACCCGCCGCGGGGACGGACGCGACAACCCGCCCCACGGCGGCAGAATAACGCCATCCCCCGACGGCCGGAGACCCCTTTCATGACGGCACACCGCACCGCCTCCGAGACGCCCGACACAGCGCCGACCGCACTCGACGTCATCGTCGTCGGCGCGGGCTTGTCGGGCATTGCCGCCGCGCACTACCTGCGCGAGCGCTGCCCCGGCACCCGTTTCGCCATGCTCGAAGCCCGCGCGTCGCTGGGCGGCACCTGGGATCTCTTTCGCTACCCGGGCGTGCGCTCCGATTCCGACATGTTCACGCTGGGCTTCAGCTTCCGGCCGTGGGCGAGCCATCAGGCCATTGCCGACGGCGGCAAGATTCTCGACTACCTCAAGGACACCGCGCACGCCGAAGGACTCGACGGGGTGATTCGCTACGGCCACAAAGTGCGCGAAGCGCGTTGGGACTCGGACATCGCGCGCTGGACGGTGGATGTCGAGCGCACACACGCCGACGGCCGCAGGGATTCGCAAACGCTCACCTGTCGCTTCCTTTTCATGTGCAGCGGGTACTACGCATACGACGCCGGACATGCGCCCACTTGGCCGGGCATGGAGACGTTCGCGGGGCGGGTGGTGCATCCGCAGCACTGGCCCGCCGGGCTCGACTATCGCGACAAGCGCGTCGTGATCATCGGCAGCGGCGCCACGGCCGTCACACTGCTGCCCAGCCTGGCCGTCACGGCGGCGCACGTCACCATGCTGCAGCGCTCGCCGAGTTACATCCTGTCGATGCCCCAGCGCGACGGGGCGGCCGACCGCCTTCGCGCCTGGCTGCCCGCCGGGGTCGCACACCGTATCGTTCGCATGAAGAACGTGCTGGTCACGCTGGCCTTCTACAACGCCGCGCGACGGTGGCCGAACGCCGTTCGCCGGGTGTTGATCCGGCGTGCGGCGCAACAGGTTCAGGGCCATGCCGACGTGGCCCGCGATCTCACCCCGCGCTACAACCCGTGGGACCAGCGGCTTTGCCTCGCGCCGAACGGAGACATCTTCAAGGCGCTGCGCGGCGAACGCGCCGCCATCGTGACCGACGAGATCGCGTCGTTCACGCCGCGCGGGCTCATGCTCAAGAGCGGCAAGACGCTCGACGCCGATATTGTCGTCACGGCCACAGGGTTGCGCGTGCAACTGATGGGCGGTGCGCGCCTGCTCGTCGACGGCAAACCCGTGGTGCTGTCCGAATCGGTCGCCTACAAGGGCATGATGTACAGCGACGTGCCAAATCTCGCGTCGATCTTCGGCTACACCAACGCCTCGTGGACGCTCAAGGCCGAACTCATCGCGCAGTACGTGTGCCGTCTCATCAATCACATGAACGCGTTGGGCGCGGATACGTGCGTGCCGCGTCTGCGCGACGGCGAGCATGCGGCACTGCCCGCCATCGGCCTCACCTCGGGCTACATCCAGCGCGCCGCCGGCGTACTGCCGAAGCAAGGCGGACGCAGGCCCTGGGTGTTCTATCAGAGCTATCTGCGCGACCTGAGACTCATGCGGTGGGGGCGCCTCGAGGACGGCGCGATGCAGTTCGAACGTCGCGCCACGCGAGCGGTCGAACGGGACGGATCGAAGGCTTCGGGGCCGGACGTGTCGAATGTGCCGGACGCATCAAACGTGTCCGATGCACCGACGGCGTGCCGCGAAGCCGGGGCGGTGTCGCGATAGCGCGCGCCCCGCCGCGCACTGCCCCAGCGAGCCCGGCGCCGCACGCCGACGATGCGGATTGACGAACGCTCTCCCCTCTCTTTTACGGCTGCCACCACATCATGCTTATCGCTTACCTTCTTGCCTGCCTCGTCCTCGTGACTGCCGTCGTCGTGCTGGTGCTCATGCGCCTGACACGCCGCGTGGCGCGTCGCGCGCAAGCGGCGATTCCGCCGGACGGCAAATTCCTGGAGATCGACGGCGAGCGTTTGCATTATGTGGATTTCGGCCATGGCCCGGCCGTCGTGTTCATTCATGGCCTGTGCGGCCAATTGCGCAACTTCGCCTATCTGCCGCTCGACGCACTCGCGCGCACCCATCGGGTGATCCTCGTGGACCGCCCAGGCTCCGGATACTCGACCCGTTCGCAACCTGACGACGCCGCGATCGCGACGCAGGCCGGCGTCGTGGCCCAACTGATCGACAGACTCTCGCTCGACCGGCCGCTGGTCGTGGGCCACTCGCTGGGCGGCGCGATTGCGCTCGCGCTGGCGCTCGACCATCCGGAACGCGTGGGTGCGCTCGCGCTGATCGCGCCGCTCACGCAGCCGGTACACGACGTGCCGGGGCCGTTCCGGGCGCTCGCGATTCGCAGCGTCTGGTGGCGCCGCTGCGTTGCCCACACGCTGGCCGTTCCCATGGGCATGCTGCTGACGGGACGCGCGACGCTCGCGCACGTCTTCGCGCCGGAAGACCCGCCCGGCGACTTTCTCATTCGGGGCGGCGGCGTGCTCGGCTTCCGGCCGGGCAACTTCGAAGCGAGCAGCGGTGACCTGCTTGCAGCCGAGCGCGACATGCCCGGCCTGGCCGCGCGCTACAGCGCGCTGGCGGTTCCGGTCGACATTCTCTACGGCCGTCAGGACCGCATTCTCGACGCCCGAGTGCATGGGGAGTCGATGCCGTCGATCCAACCCCGCGTGCGGCTCTCGCTGGTGGATGGCGGACACATGCTGCCCGTGACGCAACCTGAAATGACGATGCAGTGGCTCCTGGACGTGGCGGCGCGCAACCCATCGGCGACGTACTACGGCGTACGCAACGCACCGACCGTCTCGACGCATGCAGCCAACGACGCGGCTTGAGCGCCGCTTGTCGGCCACATTCCGGGAGAGTGCTGCCTGCGGTGGCGCGCATCCGGTGGCACACTAGGGACTTCCCGACTTCGCACGCCGCGCCGCGGCTCGCCCCATGCCCGATCATCCCGAAGCTTCTTCGGCCCCGTCCAGCCTTCGCCTGGCGGCCAGCCTCGTGGTGCTGCGCGAACGCGCGAGCGGCATGGAGGTGCTATTGCTGCGACGCGCCGTTCGCGCCAACGATCACAGCTCCGATGCGTACGTCTTTCCCGGCGGGGTCGTCGATGCCGGCGACCGGCGCGCCCACCTCACCTGCCCCCGGCTCGACGACGCCACGGCAAGCCGGCGACTGAAAGTGCCGCAGGGCGGTCTCGATTACTTCATCGGCGCGATCCGCGAGTGTTTCGAGGAGACGGGCGTGCTGTTTGCAGACGACCTCTCGGGTGCGCCGATCGACGGCGCACGGTTGGCGGCCATGCGGGCACAACGCGACGCCCTGCACGACGGCAAGATCGACATCGCATCGCTGTGCCGCGCGTTCGACGTCCATCTCGCGGTGCAGCGGTTGCAGTATCTGAGCCATTGGGTCACGCCGCTGAACCTGCCCAAGCGTTTCGATACGCGTTTTTTCCTGGCATCGGTTCCCGAGGGCCAGAACGTCGAGGTCGATGCGCTCGAGACCGTTGCACACCGGTGGATGCGTCCGGCCTACGCGCTCACGTATGCCGATCAGCTGCGATTGCTGCCGCCCACGCGCAAACTGCTCGAATGGCTCACTCGCATGAAGACGGTCGACGAAGCGATGTCGGCTGCCGCGGCGTTGGACCACGTGCCACGCATCCAGCCGCGCCTCGCGCTGGGCAAACGCGGGCGGTGGCCCGTCGCGCCCGACGATCCGGCATGGGCCGAGTTGGTGCTCACCGATCCGCAGGACACCGCCACCGGCAGTTACGAAATCGTGCCGGGCCGCGTGACGGCACTGATACCTGGCGTGCTGCGGGTGACCGCGGCCAATCCCGGGATGATGACCGGCCCCGGCACGAACACGTATCTGGTGGGCGGTGGGCCGGAGAATGCATGGGCGGTGATCGATCCGGGCCCCGACGATCCCATGCACATCGATGCGATCCTGGCGGCGGCGCCCGGCCCCATCCGGCAGATTTTCGTCACGCACACGCATCGCGATCACTCACCCGCCGCCCGAGCGCTGAAGCAGACGACCGGTGCACTGACCTACGGCATGCGCGCCCTGCATGACGACGGGCAGGACACGTCATTCGATCCGGACGTCGCGCTCGCGGACGGGGATGCCGTCACATTGCCCGATGGCCGGATCCTGCAGGCGATACATACGCCCGGTCATGCCGCCAATCATCTCTGTTACGCGCTTGACGGGGCGGGCCTCGTCTTCACGGGCGATCACGTCATGCAAGGCTCGACCGTCGTCATCAATCCGCCGGACGGTCACATGGCGACCTATCTCGCCTCGCTCGCCAAGCTCGCGGCACGGGCGCCGGCATGGCTGGCGCCGGGGCATGGCTTCGTGATGGATCGTCCGGCGCAGCGCATCGCACGGCTCGTCGACCATCGGCTTGCGCGCGAGGCCCGCACGGTCGACGCGCTTGCGCAACTCGGTGCGACGACGCTCGACGCGCTCACGCCGGTGGTGTATCGCGACGTGCCCGTGGGACGTCATGGGGTTGCACGCCGCTCGCTGCGCGCCCATCTCGACAAGCTGCGGGAAGACGGTCGGGTGCGCTTATCGGCGGATGGCGAATGGCAGCTGACGGGCGACGGCTGACCGTGGCGGCGATCAGGCGTCGCCTTCGCCGTCGCCGAGCAGTTCGTCGACAATGCGCTCGCCGGCCTTGCGCCCGGCCATTTCGGCGTCCTGGCGGTTGTCGCGATGCCCGTCCGGCGAGCGCACCTCCGGGCCTTCCGGTTTGCCGTGACGGATCACCTGCACCCGATAGTCCCAGGGTCCGGCGTATTCGTTCTGGAACGCGTGCACGCGAATCTGATAGCCCGCGCGATAGTCATAGACCTGCTCATGCGATGCGTAGCTCATGACGGACTCCGGTGGCGATGAGGACGGAATGCGGAAATGATGCCGGGGTGGCGGATATGTGGGACGAGATGCGCTCAGGCAACGTCGACGACGATCGGCTCGACGCTGGCGCCGCCCAGGATGGTGCGCGCAGCGCGCTGCACGATCTCCTCCTCGAGTGCTTCGAATCGCTCGAAGAGTGCCTGGTCGCCTGCCTGCGCGTCGGTAGCATCGGCGGCGTTGGCCAGACGATTGAGCGAGGCGCGGGCGATGTGGCAGGTCCAGACCTTGCCGTCGACGTTGACATTGAAGCGCACGAACTCGCCCCCGGGGACCAGTCCGATGCCACCATGCAGAAAGGGATCCATAGCTGTCTCCGCGGGGTTCTGGAATTCGAAAACGTCCGGCTCGTCGAAAAATCGTAGCACGTTCGAATTCGATGGGTGACATCCAGCGCGACGTCGACAGCGCCGCCAGGGCGGCGCGCCCATGAAAAAAGACCCGCCTGAGGGAGGCGGGTCTAAAAGCCGGGATGCATGGGGCACCATGGCAACCCCGGGAAGACAGGGTCATGTGAACATGACGAGTCCATTATGGACGGGCAAATCCGCTGTGGCGCCGACCGGCGTACGCGGAATTAGACGTAGATCAAGGTTTGTGAATTTGCCGACCCTGGGCCGCCCTCGACGCGGGCGGAACCGTTTATCTCGGGCAGCCGGCAGGTGCGGCAACGGCTCGGAGGGTGCGCCAAAAGTGCCCGCCTGCACCGGTCGCCGCCGCACTTGCCGGCGGAAGCCACCGATCGTGCCGGGCCTGCCGGGCCTGCCGGGCCTGCCTGACTTGCCGGAATTCGGTCGCACCGGTTGATACGGACGGTCCATATGGGCGATCATGCCCTCCTCGGCCCTGCGATCCGGCAAGCGGCGCGATGCGAAGACGGCGCCATGGCGTTTACGGTTGCCGAACGCCCAGCGACATTGCGTCTCGCGATGAGATGCGCAGGCTTCAGGGCGTGCGGCCTGCGTCGCGGCTGTCGCGAGAGACAACAATATTCGACGAGTCTGATAACAACGGGGAATCTGGCATGAAAGCGAAACTCGCGCTGTTGCTGGCGTTGCTGTGCACATCCTTCGGGGCCGACGCCGCCGGTGAATTCACACTCTCATATTTTGGCGACGGCAAGCCAGTGGATTTGCCGACACTGGTCAGCGACCTCATCACACCGGAATACGTGAAGCGCTTTCCCGCGAACCAGTACGAGATCGTCCTGATTTACCACTGCACGCCGGTCTCGGCCCGGGGAGACATCGCATGCACGGCCACGTCCGGGGTGTCCCCGAAGATCAATGCAGCGGGCCGGACGGGTGGACTCGTGCCCCTGGTGCGCTTCAACACGGCGGCGATTGCGCCGAAGGGCGCGTCGGTGAGCGACATCGACGAAATCCGAAGCAAGGTGATCAGGGAAAGCATTCGCGCCATGATGGCGGATCTGCCCGCCGCCCCCAAGCCCCGAACCGACCGCCCTCGGATGTAAGCGGATTGCGTTGAGCGCGGCGACGCTGTGTTCCCCTGCGAAGTCAAGCGGCGACGGGTTCGCCATGAGGCTGCGCAATTGGCTTGGTCGCCACCATGGCGCAGTGAGTATAGGGAATCCAGGTTCGGTGGCGAACCCGGCACTCTGCCACCGGGAAATGCGATGAGAACAAGGCCTGATAGCCCAGTGCGTCTCGGACGTTCTGGCCTCGATCCTTGCTCACCAGATATCGCGCGATGGCGGATTGTTGGGTGTCGTAGCAGGGATCGAGCGTAACGAGTCGACCGCCGGGGCGAAGCGCGTCGCGTGCAAGCGCAATGAATTCCGATGCGTCTTCGTCGTTCAAATGGTGCAGCAAGCCCACAGCCAGCACAATGTCCGCGGGCTGGATCCTGTTCGCATCGTCCCTGGTAAAGAGACGACAGTGAAATCGCCCTCGGCCTGCGTGACGCTGCTGCGCGGCAGCGATGTACCCGGGACTGATGTCGAACCCTTCGTAATCGACCTCGGGAAGAAACGGCAGTATCTCGGCGGTCCCACACCCTATGTCGAGAATCCGCTGGCCCGGCACGGGCCGCACGAATTCGGCGACAAAGTCACGCCGACCTCGCTTGGCGCCCAGTGCATTCTGAACGAAATCGTAAACTGCTGGCGAAGAGAGAATCGCACGAATGCCGGTGGTGATCTGGGCCATCGATGAATGACGCGCTGCGGGCAAGAAAATGTTCCGCGATTCTATCAGCCAGGATCTTCCTGGAGACATGACGCCTCAATATTTGGCGATGCGACCGCGCGCGGCGTCATCCGCGAACACGGCAAATGCCGCGTGCCGCGGCGGCCCGGAGAGTCCCGCGCCGGGGCTCCAGATTTGCCAGAAATCGCCACTTCTCGACGCTACGTTTCTTCGGGGAGGAGGAGGTCATCCGGTATCTCCCCCCGCTCTTCCACATCAGGTTGCAATTGTTTGATGCATCTTAGGCGAACTCTGCAGCAATGCACCGTGACCCATCGTTTTCGGGCACAGTGCGGATTCTGTCGAACGCGTCGCCGTCAGTTGCTTCCGCGAACTCACATTTTGGCGGCGACAGGTAGTCGGAACGGGGCGCCGAGACGGTTGAAAGCGTTCATCGCGGCAATCGTTATCGTGAGATCGACGAGATCCTTCGGCGAGAACGCTGCCGAGACGTTCGCGTAGGCGTCATCCGAAGCATGGGTTTCGCTGACGCGAGTCACCTCTTCGGCCCAAGCCAAGGCGGCGCGCTCCTGATCGGAGAACAGGTGCGGGACTTCGTCCCACACCGGCACCAGCGTGACCTTGTCGATAGACATGGTCTTTCTAAGATCGCGACTGTGCATGTCGATGCAATGGGCACATCCGTTGATCTGTGAAACACGGAGGAACACAAGATGAATGAGTTCCTCGGGCAGGTCAGTGCTTTTGGTCACATAGTGATGGATACCGAAAAGCGCCTTTGCGCCGTCCGGGGCGATCTCGCTCCAGTTCAAGCGTGTCATTCTGGTCCTCTGCCATTTGGCCATGAAATAACGTCTCTTGCGTCGCGGGCGCGGTTGGCTATTTCGCTTTAGCGCCTGACTCATGACGTAAGGCGATGTTATTCGTTCGAGATTGCGGACAACAGGCGCAAGAATTGACGAAATGACTGGGCCAAAGCCCACGCTTGCCATTGAGATGGACCGCAATGCGGCGGCGCCCGTTGGCGAGCAGATTTACGCGCACAACTCGCCAGTCACCTGGCCATCAGTCGGGAAAAGACGGAAGGCGGACTCGAGCGCTCTCATGCGGCACACCGAGGACTTGGTGCCGTGAGACATCCGTCCGCTGCGATTTCCGCCAGGCTCAAAGCCGCGCCGCCGACTCATCGGATGTTGCCGCGCACGCGAACCCTGCAATGACGCACAAACATCACGACCATCGACGAGTCAAGGGCGCACTAGCTAAAACGTGAGCGGGCAAATCTGAATGCTTTCTGGAAAATTTCCCGGATCGGGAAAGGGAGATGCGTGGAACGCTTTGAACAACAAGGGAATTTTGGGGTGACCGATGGGACTCGAACCCACGACGACTGGAATCACAATCCAGTCCCGCAACCGGATATTTGTGTTTAAGATCAGACAGTTACCAAAAATACTTCGGAATAGAGACGCATCGTCGGCACACCATTTCATGCGGGTTTCCAGGGATGCGTTCCGAATTTCTCCACCCTGGGATACCGCCCTCGGCGCGGGTGTGACCGCCGCATTTGTCGCTGAACAACCGCCGATCCGGTATGCGGCAGTTCGTGCACATAACGAGCTCAAATGATTCAATCTGAAACCCAGCACCGGCACGAAAGCTCAGCCGCGTACGCCACCGTCGTCTGTCGTCGAGGCTACGGAGCTCGATCGAATAAAGTTGAATATTCTCGC
>OFTX01000956.1_pt1 | contig 11929 bp, 10 predicted proteins | sample 1775051 | NCBI WGS metagenome assembly OFTX01 (sample SAMN08195772, study PRJEB24354) | sludge metagenome | isolation source: sludge from phenol fed wastewater aerobic bioreactor A | place: India: Nagpur | collected 2016-09-15
ACAGGCACCTCACGATTTCCACGCGCTGGCGCTCCCCCACGGACAGGCTATGCACGTAACGCATGGGATCGACTTCGAGGCCGTACTGGCCGGACACGTCGCGGATGCGGGCCGCGAGCGCCCTGAGATCGTGCCCGGCGTCGTCCAGCGCAAGCGAGATGTTCTCCGCGACGGTGAGCGTCTCGAACAGGGAGAAATGCTGGAACACCATGCCGATGCCGAGCTTGCGCGCGGCGGCCGGGCTGTCGATGCGGACCGGTCGTCCTTCCCAGCGGATTTCCCCCGCGTCGGGGCGCACCGCGCCGTAGATGATCTTCATCAACGTGCTTTTGCCCGCCCCGTTTTCGCCCAGCACGGCGTGGATCTCGCCGGGCAACACGCACAATGCGATGTCGTCGTTGGCCACCACGCTCGGGTAACGTTTGGTGATGCCGGTCAGCGCCAGACGTGGCGTGGCTTGCGCGGCTTGCGAAGGGGATGTCACTGGCGCGGTCTCGGTCGGGGTCTGCTGGCTTGGCCGGCCTGACAGGTCAGGCTTCGGGCGGGGACGAAAATACCCAATTCGCGGCGAAATGTCGAGCGTGTATCAATAAGACGGCGACGCCCCATGCGACGGGCGCGACAAGCGTCGACTTTGGTGATAAGGGTTTTCGCTATGGAGCCCCGGCAGCTTGTGCTTCATAATGATTTACTTATGCAATTCCGGGTCCGACATATTCGGATCGTTATATTTCTCATGAGCCAAAACCGCGAACCGATCGACACCTATTTGCTGCGCGTTCTTCACACGCTGTTGATCGAGCGCAGTGTGACGCGGGCGGCCGTCAAGCTGAATCAATCGCAACCGGCGATCAGCGCGGCACTGCGCCGCTTGCGCGACATCACCGGCGATCCGCTGCTGGTGCGCGGCAAATCGGGCATGGTGCCCACGGAATACGGTCAGTCGTTGCTCGAGCCGACGCAAAACGCATTGCGTGAGATCGAACGCATTACGGTGCAGCAATCGAATTTCGATCCGGCAACCACCGTGCGCACGTTTCGCATCGGGTCGCCCGATTATCTGAACACGCTGTTCGTGCCCACGGTAGTCGAACGTTTCCGTCAGCAGGCGCCCAACGCGCAACTCGAACTGCATTCGCTCGGCCCCGCCTTCGACTACGAGCACGCGCTCGAGGACGGCAAGGTCGACATCGTCATCGGCAACTGGCCGGAGCCGCCCGAGCAGTTGCATCTCTCGAACCTGTTCGTCGACCAGATCGTGTGTCTGGTGCGTAATACGCACCCTTACGCCAAGCGCGGCCTTACGCTGGAGCAGTACCTCGGCAGCCCGCACCTCGCGCCCACACCGTACTCGGTCGCCCAGCGCGGCGCCATCGACATGCACCTGGCGCGCGAGCGTCTGAAGCGCAATGTCGTAGTCACGATTCCGTACTTCAATCTGGCACCTTACGTTTTGCTCAAGTCGGACCTGATTTTCACGACGACACGCCTGTTCGCCGATCACTACGCCGAATTCCTGCCGCTCACGGTGGTCGAGGCGCCCATCGATTTCCCGCCGATGCAGTATTACCAGTTGTGGCATGAGCGCACGCACTATTCGGACGAGGTGCGCTGGCTGCGCAGCGTGATCTCGGATGCAACACGCACGTTGCTCGAAGCCCGCACTCCGTCCTGATCCGCCCTGAGCTTTCTCGATCCTTCATTGACCGTCGTTGGCGCGCCGGTTCTACCGGCGGAGCGGCCCCCACCGCTCCGCCGAACCGCACGGCGGCGTTCCCCATGCACGGGAACTCCACCCCGACGTCCCGCTTGCTCGGTGTCACGCCGAGTCCCACACCATGAATATGGCACCGGCGTGGCAACGCGCTATCGGGAGGCCTCGGCCAGTTGCCGCGCCAGCGCGTTGTGACGCGTGACGAGCGACGGCAGGTCGAGCGTCGCCAGACGCCCTTCCCGCACCACCACCCGACCGTTCACCACGCTGTACGCAGCTTGTCCAGGATTACAGAAGACGAGCGCCGCCACGGGATCGTGCAGGCCGCCAGCCATGCCGATACCGCGTGTGTCGAACGCCACGAAGTCGGCGGCCATGCCAGGGGCGAGCCTGCCAATGTCGTCGCGGCCCAACACGCGCGCACCGCCCAAGGTGGCGATCTCCAGCGCCTCGCGCGCCGTCATCGCGTCCGGGCCGAACCCGACACGCTGCAGCAGCAGCGCCTGACGCGCTTCGTTGATCATGTTGCCCGCGTCGTTCGACGCCGAGCCATCGACACCGAGACCGACCGGCACGCCGGCGTCGCGCATGCGGCGAATCGGGGCGATGCCCGAGGCGAGACGCATGTTGGAGCATGGGCAATGCGCTACGCCCGTGCCTGTCCTGGCAAAGAGCGCGATGCCGGCGTCGTCGAGTTGCACACAGTGCGCGTGCCAAACGTCGTGGCCGACCCAGCCGAGGTCCTGCGCGTACTCGGCGGGGGTCATGCCGAACGTTTCGCGGCTGTAGGCGATGTCGTTGACGTTCTCTGCCAGGTGCGTGTGCAGCGACACCCCGAAGTGGCGCGCCATCGACGCCGATTCGCGCATCAGGTCGCGGCTCACGGAAAACGGCGAGCACGGCGCCACGACCACGCGCAGCATCGCGTAACGGCCGGCGTCGTGGTAAGTCTCGATGAGTCGCTGGGTGTCTTTGAGAATCTCGTCTTCGCGCTCCACCACGCGATCGGGCGGCAGGCCGCCCTGGCTCTGCCCCACGCTCATGCTGCCGCGGCTCGCATGAAACCGCATGCCGATCTCGGCGGCGGCTTCGATGCTGTGATCGAGCCTGCAGCCGTTCGGGTAGATATACAGGTGATCGCTCGACGTGGTGCAGCCGGAGAGCAGCAGCTCGGCCATGGCGGTTTGCGTCGAGACGCGAATCATCTCCGGCGTGAGGTTGGCCCACACCGGATACAGGTTCGTGAGCCAGTTGAACAGTTCGCCGTCCTGCGCGGCGGGCAGCGCGCGGGTGAGGCTCTGGTACATGTGGTGATGCGTGTTGACCAGACCGGGGATGACAACGTGCCCCGTCAGGTCGAGCACTTCGTCAGCACTCGCCGGCAGCGCGTCGCTGGTGCCCACCGCCACGATCCGGTTGTCCTCGACGTACAGCCCGCCACGCGCGATTTCGCGGCGGCCTGCGTCCATCGTCACCAGCACATCGGCATTCTTGACGAGCAGCGTTTTCATCAATGCGCCTCCAGCCCCATGCCATTGCCGTTCGTCTCGCCGTGGCCGTTGGCCTCCGGGGCCTTGAAGCCGTTGAAGTAGGCGTTCAGGATCACGGCCGAGAGCGTGGCGAGCAGAATCCCGCTATGCAGCAGCGGCGCGAGCTGTTCGGGCATCTTCGAGAAGAACTTGTTCGATGCGACCGGAATCATCGCCATGCCGACGCTGATGGCCACAATGTACAGGTTGTAGCGATTTTTCGCGTAATCGACCTTGGCAAGGATCTTGATGCCGGTGGCGAGCACCATGCCGAACATCACTACACCGGCGCCGCCCAGCACGAATTGCGGGATCGATGCGACAACGACGGACATCTTCGGAATCAGCCCGAACACGAGCAGGATGACCCCGGCCGCCGCGCATACCCAGCGGCTCTTGACGCCCGTCACCCCCACCAGCCCGATGTTCTGCGAGAACGACGTGTGGGGGAACGTATTGAACACCCCGCCAATGACGGTGCCCAGGCCATCGACGCGCAGGCCCGCAACGAGGGCCTTTTCATCGACGGGCTTGCCGACGATCTCGCCGAGGGCGAGGAACATGCCGGTCGACTCGATGAACGGGATCAGCATGACGATGGTGAGCGTGACAATGGCCCACGGATCGAACACGGGCATGCCGAAGTGGAACGGCAGCACGACGTCGAACCACTTCACCTGGTCGAGTCCGTCGAAGTTGACCTTGTGGAGCATCAGCGCGATGGCGAATCCGAACAGAATGCCGAGCAACACCGCGATGTTCGAGAAAAAGCCTTTCACGAAGCGCGTAATCAGCAGGATGAAGATGAGCACCGCGAACGACACGCCGAGATATACCGGGTCGCCGTAGTCGGGATTGCCCACGCCGCCGGCGGCCCAGTTGATACCCACGCCGATGATCGTCAGGCCGATGGACGTGATGACGATGCCCGTCACGATCGGCGGAAAGAAACGCAGCAGTTTGCCGATCACGGGCGCGAGCAGCGTGCCGATGATCCCTGCCGCGATCGTTGCGCCGAAGATCCCGGGCAACCCCAGTGACGGATTGGTGCCGATGGCGAGCATGGGGCCCACGGCCGCGAAGGTCACGGCCATGATGACGGGCATGCGAATGCCGAAGCGGCCCACGCCCACGCTTTGCAGCAGCGTGGCGATTCCGCAGCACATCAGGTCCGCGGAAATGAGAAAGGCAATCTGATCCTTGGGCAGTCCAAGGGCGCCGCCGATGATGAGCGGCACGGCTACCGCACCCGCGTACATCACCAGCACGTGTTGCAGGCCCAGCATGAACAATTTTCCGATCGGCAGTCGCTCGTCGACCGGATCCACGGCTTTGGTTGTCACACTCATTGCGTCTCCGTCCCAGGGGGGGCTGTTTGATTGATTTTTTGGGGTGGCTCAATGGTGCAGGTCGACGCCTTTCGCGGCAAGACCGCCGGGGGCTATAGTGTTTTTTTCATGGAACGTATGCATGAATACGTATCCTGCCTCTCGGGTTTTCCCCGAGAATGTACGTACCCATTGGGCTTTCCGGGCGATGCGTCTCTCCTCGCGATAAGGCTTCATATGAATCGTGTTATGCACGAGATAACCAAAGCCCATAGTGGTCCTCGGATACCCCAATGCGAGGCATTCGACCTACGCTTGCCCCCATGGCGATGCGCGTTTGATGCCGGTCATCTTTTTGTCTGGCGCGACATGGTATGTGCGCGTTTTTATCTTTGGTATTGCGCGCGTTGCCCGGCTGCCATCTCCCTACAATGCACCCATCCATCACAGGAGACACCATGGGACGACTGACTACCCACGTACTTGATACATCGCACGGCAAGCCCGGCTCGGGCATCCGTGTGGAGCTGTGGCGCGTGGACGGCGAGCGTCGCGCGCTGCGCGACGTGCACACGAACAGCGACGGCCGCTGCGACAAGCCGCTGCTCGAAGGCGACGACTTCGTCGCGGGCGAATATGAGCTGGTGTTCCACGCGGGCGACTATTTCGCCGCGCAAGGCGTGGAAGTGCCGTCGCCGCGATTCGTGGATCGCGTTGTCCTGCGATTCGGCATTGCCGAGCCGTCCCAGCATTACCACGTGCCGCTTCTGGTGTCGCCGTGGAGCTTTTCCACGTATCGCGGCAGCTGACAAGCGCGAGCGTGAACGTCAGGCAGTTGAGGAGAACATAAGATGGAAGCGTTTATTACCGACTGGGTCAACCTGTTGCTTCGGTGGTTGCACGTAGTGGCAGCCATCGCCTGGATTGGCGAGTCGTTCCATTTCGTGATGCTGGACAACGGGCTGAAGCCGCCCAAGGCCGCCGAGGACAAGCAGAAAGGTGTGTACGGCGAGATGTGGTCGGTGCACGGCGGCGGCTTTTACCATGCCCAGAAGTATCTGAACTCACCACCACAGATGCCCGAGGACCTGCACTGGTCGAAGTGGAAGTCGTACACCACGTGGCTGTCGGGCTTCGCGCTGTTCTGCGTGCTGTACCTGCTCCAGCCGCAGACGTACCTGATCGACAAGAACGTCATGGACCTGCAACCGGGTCAGGCGGTGGGGATTGCGCTGGCATTCCTGATCGGCGGCTGGTTCGTCTACGATTTCCTGTGCCGCATGCTCGGCAAGAACGAACGTGTGCTGGGCATTGCCGTGGCGCTGTTCGTGGTGGCCGCCACGTACGCGACGACGCATATATTTGCCGGTCGCGCCGCGTATCTGATCGTTGGCGCGATGATGGCGACGTCGATGTCGGCGAACGTGTTCTTCTGGATCATCCCGGGGCAGCGCAAGAGCGTGGCCGCGCTGGCCAAGGGCGAAGTGCCCAACCCGATCTGGGGCAAGCTGGGCAAGCAGCGGTCGGTGCACAACACCTATTTCACGCTGCCGGTCGTGTTCATCATGATCAGCAACCACTACGCGTTCACGTACAGCAACCCGTACAACTGGGTGATCCTGACGATCATCATGGCCGCGGGCGCAATGATTCGTCAGTTCTTCGTGCTGCGTCACGCGGGCAAGAACCTTTACGCACTTCCCGTGGCGGGCGCCGCATTGCTCGCCGGCGTTGCCGTGTTCGCCGCACCGCGCCCCACGCCGGCGCCGGCTGCCGGGGCACATGGCGAAGCCGCCGCACCGGCGGTGAAGCTCTCGGAGATCCAGCCGATTCTCACGCAGCGTTGTGCCACGTGCCACTCGGCCAAGCCGACGATGATGGGCAGCGCCCCGGCTGGCGTGATGCTCGATACGCCGGCCGAGATCTCGCAGAACGCACAGCGCATCTATCAGCAAGCCGTGGCGCTCAAGTCGATGCCGCTGGGCAACGTGACCCAGATGACCGACGCCGAACGCCAGAAGATCGCCGCCTGGTTTAACGGTGGTGCACAACAATAAAGCGAGCGACTGTCTTTCTTGCTGGACCCATGTTGGGGCGCTTCGGCGCCCCTTTTTTTTACGCTTGCCATTCGTGGCCTTCCACGATGGGAGTCCGGGCGAACTCGCCAGCGCAGCCGATGACGGTCACTTCGGGGAACTCCGGCATGACCGCCAGTGTCTGTCAGAGGCGCCCGTCACTCGGACGCGATCGACAAACATCATGAATTTCCTTCTTTTCTGTGCCTCCCGCCAGGGCGTCGTGTGGGTGCATCTGCACCAGGCGATGTTCCCTCCGTCCGCCCGCCTGCCTCGCTGAACGCGCCAACGCGCGCATCGGCGAGGCGGAGCGCTCACGCCATCGCTTGCGCGCGAGCGGCAACCCTCCCCCGTTCCGACGTCTTTCATGTCCCGGATATGCAAGCCACGGTGAGCCGCGTCCCGACACGACGCGGCGCAATGTCATCGAGGGGACCATGTCTCTTTCCAATACAACCCATCACTGCGACCCAACGCAGGGCGCGAGGACGTCCCTGCTCAAGGAATTTACCTCGCTCGCCGTGCCGACCATCCTTTCGGGCTGGGTCTACACGGTCTATACGCTGATTGACGGCATCTTCATCGGCCGATATGTCGGTGAACAGGCGCTCGCCGCGCTGAATCTGGTGGTGCCGCTGCTTTACGTGCCTTATGCGCTCAGCGTGATGGTCGGCGTCGGCGGCGCGACGCTCATTGCGCGCCTGCTCGGCGAGGCGCGTCACGCCGAAGCCCGTCGTGCATTTTCGCAGGTCCTTTGGGTGATGTTTGCCGCGGGCGTCGCGATGAGCGCGGGTGTGCTCGCGTTCAAGCACGACATCGCCGCTGCGTTGGGTGCGAGCGGCGCCATCACACCGCACGTCGTCGCCTATCTGTCTGGCTGGGGCTGGTTTGTGCTGTTCGCGAACGGGCTCTATGCGATGGAGTTGTTCCTTCGCGTCGAAGGCGCCCCCGCGGCGCGTTTCGGCCTGTACGCGATGGTGCTCGGTGCGCTGGCCAACGTCGCACTCGACTATTGGTTCATCGCGGTTCGCGAGATGGGCATGTATGGTGCGTCGCTCGCGACCGGGTTGTCGATGATGGTGTCGAGCAGTGTCATGTTCGCCTACCATCTCGTGCTCGCAAAACGTGTCGTGCCCGCGCGTCGGGCATTTGGCGGCAACGGACAAAACCACGTATGGCGCGCCATGTACAACGGCGCGTCGGAGTTTCTCGGCGCCATCGCCCCGGCGTTGACGGTGTTCGTCTTCAACCGGGTGATTCTCGTGCACTTCGGCGAGCCCGGGCTGGCCGCCTACGCCATCCTGGAATACATGACGCTCGGCGCGACGGTCACGATGGTCGCGCTCGTGCAGAGCATGCAGCCGATGATCAGTTTCTACCGCGGCGCGCGCAACGCGCAGGCGTTGCGCGCCTCGTTCCGGTTAGGGGCGTTCGCCGTCATCGGATTTTCGTTCATCGTCGCGCTCGCGATGGCAACCTTGGCACGTCCGCTGACGTTCCTCTTCCTGCCGGCAGGCGGCGCGGCATGGTCGATCCTGGAGCATGCGGTCGTCTGGTATGCGCTGGCGTTTTTGCCGGCGGCGGGCAACCTGGTCGTCGCGGGCTATCTGACAGCGCTCGAAGCGCCGGGACCGTCGGCGGTCATCGCCATGCTGCGAAGCTGGATTCTGCTGCTGGGCATCCTTGGGGTGCTTGACGCCCTGCTCGGGGGCGACGGCATCTGGTACACGTTGCTGGCCACGGAGGCGGCAACGCTGGCGCTGAGCGTGTGGCTGTATCGCAAGCAGCATCGCCATCACGGCGCGACGCCGGCATAGACGCCCCTATCCGGCACGCCCGCATCCACAGGCCCATCGCGCGTGTCAGCCGGATGCGGTGGCCTCTCCCGCCGCTCGCTCAGGATGGCATGCGAAGCGACACCGTCTGCGCGAGCGACTGGACGCTCCCGGCGTCCTCCGCACCGGGCATGCCGTCTGGGGGGGCCGCGCGTGGCGGCAGCGATGCGGGCACATTGACGGTGTCGCTCGCCGCCCATTGCGGCTCGGGCAACTCGTCGAATACCTGACGCAATCGCGAACCCCACGTGTCGTGAATCATCTTGTAGTAGACGTTATCGTCATCGAGCGACGCGAAACGCGTCACGCGCAGGCTGTCCTCCTCGTAGACGAGCAAGTCGAGCGGCAGTCCCACGGAGATGTTGGAGCGCAACGTCGAGTCCATCGAGATGAGCGCGCACTTGGCGCCATCGTCAAGCGACGTGGCGGGCGTGACGAGCCGGTCGATGATCGGCTTGCCGTATTTGGATTCGCCGATCTGGAAGTACGGATTGACGGACGACGCCTCGATGAAGTTGCCTGCCGAGTACAGCTGGAACAGTCGGCTCTTCGCGCCGGCAATCTGTCCGCCGAGCAGGAAACTGCAATTGAAGTCGACGCCGAACGCCTCGAGCGATTTGGCGTCGCGGGCATAAACGTCGCGGATGGCCTGCCCGACCACACGGGCCACATCGCCCATGGTCTTGGCGGTCCATAACGTTTCGGTATCGCGCGCTTCGACGAGTTGCTGGCGCACCGCCTGCGTCAGTGCAAGATTGCCCGCCGAGAGCAGCACGATCACGCGCTCGCCGGGACGCTCGAAAACGAGCATCTTGCGGAAGGTGCTCACGTGATCGACGCCCGCGTTGGTACGGGTATCGGAGAGAAAGACCAGCCCGGCATCGAGCTTCATGGCCACGCAATACGTCATGTCGTTCCTGTCTCGCCGTGCGAGGCGCGCCGCCTCGTCACGTGTCACGCTATTGTTGTTGATCGGGCGGCACGGTGTCGACGCTGACCGACACGTGCAGCGCCTCGCTCGCGCCGCCGCTGCGCATGCCTCTCACGGGGGCGGCGGATTCGTAGTCGCGTCCCACCGCCAGACGGCAATAGTTGCCGCTGGCGAAGCACGCATGGGTCACGTCGATGCTCACCCACCCCGCCCCGTCCACCCACACGTCGACCCAGGCGTGACTGGCGGCGTGCGGCACGTCGCCCGGATCGATATAGCCGCTCACGTAGCGCGCCGGCACGCCACGCGCCCGGCACACGGCAAGCATGAGATGGGCGTGGTCCTGACACACGCCCCGCCCCAGCGCCAGCGCCTGCGCGGCGGTGCTGGTCACGGCGGTGATGCCGGACGCATAGTCGACCCGCTCGCAAATGGACGCCGCGAGCGCGAGCAACCCCGCGGGCGTGCTCACCCCGGCATCGCCGGCAAGCGCGTCGATCGCGTCACTGCGCCCGGTCAGCGGTGTGGCGCTGGCGAAGCATAACACCGGCACGGCGTGGCTCGCTTCGTCGAGCCTGCCGTCGACGAGCGGCGTGGTGTCGACCTCGCCCTCGGCGAGCAGATGGATCTCGTCGTGCGCCTGATGCAGCACCAGCGTGTGCATGTCGTTGCCGAATGCGTCGCGCGACGGCGTGAGTTTTCCCGGTGCGCTCAAGCGCCATTGCAGCACGCGCTGCACCTGCGAGGCACCCGGCGTGAGCCGAAGCTGCTGGATGGTGTAGCGCACCGGTGTGTCGTACCGGTAGGTGGTTTCGTGACGGATGATCAGGCGCATGGTGTCAGGCCGCCAGCGGGATCAGGAATGTCTGGCTGATCTTGTTGCCGAGCACGGAGACTCGCTCGAGAAACTCGGTCAGGACGGGATGCAGGCCTTGCTGCTGAATTTGCCGGATGTCGGTGTACTTCAGCTCCGCGTGGAGTTTGCCGGCATAGCGCTCGACATCGCCGGACTGCGCGTTGGCGAGCGTTGCGAGGTTTTCGCACACACCGTTGAGCGACGCGAGCAACGAGCGCGGCATATGGGCATTGAGCATGAGCAACTCGACGACGCGCTCGGGCGTGATCACGTCGCGATACACCTTCCGGTAGATCTCGAATCCGGACACGCTGCGCAACACGGCAGACCAGTAGTAGAAGTCGGTCGGATGCGACGCGTCGGGGCCCGCCTTGTCGGCCCGCACAGCCTCGTGAAAGCGCACGTCGAGGATTCGGGCGGTGTTGTCCGCGCGCTCGAGGAACAGACCCAGGCGCGTGAAGTAGAAGGCATCGTCCTGGAACAGCGTGCCGAAGCTCACGCCGCGCGAGAGATGCGAGCGAACCTTGACCCATTCGAACAGGTGGGCCGGATCGCGCTCCAGCAGATCGAGCATGCGTGGGAACTCGAGCCAGGTACTGTTGACGGTTTCCCAGAGCTCAGTCGTGAGCGTTCCCCGCACGGCGCGCGCGTTCTCGCGGGCGGCGGCCAGGCAGCACGCAATGCTCGACGGGTTGTCGCGATCGCGCACCACGAAGTCCAGAACATTGGCCCGGGTCGCGCGTGCGTGCTTGCGATTGAATGCAGGCTCCAGCTCGGAGATGCGCAACGTGGCGCGCCATCCCGCCTCGTTGTCGATGCCGGCCGAGAGCGCGTGCGCGATGTCGACATCGTCGTCTTCGTCGCCGAGGTCTTGCGGCAGCAGCAGGTTTTGCAGGTTGACGTCGAGCAGGCGCGCGGTATTCTCGGCCCGCTCCATGTAGCGAGCCATCCAGAACAGGTGATCGGCGGTACGGCTTAACATGATTTCTTCCCGTTGGGTTGCGAGGGATCGCCGTCAGGCGTGCTCATTTCTCCAGAACCCAGGTGTCTTTCGTGCCCCCGCCCTGCGAGGAATTGACGACGAGCGATCCTTCGGTCAGGGCAACGCGAGTGAGCCCACCCGGCACCATGGTCACCCCTTTGCCCGACGACAGCACGAACGGGCGCAGGTCGATGTGCCTGGGCGCGATACCCGCCTCGACGAAAGTCGGACATGCCGACAGCGCCAGGGTGGGCTGGGCGATGTAGCCGTCGGGCCTGGCGACGAGCCGCTCGCGAAACGCCTCGATTTCGGCTTTCGTCGCCGCGGGACCGACCAGCATGCCGTAACCGCCGGCGCCGTGGACTTCCTTGACGACCAGATCCCCCAGATGGTCCAGCGTATAGGCAAGATCGTCGGCGCGCCGGCACTGGTACGTCGGTACATTGTTCAGGATCGGCTTCTCGCCGAGATAGAACTCGATCATGTCCGGCACGAACGGGTAAATGGATTTGTCGTCGGCAACGCCGGTGCCGATGGCATTGGCCAATGTGACGCGCCCCGCCCGGTAGACGCTCAGCAGTCCCGGCACGCCGAGCGTGGAGTCGGCGCGAAACGCGAGTGGGTCGAGGAAGTCGTCGTCGATGCGGCGGTAGATGACGTCCACACGCCTGGGGCCGGT
>OFTX01000963.1_pt1 | contig 11876 bp, 7 predicted proteins | sample 1775051 | NCBI WGS metagenome assembly OFTX01 (sample SAMN08195772, study PRJEB24354) | sludge metagenome | isolation source: sludge from phenol fed wastewater aerobic bioreactor A | place: India: Nagpur | collected 2016-09-15
AAACGCAGCGATCATGGATGATCGCAGTCAGATTCCTCCCGGAAAACCCAACTGCCGCCACGCCTCGTACACGACCACCGCAACCGCGTTGGACAGGTTCACGCTGCGGTTGCCCGCGCGCATCGGCAGGCACAGGCGCCGCTCCGGCGCGATGCCGTCGAGCACGTCCTGCGGCAGGCCGCGCGTTTCGCAACCGAACAGCAGCGCATCGCCCTCGGCGTAGGCGACCCGCATCGGATTGGTGCGCGGCGCCGCACCGCCGGTGTGTGAGCAGACGATTCCGGCTCCGTAGCGGGCGGCAACCTCCCCGAGGTGGGGATCTGCGCCCGCCCATGTGTCATTGATGAGATCGGCTCCCGCCTCGCATGCCACGGCGGCGACCTCGGCGCGGTACGTATCGACGCTGATCGGCAGGTCGGGGTGCGCTGACCTGATCGCTGCGATGGTCGGCACCACCCGATCGATCTCCTCGGCGATCGACACCGCAGGCCCCGCCCCCGCCTTCACACCCCCGATATCGACCAGGTCAGCCCCGGCGAGCACCGCCCGCTCCACAGCGACGAGCGCGCGCCCGGGATCGAAGGTGGCACCATGATCGAAGAACGAGTCCGGCGTTCGGTTGATGATCGCCATGACGCTGGCGCGATCCGTGCGCAACCGCCTACCCCGGAGGACAACCTGCGGATACGTGACGGCGGCGATCATCGACTCAGCCTACGGTTCGTCGGCCCGCGGTTTGCCTTCCGCATCGGACCCCTGCGGTGGCGTATGGGACCTTCGGCCACGCGTCGATCATCGGGCAGATGTCGACACGGCGACGAGCTGTTCGAGATCGGCGGCATCCATGAAGTCTTCCGGTGTGATCGTCCGTCCGGCCGAGACGTAGTAGAAGGCGGCTCGGACATTGTCGAGCGGTAGCCCCCGCAAACGTGACCAGGCCAAGCGGTACGCGGTGAGCTGGACCGCGGCGGCCCGCGCGTGCGTACCCGTGGGAACGCTGCCCGTCTTCCAATCGATGACGGTGGCGCCGCCATCGACGTCGGCGAACACTGCATCGATCCGACCGCGGATCGTCAGCCCCGCGACGTTCGTCACGAACGGCACCTCGACGGCGATCGGCACGCGATCGACCCACGGCGATGCACGAAATGCCGCTACCAGGTCGGACAGCTGCTCGTCCGGCGCCGCGCCCTCGTCCCGCGCGCCGGGCAACTCGTCAAGATCGAGCAGTGCGTCCCCGCCGAAGTGCCGTTCGAGCCACGCATGGAACGCCGTCCCCCGTCGCGCTTGGGGAGCCGGGGGCTGCGGCATCGGGCGGCGCAGGGATCGGGCGAGGCGTCGCGGATCGGCGGCCAACTCCACGAGCATCGACACGGATACCGCCGAGGGCAACGGCACCTCCACTTCCTGCGGTATGTTTGCTGCCGCGGCGCGTTCGGCGAGGAGGAGACCGATGTCCGCACTCCACTCATCCTCGGCATCGGACGGCACCGCTTCGGACGTGTGACGACCCGCCGCACGGACGAGCGCCGCGGCTGCCTCGATCGATGGCCGCCGGTCGCCGAGCGGATCCACCGGCCACTCGCCGACGATGGGGTCGTCCAGCAGGGGATTCGACGCACCGTCCGCGGGTGGATCGGCCCAGGCGTCGGGATCTCCCAGCAGGTCGCTGGGGCCGGCGGCAAGCTCCCGGAGGAATACGCCGGGGCCGGCCGCGGTCTTGCGCGTGGCGCCCCAATGATGGGCGGACAGCACGAGGTGGTGCCGCGCCCGGGTCACGGCTACGTAGAACAATCGCCGCTCTTCGGTCAGCTGGAGGTCGCGCCAGGCGGTGCGATGCGCCTGGACGGCATCGGCTAGTTCCCGCTGGTTCGCGCCGGCCGGCAGGTCCAGGGCGGGAAGATCGGCACGATCGCCCCGCAGCGCAGGCGGCAGGAACCCGGCGTCGCCGAGCCAACTGCTCGACATCCCGCTCGGGAACACATCATTCGACAGGTGCGGAATGGCCACGACGTCCCACTCGAGGCCCTTGGCGGAGTGCACTGTCAGCACTTGCACCCGGCCTGGTGGCGATTGCGATGCGCCGGGTGGCAGGCCATCTTCGCGCTCTCCGGCCGTGGCTAGGTAGTCGAGGAATTCCACGGGCCCGGCACCGGTCGCGGCCACGTCGGCGACGATGGACTCGAACTCGTCGAGATGCGCGCGCCCGTCCGGGCCGAGCAACACCTCGACCTCGAGACCGAGCACTCGCTCGATATCGGTCACGATCTCGCCGAGCGGTGCTGTCAGGCGTGTTCGGAGCCAGCGCAATTCGTCCCGTAAGGCGTTGATTCGCCGCCAACCTAGTGCGGAGTAGCGGTCCGCTTCACCGGGGTCGGCGAGCGCATCGGCCAGGCCGGCTTGGTCGACGTCCTCGCCTCCGATCGCGTCTGCGAGGGCCAACCTGATCCTCGCCAGGGGACCGCTAGCGCCCGCGCCCGCGGCGGTACTGTCCGGCGACCCTGGTGATACGACGCGAAGTTCGCGGGCGCGCCGCGCGAGTGCCGCAAGATCCGCGATGCCCAAACGCCACCGCGCACCGGACAGGATGCGCACGGCCGCGGGGCCGGACCGATGGTCCACGGCGAGGCGCAGCATCGCGATGACGTCGGCCACCTCGGGTTCATCGACAAGGCCACCCACACCGACCACCTCGACGACCAGGCCGCGGGCGCGCAGCGCGGCCGCGACGCCGGACATCGCTGCGCGGCGCCGGACCAGGACCGCCATGGACGGGTCTTCGCTCGCTCGCTCACGCGCGTCCACGAGGGCGCCGGCAAGCCACTCGTTCTCGTCGTCGATCGTCGTCAGTAGCGCACTGGCAACCTCCCCGCAACCCGCCGCATCCGACGGTCTGAGCTCCCCCACCGGGCCCACACCCGCGCGCACGTCCACGGATGCCGCATTCGCGATATCGAGTATCCGCCGGTCGTTCCGGAAGCTGACCAGCAGCGGACGGGTCACGGCCGGCGAGCCGTCACGACGCGGAAAGTCCGTCGCGAACCGGAGCAGGTTCGACGCGGACGCGCCCCGCCAGCCGTAGATCGACTGCACCGGGTCGCCGACCGCGGTGACACAGTGGCCCCGCCAGCTCGGGCCGTCTCCCCGAACGGGGCCCGGCCCGGGGTCGCCGAACAGGGTGCGGAGAATCACCCGCTGGGCATGACCGGTGTCCTGATATTCGTCGAGAAGCACGACGGGATGCCGCGCACGCAATGACTGCCCGACCGCTGCCGACGTCTCGACGAGAAGCGCGGCGAGCCGCATCTGGTCGGCGAAATCGACGGCATGGATCTCTCGCTTCGCCTCGGCGTACGCGCGCACCAGCGGAAGCAGCGCCCGCCGATTCGCCAGCGCGGCGATCGGGCCTACCAGACCGCTGTGGATCTGCGACCGCTGTCCCCTGCTCGGCGGCGCGTCCGACAACGCGCCGATGATGCGCGTCAGCTCATCGTCCAGCACGTCTGTGGTGACCAAGTGGTCGCCGAGCGCCCCGGATATGGCGAGGACGTCCTGCGTCACCCGATCCGGGCCATAGTCGGTGTCCAGATCGGCATCCCAGCTGCCGACCACGCTGCGGGCGAGTTGCCACGACGCCGTCGCGGTCAGCACACACGCGGTCGGTTCGATGCCGGCCAACGGCCCGAACTCGTCGATCAGCCGTCCGGCGAACGAATGATAGGTCCCGATCACCGGTTCCGAGCCGGCCAGCGCCTCGGACACGGAAGTGTCCACCACGCCCGCGCCGGCCAGCATGCGCAAACGCGAGCGAACGCGCTCGGCCAACTCGGTGGCCGCCTTGCGCGTGAACGTGAGCCCCACGATGTTGCCCGGCTCCGCCAGCCCGTTCGCGACGAGGTAGGCGACGCGTGCGGCAATGGTCTCCGTCTTCCCCGACCCGGCGCCGGCGATCACCAACGTGGGCTCCAGCGGTGCGGAGATCACGGCGATCTGCTCGGCAGTGGGCGCCGGCCGTCCGAACACGGCCGCAAGTTCCAACGGGTCGAACCTCATCGCGTCACCTGTCGGCCCTCGGTTTGTATGGGGCAGGCCGTGCGTACGGGACAACGGGCGCAATAGTCGCCCTGCCGCGCGACGTAGGTCGACCCGGCTGCGTCCGCTGCGACTCGGCGCAGTTCACCGAGCCAGTGTTCCCGCGACTGATCGTCCTGCGCCCGCTGCGAGCGCAGCACCGGCTTCCCGGTGCTCAGATAGACGAGTTCTGCACCACCGAGCCGCGTCATCGGCGTCGGAACCGCGACGGACAGCCCACCCAACGCGATCGCAAGTTGGTAGACGGCCAGCTGTACGTGCTCCTCGGCAGCCGCCTTCGTCGGCGGTGTTGATCCGGTCTTGAAATCGGTGACGACGACTCGACCATCCGGATCGGCCGACAGCCAGTCCACCCTCCCACGCAGCCGTATGGAGCGCGACCCGTCCGCTGGGAGCACGGCATCGATGTCCAGCTCGGACCCGAGGTAGGTACGCGTCCCGGACTGTTCGCGGATCCACGACGCCAGTGCCTGTCTCATCGTCTGCATGCGTCGGCGCAGGTGCGCTATTTCCCATGCCGGCAGGTGATCCTGGGATTCGAGGTACTCCTCGATAGCGCGATCGATATCGGCATCATCCGCGCCCGCCGCCATCCCCTCGGCCAGCGCGTGCACCGCGATGCCCAGGAGCTGCGCCTGGCCCTGTTCGCCGCGCCCGCCGTTCCGCTCCAGAACGGTGCGCAGCGGGCATTCCTGAAGGGACGCGATCTGCGACGGCGAAAGGACGATCTCCGAGTCGTTCGGAATCAACGGCTCGGGAGTGGACAGTTCCAGAAGCCCGTACCAGTGCGCGGGATCCGCGGCGCGAATACCGGCAGCGGCGAGCCGCGCCAGGCCGCGCGCCGCGGCGAGTTTGCGCTGCATGCCCGAACCCGCCTCGTCGTGGGACGCCGCCTCATCGTGGGACGCCGCCTCATCGTGGGACGCCGCCTCGTCGTGGGACGCCGCCTCATCGCGAGACGCCGCCCGTCGAAGGTCGGCGATCAACGCCGGGAGATGCAGTGCTCGGCGCGGGGTGCCGCGTGCCCCCAGCGGCCAACCGACCGGAACGTCACGATTACCCGCGATCTCCGCCAAGAACTGCGACGGCCTCGTCTCCTCGTCCTGGACGGCCGTCACGATGAGGCGCCGGCGCGCGCGCGTCACGGCGACGTAGAACAGTCGGCGTTCGTCGGCGAGCACGCCCGCCGCCGGGAGCGGCGCCTCAATCCCTGCAGCCGCATCGAGGAGTTCGCTCATCCCGAGCAGGCTCGACCTGCGACGCAGATCGGGCCACACCTCGGCCTGGACGCCTGCCACGGCGACGACGTCCCATTCCAGCCCCTTGGCCGCGTGCGCCGACATGACGGCGACCGCCGGCACATCGCGAGCGACCGGCCCGGACACCGGTATCTCGTCGTCATCCAGCACATCCAACAGGCCCGGAATACCCGCTGCCGGGAGTTGGGCCGCGAGATCCGCCGCACGATCGAACAGGGCCATCACCGCGTCGAGGTGCGCGTCCGCCCGCGCACCATCGCGGCCACCACGTTCGCTCTGCTCGAGCAGCCGGTCCGCCAGCCCCGATGCTTCCCACACCTGCCAGAGCACGGTCTCGGCCGCGGCAGCGGACGCTCCGCCGCGGGCGATGGCCACCAGGGATACCACGCGAACCACTGGCTCCGCCAGGTCATCCGGCAACCCGGCCGATATCGGACGATCCCCCCGCAGCACGTCCGCGATCAAGGTGCCGCTCGACACCCCGTCGGACGTCCGTCCGGCCCCATGAGCGCGGATCGATCGCCGCAACCGCCGCAGCGACAAGGGGTCGAGGCCACCGACGGGTGAGGCCAGCAGCGCGAGCGCGGCAGGCCCGCGCAGGCGACCGGGATCCATCCCGGCACGCAATACATCGAGCAAACCCGCGACGAGCGGTTCCGCGGAAAGAGGTCCCGCCGCACTTGTCGCCACCGGCACGCCCGCAGCAGCCAGCGACCGGCGGATGGCCGCCCCCGTGGCCATCGGTGACCGGAGCAGAACGGCCATCCGCGACCAGTCGACCGACGACTCGACGTGGGCGCGGCGGAGCTGGTCCGCGATGTAGGCAGCCTCCTGCGCCGCAGTAGGCAGCACCCGGACATCGACATCGCCCACCGGATTCGCTTCGACCGGTTCGAGATGACGATGAATATCCCGGCCGGGCAGCAGGTGCGCCACACCCCGGGTGCGCTCCACCAGGATGGGCGCCATCCGGTGGCATGTGGTCAGGGCCGTCACCGCGTCAGTCTGCAGATGCTCCATCACGCCGGGTGCGGCGCCGCGGAAGGCGTAGATCGCCTGATCCGGGTCGCCAACCGCGACGAACTCGTCTGCGCCGGTGGCGAGGAGCTCGATCATCTGCGCCTGGGCCGGGTCGACGTCCTGGTACTCGTCCACGAAGATCCGACGGAACCGTGCCTGCTGTGCGGCGAGAACCGCCGGATCGGCGAGGCGGTCCAACGCAGCAGCCGTCAATTCGGCCTGGTCCAACGCCGCACCGAGCCGCGCGGTGCCCTGCCGCAGATCGCCGATATCCCGGTATTCGTCGATGAACTCGGCGACCGCGCACCACTCCGGCCGGCGCAGTCGCCGCCCGAGCGCGGCCACGCGGCGCGACGCGATCTGGCGCTCCGCGAGGCGCAGCAGCAGTTCACGCAACTCGGACGCAAAGGCGCGCACCCGTAGCGCCGGTCGGAGCTCGACAGGCCAATACCGGCCGCCCTCGTCCGCATGGCCGGCCAGCATCTCACGCACCATGAGATCGGCCTGCCCGGCGTCGAGCAACCGCGGCGGCGGATCGCCCGCGGCGAGCGCCGCCAATCGGACGACGGAATAGGCGTAGGAGTGCAGGGTTCGGACGATCGGCTCGGTCACCGTGATATCGAGGCGGGCCGAAATGCGCGCCGTGAGCTCGGCCGCGGCCCGGCGCGAGAAGGTCAGCACGAGGATCGAGCCGGCGTCGACGCCGCGCCGCAGGATCCGATCCGCTACCGCCTCGACAATCGTCGCGGTCTTGCCGGTGCCGGGTCCGGCGAGAACCTTGAGCCGCCCCGCCGCGTGATCGATCACCGCACGTTGGCCCGGCGCGGGGACGAACGGCGCGCGTGGACGCACCGCCCGGGTGAGCACGTAGCGCGGAGACCATCCCTCCCGCACCGCGCGGGGATCCGAATCGCTCAGCACAGGCCCATAGCATCACACGCCCCCGACAGTGCACGAAGATGGTCGTGTGGACATGGTTCTGGCCGAGCGGATTCTCGACATGGTCGCGTCGGTGCCGCGCGGCAACGTTGCCACGTACGGCGACATCGCTGCGCTCGCGGGAACCCCGTCGCCGCGTCTCGTCGGCCGCGTCCTCGCGGAATTGTCGGACGACACGACCCCGTGGCACCGGATCATCCGCGCGAACGGCACGCCCGCGTCCCATCTGGTCGCCGAGCAGTGCGAACTTCTTCGCGCGGAGGGCGTCGAGGTCGACGGCGGCCGGGTCGATCTACGACGCTTCCGGTGGCGACCCGGGGCACTACCACGCGGCTCGGACAACGGCGCCGCCGGACGCCCGTCGGATGGCCGGTTGTCCCCCTGGCGTTAATCCATCCACATGTATGACGCCGTTCGCGGCAAGCGCATCACGGTGGCGGCAAGGTGAGCGCCATGAGCCACCACACTGCACACGCCGCGAGCGAATCGGTCGTCCGGTTGTCCGGCGGCCAGGGCATCGTCGCCGCTATTCCACAACTTCTCGGCTTCGTGCCGACCGACAGCCTGGTACTGGTGTGCCTGACCGGGCCGCGCAGCCGGGTCGGCCCGGTGGTGCGCGTCGATCTGTTCCCGCCGGGCTCGACCGACGTGATCCGGCAACTCACTCAGCACGCCGTCCGATATGCGGATTCGGCCGTTGTCGTCTGTTATGACGACGCGGGACGGCCGGCGTGTCTCGACCCCGTTCTCGCCGCTCTCGCGCGCGGTGGCGTTCCCGTGGTGGGGGCGCTGTGCGTCCTCGGCGGCGTGATCCGCGAGGCGGCAACCGCGCGGGCCATGGCCGCGGATCCCGGCATCCCGCTGCTGGATCAGGCCGACACGCAGGCCCAACAGCTCACCGCCGCCACCGTTCTCGCGGGGCGGCGTGTGCTCGCCACCCGAGCCGAGCTCGCGGCCTCGATCGCCGGTCCGGAGGGGCCCGCAGACGATGCGCTCCGCACCACGCTGACGGATGCGCGCGACCGGTTCGCGGCGATCCTCACGGAGTCTCCCCGCAATCTGACATTGCCGCTCTCCGTGGCCCTCGACGAGGCCTTTGCCCGCGTCGTATCGGAAGATCGGTCCCCGTCCGGGGTCAGTGCCAGTGCGGCCGCCGATCTCATCGTCCTGGTTGGGCACACCGGTTGCCGTGATCAACTCGTCGCGCGCGCCGTGGGTCGCGGCGACGCGAGCGTGATTCCCGCGCTCATCTCGGTAGCGCGCCGCTGCCCGAGGGACCGCGCCGCCGAGATCTGCGCCGTCCTCGCCGCGGCCGCCTATCGCTTCGGCGACGGTGCTCTGGCCCAGTGCGCCGTGGACCGAACCCTTGAATCGGAACCGAGCCATCGCCTCGGCAATCTGCTGCGCGCGGCCTTCACGGCCGGAATCCCACCAGGAAGCCTAGCGGCGCTCGCCGAGATCCGGATACCCGCGGATCAGCGGGGGCCCAAGAAGCCTAAGAAACGGCGTCAGCGAGCAGCGATCTCGCGGCTGTCATGATCCGCGCCGTCGACTCCGGCGCGCTGCGCGGATGGCCGAGGCTCATGGCCAGCCGGAACAAGACGGCACGCCGCAGCAGTGCTTCCCACTCCGGGAGGTCCGACCACTCGGCGGCGAACTCGTGCGGCGCACCGCCCCATGCGACGGCGTCCACCACCACCACGGCCGCCGCGAACTCGGCCGGGCGGAAGAGCGGGTTGAAGTCGATGACGGCTGGCGGCGCCGAGCCCGCGAACAGGACGTTGCCGAACAGGTCACAGTGGATCAGCTGGTCCGGCAGTCGGACCGGCGATCGCGCCGACGCGATCTGTGACCATAGATCGGCGCCCGCACCGGCCTCGAGCCTCGGCTCGTCGGATCGCGCCTCGCCCCAGGCAAGGCGATCCGCCCAGCCGATCACATCGTCGCGCTCGGCGAGCAAACGAGGCCGTGCCACGCCGCGCAGCGACTCGTGCAGCTGCACGGACACCCGGACGGTGTCGGCGTACCGCGCGCTCGGCCGGCCGGAAACGAATCGCTGCGCGCACCACCGGCCCACCACCCAGCGCCCGTCGAGCGATCGAACGGGACGCGCTACCCGGATGCCCGAGACCCTGAGCGACTCGAAGACGCCCGCCGACCATGCGGCTGCGACCGGGTCGGTGACGGCTTTGAGGACAACGTCACCGTGCCGCCACACCTGCCCGACGGCGCCGGCAAGACGTTCTCCGGGAATACCGGCCACACCGAACGCCGCCAGCACGTGCTCCGGGGGCGGCGTGGGTTCATTCACCGGGGCCTCCGCGGGCCGCGGCACGGCGAGCGGCAGCGGAATACAACACCGCCCTAGTATCGCGGAAGCATGGGAGCGATGTCCTGTGCCCATGCCATCACGCCGCCGCCGAGGTGCAGAGCGTCGCCGTATCCGGCGGCGTGCAGCGCACGCACGCACTCGGCGGAACGGGCCCCGGATTTGCAGTACAGCACGATGAGACGGTCGTGAGGCAACTCATCCAGGGCCTCACCCGAGAGGATGCGCCCCTTGGGGATCAAGACGTCCCCGGGAATGGCCACGAGATCGTGTTCCGGCGGCTCACGGACGTCGACCAGCAGGAGATCGTCACGCTCGGCGCGCAACGTCTCGAGTTCGCGCGGGCTGATGGTGGCATCGGCGACCGACTGCTCCGGAGCGGGGCGCGCTCCGCAGAATTCGTCATAGTCGATCAGTCCGGTGACCGCCGGGGCGGATGGGTCGGGCCGGAGCCGTACCGTCCGGAACGTCATGTCCAGTGCGTTGTAGACCAGCATGCGACCGAGCAACGACCGGCCGATGCCGCAGATCAGCTTGACCGCCTCGGTCGCCATGACGGATCCGACCGTCGCACACAGCACGCCGAGCACACCGCCTTCGGCGCAGGACGGCACGCTGCCCGCAGGCGGCGGCACCGGATACACGTCCCGGTACTGCGGCCCGCGCCCGGCCCAGAACACGCTGACCTGGCCCTCGAACCGGAAGATGGACCCCCATACGTAGGGCTTTCCGAGCAGCACACACGCGTCGTTCACGAGGTACCGGGTCGCGAAATTGTCCGTTCCGTCCAGGACCACGTCATAGCCGGAGAAGATGTCCAACGCATTCGCAGAAGAGAGCTGCACCTGGTGCAGAACCGTGCGCACGAGCGGATTCACCGCCGCGACGGCGCGCGCCGCCGACTCCGCCTTGGGCCTTCCGACATCGCCGTCCGTGTGGATGATCTGCCGTTGCAGGTTGGATGTCTCGACGACATCGAAATCGACGATCCCGATCGTTCCCACGCCTGCGGCGGCGAGGTAGAGAAGCGCCGGCGAGCCGAGCCCCCCGGCACCGAGCACCAAGACCTTCGCGTTGGCCAACCGTCGCTGCCCTACGCTGCCGACCTCCGGGATCAGCAGGTGACGAGAGTACCGCTGCGCTTCGACGGTGGACAGCACCGGCCCGGGCGACACCAGCGGCGGCAGGTCGGACCTGGCCGTGCCATCGGCAGTGCCATGAACTAGGCCGTCGAACAGACCATCAGTCATAACGCCAGTGTGGCACAACGGTCAGGACGGCTGCGGCGGTTTGACGAATGGGTTCGCGAGGCAGGTCTTGCCGTCGGCGGACACCGGACCACCGGGGTTCAGGCGAGCGATATCGTCGTCCGACGTGCTCCACGACTGCTGCATCATGACCGGGGCGAGCGCTCCGTTCGCCGGACACGGTTCGTGCTGGCGCCCGAGCGCGTGGCCGACCTCGTGGTTGATCGCGTAGACACGGTAGGAATCCAAGTCGCCGCCGTACGCGTAGGCGCCGCGGACCCACCGCGCATCGTTGATCACCACCCGCCCGAGCGCGTGGTTGTAACAGCTCGCCTCGAGTGGCACGTCCCAGCCGCAGAAGTCGGCCCGCCGGGTCGTCATCTGGCTGGTGAGGCTCACCCGGAAGTCGGGCGTACCCGAATCGATACGTTGCAGGGTGAATTGGCCGCCACCGACCCAGGAGCGCGGGCTGGACAGGATGGCCACGACCAGATCCGCGAACCGCTGGTCCGCGCTCGCCGATTCGATGCCGTCCTCCACCTCCACGGTGTAGGTGCGCCGCTCCGACCCATGACCGACCGGCTTGGAGGTTCCGGGCACCACGTGGAAGGTGCCGGCGCCGGTCTTGGCGAACGGCGCGCCGGGGGGCAGCACGCCCGCCGCTATGCCCTTGAACGTCCCGTTCGGGTCGGCCGCGCTCAGATCCGGCAGGGACTCCCCGGTGCGCGCGGCGGGCAGCGTGCTCGCCGTCGCGCTGACCGTCGTGGTGGTGCCGGGCTGCTGGACCGTCACCGTGGTGGGTACCGAGGTACCGATGGTGACGGTCACCGATCCGCTGGCCCCGAAACCGGATTCCGTTGTCGCAGCATCCGTCCCGGACGAGCCGATCAGCCCGACCACTGTCACCACCGTCAGCGCGACCAACACCGGCAGCGCGTAGGCGCGCCACCCGTAGTGGTGCACAAACCAGCCGATGGCGCTGCGGCGCCG
>OFTX01000964.1_pt1 | contig 11859 bp, 14 predicted proteins | sample 1775051 | NCBI WGS metagenome assembly OFTX01 (sample SAMN08195772, study PRJEB24354) | sludge metagenome | isolation source: sludge from phenol fed wastewater aerobic bioreactor A | place: India: Nagpur | collected 2016-09-15
TTCGTACGCCCGACACCGCCCGAAGGCACATCAGACGATTTGGCACGTCCCTTCGGTCTCGCCGAATTTCGTGACCTCGCCCGAACCGGAAGCTCGGCACCCCAGTCGAACCGGAGCACTTCGTTTCTCGGAGACAAGGATTTCTCCGTCGGCAGCGGTGACCGCCGTCGTTGGAGCGGTTTCTAGGCTTCCTCGGCCCGTCCGTCAATCGTCATCTCGTAAAAAAATTCCAGGCCTGTGGGAAACCCTCACCCGGTCCCGGATGGGACGCCGAAATGGGCCCGAGTTTCCGCGGCATTCGGCCGGTTCGCCGTCGTGACGTCGAGAAGCCGGCACCTCGACGGGTCCTCGAAGAACGCGCCCCCCGATCACCGAACCGGGGTCTTCGTCGCCCGGTTCGCGTCCGAACACCGCGACGCCGCCGGGTCGGATCCGGCGATCCGCGCCATCAGGTCCGTCGCCATCCGTGCCGTTCTCGGTCCGAAGGCCAGGAGGCCGGCGCCGTCCATCGTCACGAGCCGACGGCCCTTCGCGGCGGGAACGTCTCGGAAGGCCGGCATGGCGAAGAGTTCGTCGACCGAAATCGCATCGGGCGCGTTCGCCATCGTCACAACGACGTCGGGCGCCGACGACAGGATCGCCTCGTCGGTCATCTGCTTGTAGCCGGAGAACCCGGTCGCGACGTTGACGCCTCCGGCGAGCGCGATCATCGCGTCGGCCGCGGTCGCGCCGCCCCCGACCAGAGGGCGACCGTTCGAAAAGGCGAGAAGGAAGAGAACGCGGGGACAGGTGCCCCGCGCAGCGCGGGCTTCGGCCAGGGCGGCGAATTCCGCCCGAATGCGCGCGGCGAGGCGCTCGGCCTCCGCCGTCCGGCCGATCTCGGCGCCGATGCGCGCGACCTTGTCGAGAACACCGCGCTCCGACCAGTCGTCCTCGAGATGAACGACCTTCACGCCGGCGCCGCCGACGACGTCGAGGGCCTCGCGCGGGCCGGCGCCGCCGACGGCGATCACCAGGGTCGGCGCGAGGGACAGCAGCCCCTCGGCCGAGAGCTTGCGGAAATAGCCGACGTTCGCCTTGGTCGCGAGCGCCTCGGGCGGATGGGTCGAGGTCGCGTCGACCCCCACCACCTCGTCGTTCGCGCCGAGATCCCACAGGATCTCGGTGACCGCGGCGCCGGCCGCGACGATTCGTTCCCTCCCCTGCGCGCCGGGCGACGAGACGACGAAGAGAGCGGCGAGAAGGACGTGAGCGAGACGGTTCATCGGTGGAGACTCGGCTGCGACACCGGGGGCAGGCCCCAGGTCTGGGGAACGATGGCGCGCGGCGCGCGCGGCGCCGGCCGTGGGACGAGGCCGAAGACCTCGGCGAGCATCGTGTCGTCGAGGACCTCGGCCGGCCGGCCGCGACCAGCGATCCGCCCCTCCCGCATCGCCACGATCGTGTCGGCGTAACTCGCCGCGAGATTGAGATCGTGGAGGATGGCGAGCACCGCGACGCCGGCATCGGCGATCGACCGGGCCGCGTCCATCAGGGCGATCTGATGCGGCAGATCGAGGCTCGACACGGGTTCGTCGAGAAGCAGGGCGCGGGCGGGCTCTTCGCTCGCGCCCGCCTCGAGCTGAGCGAGGGCGCGGGCGAAGAACACCCGTTGGCGTTCGCCGCCCGACAGCGACCGCACGTCGCGGGCGAAGAGATGGCCGATGTCGGCGCGCTCCGCCGCCGCCGCGACGATCGCCCGCCGTCGACCCGCCGCGAGGCGCCGGCCGACGCCGTCGACGCCGAGAGCGATCGTCTCGGCGACGGAGAAGGCGAAGCCGATCTCGGTCGATTGGCTCATCACCGCCCTCAGCGCCGCGAGCCGCCAGATCGGCAGATCGGCGGTCTCGACGCCCTTCCAGGCGACGCGTCCGAAGGCGGGCGCCGCGTCACCGGCGGCGAGCCGCAGCAGGCTGGTCTTGCCGGCGCCGTTCGGGCCGACGACGACGGTGAGACGGCCGAGTTCGAGGTCGAGATCGACGCCGTCGAGGATCCGGCGGCCGGCGACGATCAGGCCGGCCGCTTCGATGCGCAGGATCAGTTCGGGGGTCGCCACCGTCACGTCGCCGCCCCTCCCCGGTTCTTCATCACGAGGTGGAGAAAGATCGGCGCGCCGACGGCCGCGGTCAGAATGCCGATCGGCAACTCGGCCGGCGCCACCACGGTTCGGGCGACGAGGTCGGCGACGATGGTGAGCAGCGCCCCGGCGACGGCCGACAGTCCCAGAAGCGCGCGATGGGCGGGGCCGACGACCAGCCGCAGGACATGGGGCACGACCACTCCGACGAAGCCGACGATGCCGACGAGCGCGACCGACGCGCCGACGCCGAGCGCGGTGACGGCGATCGCCACGGTCTTCGCCCGTTCGACGCGAATGCCCATGTGGCGCGCTTCCGCTTCCCCGAAGGCGAGCGCGTCGAGCGCCCGCCCGAGCATCGGTATCGCCAGCAGCGGAGCGACGAGGAGCGGGGCCGCGACGAGGAGCTTTTCCCAGGTCACGCCGCCGAAGGACCCGAGGGTCCAGAACGACAGATCGCGCAACTGGCGATCGTCTGCGACGAAGACGAGGAGGCCGAGCAGGGCGTTGGCGAGCGCGGCGAAGGCGAGGCCGGCCAACAGAACCGCGCCGGTGTCGGTGCGCCCCCGCGACCGGCCGACCATGGCGAGGACCGTCGTCGCGACGATCGCGCCGAAGAAGGCGGCGAGCGGCAGCGCATGGAAGGGCGTGGTGCCGAAGAGGCGATCGCCGAGGACGATCACGATCGCGGCGGCGAGCGCGGCGCCGGAGGAGACGCCGAGAATGCCCGGATCGGCCAGGGGATTGCGGAACAGCCCCTGCATCAGCACGCCGCAGACCGCGAGCGTCGCCCCGACCAGCCCGGTCGCGACGAGGCGCGGCAGGCGGATGTGACGGATGACGATCGCGTCGCGGTCGCCGCCGCCCAGGCCACCGAAGAGGACGTCGAGCGTCCGGGCGGGGGACATCGCATGCGAGCCGACGCCGATCGAGACCGTCGCGCCGACCGCCACCACCACGATGAGGACGATCGCGACGGCGAGGATCCGCGAGCGCCGCAGACGGCGCAGGCGGTCGAGGTCGTCGGCGAGACCTCCTCCGGCTCCGGCGATCGAGCGATCGCCTCCGATTGCTGCGTACATGCGACCTCACTTCGTCAGGATGAGTTTGCCGTTCGAGGTGATCCGCAGAAGGTAGATCGCGCCGGCGTGACGGATCCGCGCCTCGCGTCCCCCCTCGGTCAGACGCTCGATCGGCCAGGTCGGAACCACCTTCCTCGGCCGCGAACCGGCGTGCGAGGGCGGGATCGCCGCTCCGGGCGCGGTCTCGTCGGGCTCTGCCTCGTCCGGTGCCCCTGCTTCGTCTCGACGTGCCATCATATTGGAAACCTTCGAATTCCAGTCTTCGACGACGCGGTCGCGACGCCGTTGACAAGCTCAATCACGCCTCTTAGGTTCCGTCAATACTGCGAGGCATTTGCAACTAGCCTCGTGTGACGGACGAAGCCAGCCGGAGCCCGGAGCTCATCGCCAGCCGACCCATGTGTTCGAAAAGGGGTAGGTGTGATGTTTGCCGGCAGCCGCGTGCGACCGATCGGTTCGGTCTCGCTCTTCGTTCTCATCGCCGCATCCGCGGTCTGCGCGCCGGGTCTCCCGGCCACCGGGGCCTGGGCGGCCGGGGCCGGGTCGACGGCCGAACCGACGGAGTTGGACGACATCACCGTCACCGCCGAACGGCGGCCGACCAGCGTCAAGGACGCCTCGGCGACCGTCTCGGTGAAGGCGTCGGAGGATCTGGACCGGCATCTGGTGTCGCGGCCGACCGATCTCGTCGCCGACGAGCCCGGGGTCTCGGTCGGCTCGTCGCCCAAGCGCGCCGGCGCCGGCAGCTACACGATCCGCGGCATCGGCGACAATCGCGTCCTCGTCGAGGAGGACGGCATCCGCGTCCAGGACTATCCCGAGAGCCAGAAGGGCCCGGGCATGTACACCCGCGACTTCGTCGACTTCGACAATCTGAAGCAGGTCGAGATCATTCGCGGCCCGGCCTCGGCGCTGCGCGGGTCGGAGGCGATCGGCGGCGTCGTCTCCTTCGTCACCAAGGACCCGGAGGACTTTCTGAAGGTCACCGGCAAGGACTGGTATCTGGCCTTCAAGGCGGCCTACGACAGTGCCGACCGCTCCCTCTCCGAGACGACGACCGTCGCCGGCAAGAGGGGCGACTGGTCCGCCGTCGTCTCCTACTCGCGTCGAGACGGCGAGGAGACGCAGGCCCACACCTCGGCGACGCTCAATCCTCAGACCCGCCAGAAGGACGACGTCTTCGGCAAACTCGTCTGGGATTCGCCCGAGGCCGGGCGGTTCCGCCTGACCTTCGAGCACATGCGCCGGCGCGATTGGACCGATCTGAAGAGCGATCTGAGCGCCTCGGTCCTCGCCTCCACCGGCGACGACACCACGTCGCGCTCACGTCTCAGCCTCGACTGGTCGCGCGCGCTCGATCTCGCCTTCGCCGATCATGTCGACGCCAAGGTCTATTGGAGCCGGCTCGAGCGCGACGAGGTCAATCCGCAGACCCGTCTCACCTCGGGCATCGAGCGCTGGCGCACCACGACGGCGGATTATTCGCAGTCGGTCTGGGGTGGCGACGTCCAGTTCTCGCTCCATCGCGACTGGTTCGGCCTGTCGCACGACGTGGTCTGGGGGACGTCGGCCGTCGTCACCTCTACCGAGCGCCTACGCGACCGTTGGGAGATCAACTCCGCGACCGGCGCGGTCACGCGGAGCTTCTCCGGCGACGTCTATCCCAACAAGCTGTTTCCCGACACCACCACCAGCCAGTTCGCGGGCTTCGCCCAGGACACGATCCGCTGGGGCGCGTTCCGCATGATCCCTGCCCTACGGCTCGACTATTGGCGCCTCGACCCGTCGTCGGATCAGGCGCTCCTCAACAGTTCGGCATCGGCGGTCTCCGCCCAGAGCCACGTCGCGCTCTCGCCCAAGCTCGGCCTCTCCTATGATCTCGACGACACCTGGAGGCTGGTGGCGCAATATGCGCGCGGCTTCCGGGCGCCGCCCTACGACAGCGCCAATTTCGCCTATTCGAACCCGCTCTACGGCTACCAGATCCTGCCCAACGGCAATCTGAAGCCGGAGACCAGCGACGGTTTCGAGATCGGCGTGCGCGCCTCCTTCCCCGAGGGGTCGAGCGCGCGGGCGACGGTCTTCTACAACCACTACCGCGACTTCATCGACACCACGATCGTCGGCACGTCCGGTGGCCTCGTCCAATACCAGTACACCAACGTCTCCAACGCCGAGATCTGGGGCGCCGAGGCCAAGGGCGAGTGGAAGGTGAACCCGCAGTGGTCGGTGAACGGCGCCCTCGCCTATGCCCATGGACAGAATCTCCAGACCGGCAAGCCGATCGATTCGGTCGATCCGCTGACCGGCGTGCTCGGCGTCGCCTGGCGGCCCGACGAGACCTGGACGGTGGAGGCGCGGATGCGGGCGGCGGCCGGCAAGACCCGCGTCTCCGACGACGCGACCATCGTGAAGCCCGGCGGCTGGGCGACGTTCGACGCCTTCGCGACCTATGACGCGAAGCCCCGTCTGACGATCTCGGCCGGGGTCTACAACATTCTCGACAAGAGCTATTTCGTCGCCCAGGACGTCGCCGGGATCACCAGGACGGATCCGTTGCTCGAGACCTACCGCGCCACCGGCCGCACCTTCGCGGTCAGTGCCACGGTCCGGTTCTGAACCATGACGACGGAGGCGCTCGCTCGCACCTTCGCTGCGTCGATCGGGAACACCTCGATCGGCGGAGCCTGGGCTCGCCGCGACCGGCGGCGTGGCGGCGTCGGCGCGGGACCGGCCGTGCGTGAGCCGTCACCGTCGCGGGGCGTATCCCGCGACGGCGCCGACGCCTCCGTCGACCACGATCTCTCGAGGTTTCCGTTCCTCGTCCCTCCGATCGCTCCGCCGGGTCGCGGTGATCCCGCCTCCCCTCGCGGTGCCGACGTGGCGCCGCCCCTCGCCGCCGCGCTCGCCCCGGCCCTGGTTCGGGCGCGCCGTCGCGCGAACCTGCTCTCCTTCCTCGCCGTCCTCCTCGTCCACGTCCTCGGCCTCGCGGCCACCGTATGGATCCCGGCGGAGGAGCACGAGGGGGGCGGCGAGGCCCTCGTCCTGGCGGTCGAATTCGTCGCTCCCGACGCGACCGACACGATCGACGCCGCCGCCGGTGCCCCTCAGGCGCCGCAGCCGATCGACGTCACCGCGGATCTCGCCGCCACGACGGCGGACCCAGTTCCGCCCCCGCCCCCAGACGTCGCCGACGACGTCGCGACGTTCCCGCCGCTGCTCGCCACGCGGGCCGCGCGGGAGGACTTCGTCGAGCCCCCGCCCGAGGTTCGCGAGGCTTCCGCCCCGCCGTCGATCTCACCGCCGAAGACGTCGCGCGAGGCGGCGAGACCTCGCGCCGAGACGAAGCCGGTGAAGGCGTCGTCGAAGACGAGATCCGCGCGACGAACCCCCTCCCCCGCCCGCGATCGCCCGACGACCGCCACGGCGGCGACGGGCAGCGGCGGCGCCGCCGCCGATCGCCGGGCGGGCGGCGGGCTCAGCCGGGGCGCGGCGGCGGCGGATCAGGGCGACCTGCGGTCGTGGCGATCCGCCGTCCTCGCCGCCCTGGCCCGGGCCAAGGTCTATCCCGAGGAGGCTCGTTCGGCGGGACGCTCCGGGCGCGTCGTGGTGCGGTTCACCATCCGGCCGGACGGCAGCGTCGTCGGCCTCGCCCTCGCGTCGGCCTCCGGCGTCGGCTCCCTCGACGCGGCGACGTTGGCGATGCCGCGCCGGGCTCATTTTCCCCCCATGCCGGCCGGTGCCGGCGTCTCGCAGAGCTTCACCGCGGGCGTGCGTTACGACCTGCGCTGAACGACGACACCTCACCAGGAGACAATCCGATGTTCATCGCCATGAATCGCTTCAAGGTCGCGCTCGGCAAAGAGGCCGAGTTCGAAGCCGTCTGGAAGAACCGCGAGAGCCATCTTCACAAGCGCCCCGGCTTCCTCGGCTTCCTCGTGCTGCGCGGGCCGACCCGCGACGACCACACGCTCTTTTCCTCGCACACGACCTGGGCGAGCCGCGCCGATTTCGACGCCTGGACGGTGTCGGAGGAGTTCGTCGCCGCCCATCGCAACGCGCACAAGTCGAGTGGCCTGATGATCGGGCCCAACCAGTTCGAGGGGTTCGACGTCGTCCTCGACCTTCCCGCCCCCACGGCAGCCGACCGCACCGGAGCGGCGGCATGACGCGCGAGGCCTCGCCTCCCTCCGACCGCCTCGCCGCCGCCCGCGACGCGCTCCGGGAGAAACCCGACGGCGTGCTCGAGACCGTGGCCGAGGCCCACGGCCTGACGATCGCCGAGGTTCTCGGACTGCTCGACGGGGACCGCGCACGGCGGATCCCCGGCCGCCACTTCGAGGCGGTCTGGGCCGAGCTGACCGATTGGGGCCCCGTCCTCTTCCTCGTCCACGGTCGCAACGGCGTGTTCGAGATCAGGACGGCGCTTCCTCCCGGCACCTCGGCGCGGGGCTGGTTCAACATCCACGGCGACACGCCGCTCGGCGGTCATCTGCGCGCCGATCGCTGCCACGCGATCTGGTTCGTCGACCGGCCGCTCTTCGGGCGGCGTTCCTGCTCGATCTGGTTCGTCGACGACGACGGCGAGGCGATGTTCAAGGTCTTCGTCGCTCGCGACGAAGCGCGCGAGCTCGACGCCGGCCAGGTCGCGCGCTTCGAGGCGTTGCGGAGCGCCATGACCGAAAGAGAGGCCGTGTAGCGTCCCTTCGAGCCCGTGCGGCGCCGTGGTCTCGGCCAAGGCGCACGCACGGGATCTCGTCCGATCGCATCGTCGCCGGCGACCCGCCACCTCGGCGGACAAGGAGGCCGAAGCATGATCACATTGCGCATTCCCGCGAGCCGGCTCACCGACGTCATGCAACCGGCGACGACCTCCGCCCTCACCGTCGCGATGGCGGCGCGCGCGCCGGAATGTCCGGTCGAGCGGATCGAATGCGACCGGCTCCCCACGTGTCTCCATTGCCGCTCCGAAGCCGGCTGCTGCGGCGAGACGGCGTGACCCGCCCTCCTCCGCGCGATGACCTCGTCGGAAAGTCAGATCGAGATCGGGAGCGTCGCCTCCGCATCGCCGCGAGGCCACCGATCGCACGACGGACCGGCCACATGTCTTTCGGCGGGTCCGATCGGGGGCGCGACCGGACCCGCCGAGGTTTCCCGCCTCACGGGGTCAGGAGGCGAGATCTCCGAGAACGTCGACGAGCGAGCCGAGGCCACTCGAGCGCAGCGCGCGGAAGGGCATGGCGCGGCGCTCGCACAGGCGCTTGACGCAGCTCATGGCGTTGTGGCTGACGCAGTCCACCGGGAAGACGACCGCGTCCGCGCCCCTCAGCGTGCTCTCGAGTTCGGCGACCGATTGCTCGAGGCCGCCGTCGTGGTGGAGCAGGCAACCGTTGCAGCGCTCGACCAGACGCTTGGCGTGAGAGACCGTGCTCTTGCGTCCGCCGACATAGAGAATCCGGCGGCCGGCGAGATCGACCCCGATCTCCGTCTCGATCTCCGGTCCCTCGGGGGCGACGGCCTGAAGCGCCCGCTCGGCGCGCGCGAGTTCCATCAGCAGTTCGCGGTTCTCGTCGTGCAGGCGCAGCCCTTCGGCGGCGGCCGCCGCGATCGCCCGTGCCTTCTCCGCCACGTCCCGTTCGAGCTGGGCGATGCGCATTTCCGCTTCGTCGACGGCCGCGCGCCGCTTCGCCGCCTCGACCGGGTCGACCAGGGTGGCGAGGCGCTCCGCCTCGGCGTCCGCCGCCTCCGCCCGTCGTTCGGCATCGGCGAGGGCGCGGGCGAGGCGATCGATCTCGGCGTCGCGGGAGGTGATCGCCTGGAGGCGATCGGCCTCGGCTCGGCGCAGCTTTTCGGCCAGCCCGTCGCGTTCGCGGGTCGCCGTCGCGGCGGCGCGCATCTCGCCGCGATGCGAGGCGCCGGCGAGATGCGACATCATGTGCACCTCGCCGAAAAGACGCGTCTCCAGCGCTTCGTCGAGCGCGGGATGGGTCATCGCCGCCCAATAGGCGCCGGCCACCTCCCCCTTCTCGACCGCCTCCTCCCAGGCGCGCGTGAGATCGGCGGCGTCGCGGCAGCGCGAGAACCGGCGCAGCGCCCCCTCGTGCTCGGTATCGAGCATCTTCTGCAGCAGCCGCGCCACCCGCCCGTCGGTCTTGGCCTCGTGCACGTAATGGCCGTGCAACTCGTAGTCCGTCATGCGTTCGACGCCGGCATAGAGCGCCAGCCGCACCGCCGTTCGACGCAGGTCGCCGAGCCGCAGGCAGGTTCCGACCACCGAGCACTGCCAACTGTTCGGCAACTCCCAGAGCCGCCGTCGCCGCTCGCGCGGAGCGGCGGATGCTCGGCCCGTCGTCGCCCCCATCGTTCCCCCGGCGATCGCCACGACGGGCGCGAGAGCCGCCCCGCCCGGATCGGGCGCGAACGCGACGTCGCCGCGCGAGGGCCGAGCAGCGGCCGGCCTTCCACCGAAGTTGCGGCACTTGGGACACATCGCACGACCTCCTGAACCTTCTCACCGACCGGACCGCCACACCGACGCCCTCGGTCGCTCCGCCGTCGCGGCCGCGGATCGGGTTCACGCTCGTTCCGCCGTCTCTTCCTCGATCCGCGAAGCCGTGCCCGATCGCGCGGCGGGCGCGAACCGGGCGAAGGCATGTGGTGGATCCATCGTTCCATTTTTGCAAATGATTTGCAATTGCGTTTTTGATCGGAGAAGCTGACCGCGATTGATTTGCATCATGGCCGGGCATCGTCCGCCGGCGCAGTTTCGTCACGCGTGCAGGCAGCCGCCCAGGAACCGAACTCGGTCCAGCCACCCGGTCACGCTCCCGTCAAATCGACGACATCGCCACGAGGCCCTCGGCGCTTCTCGGCGTGGAACGTCGCGAGGAGGAGCGGAAATGGCCCTTTCCCTACGTTCGATGAAGCCGGGTGACGGCGCCCGCATCGTCGGTCCGGCGCGCGGCGAGCGCGGCTGTCGTCGGCGGTTGCCGGCCATGGGTCTCACGCCCGGCGTCGCCTTCACCCTGAAGCGGGTGGCGCCCCTCGGCGACCCGATCGCGATCTCCGTCCGCAACTTCGCCCTGACGCCGCGCCGGGACGGGGCCTCCGTCCTCCAGCCGGAGCGTCCGTCATGTGCACGAGCGAACGCCGCACCGTCGCCGTCGCGCTGATCCGCCCGATCGAGGAGAAAGGAAGTCGAAGCCATGGTCGAGGCACGAACCGCGTCGATCGCGTCCCATGTTCCGGGACGTCTACGCCTGAGGCACGGCGCGCTGCGGCGGCCGGCCGTCAACGCCGAGGTCGCGACCACCATCGCCGAGCATGCCGGCGTGGTCGCGGCGACCGGCAACGCGCGCACCGCCGGCGTTCTCGTCCTCTACGATCCCGCCGTCCTGTCGTCGAGTGAAGCGGAAGGCCTCGGATGGGAGTGCCTCGCCGCCGCCGCGGGGCTCGCCGTCGGCGAACCGGCCGAGGGCGGCCCCGACCTCGCCGAGCCGGTCGTCGCGCGCGCCGGATCGGCCGACGCCGCGCGTGCCTCGGCGCGAACCCGCTTCGCCACGGCCTATCGCAAGGTTCGGGTGCCGGTGAACATCGCCATGCTCGCCACGCTCGGCGGCTCGCTCCTCGCGCTCGCGGTCGGCCGCAAGGCCCATGCGGCGCTCGGCGTCGCCCATCTCGGCGTCCTCGCCCTCCACCTCACCCAATATCGCCGGAGACTGGTCTCGTGAACGCACCGCTTCGCCCGCCTCCGGAGGATCTCGTGCTGCGCGCCGGCGAGGTGTTGGCGATCGCCCATCACATCCCCGGCCGCGTCCGCCTGAAGCTCGTCGACGAGGCCGCCGCCGCCGTGGTCCTCACCGGAGGCCGCTTCCCGTCGCCGGAGCGACTGCGCGCCGTCGCCGGCATCCGCGCGGTCAAGCTCAACCTCCTCGCCCGCTCCTGCGTCGTCGACTACGACCCCGCCGTCGTGCCGCCGCCGGCCTGGGTCGATCTCCTCGCGGGCCAACGCTCGGCGGCGTCGGATCCGCTCGTTGCGGCTCTCGCCGCCGCGCTCGCCGGCGCAGCGGTCTGACGAGAAAGGTTCGAGCCATGTTCCCACTCCTCACCTTCGCGACCGGACTGGTGGTCGGCATCGCCGGCGTTCGCGTCTTGAAGTCGGCAAAGTTCGACGCCCTCCCCACGCGCTCGGCCGACGATCTCGGAAAGAAGGCGCGCGAGGGCTTCGACCGCGCCCGCTCCGGCCTGCGCGATGCCGCCGTCTCCGGACTGTCGGCGGTCGAGAAGACCTCCGCCGGTCTGCGCGAGAAACTGACGCCCGAGGCGACCGCCGTCGCCGCCGCCCCGCCGGCCGACGCCGAACTCGAGCCGGGTCCGGTGCCCGGTCCCGAGCCGGAGGCCGCGCCATGAGCCGGCGCAAGGCTCTCGCCCGCGCCACCGACCGGGAGGCGATCGGCACCGTCTTCGCGCGCGGCTTCCTGATGACGGCCCTCCTCGAGGCGACGCAGAGCCGCCCCTACGACGGCCGGCGCCTGCTGCGCCGCGCTCTGCAGGGTGGCGCGGCGCTCGCCGCCGGCACCTCCGCCGCGGCCTCCCTCGCGCGCCGCGACTACGTGCCGGCGCTCGCCGCCGTGGCGCTGGGCGGCGCCGGAATGGTGGCCG
>OFTX01000965.1_pt1 | contig 11857 bp, 9 predicted proteins | sample 1775051 | NCBI WGS metagenome assembly OFTX01 (sample SAMN08195772, study PRJEB24354) | sludge metagenome | isolation source: sludge from phenol fed wastewater aerobic bioreactor A | place: India: Nagpur | collected 2016-09-15
GCTTGGTGGCCTGACCAACCTCTTGCCGTTGGCCAGCTTCATTGGCGTATTGATGGCCCTCGGGCGCATGTATCGCGAGAGCGAGATGCATGTGCTGGCCGCCTCCGGCATGGGCCCAGCCGGCCTGCTGCGGCCGGTGCTGCTGCTGGGCGTGGTGCTGGTGGCCATCACGGCGGTGGTGGCGTTGTGGCTGGGCCCGTGGGCCATCCGCACCAGTGGGGACCTGGTGGCGGAAGCGAACCGCTCGGTGGTGGCCGCCGGGCTGGAAGCCGGCCGCTTCACCGAGCTGCCGAACGACGGCGGCATCATCTTCGTCGATCGCCTGAGCCGTGACGGCACGCGTCTGGGCCGCAGCTTCATTGCCACGCAGCGCGTCGGCGCGGGTGGCCAGATACACCTCAGGCTGGTCAATGCCGCCAGTGGCCATCTGTACCAGGAGGGCATGGGCAGCGGGCGCTTCATCGCCTTTGCCGACGGCTGGCAATATGACCTGCCGCTCGGCGCCGACGACTGGACACAGATGCATTACGCGCGCAATGACCTGGCCTTGTCGGCGGTCGCCGACGACGAGGCCGGCGATCCGGTCAGCGCGACGTCGAGCCTGGCGCTGCTGCGTGGCGACGATCCCCAGGGACGGGCCGAGCTGGCCTGGCGCACGAACGCCCCGGCGCTGACCCTGGTGTTCCTGCTGCTGGCCTTGCCGCTGGCGCGGCAGAGCCCGCGCGAGCCGCGCTATGGCCGCCTGCTGCTCGCCGTGGTCGGCTTTTACCTCTATTACTCGTTGCTGGCGCTGGGCCGGGCGCAGATCGCCAAGAACCATTGGCATGGTCAGGGACCGTTGTGGCTCGTGCATGCGCTGGTGCTGGCGTTCGCGCTGTGGTTGCTGTGGCGCCAGTACGCGCCGCGCCGACAACGCGTGGAGGGCGCGCGATGAGCGCGTTGACGGTCAAGCGCGTCGACCGGCTGATTGGCGCCAGCGTGTTGGGCTCGGTGCTGACCGTGTGGCTGGTCCTCACCGGCATGGACGCGGTGCTGCAGCTGCTGCGCCAGATCGGCAACGTCGGCAAGCATGGCTACGCCATGCGCGATGCGTTGATGTACGTGCTGGTCACGTTTCCGCGGCGCGGCTACGAGATGTTCGGCTACGCGGCCCTGATCGGCGCCTTGCTGGCCCTGGGCAGCCTGGCCGGCAGCGGCGAGCTCACTGCACTGCGCGCCGCCGGCATGTCCCGCCTGCGCATTGCCGGATCTGCGACGGGCGTCATCGCCGTGTTGATCGCGGCGGTGGTGCTGCTGGGCGAGACGGCTGCGCCCTGGGGTGACCAGGTGGCCCAGTCGATGCAGTTGCGCATGCGCTCCGGGACGTTGGGTATCGGAACGCGCAGTGGGTTGTGGACCCGGGACGCCGACAATTTCATCAATGCCCGCGGCGCGCTGCTGCTGCAGCGGGACGGGGTGAGCAGGGTGCAATTGGCTGACGTGCGCCAATTCAGCTTCGCCGACGATGGCCGGCTGCAGCGCTTCACCCAGGGCCAGACGGCGGAGTCCGACGGCACGCAATGGGTGCTGCATGGCGTGCGCACCACGACGCTCGACGCACAGGGCGTGCACAGCAGCACGGCGGCGACCCAGCCCTGGCCGGTGCGCATCGACGCGCGGGTGCTGGCGCAGTCGCTGGTGCAGCCGCAGTATCTTTCCATGCGCGACCTCAGGCGCAACATCGGCTACCTGCGCAACAACGGCGAGCAGCCTGGCAGCTACGCCCTGGCGTTCTGGACCCGGGTCATGTATCCGTTCAACGTGCTGGTGCTGGTCTTGTGCAGCATGCCGTTCGCGTTTGGTGCGCTGCGCTCGGGCGGCCTGGGCAAACGCATCTTCGTCGGCATGCTGCTGGCCATTGCCTGGTATTTCGTACAGCCGGCGCTGGTAAACGCCGGCACCGTGTACGGCTTGTCGGCGATGTGGGCCAGCCTGTTGCCGGCGGTGCTGCTGGTGGTGCTCGCGGTGGCGTATTTTCGGCGCCGCACAGGATGACTACGCCGGCCCATGGCGGGCCGGCCCAATGCAAGGAGCGTGGACGGTAGAAGCCGTCCATGCTCCTGAGGAGCGATGATGGACATGATTGATCTGCGCAGCGACACCGTTACCAGGCCGACCGCGGCCATGCGTGCGGCGATGCTGGCTGCTGAGGTCGGCGATGACGTATATGGCGAGGACCCGACTGTCAACGCCCTGCAGCAGCGCCTGGCCGACGACCTCGGCTTCGAGGCTGGCCTGTTTGTCTCCAGCGGCACGCAATCCAACCTGCTGGCGATGTTTGCGCATTGCGAACGCGGCGACGAGTACCTGGTGGGCGCCGACGCGCACACCTTCAAGTACGAGGGCGGCGGCGCCGCGGTGCTGGGCTCGATCCAGCCCCAGCCGATCCCGCAGGCCGAGGACGGGACGTTGCCGCTGGAGCACATCGAGGCCGCGATCAAGCCGATCGATCCGCACTTTGCCCGCACCCGGGTGCTGGCGCTGGAAGACACCTGGCATGGTCGCGCCCTGCCGCTGGAATACCTCGCAGCCGCGGGCAGCCTGGCGCGCCGGCACGGGCTGGGCATGCATCTCGACGGCGCGCGGCTGTACAACGCCGCCGTGGCCGGCCACGTCAACCCGCGCGCGATCTGCCGGCATTTCGATACCGTGTCGGTCTGCTTGTCCAAGGGCCTCGGCACGCCGGTGGGCTCGGTGTTGCTGGGCCCACATGTCTTGATCGACAAGGCCCGACGCTGGCGCAAGGTGGTCGGCGGTGGCTGGCGCCAGGCCGGCATGCTGGCGGCAGCTGGCCTGTACGCGCTTGACCACCACGTGGCGCGGTTGGCCGAGGATCACCGGCGTGCCGCGGCCCTGGCCGGCTACCTGCGCGAGATGGACGGCCTGCGCGTGCTCGGCCAGCACACCAACATGGTGTACGTGGACGTGCCGCAGACCCGGCTCGGCGCGCTGGACGCACACCTGCAGGCCGCCGGCGTGTGCACCGGTGCCGGCCATGATCCGGTGTTGCGCCTGGTCACCCACCTGGATGTCGACGACGCCGGCATCGCCCGCGTGGTCGAGGCCTTCTCCAGCTTCTTCGCGCCGGGCACCTAGCTGTCCGGGTGGCTAGGTGTGCGCCCGGACTGGCTGGCGACCCCGCCGCTTGCGTGCTGCCGGAGACTTGCCGGCAGCATGGTGCACCCCATTGAACTGGCGGATGAAGTCGCGCAGCTGCGGATAGACGACCTCGCGCCAGCGGTGGCCGCTGAAGATCCCATAGTGGCCGGCGCCCTCGATCACCTTGCCGGTCTTGCGGCTGTCCGGAATGCCGCTGCACAGGTCGAGCGCGGCCATGGTCTGGCCAAGTCCGGAAATATCGTCGAGCTCGCCCTCGATGGCGCACAGTGCGCTGCCGGTGATGTCCTGCGGCTTCACCCGTTCGCCGGCCACGTCCCACAAGCCGCGTGGCAACAGGAATTTCTGGAACACGGTCTCGATGGTGTCGAGGTAGAAGCGCGCCGGCAGGTCGAGCACGGCGTTGTATTCATCGTAGAAGCGCCGATGCGATTCGGCGTCTTCCTGGTCGCCGCGCAGCAGGTGCTGGTAGAAATCCCAGTGCGACTGCAGGTGCCGGTTCGGGTTCATTGCCACGAAGCCCGCGTACTGCAGGAAGCCTGGATACACCTCGCGCCCGTGGCCGGGATAGTTCGGCGGCACAGTCTGGATCACATTGCCCTGGAACCAGGACAGCGGGCGGTTGGTGGCGAGGTTGTCTACGCTGGTCGGGCTGCGGCGTGGGTCGATCGGACCGCCCATCATGGTCAGGCTGAGCGGCGTGGCTTCGCCGCGCGAGGCCATCAGCGACACTGCGGCCAGCACCGGCACGGTGGGTTGGCACACCGAGACCACGTGCAGGCGCTTTGCACCGATGTGGCGTATGAACTGCTGCGTGTAGGCGACGTAGTCGTCCAGCCCGAACGTGCCCGCGGCGGCGGGCACCATGCGCGCGTCGACCCAGTCGGTGATGTACACCTTGTGTTCGCGCAGCATGGTGCGCACGGTGTCGCGCAGCAGCGTGGCATGGTGGCCGGAGAGTGGCGCCACCAGCAGCACGACGGGGTCATCCTTGGTTTGCTGCATGGTCACCGGGTCGTCGCTGAAGCGCTTGAAGCGCTTCAGCTGGCAAAATGGCAGGTCCAGGTCCACACGCTCGATGACCGCGATTTCCCGGTCGTGCGCGATCGCGGTGTGGATGCCGAACTCCGGCTTCTCGTACTCCTTGCCAAGCCGATACAGCATCTCGTAGGTGGCGGCCAGGCGCGGTGCTCCGGGCAGCTGGGCGAACGGTGCGTGGCGATCGCTGAGCAATCGCGCCCCGGCCTGGGCGAAGTAGCTCATCGGCCCGAGGAAAGCCCGCTGCCATTCGTAGATTTGATAGAGCATGCGCTGCGCCTGGGTTGGTAAAAAAACGTCCATGATAGCCGGCTTGCCATGCAGGACGTGTACACGCAGGTATCGGCAGCGATCTGCCCGGCTGGAGTGGCGTCCGTGGCTGGTGCGCCGGGCCGCACCACCGATCCGCGTCCACGCGCCAGGGAAGCGCCTGGGCCGGGAGCCCGGCGGCCGTATGCAGCGGGGTTCAGCGGGGCAGCAGTTGCAGCTGCGTCCCGGCGAGCAGGTCGGGTACGCTGCGGCGTCGCGGCTCGAAGAGTGCCGGCGCGAACCAGAGGGCCCAGACCAGCAGCATGGTCCACAGCGTCGGCCGCAGCCCGAGGCTCGGGGTCAGCCACAACAGGCCCAGCGGACTGGCCGCCACCAGCAGCCGCACCAGCACTTGCCGCCAGGAAGCCGCGTCGCCCGCGCGTGAACGCAACTGTACGCGCCAAGGGCGCATGCCCAACGTCTGCCCGCCATAGCGCCAGGAGGCGGCGAAATACCCGCCGAGCACCAGGGCCTGCAACGGGCGATACCAGGCTGGAATCACCACCTGCGCACCGGTGGTGATCAACTGGCCGTCCGTGGCCAGCTGGGCCACCAGGCCGACCACCATCACGATCGCCAGCGTCGCCAGCAGGTCGTAGGCCAGGGCGGCCAGGCGTCGCCAGAGCGGGCATGCTGGTCGGTGTTCGGTGGGATGGTGGCTCATGGATCGCTTGCGTCGCGTGCGCACAATGCGCAGCATCGTGGGCATGGAAAGGGAAACCGCAGCGCGCAGTATCGCCGATGTCGACCAGCGCAGCATCGACGCGTTCCTGGAACGTGCCTGGTCCGAGGACGGCCTGGCCGACCGTACGCTGGAGGCGTATCGCCGCGACCTGGAAGGGCTTGCGCGCTGGCTGGGTGGAAGCGGACGCCACCTGCACGATGCGCGGCGCGAGGATGTCTCGGCATACCACGCCGCGCATGGCGGAGCCGTGCGCTCGATGGCGCGCCGGCAATCGGCCTTCCGCCGCTACTACGCCTTCGTGGTGCGGGACCGGCCCGGCTTCGTCGATCCGACGCTGCGCATCGAGCGGCCGAAGCTTCCACACAGCTTGCCCAAGGCCCTGTCCGAACGTGAGGTCGAGCGCCTGCTCGCGGCGCCCGATGCCGGCACCGCGCTGGGTTTGCGCGACCGCGCCATGCTCGAGCTGATGTATGCCAGCGGCCTGCGCGTGTCCGAGCTGGTCGGTGTGCCGTTGACGGCACTGAATCCACGCCAGGGCGTGTTGCGCATCAACGGCAAGGGCGGCAAGGACCGGCTGGTGCCGGTGGGTGAGGTGGCACTGGATTGGATCGACCGCTACCTGCGCGAGGTCCGCCCGCAGCTGGCACGTGGTCGCCAGCCGCCGGCCTTGTTCCTCAGCCAGCGCGGAGCGGCGATGACCCGGCAGATGTTCTGGACCCTGGTCAAGCGCCATGCCGTGGTGGCCGGCATTCCGGCGGCGCGCATCTCGCCGCATGTGCTGCGGCATTCTTTTGCCACGCACCTGCTCAACCACGGCGCCGACCTGCGTGCGCTGCAGATGCTGCTGGGACACAGTTCGCTCAGCACGACCCAGATCTACACCCTGGTCGCGCGCGAGGGCCTGAAGCGCCTGCATGCCCAGCATCACCCCCGCGGCTGAGGCGGTGGTTGACGCTGCCGCTGCGACGGCGTAGATACTCGACGGGTTGTACGTCATGCGCGTGGCCTCACGCGCTGGGTCATCCACCATGTCGAGGGGGGCTTGCGATGATGTCTGCGAAGATGCGCGGCGGCCTGCGGGCGCTGGTGCTTGTCGGCCTTTGCGTGGCCATGGCCTGCTGGACCGTGCCCTCCGTGGCGTCGACGGCGTTGGCACCGACGCCGACTCCGAAAGACGTGCCATACCCCGGCATGCTGAAGCTGGATGTCGACCTGCGCGATGCACCGCGGCGCATCTACCGCATGCACGAGACCATCCCGGTGCAGGCCGGCCCGCTCACCCTGTTCTACCCGAAATGGCCCTTGCCGGACCACGCACCGGACGGGGCGATCGCCAACGTCGCCGGCCTGGTCATCACCGCGAACGGACGGCAATTGCCATGGCGGCGCGATCTGGGCGACATGTTCACCCTGCATCTTGAGGTCCCGGCCGGCGTCGACCATATCGAGCTCGCGTTCCAGTACCTGTCGCCCGGTGCGGGCGTGTGGTACGGCTACGAGGTCTGGTCGACGCCGCACCTGGTCGACCTGGACCCGACCCAGGTGGCGTTCTATCCGGCCGGCTATTACACGCGGCGCATCCAGATCGAGCCCAGCTTCACCTTGCCCAGCGGCTGGCGGTACGCCACCGCGCTGGAGCTCGCGGGCCGGTCCGGTGATGTGCTGCGTTTCAAGCCGCTGGACTTCAGCGACTTCATCGACTCGCCCTTGATCGCCGGCGAGTACTTCCAGCGCATCGATCTCGCGCCTGGTGCCAAAGTCCCGGTGCACCTGGACATCGTCGGCGACAGCGCGGCGAGTGTGGCCATCAGCGACGCGCAGGTAACCGGGTTCCGCAACCTGGTGACCCAATTGCATGCCTTGTTCCGCTCGCATCACTACGATCATTACGACCTGCTGCTGACCGTGTCCGACCACGTCGACGGCACCGGGCTCGAGCATCACCAGTCCAGCCTGGACATGGCCAGTGCGGACTTCCTCACCGACACCGATGCGTTCGTGGCCGACGCCACGCTGCTGCCGCATGAGTTCACGCACTCGTGGAACGGCAAGTTCCGGCGCCCGGCCGACATGTGGACCCCGACCTTCAACGAGATCCAGCCCGCCGACATGGTCTGGGCCTACGAGGGCTTGACCGAGTACTGGTCGGGCGTGCTGGCGGTGCGTTCCGGCCTGTTGAGCGCCGCGCAGTACCGCGACGCGCTGGCGGCGACGACGGCAGCCATGGCGCATCGCACGGGGCGCCGCTGGCGCTCGCTGCAGGACGTCGCCGACAGCGCGCAATTGCTGTACTTCAACGGCAACCACTGGAGCAACTACCGCCGGGCCACGGACTTCTATCCGGAAGGCGAGCTGCTGTGGCTGGACGTCGACACCAGGATCCGCGAACTCAGCCACGACCGTCGCTCGCTGGATGATTTCGCCAAGGCGTTCTATGCCATGGACGACGGCAGCCATGTCACCCGCACCTATACCTTCGACGAGCTGGTCGCCGCGCTCAACGGCGTGCAGGCATACGACTGGGCGGGCTTCCTGCGCAGCCGGCTGGACTACACCGGCGACAAGCTGCCGGAACACGGCGTGGCGCGCGGCGGCTGGAAGCTGGTGTACACCGCACAGCCCTCCGACTACGCACAGGCCGTGGCCCACGCGCACCACAGCGTCGATCTGGCGTATTCGCTGGGTGCCACGCTGGGCACAGACGGCGAGGTGCGTGACGTGCAGTGGGATGGCCCGGCCTACGCTGCCGGCCTGGTGCCGGGGATGAAGGTCGTTGCCGTGGATGGCAGCGGTTTTTCCGCCGACGTGCTCGAGCGGGCAGTCGCCAGCGCCCAGGGCAGCACTACGCCAATCACGCTCGCGGTCAGCTACGTGGGCACCTTCAGCACGTTGCAGGTCGATTATCACGGCGGCCTGCGTTACCCGCACCTGGCGAGAGTCGACGGCACTCCGGACTACATTGGCGAGATTGCCACTGCGCGGAAATAGGCCACGCGTGGCATGTGGTGTGCTCCAGCCTGCGTTGCTGGCGTCGGTTCACGTTCTGGCTGATTGGGCGCCCAGATGGCTGCGGGGCGGTTGCGTGGCACACCCTGGCGTGTTCAGAGCTTGTCGTCCGGAGGCTTGCGCGCCACGCGTGGAACCGGGTGGCCGCGCCCGCTCCACCAGCGCAGCAGGTCGCGGGAGAGACGCGCCTTCTGGGCGCCGACCGGAATGTCGGGGCGCACGGTCATCCAGGACGACTTGGCGGCCTCGGACTGTTGTTCGGGGTAGACGCTGCGGTGACCGACCATGAGGTAGGCGGCAATCGCCGCCCCGGCCACGTACAGAGTGCTGTCGCTGCCGAACAGTTCCACGCCCATGAGGATGGCGGCGATGGGTGTGTTCGAGGCTGCCGCCACCACCGCGGTCAGGCCGACGGCCGCGCCCAGTGCGGCCTGCAGACCGAGCAGATGGGCAAAGGCGCCCCCGGCGACCGCGCCCATGACGAACTGCTCGGTGACCAGGCCGCCGTAGAACCCCGAGCCCAGGGTGACGGCCACCAGCAGTGCCTTCCACAGGAAGCCCAGCCAGGGCATGGGCTCGCCGTGCAGCGCGCGATCGAGCAACGGCAGGCTGAGCCCCAGGTAATCGGTCGGAATGACCAGGATGAGCAGGGCCAGCACGCAGCCGCCAAGCGCCGGCAGCAGTGGTGGCCAAAGGTCCAGGCGTTTTCGCAGCCAGGCAAACCAGCGTGTCATCAATTGCAGCAGCTCGACGAAGATCAACGCCACCAGGCCGCATAGGATCCCGATCACCACGGTCTTGAGGAACAGCAGCTCGGTGAAGTCGCTGACGAAGGCGATGTGGTATTGCGGGTAGGGCACGCCCAGGAAACGACTGGTCTCGAACGCCGTGACGCCGGCAACGATGGCCGGAAACAGAAAGTTGTAGCGGATGCGCCCGATGGCCAGCATTTCCACGCCGTAGATCGCCCCGGCAACCGGCGTGCCGAACACACTGGCGAAGCCCGCGCTGACCCCACACGCCACCAGGCGACGGCGCAGTTCCGCATTCAGGTGCAGGGCCTCACCGATGCCTGCGGCGATGCTGGCGCCGAGATGCGAACAGGGGCCTTCCTTGCCGGCCGAACCCCCGGCACCCAGTGTCACCAGGGCAGCCAGCGGCTTGATCCACATCGTCTTCAGTGGCATGCGGCCGTCCTGCTCGTTGACCGCGATGATCACCGAGTCGGTGAGTCCGCTGCGTGAGTGTCTGTAGCCGAAATACAGCAACAGCCCGTTGACCAGGCCGGCCAGCGGCAACAGCGCCATCTGCAGCCAAAGCGGCGTGGAGCCGGCGTGCCCGGTTGCGGCAAACAGGAGGTGCAGGAAGATGCTGCAGCCGACCCCGACCAGAGCGCCGGCGAACATCGCCAACAACAGCCACTGCACGACCGTCGCCAGCATCACGAGAGGTTCAGCGAGGCTCAGGCGGTACATGTGGGGCGACCGGTTGGCGCGCGATAGGCAGCCCGCAGTGTAGCAGCAGGGTCCAATCCGCCTGGGTTCCAGCGGCCTGCGGCCGGGTGGCTGGTTGTCGCTGACTTTATCCGCGAAGGCTTGCTAAGCTTGTTGCCGAAGCCATGCACGGTGTGGCTTTCCAGCAACCTTCCCGTCTCCTGCCATGAGGATCCATCATGACCCGAGTACTGCCAGCGCTGCTGGCCTTTTGCGTCGCCGCCCTGCTGCCGCTGGCCCACGCCCAGCAGGTCCAGCGCCATGCGATTCCAAACAGCAACTTCCCGATCGCCGCCGCGGTCGAGGTGCCGCCAGGGCACACCCTGGTGCTGCTGAGTGGCAAGACGCCGCCAGTTGCCAATCCTTCCGCGCCGAAGGGCAGCGTGGCGGTGTATGGCGACATGGAGACGCAAACCATCGGCGTGCTCAAGCGCATCCAGGAACAACTGCAGGCCCTGCACCTGGACCTGGGTGACGTGGTGCAGATGCGTGCCTACCTGGTAGGCAACCCGGAGCAGGGCGACGCCCTGGATTTCGACGGCTTCATGCGTGGCTACACGAAGTTCTTCGGCCCCGGTGCGCAGACCAAGTTGCCGGCCCGCACGGCGCTCAAGATTGCCGGCCTGGCGACGCCGGGCATGCTGATCGAGATCGAAGTCACCGCGGTGCGTCCTTGATGCCTGGTCGCGGGGTGCCGCCTGGTCTGGGCGGCAGCCTGCGGCACGCGCTGGCCGGCGGCGTGTGCGCCCTGCTGCTGACGTTCGCGCAGCAGCCCACGGCACACGCCCAGTCGCAGAAGCTGTCGCTCAACGCCAGTCTGGCCAAGCCGGCCGTCCAGGCGGCTCTGCGCAGCATCGACCAGCAGCAGCCGGCTGCGGTCGAGCGGCTGATCAGGATTGGCAGCATCGTCTCGCCTTCCGGGCAGGAGCAGGAGCGGGCCGCGGAGGTGGCCAGGCAGATGCGTGCGGTGGGCTTGCAGCAGGTCGAGACCGACGCCGTGCACAACGTCGTCGGCATCATTCCGGGGAGCGGCGAGGGCAGCATCGTATTCGTCTCCACCCTGGATGACCTCAAGACCGTGGCCGAAAACCAGCAGGCGGCCGGACGGCCGTTGCGTGCCGAGGGCGACCGCGTGGTCGGTCCCGGCTCGAACACCTCGACCACCACGGTCTCCATGCTGCAGGCGGCCCAGGCCTTCCTGGCTGCCGGCTTCAAGCCCGAGCGCACCCTGGTGTTTGCCGCCGTGTCCCAGGAAGAGACCGGCATGGCCGGCATGCGCGCGCTGTACCAGCGCTACCGGGATCGCGCCACGGCCTTCGTCGATGTGCTCGGCGACGGGCGCAGCATCATGTATGGGGCGATCACCATCCACTGGTGGAAGGTGGTGGCCCACGGTCCGGGCGGGCATACGCTCAACGGCGGCCTGCCGAACGTCAACCAGGGCATGGGGCGGGCCATCGACCGGCTGCTGCCGCTGCCGTACGACAAGCACTACGCAGGCGAGCGCAACGTGCTCAACGTGGCGATCGTGCAGAGCGGCGCGGTGTTCAACCACAAGCCGGATACGGGTTGGTTCTCGCTGGACGTCCGCTCCAGCGACGCCAAGGTGGTGGAGGTCATGGAGCAGGACGTCCTGCCCATCGCCAACGTCTATGTGGTGAAGAACGAGGTGGGCGGCTCCTTCAACGCCATCGAGATCACCAAGGTGATCGCCAAGGCGGCGCCGGGCCGCAACGTGCAGTATCTCACCCTGCCGCGCTGCACCTCGGAGCTCTGGCCGCACCTCGAGCGCACCTTCACCAATCTCGACGTCGCCCTCGGCCTCTCGGCCGACGAGCTGGCGGACAAGTTCGGCCTCGACATCTGGACCGCGACCGCCGGCCATGCCGACCTGCAGTCGTGGGCCGAGGCGGTCTACGAAGAGTTCAAGAAGGCGAACGTCTGAGGCACCTACGGCCCCCGCGAGGGGCTTCAGGCTCTGGAACAGCAAGGCCCTCCGCCGATCCGGCGGGGGCCTTCTTCTTGGGTCTGTGGGGGTCGCCACGGGTCGCGCGCGAGCGGCCGGGCTCAAGGCCCGAGGCGCCGCGTCCCCTGCCCGCTCAGAAGCGCGCCGAGGCCCAGCGCACCACCTTCACCCGCACCTCGTCGGCAGCCTGATCGAGCGCGGCGG
>OFTX01000970.1_pt1 | contig 11811 bp, 6 predicted proteins | sample 1775051 | NCBI WGS metagenome assembly OFTX01 (sample SAMN08195772, study PRJEB24354) | sludge metagenome | isolation source: sludge from phenol fed wastewater aerobic bioreactor A | place: India: Nagpur | collected 2016-09-15
GGGTGTCGGAAAAGCGTTGGGAAGGCCGCCGGCTGCTGGCACTCGTCGTCGTGCTCAATCTGGCCGTGGTGTTCATCAACGTGCGGCTCAACGCGTGGAACGCCAGCTTTTACGACGCGCTGGACAAGCGCAACTGGCCCGTCTTCAAGTCGTCGCTCGTCGAATTCGCGATCCTCGCCTTCAGCTTCATCATCATCGCGACGTTCCGCACGTACTTCCGGCAGATGCTCGAGATCCGCTGGCGGCAATGGGTCACCGATGCCACGCTCACGAAGTGGTTCGCGCATCAGGCGTACTACCGCATCGAGCGCGATCACCTGACCGACAACCCCGACCAGCGCGTATCGGAAGACATTCGCACGCTGGTGAGTTCCTCGCTCGCGCTGTCGCTCGACCTGCTCACCACGCTCGTCTCGCTGTTCTCGTTCGTGACGATCCTCTGGACGATCTCGGGCGCGGTGTCGTTCGCGCTCGCCGGCATGAACGTGACGATTCCCGGCTACATGGTGTGGGTCGCGGCGCTGTATGCGCTCGTGGGCTCGTTCTTCATCTTCAAGGTCGGGCGCCCGCTCGTGGGCCTGAGCTATCGCCAACAGCAGGTCGAAGCCGACTTTCGTTTCCTGCTGGTGCGTTTGCGCGAATCGGCCGAGCAGGTGGCGCTCTACCGCGGCGAGGGCGCCGAGCTGTCGCGCCTGAAAGCGGCATTCGGCGCCGTGCGCGACAACTGGTGGCAAATCATGGTCGTGACCAAGCGCCTGATTTTCGCGAACTCGATCTATGCGCAGATCGCCATCGTGTTCCCGATCATGGCGGCCGCGCCGCGCTACTTCGCGGGCGCCTTCACGCTCGGCGTGCTCATGCGCATCATCGACGCGTTCGGGCAGGTCAGCGACGGCTTCTCCTGGTTTGTGAACAGCTTCTCGACGCTGGCGGACTGGAAGGCGACGATCAACCGTCTGCGCGAATTCACGCGCGTGATCGACGCCGCGCCACGCGCGGGGGGCATCGACGTGCGCACGGCCGACCAGGCACTCGCCTTCGCGGCGACCGACCTCACGCTCACGCTGCCTAACGGCGCCCCGCTCGTGGACGCCGGCTCGTTTATCTTCGCCCCCGGCTCGCGCTGGCTCGTTCGCGGACGCTCGGGTTGCGGCAAGAGCACCATGCTGCGCGCGCTCGCCGGCCTGTGGCCGTTCGGCAGCGGGCGCATCGAGGTGCCCGCGAGCGCCCGCGTCCTCTTCCTCTCGCAGCAAAGCTACCTGCCGATCGACACCCTCAAGGCCGCGCTCGCCTTTCCTTCCGCACCCGACGCCTTTACCGACGCCGAATGTCGCGCCGCGCTCGACGCCGTGAAGCTCGGTCAGTACGGCGACGAACTCCTGAGCGTCGCGCACTGGGCGCGGCGGCTGTCCGGCGGCGAGCAGCAACGGCTCGCCGCGGCGCGCGCCCTGCTGCAAAAGCCCGACTATCTGTTCCTCGACGAGGCCACCAGCGCGCTCGACGTCCAGACCGAAGAAGCGGTGTACGAAGCGCTGCATGCCCGCCTGCCGGCCACGACCCTCGTGAGCGTGGCGCATCGCGATACGCTTGGACGCTTCCATCAGCACACCCTCACGCTACCCGCGACGGCGGACGTCGAAAGGTCACGGGTGGTCGGCGCGGCCTGATTCGTTCACTTCATAAATATTATTGACGCGCCTGTTCCGGCGGGCAGGGGGTTTGGCATAATCACGAGCACCTCTGGCTTGCTTCGGGCACATCGTGACTACCCCCGCTTTCCCGTCCGGCCCGCGTGCCGCGCGCACCATCGTCGTGACCGGCGCGGCATCGGGCATCGGCGCCGCCATCGCGCGCCGGCTTGCCTCTCCCGACACCCGCCTGCTCCTGCATACCCGAGGCGCATCCGACGCGAGTCAGGCGCGGCTGGCGGACGTGCGTCACGCCTGCGAGGGATTCGGCGCCCAGTGCGCCGTTTGGTTCGGCGACCTGACGGACCCGTCGGCGGGCGCGCGCCTGATCGACGCCGCGCATGACGCCTTCGGTCCGGTCGATCAGGTCGTGAGCAATGCCGGCTTTGCCACGCGGCAAAGCCTCGCCGACATCGACGACGACGCTTTTGCCCGCACGCTCGCCGCCATGCCCGGCGCCTTCGCCGCCCTGCTGCGCAGCGCCCTGCCCGATCTGCAACGCTCGTCGCAGGCCAGCGTGGTCGCCATCAGCTCGTTCGTCGCGCATCGTTTCGCACCCAATCAGGCGGGCTTTCCGGCCACGGCGGCAGCCAAGGCCGCCATCGAGGCACTCGCCAAAAGCGCCGCCGCCGAGTATGCGCGCGCCGGCGTAACGATCAACTGCGTGGCCCCCGGCTATACGCGCAAGGACGGCGGCCATTCGGCCATCGACCCCACCGCATGGCAGCGCGCGGCCGACGCCACCCCGACCGCACGCCTGTGCGAGCCCGACGATGTCGCCGCACTCGCCGTCTTCCTGCTCGGCCCGCACGCGCGGCAGATCACCGGCCAGGTCATCCACGTCGACGGCGGCCTCACGCTCTGACGCTGACGCGCCGACACATCGATGCGCCGCGTCATGGCGGATGGCGAACATCGCACGCACAGGGACGCAGCCGCGGGGCACGGCGCCGGAGAGCGCCACCGTTTATCCGCACACGTTTATCCGCACACACGCAGCACACATAACGACAGGCACAGGATCCACCGAGGAGTTTCCATGGCATTTTTTTCCTGGTTCAACGAACTCAACACGAAGGAACGCAAGGCCCTGTATGCGGGCTTCGGCGGCTACGCCGTCGACGCGTTCGACTTCATGATCTATTCGTTTCTCATTCCCACGCTCATTGCCGCGTGGGGCATGTCGAAGAGCGAGGCAGGCATGATCGCCACCAGCTCGCTGATCTCGTCGGCGGTCGGCGGGTGGCTGGCGGGCATTCTCGCGGATCGCTTCGGGCGGGTGCGCGTGCTGCAGTGGACGATTGCCACGTTCTGCCTGTTCACCTTCCTCTCTGGCTTCACGAACTCGTTCTGGCAGTTGCTCGTCACGCGCACGTTGCAGGGCATCGGCTTCGGCGGCGAATGGACGGTGGTCACGATGATGATGGGCGAGATGATTCGATCGCCGCAGCATCGCGCCAAAGCGGTCGGCACGGTGCAAAGCAGCTGGTCCGTGGGCTGGGCCGCCGCCGCGCTGCTGTACTGGTTCTTCTTCGCGGTGCTCGACGAAGGCACGGCATGGCGCGCGTGTTTCTGGATCGGCATCGTGCCGGCGCTGTGGATCACGTACGTGCGTCGTAACGTGTCGGACCCCGAGATCTTCACGCAAACGCGCCGCAAGGTCGCCGAGGGACAATTGCAGGGCAACTTCATGCAGATTTTCTCGCCGGAGCATCTGAAGACGACGATCCTCGGCAGCCTGCTGTGCTCGGGCATGCTTGGCGGTTACTACGCCATCACCACATGGCTGCCGACGTACCTGAAAACGGTGCGCGGTCTGTCGGTATTCAACACCAGCGCCTATCTGATCGTGCTGATCGTCGGCTCGTTCGTGGGCTACATTGTCGGCGCGATTCTCTCGGACAAGCTCGGTCGGCGCGGCGCCTTCATCTTCTTCGCCATCGCGTCGTTCCTGCTGGGCATGGCCTACACCATGCTGCCGATCACCGACAGCGCCATGCTGCTGCTCGGCTTTCCGCTGGGCATCGTCGTGCAAGGCATCTTCGCGGGTATCGGCGCGTATCTGACCGAGCTCTACCCGAACCACATTCGCGGTTCGGGGCAGGGCTTCTGTTACAACCTGGGGCGCGGCATCGGGTCGTTTTTCCCCATCGCCGTGGGCACGCTCGCACAGACGGGTTCGCTCGTGAAGGCGATCGGCATGGTGGCCGGCGGCGGCTATCTGCTCGTGGTGCTGTGCGCCCTGCTGCTGCCCGAGACACGCGGCAAGTCGCTCGCCACGCCTGACTTCACGCACTGATCGCGGCACGCCGCGGCTGAAGCGCCCGGCTTCAGCCCGCCACCGGAAGCGCGCCGGCATAGGGCGCTTCCGGTAACCCCTGCACCCCGCAACGCACGGCGAACACATGCCCGTCGTGCTCGTTGGCTCCCACGCCCGGCCGAATCGACGTGACGAACAGCGTGTCGAAATCGCGTCCGCCGAATGCGCACATCGACGGCTTCGACACGGGCAGCACGATCTCCCGATCGAGTACACCCGCCGGCGTGAAGCGCAGCAGGCGACTGCCGTCGTTGGCACAGGTCCAGTAGGCGCCGTCGGCATCGACCGCGGCGCCGTCCGGCCGCCCCGGGTAGTCGTTCATGTCGACGAACAGACGCTGCGCGCCGATGGCGCCGCGCTCGGCATCGAAGTCGAACGCCCATACGCGCCGACGCGCCGGATGCGAGTCGCTCAGGTACATCGTTCGGCTGTCGGGCGAGAAGCCGAGGCCATTCTGCGTGACCAGACGGTCGACCAGCGGCGCGGACAGCCGTCCCTCGGCGTCATAGCGGAAGAGCGCGCCAACGTCGCTCACGAGCGACATGTCCTGCACCATCGTGCCCGCCCAGAAGCGCCCCTGCCGGTCGCAGCGGCCATCGTTGAAGCGCATGCCCGAGGCCGGAAACGCCGGTGCCGCGAGTCGTTGCCACTGCGATTCGGTCACGGTGTCCGATGCACCGAGTCGCGCGGCGAACAGGCCGCTCTCGCAGCCCGCCAGCAGCGTGCCGGCGGCGTCGAACGTGAAGCAGGCGATCTGCTCGGGGAACGTCCATTGCCGGTGAATGCCGTCGGCCGGCGTGACGCGATGCAACTGTCGCGCCGGGATGTCGACCCAGTACAGCGCCTGTTCGTCGGCGCGCCACAGCGGGCTCTCGCCGACGGCATGGGACGTTGCACGCGACGGTTCGAGCCGCTCGATCGACACGCTCATGCCTTGGGCTCCATCGGCCCCATCAGCACGAACGGGCCACCCTGGAAGCGCTGCGCCCAGTCGTCCATCTGCGTGTCGGGCGCCTTCGCCGGGAACAGTCCGGCGAACTCGGCCGAGCTGTCCTGGGGACGATAGCCAAGAAACGCCGCCTTCGTGTTGTCGACCCAGAGCGTCGGGTTGTCCGACACACCGTAGACGATGGCGTGTCCCACGCGATTCGTGAACAGCGAGCATCGCACGAGCTCGGCGAAATCACGATAGCTCAGATACGTCACCATCATGCGCGGGTTCTTCGGCTGCTCGAACGACGAGCCGATGCGCAGGCAGACCGTCTCGAGGCCGAAGCGATCGAAGTAATAGCGCGACAGGTCTTCGCCGAAGCACTTGGACAGACCGTACATGCCGTCGGGACGATGCGGCACGTCGGTGTCGAGCACCTCCGTCACGGGATGGAAGCCCACCGCGTGGTTCGAGCTCGCGTAGATGATGCGCCTGACGCCCTGCTTCTGCGCCGCGCTGTACACGTTGTACAGGCCGAGAATGTTCGCTTGCAGAATATCGTCGAACGGCGCCTCGACGGAAATGCCGCCCAGATGCACCAGGGCATCGACGTCCGCGAGCAACGCATGCACTGCCGCACGATCGGCGAGATCGACCTGCATCGCTTCCTCGTGAGGTGCGTCGGCGGTGATCGGCACGATGTCGCTCACGCGCACGATGTCCGCCCACTCGGCGAGCTTGCCGCGCAGTTGTTTGCCCAGATTGCCCGCGGCGCCGGTCAGCAGCAGGCGACGAAACGGCTTGGAGGGATTGCCGGAAGTCTGGCTCATATCAGTCCTTGTTCATCGGTATATCGACCGCGAGCGTGCACGAATGCATGAACTCGCGGCTCAGGCGTTTGCCGTGCGCGCCGCATCGACACCGCCGGTGCGCGCCCGCGTCACCGGCGTTGCGGTGCCGGTGATGTGCGGCTTGACGAGGGTCCACAGGATCACGGCTCCGATCAGGTCGCCAAGCCCCAGGGCCACGAAGAACGGCGCGTAGCCCACGGCGGTCACGAACGTGCCGATCACCAGCGTGAACAGCAGGTTGCCGATGCCCGCGGACAACCCCGCGAGACCGGTGACGGTGGCGACCTCGTTGCGCGGGAACAGATCCGCCGACATCGAGATCACGCTGATCGAGAGGGTCTGGTGCGCGAATCCGCCCAGGCACAGCAGGAAGATCGCCATCATCGGGTCCTTGACGAAACCCACGCCGCACATCGCCGTCATGATGATCGCGCCGATCGTAAACACCACGCGCTTGCCGTTGAAGATGGTCATCCGGAAGTGCCGGTTCAGCCACACGGAGATCGTGCCGCCCATCAGGCAGCCGACGTCCGCCGCCACGAACGGAAGCCACGCCGTGGCCGCGATCGTCTTCAGATCGAAGCCGCGCGCCTGGTTGAGGTACAACGGCATCCAGAATACGATCGTGCCCCACACCGGATCGGCGAAAAAGCGCGGCAGCGCGATCCCCCAGAAGTTGCGCTGGCGCACGATGGTGAGCAGATCGGGCTTGCGAGCATCGGCCGCCGCGTCGACGGCGCGGCCTTCGTTGATGTAGTCCGACTCGGCTTGCGTGAGCGCGGGATGATCGGTCGGGTGACGATAGAAGACGTACCACAGGACACCCCACACCAGCCCGAGCCCGCCCGCGATCACGAACGCCGTCTCCCAGTTGTAGCGCATGATCGACCAGGCGATCAGCGGCGGCGCGAGGATCGCCCCGACGGACGTGCCGACGTTGAAGATCCCGGCCGCGAGCGCGCGCTCCTTCGTCGGGAACCAGAACGCCGCGGCACGCATGCCCGCCGGAATGAACGACGCTTCAGCGAGCCCGAGCAATCCGCGCAGCACGAACAGGCCGACCCAGCCGTCGGCGAGCCCGTGCAGCATGCACACGACCGACCACATGACCCCGCACAGCAGGAAGCCGAGACGAAGCCCGATGCGGTCCATCAGGTAACCGGTGACGGGTGCGCCGATCGGATAGAGAACGAGGAAGGCGCCGGTGATCCAGCCATATTGCTGGGTGGTAATGTGGAGGTCCTTCATTACCGTGGGGGCGGCAACGGCAAGCGAGCTGCGCGCGAGGTAGTTCATGACCGTGCCGAGCGTGAGCAAGCCGATCATCCACCAGCGCAGGCCTTTGATCCTGAGGGCCATGATGTTGTCTCTCTCCATGAGTCTTCTGTTGCGAGTGCATGGCTCGCATGGAGAGGCATCCTACGTGAGACGATGTACGATGACAATCAAGAATTGCATCGTTTACGGATAATCCCTAGGGTTTCGAACGCTTCCTCATCTCCACCCCGACAGCTTTGAAGGTAATGGCATTTGCACATGTCGGGAGGATTACCGCATAGGTGAACATCGATCAGAATCGCCTTGTTGTATGACATCGTATTTTTAACGATTTTCATCATCCGATCAGCACCCTGAACGCCCCCCCGCGCAGCGCCGTCGGACAAGAAAAAACCGCCCGGACGTTTCCGCCCGGACGGTTTCTTCACAGTGACGCAGATGCCTACCTCCGCGCCCCTCCTCTCAACTTCCCCGTATTCGTGGTTTTGGCAGGCGAATGCTTTCGCTCTCAGCGCGGCAGCACCGAATGCCCCATCAGGAACTCATCGACGGCCCGGGCGCACTGACGGCCCTCGCGAATCGCCCAGACCACGAGCGACTGGCCGCGCCGCACGTCGCCCGCCGCGAACACCTTCGGCAGGTTCGTCGTGTACGCGCGCTCGCCCTCGGTGGCGGCACGCACGTTGCCGCGTGCGTCCTTGTCCACACCGAATGCGTCGAGCACCGTCTGCAAGGGCGAGACGAAACCCATGGCGAGCAGCACCAGATCGGCCTTGAGCTCGAATTCCGAGCCCGCGACTTCCTGCATCTTGCCGTCCTTCCACTCCAGGCGCACGGCGATCAGCTTCTCGACCTTACCGTTCTTGCCCTCGAAGCGCTTCGTCGCAACGGACCAGTCGCGCTCGCAGCCTTCTTCGTGGCTCGACGACGTGCGCAGCTTGGTCGGCCAGTACGGCCACACCATCGGCTTGTTCTCCTGCTCGGGCGGCTGCGGCAGCAGTTCGAATTGCGTGACGTGCTTCGCACCATGACGATTCGACGTGCCCACGCAATCCGAACCGGTATCGCCGCCGCCGATCACGATCACGCTCTTGCCGGTCGCCAACAGCTGGTTCGCCAGTTTGTCGCCCGCGTTGACCTTGTTCTGCTGCGGCAGGAATTCCATCGCGAAGTGAATGCCGTCGAGCTCACGGCCCGGCACCGGCAGGTCGCGCGGCTGCTCCGCGCCGCCGGCGATCACTACGGCGTCGAACTGCGCCTGCAACTGCTCCGGCGAAATCGTTTCCCTGGAGAAGTTGTTGATATGCGCATCGGGGGCGTCCTTGCCCACGTAGACGCCGGTGCGGAACGTCACGCCTTCGGCTTCCATCTGGCGCATGCGACGATCGATCAGCCACTTCTCCAGCTTGAAGTCGGGGATGCCGTAGCGCAGCAGACCGCCCACGCGATCGTTCTTCTCGAACACGGTCAAGTCGTGACCGGCGCGCGCGAGTTGCTGCGCCGCGGCCAGGCCCGCCGGGCCGGAGCCGACGACGGCGACCGTCTTGCCGGTCTTGTGCTTCGCGGGTTGCGGCTCGACCCAGCCTTCGCTCCACGCCTTGTCGATGATCGCGTGCTCGATCGACTTGATGCCCACGGGGTCGTTGTTGATGTTCAGCGTGCAGGCCGCCTCACACGGCGCCGGACAAATGCGACCCGTGAACTCCGGGAAGTTGTTCGTCGAGTGCAGCACGCCGATGGCCGCCTTCCAGTCCTGGCGATACACCAGATCGTTGAAGTCGGGAATGATGTTGTTGACCGGGCATCCGTTGTTGCAGAACGGAATGCCGCAGTCCATGCAGCGTGCGCCCTGCACCTTTGCCTGTTCGTCGGAGAGCGCGAGCACGAACTCCTTGTAGTGCTTCACGCGTGCCAGCGGTGCTTCGTACGACTCGCTCTGGCGCTCGAATTCGAGAAAACCTGTGACCTTGCCCATGTTTCTTCAGTCGGAAAGTTTTGTGGTTACCGTGCCTCACCCGCGCGCGGCGCGCCCCGGAGCCCTCACTCCGTGGCGCCGCCGCGCGAGCGGTCTCAGGCCGCCAGTGCTTGTTTTTCGGCCGCCTTGGCCATGTCGCCCAAGGCGCGCTTGTACTCGTTCGGGAACACCTTCACGAACTTGCGACGTGCGCCGTCCCAGTCCTCGAGCAACGCCTTGGCGCGCGTCGAACCCGTGTACTGGAAGTGACGCTCGATGAGCTCGCGCAGCTGCGCCTCGTCCGTCTGGCCGCGATGCCACAACCCCTGGCTCACCGTGCGCTCCTGCTCGCCATGCGGCAGCACCGGATCGAGCGCGACCATCGCCGTGTTGCACTTGGCGGCGAACGTGCCGTCAGCGTCGTACACGTAAGCCACACCGCCCGACATACCCGCCGCGAAGTTGCGGCCGGTCTCGCCCAGCACGACCACCGTACCGCCGGTCATGTATTCGCAGCCGTGATCGCCCGTGCCTTCCACCACGGCGGTGGCGCCCGAGTTGCGCACGCAGAAGCGCTCGCCGGCCACCCCGTTGAAGAACGCCTCGCCCTCGATGGCGCCGATCATCACGGTGTTGCCCACGATGATGTTGTCTTCGGCGTTGCCACGGAAGTCGTTGGTCGGACGCACGATGATGCGACCGCCTGACAGGCCCTTGCCAACGTAGTCGTTGCCGTCGCCCACCAGATCGAGCGTGATGCCGCGGGCGAGGAACGCCCCGAAGCTTTGACCCGCCGTGCCCTTGAGCTGCACGTGGATCGTGTCGTCAGGCAGACCGTCGTGGCCGTAGCGCTTGGCCACTTCACCCGAAAGCATCGCACCGACCGTACGGTTGCGGTTGCGCACCGGCTGGATGAACGACACGTGCTCGCCCTTTTCGAGGGCCGGCATCGCCTTTTCGATGAGTGCGTGATCGAGTGCGCCGGCCAGACCGTGGTCCTGCGTCTCGACATGCAGACGCGGCACGTCGGCTTCGATTTCCGGCAGGTGGAAGATGCGCGCGAAGTCGAGACCCTTCGCCTTCCAGTGCTCCACGCCCGCCTTGGTGTTGAGCAGGTCGGCGCGACCGATCAGGTCGTCGAACTTCGCGATACCGAGTTGCGCCATGATCTCGCGCACTTCCTCGGCGACGAAGAAGAAGTAGTTGACGACATGCTCCGGCTTGCCCTGGAACTTCTTGCGCAGCACCGGATCCTGCGTGGCCACGCCCACCGGACACGTGTTCAGGTGGCACTTGCGCATCATGATGCAGCCTTCGACGACGAGCGGAGCCGTGGCGAAGCCGAACTCGTCGGCGCCGAGCAGCGCGCCGATGACCACGTCGCGACCGGTCTTCATCTGGCCGTCGGCCTGCACGCGGATACGGCCGCGCAGGCGGTTGAGCACCAGCGTCTGCTGCGTCTCGGCCAGGCCCAGTTCCCACGGCGTGCCGGCGTACTTGACCGACGAGAGCGGCGAAGCGCCGGTACCGCCGTCATGACCGGCGATCACCACGTGATCGGCCTTGGCCTTGGCCACACCCGCGGCCACCGTGCCCACGCCCACTTCCGACACCAGCTTCACCGAAATCGACGACGAGGCGTTCACGTTCTTCAAATCGTGAATGAGCTGCGCCAGATCTTCGATCGAGTAGATGTCGTGGTGCGGCGGCGGCGAAATCAGGCCCACGCCCGGCACCGAGTAACGCAGCTTGCCGATGTACTCCGTCACCTTGTGACCCGGCAACTGACCGCCTTCGCCCGGCTTGGCGCCCTGCGCCATCTTGATCTGGATCTGATCGGCCGAGACCAGATAATCGGCGGTCACGCCGAAGCGCCCCGAGGCCACCTGCTTGATCTTCGAGCGCAGCGAGTCGCCGTCCTGCAGTTCGATGTCGGTCTCGATGACGTCGCGGCCTACGATCGAGGCAAGCGATTCGCCCTTCTTGATCGGAATACCCTTGAGTTCGTTGCGATAGCGGCGCGGATCTTCACCGCCCTCACCCGTGTTCGACTTGCCGCCGATGCGGTTCATCGCGACGGCCAGCGTGGCGTGCGCCTCGGTCGAGATCGAGCCGAGCGACATGGCGCCCGTGGCGAAACGCTTCACGATCTCCTTGGCCGACTCCACCTGATCGAGCGGAATCGCGCGCTGCGGATCGACGCGGAATTCGAACAGGCCACGCAGCGTCATGTGACGCTTGCTCTGGTCGTTGATGAGGTTCGCGTATTCCTTGTACGTCTGGTACGAGTTGGCGCGGGTCGAATGCTGGAGCTTGGCGATCGCGTCCGGCGTCCACATGTGGTCTTCGCCACGAATGCGGAAGGCGTATTCGCCGCCGGCGTCGAGCATGTTCGCGAGCACCGGATCGTCGCCGAAGGCGTCGCGATGCAGACGCACCGCTTCTTCCGCCACCTCGAAGATGCCGATGCCGCCGACGTTCGAGGCCGTGCCCTGGAAATACTTCCTGACCAGCTCCTGCGAGAGACCGATCGCTTCGAAGATCTGCGCGCCCGTGTACGACATGTACGTCGAGATGCCCATCTTCGACATGACCTTGTGCAGGCCCTTGCCGATCGCCTTGACGAAGTGCTTGATCGCCTTCTCGGGCGTCAGGTCGCCGCCTTGCTTGCGGGCGATCTGCGCGAGCGTTTCCATCGCCAGGTACGGGTGAACGGCTTCGGCGCCGTACCCGGCCAGCAGTGCGAAGTGGTGCACTTCACGGGCCGCGCCGGCCTCCCCCACGCGGCC
>OFTX01000971.1_pt1 | contig 11811 bp, 9 predicted proteins | sample 1775051 | NCBI WGS metagenome assembly OFTX01 (sample SAMN08195772, study PRJEB24354) | sludge metagenome | isolation source: sludge from phenol fed wastewater aerobic bioreactor A | place: India: Nagpur | collected 2016-09-15
AGATTACAATTTTGTATTTGTTTTGTAAATGACTTTTAACTTATTCAAAATCTAATATACATGTTATTCTCTCTTTTAAAAAGGAAAACGTCATTTCGAACGTAGTGAGAAATCTCTCCAATCATATCTCAAGAGATTTCTCGGCAAGAACCTCGAAATGACAGATACCATATAACAAAACCCCGACAGGCTCAAAAAGCGCTGTCGGGGTTTCCATTTTCAACTTTCCATTTTCATTTTATCAAAGTCTTTCTTTAAAATCAAGATCATTCTTCTTCAACGTTTCTTTAGCAATATCATAACCTGCATCTGCATGGCGTATCACACCTACTCCCGGATCATTTCTCAATACCCTTGAAAGTCTTGCTGCTGCTGCATCTGTTCCATCTGCAACAATCACCATTCCTGCATGAATACTGTAACCCATACCCACACCACCACCATGATGCAAGCTTACCCAACTGGCTCCGCCGGCTGTGTTCACCAATGCATTCAACAGAGGCCAGTCTGCAACGGCATCGCTGCCATCTAACATCGCTTCTGTTTCCCTGTTAGGCGATGCAACAGAGCCTGTATCTAAGTGATCTCTTCCAATAACGATCGGCGCTTTTACTTTTCCTGTTCTTACCAATTCATTAAATGCCAATCCTGCTTTTTCTCTTTCACCTTGTCCCAACCAACAAATTCTTGCTGGCAATCCCTGAAATGCAATTCTTTCTTTTGCCAATTTTAACCAGCGTTGTAAACTTTTATTTTCAGGAAACATGTTAGCGATGAGTTCGTCGGTAACAGCAATATCGTTTGCATCACCACTCAATGCAGCCCAACGGAATGGCCCCTTGCCTTCGCAGAAAAGCGGACGAATATATGCCGGAACAAAACCGGGAAAGGAGAAGCAGCGCCCAAGTGGGAAGTTATGAGTTATAAGTGATAAGTTATTGCCTGAGTTGTCTTTAATTCTTAATTCTTCATTCTTAATTTTTAATTCAAATTCCTCAGCTCTCGCTCTGATATTATTTCCGTAATCAAAAGTAATGGCACCTTTATTCATCAATTCAATCATCAATTGTACATGCTTATACATAGATGCATAACTGTATTGAATATATTGTTGCGGATTTTCTGTTCTAAATACTTTTGCCTGCTCATAAGAAATTTCATGCGGCCAATAACCAATCAACGGATCATGTGCAGATGTTTGATCTGTTAATGTATCGGGAATAATATTTCTTTCGATCAATCTTTCTAATAAATGAACAGCATTGCATAACACACCAATACTTTTTGCAATACCAAGCTTTTTGTATTCAAGTGCTTTATCGATTGCTTCATCTATATCAATGAATTTTTCATCCAGATATTTAGTCTCTAATCTTTTATCAATTCGCCATTCTTCCACTTCAGCAATCAATGCAACCCCTTCATTCATGGTGATGGCTAAAGGTTGTGCACCGCCCATTCCTCCTAAACCTGCTGTAACATTGAGTGTATGTTTTAAAGTGCCGCCACCCCCATCCCCTGAAGGGGAGAAATGCTTGTTTGCAACGGCTGCGTAAGTTTCATAAGTTCCCTGAACAATTCCTTGTGAACCGATGTATATCCAACTGCCTGCAGTCATTTGTCCGTACATCATCAAACCTTTCTTTTCCAGTTCATCAAAATGTTCCCATGTTGCCCATTTGGGAACGAGTTGTGAATTGGAGATTAATACTCTGGGAGCATGTTCATGCGTTTTCAAAATACCGACAGGCTTCCCGCTTTGAATTAAAAGTGATTCATCATTCTCTAAAATTTTCAATGCAGCAATAATGTTATCCAATGCTTCAAAATTTCTGGCAGCTTTTCCTCTTCCGCCATAAACAATTAAATCATCAGGTCTTTCTGCTACTTCGGGGTTTAAATTGTTCAGCAACATTCTTAATGCTGCTTCCTGTATCCATCCTTTACAATGTAAGGTAGGTCCTGTTGGTGTTTTATACTTAACAGGATCGTACTGTGTTGTTTGTGTTAACATGGCAATCGTTATTAGTAATAATTCGTAGAGCGTTATTAAAGCAAGATAAATATTTATTCTTCTTTTCTCTTGAAAGAAAAAAGCAAAAATTTAAAACCGAGTATGATAGAATTCTAAAATTAAATTCAAGTAGCACTACTGTTGAGAAAAGCAAAAGAACGAATGGCCGTACATCATTCATTCCTGGCTTTTTAGTTCTGCTTTTTGGGTGAAGGTGAAAGGAGGAAATAAATTTAATACACTAAATCTTCATGAGCAGCCTGCAATTCATTATATGCATGTTGATCCTTTGCTGCTTTTGCCGCAGCCATTCCTTTTTCGTACCAACTGATGGCAGAAGTATTGTCGCCATTTCGTTCTAACAATTTAGCGAGATGATAATAAGAACCGATATAGTCCGGAAACTCAGTTAAAATGTTTTCAAATAAGATCCTTGCATCGGCATCATTGCCTTCTTTAATATATTCAAGGGCCAAAGCATGCCGAAGAAAGTTATCTTTCGGATTGGCAGTAAGAAATTCTTTTATTTTCTCAATACGATTCATACTGCGAATGTAAGGATTGATGAATTGAATAGTTGGCTAATCCGCTAAGCCGCCCATCCATTTATCCAAGTGCTCTGTTATCTGTTTTGTTTCAATAATAAATCCGTCGTGCCCATAAGCAGAACCAATTGCCACCAATGCTGCATTAGGCATATGTGTTGCCATGAATTCCTGCTCATCTAAAGGACAAAGAATATCGCTATCAATCCCGATGATTAATGTTGGTTGCTGAATAGATTGTAATGTTTTAATCAAATCACCACCACGACCTCTGCCTAAATGATGACTATCCATACTTTTTGTTAACAACCAGTAACTGTAAGCATTAAAACGTTTCACTAATTTATCTCCCTGGTAATTGATATAAGAAGAAGCTTTGAAGTTGTCTATCTTTTCAGGATCGGGATCGGTTTGTTTCTCATGTAATATTTTATAATTGCGATAAGTGAGCATACCGATTGCCCTTGCAGCTTTTAGCCCTTTTGCTCCGGCACCTGCTCTCTGTTCGTTCCAGGTAGGGTCTGCTTCAATGGCTAAACGTTGTGCTGTGTGTACTGAAACACCCCAGGCGCTTTCAGAAGGTGAGGTGGCTATCAAAAATAAATTCCTGATTACATTTCTTTCCATCACGCACCATTCCAATGCCTGGTAACCACCCATGCTTCCACCCATTAACAAATAAATAGAATCTATCTGTAACTGTTTGCGCAATAGAATATGTGCGTGTACCATATCTCTAATGGTAACGGATGGGAAAGTGGCAAAATAAGGCTCATTTGTTTTCGGATTATTAGATACAGGGCCTGTTGTACCATAGCAAGAGCCTAAGATGTTGGCACAAACAATGAAATATTTTTCAGGATTGATAAGCCAGCCTTCCCCAACCAAACCTTTCCACCAATCTGCAACATCTGAGTTGGCAGTTAAAGCATGGCATATCCAAACTACATTATCTTTAGCAGCGTTCAGTGTGCCATATGTATGATAAGCGATTTGCAGAGAAGGAAGTGTAGTGCCGTTTTCTAGTGTAAACTCCTGTTGATATTCAAAAACCTTCATGATGTAACCTAAGTTGTAATTGGAAAAATTGTAAGAAAGAAATGACCATAGTGTAAAGCTGTATTAATAACAACAGCAACAACAATTATCGGGGGTACACATTAATCTATCGGTCATATAGACAATTTTGGATCAAATATACAGATATCAACATAAAGTTTTTGCATCTCGTATAAGAAACAAGACTGTATCATTTACTTTTGTCGGAAATTTTTGAAATGATATCAGTCGAGATAAAGAGAAAAGATGATGCTTTTGCGTTTGAAGGAATAGATGCAAATGGTCACACTTTACGCATGGATGCAGCTGCTGAAATTGGTGGAAATAATTCAGGTGTAAGACCGATGCAGGTTTTATTAATGAGCTTGGGCGGGTGCAGTGGAATTGATATTGTTTCTATACTGAAAAAACAGCGCCAAGATGTAAAAGACTTTTCTATAAGTATTCATGGTGAAAGAGAGCAAGGAAAAGAACCATCATTATGGAAAAAGATTGATGTGCTTTTTAAATTCAAAGGAACTGTTGATGAAGATAAAGCAAGAAAAGCCTGTGCTTTATCGATAGATAAATATTGTTCCGTTGCTGCTACATTACGAGCTGCAGGATGCGAAATCAGTTGGGATGTAGAAGTGAAAAGCGAATAGGCAATCATAATTCATAACTTATCATTTATAACTCATAATTCATAATGAACCCTATTACAAAAGTCATCAGAACAAGAGCAGCGCAAACCAACGAAATGGAGCATTCCTCTCCAATGTTTTTAACGAGTAGTTTTTGTTATAATGATGCAGAGACCATGCGTGCTGCGTTTGCTGATGAGATAGATGTAAATATTTACAGCCGCTTCAGCAACCCTACTGTAGATGAGTTTGTACAAAGGATGTGTGCATTAGAAGGCGCAGAAGATGGTTATGCTACCGCTTCTGGCATGGCGGCAGTATTTGCAAGTTTTATGGCATTAATGAAGCAGGGAGATCATTTATTAAGTTGCAATGCTATTTTCGGTAGTACACATACGGTGGTTTCTAAATTTTTACCCAAATATGGAATTGAATCTACTTATATAGCTGCTGCTGCTACAGAGGAAGCGTGGCGTGCTGCTATTAAGCCCAATACGAAAATGATTTACCTGGAAACCCCTACCAATCCGGGATTAGATGTATTGGATATTGCCATGATTTCGAAAATTGCGAAAGAAAAAAATATCATTTTAAATGTTGATAATTGTTTTGCCACACCCATAGCTCAACAGCCAATTGCTTTAGGTGCAGATCTGGTTATTCATTCTGCTACTAAGTGGATGGATGGACAGGGAAGGGTATTAGGCGGAGTAGTAGTAGGCAAAGAAAAACTGATTCATGATATTTATTTATTCTGCAGAAGTTCCGGCCCCGCATTATCGCCTTTTAATGCATGGGTATTAAGCAGGAGTTTAGAAACCCTTGAGGTAAGAATGGAACGCCATGCATCGAATGCTCTGTATCTGGCAGAACAACTGCAGCACCACGAAAAAATCAGTTGGTTGAAATATCCTTTTCTCCCTTCTCATCCACAATATGCTATTGCGAAAGCGCAAATGAGCAGTGGGGGAGGAATTGTTTGTTTTGAATTAAAGGGTGGATCGGAAGCAGGGAAAAAATTCCTTAATCACTTACAAATGTTATCTCTTACAGCCAATTTAGGCGATACCAGAACCATTGCATCGCACCCGGCAAGCACAACTCATGCAAAACTATCGGAAGCAGAGCGGTTGGAAGTAAATATTACACCGGGGCTTATTCGCATTAGTGTTGGGCTTGAACACAGGGAAGATATTTTAGCAGATATAATACAGGCTTTGGCGTATTGCTAGATGCGTTGATGTATGTGGAGAGAGAGGATGATTTTAGATGATTGCCTTTGTTGTTAAAATATACCGTTTTCGTTGGGAGAGTTTTCGGGTATAATCATACCAATATCCCATAGTTCCGCTATGTATTCGTTTTCAAACCTGCAAATATGCACCACCGCAATACCCGGTTCATTATTGGGTAGTGTAATGTGTGAATGAACGGCTACATACATCCCATCTTCCAACACCTTTTTTACATCTAAGGTTTTATTAGGCCCTTGTTGTGCACTTTCTTCCATTGCACAGATTAGAGCTGCTTTATCTCCCTTAAAATATGGGTTGTGATGTATAAAGTTTTCTGTGGTGTATAGCTCGTAAGCTGAGCGTACACTTCCGCCAGCACACATTCTTAAAAAGTTAACAGCAACTGTTTTATTCTTTGTATTGGTCATCTAAGTATATTGTATTATAAAATCACTGATGGCATATTTAAATAACTAAATTCACGCCTCATCATTTGTTCTTGCAAAGCCACTACTTATTTTAAAATGAAAAACAAATGTAATAATGAGGCCTAGTATACAGCCCGACAGCACTGCCAATACTCTTTCAAAAGCTGTATCCCAAACATGTTTACCCACTTCGTGCATCATAATAATAATTGTGGCTGCCAATGCAGACCTGGCAGCAGTATCCAGCTTAAACAAATAACAAAATGCTAAAGCAAGTGTAACCGCAATACTCATACTCCATATATTGCTTGTAAAAAACACGAGGCAAAGCAGGCCAGTGCCAGCTCCAACAAGATTGGCTTTGATTCTGTTAAGCGCCAGGGAAACGGAATCTTTTCCATCAGGTGATAATACGAGTATAACAGATATCAGGCACCACGCAAATTCAGTGTAATTCAATAACCGGGAAAGTGTAGAAACGATAATTATGCCCGTTACACATTTTGCAGCATAAATAAGAAAACCTAAAATTCTCTCATTCATATACTTGTTTAATGCAAATGTAAAATACTTATACAGCACAATATCTATATTGACTGCACAATAAATCCTGCAAAACACAACATTGAGAATAACTATTTATTGTTACCGTTTTTTTTGGGCGGCATGATGGCTTTGGGTTCAGGTGGTTTATTGGCCGGCTGCGTACTATTTTTATTGTCTTGTTGCTTAGCAGGAATGTTGGGTTTATTGTTTGCAGGAGAAGACCCGTTATTATTCTTTTTACCATCGTCTGTTATGATCTTTGATTCAGGTGAAATATTTTCGGGTTTTACATCTGCCGGTACATAATCCTGTTCTCTTCCGTTGCCCATATCTTCATCACCTGCAGGAAGGTTTTGAGTATTGTTAATATAGTCGAACTGGATGTCGTTTTGCATAATATCCGGTTTAACGAAAGTTGCATTGGGGTCTACACCCAAAATGCTTGGGTCGTTCAGCACTTTTTCGTAAAAATAGGCCCATATGGGCATTGCTGCCCTGGCACCCTGCCCTTGATAATCTGCACTGTTAAAACGAATGAATCTATCATCACAGCCTACCCAAACACCTCCTAATAATTGCGGAGTATATCCCATAAACCAGGCATCGCTGTTATCATTCGTAGTTCCTGTTTTACCTGCTATCTCTCCACGTACGCCATAATCCCATATTCTTCTGGCAGTACCTCGTGCCGTTACTTCCTGCATCATTTTTATTAATGAGTAGGCGGTAACATCACTAATCACTTCTTTTCTCAGTGGAGTAAAATTTTCTAAGGTATTGCCGTTCTTATCTTCAATGCGGGTAATATATAAGGGTTTAACATTAAAGCCTCTTCCCGGAAACATGCTGTAAGCCTGTATCATTTCGTATAACGATATTTCACAGGAGCCTATGGCAATAGATGGATGCGGATCTATCTTGGTTTGCAAGGCACATTTGTTTTTTAAAAAATCTACAAAACGTTTGGCCGCATTATTCCCTTTTGGGTCTAACGATTTCATGATATAGGCGGTAGCACAGTTGCGAGACATAGCCAAAGCTTCTACCATTGGCATAGTTGTGCCGCTGCAAGATTTGCTGGTAGCAGGCACCATACCATAAGCTCCAAAACTTTGTTGCACATCTTCTACAGGAGTATTGGGAGTAAAACCTGCTTCTTCTATGGCCAGGCTATACAATAAAGGTTTTATGGTAGAACCTACCTGGCGTTTAGTGTTGTAGTTAACATGGTCGTATTTATAAGTTTTAAAGTCTATACCTCCCACCCAGGCTCTTACTTCGCCACTTAGTGGATCAAGTACCAGGAAACCTGCCTGCATCATTTGTTTGGTGTATTTTACAGAGTCATAAGGTGTCATTACAGTATCTTTCGATCTGTTATTGTTCCATGTAAAAACTTTCATCTGAACGGGAACATCAAAACTCTTTCTTATTTCCTCATCACTTATTCCTTCTTTTCTTAAATTACGCCAACGGTCTGATTGTTTAATGGCTGCTTCCACTACATTTTCAAATCCTTTCCAAACGGTTCCTTTTTTTATATTTTCCTGCTGGTTCAGTAGTTTTTGTATATAGCTCATATGCTTGGCAACAGCTTCTTCGGCATAGAGTTGCATTTTGGGGTTGATAGTGGTATATATTTTTAAACCATCCCTGTACAGATCATAATTCTCACCATTGCTTTTTTTGTGCTCTTTGCACCATTTTTTCATATCTTCTCCCAATACCATTCTGAAATAAGGACCAAGCCCGGCAGTTTCGTCTAATTTCTTATAGTTCAATTCAATAGGTTTGGCTTTTAAGGTAGCAGCTTCCTGCTCAGTAAGAAATTTATTGCGCACCATCTGATCTAAAACAGTATTTCTCCTGTCCAGTGCTTTTTTGGGGTTGGCTCTCGGATTGTATGTATAAGAGGCTTTAAGCATACCTATGAGCACTGCTGCTTCTTCTACATTAAGCCTGTCTGGTTCTTTTTGAAAAAAGGTTTTAGAAGCATTGCGAATGCCATACACATTATCTCCAAAAGGCACGGTGTTGAGATAAAGGGTAATGATCTCGTCTTTGGTGAAATATTTTTCCAGCTTTATGGCAATGATACCTTCTTTAAATTTTTGCACCATTCTTATGAATGCATTGCGCTTATATTCTGTAAACAGGTTTTTTGCTGTTTGCATGGTAATGGTACTGGCTCCGCCATCTCTGCCAAGGCCTTTTACAGCCCTGAGGATAGAACGAAGGTCTATACCGTTATGATCGTAAAAGCGTTCATCTTCTGTGGCCACCAATGCATTGATTACATGTTTGCTAATGTCTTTGAACTCTACATTCACCCTGTCTTCCAAATAAAATTTACCCATCAATGTTCCGTCTTGTGCATATACCTGGCTTGATAAAGAAGCTGAGGGATTTTGTATGTTGGAAATAGAGGGCATTTCGCCAAATACGCCCCAGTTACACAGGAAAAGAAATAAAATAAATGAAGCAATACCTATAAAAAAAACATTCCAAAATATTTTTACTATTCTGCTCATGCGGTAAAGTTAATTGGCTAAATGATTTGTTTTAGAACTTGTCTGGAAAAATATCTTTTAAAAATTTGGTGTATGTATCGGTATCTTTTAAAACATTTAGTTTATCTAGATTGGCATTACTGATGATGCTGTAAAGATATTTATCGGAACTTAACCAGGAAATAATGCGGGTTTTAGATAGCGGTCTGGCTACGTCTATATAATTAATGGCATCCCCTGCATTGTTAAACGGCCCAATGAGCAACAATGTTTTTTCACCGGTAAGCTTTGATGTATTCGTTCCCAGATTAAGATTGTAGTATCTTTCCCTGTTAAACCTGTTAAAAGCATTCCTGGCTTCTGTTACAAACACCTCATCAACTTTATTTAAAATCAGCATTACAAAGTGTGCATCAGCCGGGTTGAATACAAAGCCTTTATCTGTGGCAGTGATATTGTTTATAACAGGGGTTTGTTCTATTTTAGTATTGGGAACAATGGCTGAAGGGGTGTTAACAACGGGTATTTCTTTTTTTGGGGCAGGCGCCTGTGTTACCACTTTTGTATCGTTTAAATTAACAGGCTTATCTGTAATGTCGTCTTTCTTTTCTATGCTCAGGTTGGTTAAATATGTTTCTATTTCTCTTCTTCTTTTCAGCACATCAATCATTGTATTGGCCTTTTCTGTTAGGTTGGAATGAGGGAATTGGCTGATCAGGCTTTTCAACCGGTTTATTGCTATACTGTCTTTTTGTTGTTTTACATAATATATAGATTCAATATACAACAACTGCGGTGTCCAGTAACCTGTGCCGTATGCATTGTCTGCTTTTTGTTTGGCCAGTGTTGCTTCTTCAAACTTCCCCTCAATAAAAAGATTGTAAATGTCTTCGTAGCGTTTGGTAGCGGCAAATGTTTCTTGTTTGTTTTTATCTGTTAAGGAATAAGTAAGGTTGCCATCGGGGTGTTGTTCATTCATCACTTTTTTTATAGAATCTGCTTTGGTTGCCTGCCCTGTTTTGTTATAGCAATAGTACAGGCGAAATAAGGTTTGTTCATTATAATCGTTTGCAGGAAACGGGAATCTTCTTATTAATTCTTCATAGCATTTAATGGCGGCTACATATTCTTCCAGGTCGTTTTGAAAAATATCTCCATTGGCATACAATGCTTTTTTTATGGCATCATTTGCTGCATCTTTCTTTTCTTTTGTAAGTGGAATGTTCAACAACATGCCTTCTGGTGTTGTGGCTTTTGCCGTATCTGCGTCCGTTTTATTTTTAAAATTGTCTACATCTGTTACACTTAACGTATTAAGGTTGGCAGTGCCAACAATAGCAGCCTGCCTTCTCCAATTATCAACATTGGGTCTGGCACCCCATTTTATTTTAAAATCTCTTAGGCCCTGTGTTCGTAGTGTATTATTGGTAAAATAAAAGTCGGTGGATTTGTTTGCAGTGAGATCGAATAAATTGGTGTTGGTTGTTGCTAAACCGGCACCGCCACCAAAAGCGAGGTCTTTATCTTCTTTTAACCCTTGCTCTTTTCTAATTTGTTTATACAATTTCTTTACGGCGGCAATACGATCGGCCTCACTTAAAGCGGCTAATGCCATAAGGCTGTCTTGCCTGTGTACCACATTCATGTTATCTACAATCTGCTTTAACCATTTTTGTTTTTGTTCTAAGGAGTTTGCAATGTCTGCAGGGATGGCAGCTGTGTTTTTGGCGCTATCGTAAAACCTGTATGCATCTTTATACAATTCATTCTTATAACAAACATCTCCCAGTAATAAAAAACTTTTTTGTTTCTGCCCCGGATTATCTATGCTTGAAGCAGAACTGTTTACCAGGTATTTTATAGCAGCCTGATCATTGTTCTTTTTAAGCTCTAACAGTGCTACGGCATAATAAATGATATCTCTGAACCGATCGTAACGATCTTTTTTGGCCATTTTGGTAAGCGCCTGTATTTTACTGGCAATGGCATCGGGTTGTTTATCGTTTGCCGAAAGATCTACAATATTAAGGGTTGCATAAACTTCCAGGTATGGGTCTATGGTATGGTTCAAAGCTTTTTCAAACAGTTTTGACGCCTGGCTTTGCCGGCCGGCCATAACATACTGCTGTGCTGCTAGGTATTCCCATCTGGCAGTTTCGTTTTTACTTTCTGCATTCGGTAAAGCGAGTTGTATATATTTGGCGGCACTATCATAAATTTCTTGTTTATAGTACAGGTAAGCCATTTGCTCATACAGGTCTGTCTTTAGCCTTTCAGGAAAGTTAGGATCAATCTTTAAAATAGCTATTAACCCCGCTGCTTCAGCCAGCTTATTGGTTTCAATCATGTTACGTACCTGCCATATAAAACTTTCATTACGGGTAATGGGTTTTACCGTAAGCTTTTTCCAAAGATTCCTTTTCTCATTAGTGGCTATGGTAAATTGCCCGTTTGTATTACTGGCATTGCTGCCAAGAGGAATATCGTAGCCGTCGTCTTTTGGGGCATAGATATAATTAATGTATTGAAATACATATCCGGCAGAATCAAAATTTTTCCTGAATAAATATGCTTTACCCATTAATAATTACAGATCGTCTACCCAATCGTTTCTGAGGTCATGTAAGAGAATACCTGCATTGCATTTATACAGTATAGAATCTATTTCGGCTTTGTTGCGGGCAGTGGCATCTAACGAATAGTTGTAGAAGCCAATCGGCTTGCTATAATCGTCTTTATAGGTTTGTTTTGCATTAACAATAAGTTCTTTCAACCGGTTATTGGCATTAAAAAAATAGTTATAATGTGTAACGGTATTCTGGTATGTTTTTTTAGTAAAACCCAGTTTTCC
>OFTX01000973.1_pt1 | contig 11792 bp, 8 predicted proteins | sample 1775051 | NCBI WGS metagenome assembly OFTX01 (sample SAMN08195772, study PRJEB24354) | sludge metagenome | isolation source: sludge from phenol fed wastewater aerobic bioreactor A | place: India: Nagpur | collected 2016-09-15
GATCCATGAATTGCAGTGACTATGCGCTGCTCGCAACGGTGGTGCGGAACGGTTTCGAGGAGTCGCGGCACTTCGGCAGCCTGGTGGCGCTCGGGCCGGACGGGTCGGTGGTCGCGGAACTCGGCGTGCCCCGGCAGGCGATTCTCCCGCGGTCGTCGGTGAAGCCGATCCAGGCCCTGGGGTCGCTCGAGTGCGGTGCGCCGCTGGCCGGTAGGCACCTCGCGATCGCGGGCGGCAGCCACACCGGAGAGGACGAGCACGTGCGGGTGGTCCGCGAGATCCTCGCCGCGGCCGGGCTGGCCGAGGACGCTTTGCAGTGCCCGCCGGACGAGCCCGAGAACGCCGAGACGAAGCGGCGGCTGATCCGGGAAGGTGTTGCACCGCAACGTATTCGGATGAATTGCTCCGGCAAGCATGCGGGGATGCTCGCGGCCTGCGTCGCCTCCGGCTGGCCGGCAGAAACCTACCGCGATCCGGAACACCCTCTGCAGCAACGGATCCGGCAGACGCTGGAGAAACGCGCGGGCGAGAAGGTGGCCGCGGTCGCGGTGGACGGGTGCGGCGCGCCGTTGTTCGGGGTGAGCCTGGTCGGGCTGGCGCGCGCGGTTCGCAGCCTCGTGGTCGACGCCCCCGGTACGACCGGGCGGACGGTTGCCGATGCGATGCGCGAGAACCCTTACTACGTCGGGGGAACCGGGCACGTGAACACCCGCGTGATGCAGGGCATACCGGGTGTGCTGTGCAAGGGCGGTGCGGAAGGCGTGATCGTCGCGACTGCCGCATCCGGCTGCGCGGTCGCCGTCAAGGCGATCGACGGCAGCCCCCGGGCGACGACGGCGATCGCGCTGGCGGCGCTCGATGCCCTGGGCGAGGACACCAGCCGGGTCGCGGACTTGAGGGAGGTCCCGGTGCTGGGCGGCGGCGAGCCGGTCGGGGCGATCCAGGCGTCCCCGGCGATCGGCGAGGCGATCGCCGCGGCCGGATTCCCCCGCACCGCGTAGCCCGAGCCCGCGTGCCCCCGCGACCGAGCACCAGCCGGGCAACCTCAGAGCAACGAACGAAGGGACGTGAGATGCCGGTCCGGATCGAGGTGTGCGTCGACTCCGCGGCCGGAACGTGGGCCGTCGAACGGGCCGGCGCCGACCGCGCGGAACTGTGCAGTGCGCTCATCGTCGGCGGGCTCACGCCGTCTGTCGGCACCGTGCTCGCCGCCGTGTCGCGGGTTGAGCGCATCGGTGTGCAGGTGCTGATCCGGCCGCGAGACGGGGATTTCGCCTTCTCGCCGGCCGAGATCGACGTCATGCTCACGGATATCGAGCGTATCCAACGCGAAACCGCCGGCGCCGCAGTGGACGTCGGGTTCGTAATCGGCGCGCTCACCGAGCGGTTCGAGATCGACCGGACCGTCACCGCCGAACTCACCGCTGCCTGCGGTGGCGCGCCGGTCACGTTCCACCGTGCCTTCGACCTGACCGAGGACCTGGACCGCTCGCTGGATGCGCTGATCGAACTCGGCATCACGCGCGTGCTCACCGGCGGCGGCGTGCAGCGCGCGCTGGACGGCGCCGGAACCTTGGCGCGCCTGGTCGAACGGGCCGCGGGCCGGATCGTCGTCATGCCCGGCGGGTCCGTCCGGCCGGACAATGCCGCGGCCCTGGTGGCAGCGACGGGCGCCGGCGAACTCCACTTCCGGGCCGTGACGTCCGAGCGGAGCCTGCGCTCGCCGCACCGCGCGAACGTAAGAATGTCTTCCCGTCATGCCCCCGACGAGGATCGTCGCGAGGTGACCTCCGAGCCGATGATCGGCGAGATGCTCGCCGCCGTCGCACATCTCACCCCGGAGCCGCCAGCCCGGGTATGACGCCGCTTACGGCCGCGGCTGTTCCTGCCAGCGGAAGCCCTTGCGCAGAATCCGCGCAGTACCCCGATCGCCGGCCGCCGAAGCACGGGCGCGGCCGAGTGGCGGGCCGCTCGGCGAACGAGGCTGCACCCGCGTTGCCTCGTCCGGGCGCTACGGTGGAGCACGCACAGTTTCGTGACCGGGCGTACCGGTCGCAATTCCGGAAGGACGAACCGCTCGATGACGACGCCTGCCGCGCAGGCCGCACACATGGCGCGCCTGGTGCGCGCGGCGGTTCCGCGCATCCACCCCGGCGGCCGCGCCGTGATTGCCGCGGTGTGGGGCGGCTCCTGGATCGTGGGCGCCCTGCTCCGGCTGGTCGGGCTGCGGCGGGCCTCGCGCACCGTGCGGCGAGCGGGCCTGGTGGCGACGGCGGGCTCGGCTCTGTTCTTCCGGGTGCCGACGCGGGTGCCGCCGGACGATCCGTCGCTCGTCGTGGCGCCGGCGGACGGGGTCGTCTCGCTGATCACCGAGGCGGCCCCCCCTGCGGAGACCGGTCTGGGGAGCGAGCGCCGGATACGGGTGTCCATCTTCCTGTCCGTGCTCGACGTGCACGTGCAGTTCGCGCCGATCGCGGGATCCGTCCGCGCGGCGCACTACCACCCAGGACAGTTCTTCTCCGCCGATCTCGACAAGGCCTCCGAGGCGAACGAACGCAATTCGCTGGTGATCCGGCCGGCCGCAGGCGGGGACGATCTCGTGGTCACCCAGATCGCCGGCCTCATCGCGCGACGGATCGTCTGCGACGTGTCCGCCGGGGAGAACCTTGCCGTCGGGCAGGTGTACGGACTCATCAGATTCGGGTCGCGGCTGGACGTGTACCTGCCGCGCGGGGCGGAGGTGGCGGTGCGGCTCGGTCAGCGCGCCGTCGGCGGGGAGACCCCGATCGCGCGGCTGGCCGGAGCGCGCCATGCCTGAGAACATCGTCATACTCGAAACCGGGCCCGGGGACGATCGAGTTCCGTTGCCGCGAAAGGGCTTCGGCCACACGGCGACCGGGAGGGCTGTGCACTGATGGCGACCGTTCCCGGCGTGCGGTTCCTGCCGAATGCCATTACCGTGCTGGCGGTCTCCTCGGGGCTGACTGCGGTCGCGTTCGCGTTGCAGACGTCGCTGCCGAATCACTTCACCTACTCGATCGGCGCGATCGCTGCGGCGGCAATCCTCGACTCGCTGGACGGGCCGGCCGCGCGGCTGCTGCGCTCGCAGAGTCGCGTCGGGGCGGAGCTCGATTCGCTGTCGGATGCGATCTCGTTCGGGGTGGCACCGGCGCTGTTGCTCTACATCTGGATGCTGCAGGGTCAGCCGCTCGGCTGGGTCGCGTGTCTGGTCTACGCCGTGTGCACGGTGCTGCGGCTCGCGCGGTTCAACTCGCTGCTGGATACCACCCCGAAACCCTGGGCGAAGGGCTTCTTCACCGGGGTGCCGTCGCCGGCCGGTGCGCTGCTGGCGACCATGCCGCTGCTGGCGACCATCCGCTTCGGGTCCGGCTTCTGGACCGAGCCGTGGGTGGTGGGCATCTGGGCGATCCTGATGGGATTCCTCATGGTGTCGCGGCTGCCGACGATCGCGCTCAAGTCCGTGCGGGTGGCGCCGAAGCTGATCGTTCCGATGCTGGTGCTGCTGGTAGTGGGCGTGGCGGCGCTGTTCTACGAACCGCACCTGATCCTGCTGCTCGGGCTGATGGTGTACCTGCTACACCTGCCATACGCCGCGTGGAAGTACCAGCATCTGCGACGGCATCCTGAGCTGTGGGATTCGGATGCCCGGCGCGAGGTGGCGCGCGCTGCGCGGCGGCGACGGCGATCGTCACGGCTGAGGGTGCACCGGCGCGTGGCGGGGCGCGCGTCCGACGGCACGCCGCTGCCGCGTCAGCGGCGCTTGGGCCGATTGAGATCGGTGCGGGTGCCGCGGCGCAAGCGGTGAGCCGACGGCGCGTCCGGCAGCGAGTTCTTACAGCTGTATGCCGAGGCGGCGCGCCGCGCGGGTCTTCTGGCGATTGGCCCGCAGCCTGCGGAGCCGCCGCACCAGCAGCGGCTCGGCGGCCAGGGCGGCCGGATTGTCGATGACCTGGTTGAGCACCTGGTAGTAGCGAGTGGGCGACAGATCGAACATCTCGCGGATGGCCTGCTCCTTGCTCCCCGCGTACAGCCACCATTGGCGTTCGAACTGCAGGATGTCCAGGTCGCGCCTCGTGACACCCTCGGGTACGGGCAGGTCGGCGTGCGCCTGCGCGCTCGCGGCATCCATCCGGTGATCCTCCTACCGGTCCTTCGAGGTGTACCGGCCGAACCCGGCGTGACAGCCTCCCTGCCTCTCGCGCCCACCGGGCGGAGGGGAATCACAAGGATGTCATTCGGTGGCCGACATCATCAGATCACGCCGCGGGCGCGAGGTCCAGTTCGCCCCGCCGTGTCCCGCACAACACGCCGCGACCTGCCGCGACTGGCGTGCCGGATGCTCTGTTTGTTCCGAATATGACGAGCGTTGCTGGCGTTACCAGCGTTACTTGTGTTGTCGCACGATACTGGTGCTACTGATGCGGCGCCGACCCCGTCGCGCCAGCGCCCGTGCTTGCGGTCAGAGCGGCCGCGGGCCCCTGGTCCGATCGGGCGCTCGTCGAGGGCGTGTCGGTGGCTCCCGTCGGTGCCGTCGCGCTGCTCGGCGCAGTCGGCGCGGTGGCATTGGGCGGTGCGGGCTGCGTGGAGGGCGCCGCGCCGCCGGTGGCATCGGTGCCGCTCGCCTTGGTCGGCGCGGCCACGTCCACAGTCGTTGTCGCGGTGCGGGTTTCAGTGACGACGGTGGTATCCGTATTCGCGGCGGTGCTCACGGACGTCGCCCCCGCCGCACCCGAGGAGCCGGACGAACCGGTAGCGGCGCCGGTCGACGTCGCCGCAGGCACCGGGTTCTGCGCCGGTCGGCTTTTGTCCGGGCTCCCGGCGGACGCGCCGCCCAGCACGCTCAGGCCTCCGGGCGCGCCGCCGGAGAGCGGCGTTCCCTTCGCGGACTCGATGCCGGTGACCAGCGCGAGCGCCAACGCGAACGCAACGGCACTGCCCAGAGCGCCCGCGAGCACGCCGCGCCAATGGCTGCGCTCCGGGCCAGCCTCCCGCACTGCACGAGTGGTGGGCGGGACGCGCGGTGTGCGTGGATCGCGTGGCGACGCCGGCGGCCGCGGCGGACGCGGCCGCCGCGGGCTGCGCGGGGACGGCCCCGCGTGGACGAGGACGGTCGGGGATCCGGTGACCACATAGTTGGACATCGAATGCTCTCGCGCCGCGCGCCACCGGTGCTTGGTCGCCGCCACGGAATGCGCGTACACGGTGGCCACCAGGTTGTAGGCGACCGCACCGACCGCCGCCCCCAGCACCGTGCCTGCCACGCTGAGCGTGGAGCCGAGCAGCGCCGAGGACACCGACGCGACCACAGCGGTCGTGATCTGGGTGGCTGAGATCGTGAGCCGGGGAGGTTCTCCGCCGGTCGCGGCACCCAGGGCTGAGTCTGCGCTCGAGACGGGGGTGCCGCCCGCAGCGGAATCCGCGCCGGCGCCGGGGACGGCCTGGAGCGCAGCGTCGGCGCCTGACGCGGAGCCGGGATCGAAATCGGCGTCGGTGCGGGAGCCGAGATCGCTGCCGGTGTCGGCGTCACGGGTCTTCGTCACGGTGGTGGTTCCGATCGCTGCGCGGGTTGATGTGGTCCGATCGGGCCGGAGCCGGCCCGCATCGTGAAGGACGCTCCGGCATCCCACGCGTTGCCCCAGCGCCGATCCCGGTGCGGGACGTCACACCCTTAGGAACCTGGTAAACCAGCCGCCCACAGCCTCACCCACCGTGGTGAAGCCGCGGCAGGCTCACCGGCGGCCGCAGCGCCAATCTGATGCCGATCTCAGATCGCCGTCGGGCGCTGCTTGGCGAAGCCTGTCACCGCCTCGAAACCCGCTGCTAGGCCAAGCAATTCGCGCTCGCTGCGGTGCCGACCGACGAACTGCACCCCGACCGGGGTGCCGGCGGAACAGAAGCCGGCCGGCATCGCAACCGCCGGATGGCCGGTCACCGTCACGTGGCAGACCGCCCGCATCCAGCCGAGGTAATCCGGCTGTTGCTGTCCGGCAACGGTTTCCGGGTATTGGATGTCGGCGGGAAAGGCCGGCAGCGGAGAGACCGGCAACAGAAGTGCGTCATATCGGTCAAGGAACTCGCGCATGCGGTGGAACAGCTGCGTGCGCAGCACGGCCGCGCGGCCCACCTGCGGCCCGGTGAGCGTGCGGCCCGCGTCCATGTTCGCGTACAGGCTCGGCCGGACCTTGTCGCGGTAGCTGTCCAGGAACTCGCCCAGCGTCGCCTCGAACTGCCAGGCCCGCAACGTTCGGAAACACTCGTCGGCCCCGGCGAAATCGGGGCACGCCTCTTCCACGTCGGCCCCGGCGTCCTCGCAGAAAGCCGCTGCGGCACGGACGATCTCGGCGACCTCGGGCTCCACCTGCACCGCACCGCTGAGGTCCACCGAGAACGCGATCCGCTTGCCGCGCATACCGCCGTCGGGCACCTGCGCGAAGACCGCGCCTGGCTCTTCGAGCGAGATCGGCGAGCGGCGATCGGGTCCGGCCATCACCGAGAGCAACAGCGCCACATCGGCCACGGTTCGGCCCATCGGACCCGACACCGATAGTCCCGCAAAGGAATCCCCGGCCGGGTACACCGGGACGCGGCCAGCCGACGGCCGCAGGCCGATCACGTTGCAGTATCCGGCGGGTAGGCGGAGCGACCCGCCCATGTCGTTGCCGTCGGCGATCGGATGCATGCCGGCGGCCAGCGCAGCCGCCGCTCCGCCGGAGGAACCGCCGGCCGTCACCGAGAGGTCGTACGGGTTGCGGGTGATGCCGAAGACCTCGTTGAACGTGTTCCCGCCGGCGGCGAACTCCGGGATGTTGGTCTTGCCGAGCGTTACGACGCCGGCCGCCTTCATGCGCTCGACCACCACGTCGTCCTGATCCGGAACGAAGTCGCGCCGGGCGACCGACCCGAAGGTCGTCACGATGCCCTTCGTAAGGTGATTGTCCTTGAACGCCACCGGAAGTCCGTGCAACGGTCCGAGGAACTCGCCGCATGCGGCCGCGTCGTCGGCCGCCTTCGCCTGCGCGCGTGCGAGTTCCGTGGTGTGCGTGACGATGGCATTGACGGCGGGATTCACGGCGTCGATGCGGTCCAGGTGCGCCTGCAGCAGCTCGCGGGCGGAGATCTCCTTCGCGCGCAACATCGCTTCCAGCACGGTGGCCGGTCGGTAGCACAGCTCGTCCGCTGACGCCATGGCGCGCTCCTTCGTGGTCATGCTTCGTGGTGGTGCCGGTCCGCACGGTCATGCAGACCCGCGAGATGCCGGCCCGCCGGTCCAGCATGAGCGATTCCCGGCCGCGGCGCATCGGCAAGCACTGCCAACGACCGAGCGCGCCGCTGCGGAACCGGCACCACCCGAGAACATCGTCATCGGCGATGAAACGTGGCCCGAGCCTGGAACACCGCGAGAGCACCCGGCGATGTGCCACGCTGGATGCCGTGCGCATGCAATTCACGTCCGGGCCCGACCCGATGGACCTGCTGACGTTGCCGTGGTCGACGCCGCTCGCCGACTGGCCGGCGCACCTGCTCGTGAGCCTGCCGCGCGGAATCTCCCGGCACGTGGTGCGTTTCGCGAAGATCGGCGGGATCGTCTACGCGATCAAGGAAATCAACCAGCAGCTCGCCGAGCACGAGTTCGAGCAGCTGCGGTCGCTCGCCCGCGCCGGCGTGCCGGTGGTGGAGGCCGTCGGCGTGGTCGCGAACCGTACCTCTCCCGACGGCCAGCCACTCGACGCCGCGCTCGTCACGAAGCATCTGCGGTTCTCGCTTCCCTACCGGGCGCTGTTCTCGCGCCGGCTCGATCCCGACCTGGAGCCGAAGCTGCTCGACGCGCTCGCGGAGCTGCTGGTCCGGCTACATCTGGCGGGCTTCGCGTGGGGTGATTGTTCGCTCTCCAACACGCTTTTCCGCCGCGACGCGGGGGCGCTCGCCGCCTATCTGGTGGACGCGGAGACCGGGCAGATCCGCACGCAGCTCTCCCCCGGGCAGCGCCAGCACGACCTCGACATCGCCGAAACCAATTTGGCCGGCGAGCTTCTCGACCTGGAGTCGTCCGGTCTGCTGCCGACCGGGGTCGATCCGATCGCGACCGCGCAGTCCGTGCTCGACCGTTACACGAAGCTCTGGGCCGAGCTCACCGCGCCGCAGACGGTGGGCGACAACGAGTGGTGGCGCATCGAGCAGCGCCTGCGCCGGCTCAACGACCTCGGCTACGACGTCGCGCAACTCGACGTGACGGAGGCAGAGGACGGCGAGGGTGTCGGCGCACCCGCCGGGCCGCACGTGATGGTGCAGACGCAGGTCGTCGAGGCCGGGCACCATCGCCGGCGGCTGCGGGCGCTCACCGGCCTGGACGTGGTCGGCGAGAACCAGGCGCGGCGTATCCTCAACGATCTCGACACGTTCCGCAGCAAGGCCGTGATGCCAGAGACCCAGGCGGACGAGGACACCGTGGCCCGGCATTGGATGACGGATGTGTTCCAACCCGTCATCGAGGCGATCCCGCCTGAACTCGCCGAAAAGCTTGAGCCCGCAGAGGTTTTCCACGAGGTGCTGGAGCATCGCTGGTTCCTGTCCGAGGCAGCGGGGCACGAGGTGTCGATGGCGGACGCGACCCGCTCCTACATGACCTCGGTGCTGCCGTTCCGGCCGAACGAGCAGGCGGTGCTGGAGCCCGACCTGCTGGGCCTGGGCATGTTGGAGGCCGCAGAAGATTGACACAGAGGATTAACGCAGCAGACTGACGCCGGTGATCATGCGCCGCGCGGGCCGAACTATCGAGTATGACGATGTTCTCGTGCTCGGGCTCGTCCGTGACGAGCCAGCCCCGCGCCGAACGCGGGTATCAATGGGGCACCAATGGTCAGACGCGGTGCAACGAAACGGGTTGCGTGGGTGTGAGAACCTACGCGCCCGCACCGCGAAGGGGCGCCGAGGGGCCTGCCGGGCCGCATAATAGGACGGACCGGGTAGCGCGCCCGGATAAAGGTCGATGGCGGAATACTCACGGGGCCGCCGTCTTTACGGGTGGGATGAGCTGTGCAGGTTGACGTGGCGCCGACGCCGGCGTCCACCGGAACCCAGCACGGTGCTGCACGCGAAGCGCGAACATCGTCATACTCGGATCGCACCGACCATCCGGCGGCCGCAGATCACCCAGCCGCAGATCACCTGAACGATGCGGCCCCTCCCACGAAACGATGGATCCCGGGTCTCGACGGCCTCCGGGCGATCGCCGTGATCGCGGTGGTGCTGTTCCACCTGAACCCCGACTATCTGTCCGGCGGATTCCTCGGCGTCGACCTGTTTTTCGTGATCAGCGGGTATCTCATCACGCGCCTGCTGGTCGCCGAACGGCAGCGCATGGGCCGGATCGCGATCGGGCGGTTCTACCTGCGGCGCGCGCGGCGGCTGCTGCCGGCTGTCGCGTTGCTGCTCGCTGCGGTCGCCGTCGCCGGCGGGCTGATCTGGCGCGACCAGCGGCCGACCCTTGCCGGAGGGCTGTTCTCGTCAATGGGCTACGTAACGAACTGGTGGCTGATCGGCGATCACCAGTCGTACTTCGTGGCGATGGGCCGGCCGCCGATGCTGCAGCACCTGTGGTCGCTCGCGATCGAGGAGCAGTACTACCTGCTGTGGGCGCCCGCGGTGCTAGTGCTGACGGGCGCGTGGTACGCGGGCCGGCGGATCCTGGCTCGGGTGCGCCGGCCGGCGCTTTTGGCAGGCGTCGCGGTGCTGCTGGCCGTGGCGTCGACGGCGGCCATGGCCGCGATCGCGATCGCGACAAACGTTCCTTACCAGACGGATTCGTCCCGGGTGTACTTCGGGACCGATACGCACGCGATGGGCCTGCTGCTCGGTTCCGCGGCCGGGGCGTTGGCGGCGCTGCCCTGGCGATCGCTGCGGCGTCGGGTGCCGCGGTGGGTGCGGCCCGCGTGGCGCTCGACCTGGACGGCGCGCCCCCTGCTGCCGCGCTGGATCGTCGGTGACGCCGTTCGGAAACCGTTGTCGCCCTGGGTGACCGATGCGCTGGCCGTGGCCGGGCTGGCGGGCGTCGTCTCGTTCTTCCTGTCGATCGACGAGTACGTACCGTGGCTGTACCGCGGCGGGTTCCTGGTGTTCGCGGCGGTCGCGGTGGTGGTGGTCACCTGCGCGGCACGGCCGGACGGGCACATCGGCCGGGTGCTCGATACGCCGCCGCTCAGGTGGATCGGCGAACGCTCCTACGGGATCTATCTCTGGCACTGGCCTGTCTTCGTGGTGACCCGCCCGATGATCGATGTCCAGGGGCCCGCGTGGCTGATCGACATCACCCGCGCAGCGCTCGCGGTGACGATCGCGGCGGCGAGTTACCGGTATCTAGAGCTGCCGGTCCGGGAGGGGCGGTTCCTCGCGTCGCTGCGGGCGGCGTGGCGCGTCCGGGCGGCTCGTCGTGCGGCGGCTGCTCGCCCCGCCGCTCGCCCCGTCGCACGAATCGGCGCCTCGGGCCGACACTGGACGATGCCGGCCCTCGTGACCGGGTGCATGGCCGTGCTCATCGCCGCGCACCTGTCGGCCATCCAGCAGCCCGCGTGGGCCGGATCCGTCCCGTCGGCCGCGCTGCCGCTGCCGGGCGTCGCGCCCACCCTGCCAGCGGGCGTGCCCGATAGCGACCCCGACCCGGGCACCGGGTCCGCGGGAGCATCGCGATCGGACGTGACATCGGTATTTTCGGCGGCAGCATCGCCGACGGCGGGGCCGACGACGGGAGCCGCCGCGGTGTCCGCGGGGCCGGACGACGGGTCCGCGACTGGGGCGCCGGGAACGGCGTCGTCGACCGTGTCATCAACTGTGTCATCAATTGCTGTGGCCCCGGCGATTCCTCCGGGCTCTGCCGGCTCGACGGCGCCCACAACGACCCCGTCCACCACTCACGTCGCTACGTCCACCGGCGGGTCCACCACTGTCGCATCCACCACCGCCCCCGCGCCGCCCCCTCCGGCGAAGTCGAACGCCAAGGTCAGCGCCTTCGGCGATTCGGTGTTGTTGGGCGCCGCCCCGGCCGTCAAGGCGTTGGTCGGTTCGCTGTCGCTCGACGCCGTCGTAGGCCGTCAGGCATGGGACACGCTGGCCGACGTCGCCGCTGCCGGAAAGGCCGGAAACCTCGCGCCGGTGGTACTGATCCACACGGGCAACAACGGCATCATCTCGCCGAAACAGCTTGCGGCAACGCTGGGGTCGCTCGCGAGCCGGACGAAGGTGATCGTGATGAACGACCACGTGGACCGACCCTGGCAGGGGCCGAACAATCGGACTATCGCGTCGATGACGGGCCATTACCCGAACGTCGTCATAGTCGATTGGAATGCGGCGGCAACCGCGCATCCCAGCTGGTTCGGACCCGACGGGATCCACGTCAATCCAACCGGCGCGCGCGGGTATGCGGCGCTCGTCGCGGCTGCCATCGCGGGCTGAGGCGGTCAGCTCCCTGCCGGCTCCAGGACGAACACCGGGATCGTCCGATCGGTCTTCGTCGCGTACTCGGCGTAGGGCGGGAAGGCGGAAACCGCTCGCTCCCACCAGGTCTCGCGCTCGGAACCGAACACCTCACGAGCGCGCAGGCGCAGGTGCTTCGGCCCGTCCTGCAGTTCCAGGTCGGGGTGCGCGACCAGGTTGTAATACCAGACCGGGTGCTGCGGCGCGCCGCCCTTGGAGGCCACCGCCGCGTAACGACCGTCGTGTTCCACGCGCATCACCGGCGTCTTGCGGATCTTCCCCGTCCTCGCGCCGCGCGTCTT
>OFTX01000974.1_pt1 | contig 11766 bp, 11 predicted proteins | sample 1775051 | NCBI WGS metagenome assembly OFTX01 (sample SAMN08195772, study PRJEB24354) | sludge metagenome | isolation source: sludge from phenol fed wastewater aerobic bioreactor A | place: India: Nagpur | collected 2016-09-15
CCGGCTGCGCGGCCGGCAGGGCCACGGGCGCCTGGCCGGCGGGCGCCAGCTTGATGCGCTCGCGCGACTGCGGCAGCGGGGCCTGCCAGTGCGCCAGCGGCGGGGCGGCCGCCGCCAGCGCGGCGCGTGCCGGCGCGGCGCCGTGGAAGGCCTGGTGGTTGGCGGTGGCGCTGGCCGGCGCTTCGATCGTCACCTGGTTCACCGTGCGGTTGATCTCGGTGACCTGCGTCACGTTGTTGACGACATGGATGTTGTTGGTCACGCGCATGCCCTCGCGCACGATGGCGGGCGCGGCGGTGACCACCCCCGGCGCCGTGCCGATGGGGGCCGGCACGATCAGGCCCAGGCGCGAGCCGGGCGGCGCCGGCACGAACACGCCGGCCGGCCCGATGGGCGCCAGGCCGACCGCGCCGGCGAGCGTGATCGACAGCGACAGATGCAGCGTGGGCGCTGGCGGCACGAAGGCGATGCCGGGCGCGGCCCAGAAGCCGTTGACGAACACCACCGCGCCGCCGCGATGCTCGTAGTACGGCTCGCACCAGGTGTAGCCGGGGTGCGGCGGGCGGTCCCAGTAGCCGGCCGACCACACCCAGCGTTCTTGCCAGGCCCAGTAGCCGCCCACCCAGATGGCGTCGGCAAAGGGCGGCGGCGGGGGCGCCTGCACCAGCAGGGGCGGCGGCGCCCAGGGCACCAGCACGGCCGGCGGCTGCACCAGCGGCGGGTCGACGTAGACGCTGACCACCGGGCCCGGCTCGACCACCGCCGGCGCGGCAACGACCGGCGGCGCCGCACGGACGGCCACCGGCTGCTCGACCACCGTGGTGCAGCCGGCCAGCGCGGCGGCCAGGCCGAGCGCGCTCAGCGGCCAGCGTCCGAAGCGATATGGCGCGCGCGGCGCCGCGGCGAAATGCGGGAACGACATGATGATCCTTGAAGACAGTGAAAGTCCTGTGGGGCGATCGGAAAATCGGCGGCCGAAAGGACTCTGGGGTTCTGCCGTGCGGTGCCCGCCAAGGGCACGGGACGATCGTCGTCGCCCCTTCAACGGCCGCCCCTCGGGGCGCGTTGACAGCCGCCCAGGCCGCGGCCGTGCCATAGACTGTGCGAACCCTCGATGCTTCTTCCATGACTGAATTGCCTGCCTGTCTTGCCACCGCCGGCTACGCCTCGCCCCGGGTACTGGTCGATGCGAAAACACTTGAAAACCCGAAGCTGCCCGCGGCCGCTGCGCCGCCGGCCGGCATCATCCTCCAGCTCGACGGTCAGCCGCACCCCGTGCCGGCCGGCACCACGCTGGCCGAGCTGGTGGCGACGCTCGGCCACGAGGCCCAGGCCGTTAGCACAGCGGTCAACGGCGAATTCGTCGCCCGCGCCGCGCGCGCGGCGCGGCCCTTGCGCGAGGGCGATGCGGTGCTGCTGTTTCGGCCCATCGTGGGCGGCTGAACAGGCAGGATGCAATGACAGTCATGAGAACCGCGTTGCTCGTCATCGGTCACCCCGCGCCCGGAAGTTTCAGTCACGCGATGGCGCAAGCGGCTCAGCACGTGCTGGCCGCCAGCGGCTATCGCTGCGTGCGGCATGACCTGTACGCCGAGGGTTTCAACCCCGTGCAGCCGGTGCCCGAGGCGAGCAACGTGGCATCTGACGATCCGCTGGTGGAAGCGCACTGCGCCGATCTGGCGCAGGCCGACCTGATCCTGGTGTTCCACCCCAACTGGTGGAGCCAGCCGCCGGCCATCGTCAAGGGCTGGATCGACCGCGTGTTCCGCCTGGGCACGGCCTACGGCTACCCCGAAGGCGTGGGCTTCGAGGGCGTGCCGCAGGGCCTGCTGCGGGCGCGCCACGCCCTGGTGTTCAATACCTCCAACACGCCGCCGGCGCGCGAGCAGGCCGTGTTCGGCGATCCGCTCGACGGCTTGTGGCGCACCGCCGTGTTCGGGCTGTGCGGGGTGGGCAGCGTCCACCGCCGCATGGTCGGACCGATGGCGGGCAGCTCCGACGCGCAGCGTGCCGCCTGGCTGGATGAAGTGGATGCCCTGGTGCGCCAAGTTTTGTGAACCTGACCATGACTGAAGCTTTGAATGAACCGGCGCGCGGCGCCGATGTGTGGCGCGTCGGCGACGTCGTCCTGAGCAGCCGCTTCCTCCTCGGCACCGCCGGCTACCCTTCGCCCCAGGTGCTGGCCGACGCCATCGCCGCGTCGGGCACGCAGATCGTCACCGTGGGGCTCAAGCGCCAGCTGGCCACGGGCGCGGACAACGGCTTCGTCGACATCATTCGCGCCGCCCTGCGCACACAGGGCGCGCGCCTGCTGCCCAACACCGCCGGCTGCACCACGGCGCGCGAGGCGGTGCAGCTGGCCCACATGGCGCGCGAGCTGTACGACACGCCCTGGGTCAAGCTGGAGGTGGTCGGCGACGACTACACGCTGCAGCCCGACCCGCTGGAGCTGGTCGAGGCGGCGCGCCAGCTGGCCAAGGACGGCTTCACCGTGTTCCCGTACTGCACCGACGACCTCGTCACCTGCAAGCGCCTGCTCGACGCCGGCTGCCCGCTGCTGATGCCCTGGGGCGCGCCCATCGGCTCGGGCCAGGGTCTCATCAACCCCTTTGCGCTGCGCCTGCTGCGCGAACGCCTGCCGGACGTGGTGCTGATCGTCGACGCCGGCATCGGCGCGCCCAGCCACGCGGCGCAGGCGATGGAGCTGGGTTATGACGCGGTGCTGCTCAACAGCGCCGTCAGCCAGTCGCCCGAGCCGGTGCGCATGGCGGGCGCCTTCAGGCAGGCCATCGAAGCCGGGCGCGCCGCGTACCGCGCCGGCGTGATGGCGCGGCAGGACTTCGCCGTCGCCAGCACGCCGGTGACGGGCAACCCGCTGCTGATCGGATGAGCGCCGTGCCCCGGCCCATCGTGTGGAGCATCGCCGGCAACGACAGCGGCGGCGGCGCGGGCCTGTCGGCCGATGCGCGCGCGGCCGAAGCCTTCGGCGCGCACCTGTGTCCGGTGGTGGCGGCCGTCACGGCGCAGAACTCGCGCGCGGTGACGCGCATCGCGCCGGCCCCCCCCGATCTGCTCGATGCCCAGCTGGCCGCGCTGGCCGACGACATGCCGCCGGCGGCCATCAAGACGGGGCTTTTGGGCAGCGCCGAGAACGTGGCCGTGGTGGCGCGCTGGGTGGACCGGCTGCGTGCGCGCGGGCCCGTGGCTCTGGTGATTGACCCGGTGCTGGGTTCGACAACGGGCGCAGCCTTTGCGGGTGATGCGGTGTTGCGGGCGTATCGCGATTTGCTGCTGCCGCGCGCGACGCTGGTGACGCCCAATGAGCGGGAGGCGCGATGGCTGGTGGGGGATGTGGGGGAGGGCGATGCGCCGCTGCCCATCACCCCAGCCCTCTCCCCAGAGGGGCGAGGGAGGAATACCGGCGCGGCTGTTTTGCCCCCTCTCCCCTCTGGGGAGAGGGCTGGGGTGAGGGGCGCGGCGGATCAAGAACCGGCCGAGTCAACCATTCCCCTGCTCGCCCAAGCCGTGCGCGACCAAGGCGCGCAAGCCGTCGCCATCACCGGCGGCGACAGCGCGCACGCGCCCGACCGCTCGCTGGACTGGATCGACACCCCGCACGCGCGCGGCTGGCTGGCGCTGCCGCGCATCGATACGGCACACACCCACGGCACAGGCTGTACCTTCGCCACCAGCGCCGCCTGCGCGCTGGCGCTGGGCTTTGTCGCGGCCGACGCGCTGGTGCTGGCCAAGATGGCGGCCACGCACGCCATCGCGCACGGCCACGCGGCCGGGCAGGGCGCGGGACCGGTGGCGGCGCGCGCCGGTTTTGCCACGCAGCCCGAGCGGATGCCGTGCCTGTCCTGGGATGAAAACTACAATTTCGATAGCTGTCTGCGCTTGGTGGATGCGGGCCAGAGCCCGATTTCGTCTAAAGATGCGGACCTCGGCGTGTACGCCATCGTCGATGCGTCCGAGCGCGTGCGCGCCGTGGTGCAGGCCGGCGTGCGCACGGTGCAGCTGCGCATCAAGACCCCGCCGCGGCCGGACGCCGAATGGCACGCTGCGCTGCGCGCCGCCATCGCGCAGTCGCTGGCTGCCTGTCGCGCGGCGGGCGCCACCTTGGTCGTCAACGACCACTGGCGCCTGGCGGCTGAACTGGCGGCGGGCGACAGGGCCCACGTGGCCGTGCACCTGGGGCAGGAAGACCTGCTGGCACTGGGCGCATCGGGCCGCGCCGAGCTGGCCGCCAGCGGCCTGCGTCTGGGCATCAGCAGCCACAGCCTGTGGGAGCTGGCGCGCGCGCGCGCCCTGGCGCCCTGGTACGTGGCCTGCGGCCCGGTGTGGCCCACGCTGACCAAGGCCATGCCCTGGCGGCCGCAGGGGCTGGACAACCTGGCCTGGTGGGTGCGCATGGCGGGCGTGCCGGTGGCGGCCATCGGCGGCATCCTGGAGCCGGCGCAGGCCGCGCAGGCGGCGGCCAGCGGCGCGGCCGGCGTGTGCGTGGTGCGCGGCCTGGGGGCCGAGCCCGCGCGCAGCGTGCCGACGTGGCAGGCGGCCCTGACCCAGGGGCGCGCCGGCCAGCGCCTGCCGGTGCCCGCGCTGCCGCATCCGTCGCTCCTCGATTCATAGCTGTCCGCGCTTGTCGAATGCGGGCTTGAGCCCATTTCAACCATGAAAACCATGACGCAGCAATACGTTCGCGTGCTCACCATTGCCGGCAGCGACTCGGGCGGCGGCGCCGGCATCCAGGCCGACCTGAAGACCTTTGCCGCGCTGGGCTGCTACGGCATGAGCGCCATCACCGCGCTGACGGCGCAAAACACCCGGGGCGTGACGGCCATCCACGCCGCGCCGGCCGACTTCCTGGCGGCGCAGATCGACGCGGTGATGGGCGACATCGGCGCGCACGCGGTCAAGATCGGCATGCTGCACGCGAGCGACATCGTGCACACCGTGGCCGCCGCCATCGACCGCCACGCGATGGCCCCCGTGGTGCTCGACCCGGTGATGGTCTCGGCCACCGGCGCGCCGCTGATCGAGCCCGCCGCCGTGCAGGCCGTGGTGCGCGAGCTGTTCGCCCGCGCCACGCTCATCACGCCCAACCTGGACGAGGCCGCGCTGCTGCTGGGCCGCCCCGTCACCCGCGCGGCCGAGCTGGAGGGCGCGGCGCAGGCGCTGATCGAGCTGGGCGCGCGCGCCGTGCTGCTCAAGGGCGGCCACCTGCCGGGCGACGCCGTGCAGGACGTGCTGGTCATCGCCGGCCAGCCGCCGCTGCGCATGACGGACGCGCGCATCGCCACCCACAACCTGCACGGCGCCGGCTGCACGCTGTCCTCGGCCATCGCCGCGCAACTGGCGCTGGGCTTGGACTTGCCCGCCGCCGTGCAGGCCGCGCGGCACTACGTGCGCCAGGCGCTGGCGGCCGGTGCGACGGTGCGCACGGGGCAGGGCGTGGGGCCGCTGGATCATGGTTTTGCACCGTGCCCCATGGTGCTGCGCGCGTGCCTTTGAATGCCTTGGCTGCCGCCAAAACTTGGCGCCTCGACTGACAACAAAAGATGTAACTCGATACCAATTTTTTGTTCGTCATGCGTCTTAAGCGGTACAAATGGCGGCGGAACCCGGCGCCTTGGCACCACGTCGTCGACCGTGTCGGCGCGGCGGGTTTGCAAGCTGGCTGCCATGGATGAAATCGAGCGTCGATGCCATGACGCACGACGGGTTCGACGGCCGAGAAAGAAGTCGAATATGGCCACGCAATCTCCCGCACGTCCGAGCCCGATCGAGTTCGCGCCACAGTCGGTGCGCGCGGTGTGGATCGACCTGCGCTGCCAGTGCGGCGCACGCAGCCTGTGGCATGAGGCCGCAGCCCGGGGCGAGTGGTTGCGCATCAGTCGGCCGGCCGACGCGAGCGGCGCCATCGCGCGCCAGCGGGCGCAGTTCACCTGCCTCGAATTCGACTACCCGGACCGCAGTCGCCTGGCCGTCGTTCCGCTGCTGCGGCGCGAACATCCGGCGCTGCCGCTGCTGATGTTCACCGAATACCACACGGAGGCGCTGGCGGTGTGGGCTTTTCGCTCGCGCGTCTGGGACTATCGCGTCAAGCCCGTCGCCGCCGCCACACTGGCGCGGCTGATCGAGGCGGCGAGCCTCGCGGTTCGCCGCGCCGTGCCGCTGGAAGGGTGGCTCGCGTCGGCGCTGCCGGCTCATCTGTTGGCCCCGGTCGGGCACCTCATGCTGCCGCCGACGGCGGCCCCGCGCACGTCGGTTGCCGTGGCCTGGGTCGGCGAGCACTACGCCGAACCGTGCCCGCTCCAGGCTGTCGCCGAGCTGTGCCACCTGTCCGAATCCGAGTTCAGCCGTGCCTTCCATCGTGAGCAGGGCACCTCGTATCGGCGCTTTTTGCTGCACTACCGCATCGGCAAGGCGCGCGAGTTTCTGGCCGAGCCGCGGGCTTCGGTGTCGCAGGTCGCCTACGCAGTCGGCTTCAACGACCTGTCGCAGTTCGGGCGCATGTTCCGGCGCATCGTCGGCCTGCCGGCCTCGTGCTTCCAGCAGCAGGTGGAAGCGCGCGCAGGCGTGCCGGTGCCTGTATCCGGGCGCGCAGAATCCTTCCATTCAAGCGCAGATCGCTGCTAACGCAGCGCGCCGGCGCAGCGGCAAGCTGACGGCTCCGATTCACGTGCGCGGCCCATCGCGCGATCGATGGCAAGCGCACCCGAGGAGCCCAGCATGACCAAGATCGTCGGCGAATTGGATCTGAGCCAGATCCCCGAGACGGAATACAAGCCCGAACTGGAACTGCGCGTGGCCGTGGTGCGCGAGGATGGCATCCTCGACTCGACCGTCGTCAAGCCGGCCGGCGCCAAGCAGCGGCGCCTGCCCTTCGAGGTCGAGTTCACGCCGCCTGTGCTGCCCGGCGCACACCGGCCGTGCCCCGTGGTGCTGCTGGCCGGCCCCAACCTGAGCGATCGCGAATTTCTGGCGCTGGATACCGTCCGCCATGTGGTGGACTTGGGCGCCCCTGCCGAGCGCGCGTCGACCCGAGCGGCGTCCACCGCCGCGGCGCAATTGAAGATCGGCCCGATCGAGGTCGAAGCGTCCATCTACCGTTGCTGGATCCTCTGCTGTCGCACCTTCACCATCAACGGCCGCATCGTCTGTCGCCATTGGCAATACGACCCCAGGCGCCATCGCTGGACCCATTGCGACGAGCCCGTGCCCGGCGCCGTGATCGAGGCTTGGGACGTCGACCGCTTCTGGTGGTGGTACTGGCGCGACGAGATCGTCAGCGCCACCAGCGATATCAACGGCAACTTCCACATGACGTTCCGCTGGTGCTGCCTGCGCTGGCGCCCGTGGCTGCGGCCCAACCCGGCGATCGACCCGGAAATCTTGGCGCGCATCCAGCACTTGCTGGCCGCAGCGCAACTGCCGCTGCCGACAATCCCGCCCGGCCCCGATCCGGACCCGGTGGTATTCCAGCGCCTGCTGGGCGGCGCGGCCAACCTGCCGGGGCCGGTGCTGGCGGCGGCCACCACGCACGGCGCGGCGAGCTTGCCCGCCTTGCAGCAGCCGGCTGCCACGCTGTCGGCGCAAGCCCTGCGCGCCATGTTGCCGGCCTCGGCCGAGCTGGCGGCGCTGCGCGTGTGGCCGTGGTGGGACTGGGATGACTGCGCGCCGGATGTGGTGTTCCGTGCCACGCAGCGCTGCGACGGGCGCGTCAGCGTGATCTACGAGGAGTCGAACGCGCAGACGCGCTGGGACATCCCGACCACGCTGAACGTCACCCTGATTGCCAACGACCTGGCCTGCTGCCTGCCGAGCTGCCGCGACCCGGAATGTCCCGAATGTCTGAAGCTCACCCAAGTCGGCTGTACGCCCGTCAATTTGATCAGTGCCAACGCCGGCCCGCCCGATCTGCGCGGCTACGCGCGCGTCGCGGCAGCTGATGCCGATCCGTGGAAGGACAACCCGTTCTGTGACGCGCTGCGCGTTCGCGGTGGGGTGGGATGGGACGTGGACTACTTCAAGGTGCAGTACTCGAAGGACGGTGCGCCGTGGGCCGATTTGCCGGTGGCGGCGTTTGCCGGCTACTCGCGCCGCTACTGGGACGGCAGCGTCTTCTCGCCCGGCATCGACTTCTCCCCGAAGAACCACAGCGGCCAGACGGTGATCATGACCCGCCGCCACTACGAACAGCTCAATCCCAGCGTCCCGCGCTTCGGCGGCCAGGTGGTGTGGGACGACTACGACTCGCTGTTCACCTTCGACACCACGCAGCCGGGCCTGGCGCCGGACGGGCTGTACGAATTGCGCTTTGTCGGCTGGGCGGCCGACGCCGCCGACAAGCTGATCGCGACCAGCGAGCGCATTTTGCCCACCTGCGGCCAGGACACGGCCGAGCGCGTGTTCCTGCGCATCGACAACCAGGCGCGCGTGCATCCGGGTCCGTCGCTGCTGGCGCCGTGCAAGATTCCGCACGGGCTGGAATGCAACCCCGTGACCTTGTCCTGCGGCCTGATCCACCATTACACGGTCGAGCCCGACTGCTACATCCGCGAGATCTGGAAGAACGAGGGCCAGCCCGGCCAGGCTTGCGTTTCGGCCTGCGACATCGTGCGCCTGGAACCCACCGACACGCTGACCATTCACTTCAGCGTGACCTGCCCGCCCACCGTCCAGGATGGGCACTTGGGCGGCTACTGGCTGCGCGCGGAATACGGCGCCAGTCAGGCCTTCTACATCGTCGACTCCGGCGGCAGCATCGGCACGCTCGCGGGTGATCCAACGCCTGAGTTTGGCCCCGGCTACAGCCAGGCGCTGGCGCAGGGCGCGCTGCGCCCGCACTGGAATGGCGGTGACTTCAAGGTCACGCTGCACGGTTCGGACTTTCCGCTGTGCTGCGCCTATCTGCTGCGCCTGTGGGCCTGGAAGCGCACCACGAGTGGCTGCTCCGATCCGACGGTGACGCATTTCAACCAGTTCGAGCTGACCTTCACGGTGCTGCGTCCGGAGCTGTGCGGCGAGTTGTGCCCGCCGACGCGGGATCCTGCGGAGGGCGATGGAGGCAAGCCAAGATGACGCGCGAAGCATGGCGCGAGCAGCACGATGCAGGTGTCGACGGCCGTGAACGCGCTGAACCCTTGGTTGGCGTTTGCGCTGGCAGCGCTGGCGACTTGGCGCGTCACGCACCTGCTGGCCGAGGAGGACGGCCCGGGGGGGTTGGTTCTGCAGTTGCGCATGCGGCTGGGGGCCGGCAAGCTGGGGGCCTTGATGGATTGCTTTCAGTGCCTGTCGCTGTGGATCGCCATGCCGTTTGCCTTTGCCCTCGCGCATTCGGTGGCGGGATGGATCTTGGCTTGGTTGGCGCTGTCGGGCGCGGCCTGCCTGTTCGAGCGCATCGGCGCGGCGCACCCGCCGTGGCCGGGCGAGCCCTTGCATTTCCCGGAGAACAACCATGAGCTGTTGCGGTCAAGGACGAATGGTCCTGAAAGCTAGTCAAGCGGCAACCACGTCGGCCCCGCCACGAACATGGCTCGGCGCTCAGGTGCGTGCAACCCCGCCGCCCGGCGTGGGCGTTCCGCTGCGCTATCTGGGTGTCGCCCCCGTCGTGGTGCGCGGCGCCGTCACCGGTGCGGCCTACTCGTTTGCCGGTGGTCGCGGCACTCAGACCGTGGATGCGCGCGATGTGCCCGGTTTGTTGAAGAAGGGTGTTTTCCGCAGTGGCGGTTGAAGGAGAAAGTCATGAGCACGAAACTGGACGATCCCAAAAAATTGGCCGAACTCAAGAAACAACTCGAGGCGTTGGCGGGGCATGAAATTGATGCCAGCCCGCAGCAAATCATCAGGTTCCGCTATCCGGTCAGTTCGAGCACTTCCGCCGATGGCAGCACGACGTGGCGCAACATTTTCTTCCCAGGCAAGAGTTGCAGCGACGCGAACCTGCTGGACGTGGATGGTGCCGGTTGGACGGGGTCCAATGGCCAGCAGACCTTTTTGTTGAGCGACGTCCTGTGCTGGTCGAGCTTCATCTTTGCCTACCCAGCCAACGTGGTGGCCACGGCACGCGGCGCCAGCCCGTTCATCCTGACCACCGACTACCACACGGTCGGCCCCGCGCCGGGCACGTTGAATACCGACCTGCAGATCACCGTGTATGCGTGGCAGCCGGGCGGGGCTCCCGCGCCGGGCGTCTCGTTCGACTGGCGCTGCCGTGTGGTCTCGGTGCCGATCATCTTCTGATGTCCGAGGCGTGGGTCGGCGCGCCGGCATCGCGGCGAGCCGCACCCGCTCCAGCCTGTTTCATTCGTCTTCCGACAGGAGGCTCATCATGGCCACGCCCGCCGACTCTGCCAATCCCACGGTTGCCTGCTGTCCGGCGCTCGCGCCCGATGGCGTGTGCGACGAGTTGGACTTTTTCTATCGCCTGACCTCTTGGACCACGGTGGTCGGCCGGCCGGGAACGGTTGCGCCGGCACCGATCCCGGTGGAGGTCAAGCTGCACTTTCATCTCAAGCGCTGCCGCGGGCCGCTGGCGCTGGGCGACCTGCTGTACACCACCACGCTGCTGCCCGGCGAGAAGGTGCGGCTGTTCACCTCGGACCGGCGCAGCAAGTTCACCTTCGACAGTGAAAGCAAGTTCGGCTATCGCAATTCACAGTCGTCGGAAGAGTCCTTTTTCATGCAGCAGATGAGCGACTCGCTGTTCGACGTCAACTCGCGCGACACGGCGCATTCGAGCAACCAGTCCCATTCGCACGTGGACGGCAAGGCCGACGCCGGGGTGAACATCTTCGGTCTGGGCGGCTCGGCCAGCATGAGCGGCAACTTCGATGCCAACTCCGTGTCGGATTTTCTCGGTGAGCACAGTGCCCACGCGCACTCGTCCGCGCGCGCCGCCGAAATGGGCGTGCGCAAGGCCTCCAGCGTGTCGATCGGCGAGGCGCAAAGCCGTACCCACACCGAAAGCGAATCGCAGGACCACTACGAGTCGGCCTCGCGCGAGTTTCAAAACGGCAACGACTGCCACGCCCTCACGTTCTATTTCTACCAGATCAACAAGACGCAGACCATCAGCTACACGCTGGAATCGGTCGACCTGCGTGCCATGATGGATACGGACCCGGCCAGCGACTTCACGCGCGTCGCCGCCAACCCGCTGGAGCCGAGCACCGGCGTGGGGGTGCTGTCCAACAGTGTGCTGTCGACCGACGCCAACCGCCGCTCGACCTACCTGGAGGCGGCCACCAGCGTCGCCGGCAGCGATCGCCTGGCCGCGGGCGTTGCCCTGCGCCAGCAGATTCCCGTGCTGGCCGCCGCCGTGCGGGCGCAGGCGCTCAAGCAGGTGCAGGGCGACTTGGTCAAGGCGGGGTTGCTTGATGTGGGCGGCAAGGTGTCGGCCGACGCGCAGCAGCGCTACTCGTTCACGCGTCAGTCCTCACTGCCCACGCCCGGCGTGCTGGTCAAGGGGTGCCTGGACGAATGCAACGTGTGCCAGTCCACACGCCTGCAGTCGATCGAACTTGACATCGAGCGCAAGCAATTGGAAAACGCCTTGCTGCAAAAGCAAATCACCTTGCTGGAGCAGTCACAGGAGTATCGCTGCTGCCCGCCGGCGCCCCTGATCGAGTCCTGACGTCCACGCATCGTCGCCCGAGCTCCCAGTTGGCTGCCGTTGGCGATCCATGGTCTTGGGCGATCGACACGTCGTCGGGCCGCTTCTGTTCTTGCTCGCGAAGGAGTGCGCCATGTCCAACATCCACG
>OFTX01000975.1_pt1 | contig 11758 bp, 10 predicted proteins | sample 1775051 | NCBI WGS metagenome assembly OFTX01 (sample SAMN08195772, study PRJEB24354) | sludge metagenome | isolation source: sludge from phenol fed wastewater aerobic bioreactor A | place: India: Nagpur | collected 2016-09-15
ACAGCAGCGAGAGGATGGAGCCGGTTTCGCCGCTCTTTTTCATTTCGTCAGCCAGGCGCAGCATGGCGGCGAAGTTGCCTCTTACTGCAGGAGCTTCAGGATGGCCTGCGGTGCGGAGTTCGCCTGGGCCAGGACGGAGGTCGCGGCCTGGGTGAGGATCTGCGATTGCGTCATCTGGGTGACCTGCTGGGCGAGGTCCGCATCCGTCAGGTTCGAGCGGGACGCGGTCACGTTGGTGATCGCGGTCTGCAGGTTCGTGACTGTGTAGTTCAGCTGGTTCTGCACCGCGCCAATTTGGGAGCGGGAGTCCGATACGGTCTTGATCGCGGCGTCGATGCTGGTCAAGTCGTCTTTGGCCATCGCGGACGTGTAGTTGTTGCCGTCTGCTGCGATCGCCGCGACGGAATCCATTACTCCGGTGCCGGAGTTGAAGACCTTATACGCGGTGCCCGCGCCACCGGTGCCGGTGAAGCTGGAGATCGCGAGCGCGGTGAGATCGATACCAACCTTGGTGGCGTCCCATGCACCTCCGTTCACCTGACGCCCCAGGTTCTTCGACGAAATCGTGGAGCCAGACAGATCGAGGGTGATGGTGTCTCCGCCGTTGGCGCCGACCTGGAAGTTCTTGTTATAGGCGTTCGCGAAGGTGCCGTCGCCGCCAAGCAATGCGGTCTGCCCGAACTTCGTTTGAGTGCCGATGTTGTCCAGCTGCGTGTTGAGGTTCGTGATTTCCTTCTGGATCGCACCAATCGAGGCGACATCTTGGGTGCCGGTGTTGCCGGCTTTGACGACGAGGGAGCGCATGCGCTGCAGGATGTCCTGCACGGTGCCGAGCGCCCCGTCGGCGATCTGCGCCACGTTGATGCCGTCATTGGCATTCGAGACGGCCTGGGTGAGCCCGTTGATCTGGCTGGTCAGACCCTGGGCGATGGACAGGCCGGCGGCGTCGTCGGCGGCCTTGTTGATGCGAAGCCCTGAGGAGAGCTGCTGGAACGCGCCCTCGAGCTTGCTCTGGTTCGCGGACAGGTTGTTGTAGCTGTTCAGTGCCGCGACGTTGGTGTTGATGCGAAGACTCATTTTGTTTGCCTCCCAAACTCCGAGTCTTTCCGGGTCCCGCTCCGGGACTCCCGGCGGGGCCGGCCCGTCCATGGGCCGACACGGTTCTCATCGTCCATCCCGGCAGCGACTTGAACCCTCGCGAAGAAACCTTTGCCTGCCGCCGCGCCGGCCCCCCTCAAGGGTGTGAATCCTGCAGCAAGCGTGCGGCGTGTTGCCCTGCTGGATTCACACCGCGGGGCGTGCGTCGGTCGGCGGCCTCTTTCTCCACGACCACCACCAAAGGGTGTGAATCCTGCAGCAATGTGTCCGTTTTGGCCCGGTTTAATACACACTCCTTATCGGAGGAATGCTCTACATGTAGAGCATTGAGTGCTACCCTGGGCTTGTGCGCACTATCAATCGCCGCGAGTTGAACCAGCACAGCGGCCGAATCCTGGACGAGGTCCTTGCCAGCGGTGAGCCCGTCGAGGTGGTGACACGTGGCGGCAGGTCCGTGGTGATCTCGCCGCGTTCCGCGTCACTGTTCGAGGACTGGGTGCGGCGCGGCATGGTGATGCCCGCCGAAATGCCGCTCGACGAGGCACCGCGGGCCACCTCGCCACGGAGCGTCGACGAGATCCGCCGCGACGTCGACGCCGATCGCTGAAGACGCCGCCGTGCCCGAGCTGCTCTACGTGGACACGTCGGCCTTTCTGCGCCGGGTGTTCGGCGCTGATGGTGCCGACGCGGTGGATCGCGCCGTGGCCGACCATCGGCGCCGAGGTGGAACGGTCGTGTCCAGTCGACTCCTCTGGCTCGAAGCGCGGCGAGTCGGAACTCGTGAGGCGCTGCTCGGGAATGACGTCACCGATGTCATGACCGCAAATTTGGCGGGGGTGGCGAGACTGCCGATGACGGAGGAGGTCTGGGCTGGGGCGGAGGCGATCGCCCAACACATCAAGACGTTGGATTCGCTGCATCTGGCAACCTGTGAGCTCGTCGGCGCCGAGCTCATGACCTTCGATGAGACCATGCGAAACGTGGCGACGGTGCGCGGGATTCGCCTCGTCGAGCTGTAGCGCTGCGGTGCGTGACCACGGCCGCGGGCCGTGCGCATGTCCCCAGCCGACACGACTGACCCCCAAAGATGTGAATCCTGCAGCGTATGTTCGGCGTGTCGCCCTGCTGGATTCACACCCGGGGGCACCGCTGGTCGGCGGTCCCGCTCCCCATGAGGGTGTGAATCCTGCAGCAATGTGTCCGTTTTGGCCCGGTTCTACTCACACTCTCTTCTCGGAAGAGTGCGATACCTGGGGACCCGCATGGGATCATCGATCCATGCTGAAGGCCATCGGGTTCGGCTCAGCCGCGCGGTAGGGGGCCTGGGAATGCATGCGACCGAGCAGATGGCGCGGATGCGGCTGGTGTACGCGGCCGCGGGACTGGACGAGGCCGACCTCGCGGCGGACTGGTTCACGCAGTTCCAGCGCTGGTTCGACGAGGCCGTGGCCGCCGGGCTGCAGGAGCCGAATGCGATGGTGCTGGCGACGGCATCGCGCGACGGCGTGGTGTCGGGACGGACTGTGCTGGCGAAGACGGTGGACGCGGCCGGGGTGGTGTTCTACACCAACTACGAATCCGCGAAGAGCCGCGATATCGCCGAAAACCCTTCGGTGGCAGTGACTTTTCCGTGGTACGGGCTGCACCGCCAGGTGCAGGTGCGCGGGGTCGCGTCGCAGGTGACGCGCGCGGAAACCGAAGCATACTGGGCGCTGCGGCCGCGCGGATCGCAGATCGGAGCGTGGGCCTCGCCGCAGTCGGCCGTGATCGGCAGCCGGGCGGAGCTCGACGCGCTGCAACTCGCCGCGGAGGAGCGCTTCGGCGGGCTCGACGCCGCGGCCCCCGGCGCGGTTCCGGTGCCTGCGCCCGAGCACTGGGGCGGCTGGCGGATCGCCCCGCACACGATCGAGTTCTGGCAGGGCCGCACCGACCGGCTGCACGACCGGCTCCGCTTCCGGCGCATCGACGGCTCGCTCGGCCCGGCCGACGACGGCCGTTGGGTCGTCGAGCGCCTCGCGCCCTGACGCCGCCGTTGCTGCGACAACGGCGCCAGCGAACTGAACGCAGTGCGGGGGAATCCCTGCCGGTACCGTTCGGAGCGTGATCGAGTATGACGATGTTCCGGCCGCACGCCTGCTGTCCGCTCCCGCTCGTCCGGCAACGGGGGAGCAGTACGTGATCCGCCGCGGCGGTGCGGTCGCCAGGGTCGGGCAAGTGGGGGCGGTGCTCCGCGAGTTCTCCGTCGACGACGCGCACTACACCGAGACCTGGCCGGACGCCGAGACTCCGCCGCTGTCCTGCGGTGCCGTGCTGATGCCGTGGCCGAACCGGGTTGCGGACGGCCGCTGGTCCTGGAACGGTACGCAGCAGCAACTCGCCCTGACCGAACCCGCGCACGGCAACGCGATCCACGGATTGCTTCACGACACCCCCTACCGTGCAACGAGTGTCGGCGAAGACAGCGTTACGCTCGCGGCGAGCATCTACCCGCGGCACGGGTGGCCGTTCACGCTGGACACGACCGTCACCTATGCGCTGACCGACCATGGGCTGCGGGTGACGCACGAGGTGACGAACGTGGGCAGCCGCCGGGCGGTCTTCGGCTGCGGTGCGCACCCGTACCTGCGTATCGGCGACGTGCCCACCGAGGAACTCACCCTGACGCTACGTGCGGGCAGTGTCCTGGTCACCGACGATCGGCTGATCCCGGTCGACAAACGCCCGTTGGCAGGCGGCCTCGCTGCGTTCCCGACGGGTGCGCGGCTGGGTGACCTAGACCTGGACACCGGCTTCGCCGACCTGTGGGCGGTCTCCGCGGGCGACGGGGATCGCGCCACGCACTTCGCGCATGTGCTCGCCGCACCGGACGGACGGACACTCACGCTGTGGGCCGACACCGACTTCGCGTACACGATCGTCTTTACCCCGCAAGGGTTTCCGAACGACACGTCACGCGAGCGGGCCGGTGTGCACCGCGCGATCGCGATCGAACCGATGACGTGCCCCACCAACGCGCTCAACACCGGCGAGGGCTTGATCTCCCTGGAGCCGGGCGAGACCTGGTGCGCCTCCTGGGGTCTGACGCCGGGCGAAGAGGCCCACCGCGAGCGACCATCGTCATAGCCGTCGGCAGGCCCCACGGATGTGCGTGCCTCTCACAGTGGCGGACGCGACCAAATCCAACCAGCACGAGGTATGCATCTGGAACGGGGTGGGGCGACCCGGTAGGCTGCGGCGAACGCCGCCGACGGCGCGGCCCTACATCGCCTTGCGAGGTCCGAATGAACCCGCACCGCCCTGTTCTCGTCGCCCTCGCGCTGGCCTTCGTCCCGCTCGTTGTTGCGGCGACCGGCTGCACGGGCGCGCCGCCACCGGTGGCCGACCGGGGGAGCACAGCAGCGACGTCTTCATCCGCAACGGGCACGCCCGGCGCGGGCACCTCCGCGGCCTCCGGACCAGTCGGCGCGAATGAGGCTGCTGCGGCGCCGACGCCTCTCATGTCCGCGCTCGCCGTGCGCGGCCCTGCAGAGCTGGCGCCAGGCACGGTGGTGATCGAGCCCGCCGCGGTGAAGTCCATCAGCGGCGACGGTGCGGAGTTCACCCTCGTCACGAATCAAACTGTCGCAGTGGGAACCGTTTTCGTGGTGCCCGGCGTGGCCGCTCGGCGAGTCACGACCGTCACACCGCTGCCGACCGAGACCGTGACCGCGGACAAAGCTGCCGTCCGCGTCGGCACCACACAGGCCACTCTGGACGAGATCTTCTCCGACATCGACGTGACGTTCGAGGGGGAGCCGGATCCCACCGCCATGACCTTCGCCGAACCGCCCGCCGACGCGGCCGGCGCCGATGCGCTCGGTGAATACGAGCCGGTGCCGGGATTCCGGCGCGCGCCCGTGGCGCCGCCTGCGCCGCCGTCGCCGCCTGCGCCGCCGTCGCCGCCTGCGCCACCGTCGCCGCCTGCGCCACCGTCGTCATCCTGCAAATCGAAGGCGCTCTCGCAGGAGGTCGTGCTGTCGGAATTCTCCGCCGGCCCCTACAAGATCAAACCTGGGGCGTCGATCGTTCCTGATTGCCGGTCGATGTCCTTCACGATCGAGGCGTCGCGAGGCGACGGCGCGGCGATCAGGGCGACGCTCACCGGCTCGGCCACCGTGGGCGGGATCCGCGGACGGGCGACGACCCGTGCCGGCGCCGAGAGTTCACTCGCCGTAGACCTCGACGCGTCGCTCCAATTCGCCCTTTCCGCGGCGACGAAGGCGAGCACCATCGATCGTGCGAAGGTCGCTTGGGACGCAGTGAAGATCGACATCCCGGTAATCGTCGCCGGAGTCCCGCTGGTGGTCCGAGTCGGAATCCCGCTAACCATCGAGGCACGCTTCTCCGGCGGTGCCGATACGGCCAGCGGGACGTTGCTGACGATGTCGTGTCAGGGCACCGTCACCGTCGCGCGGGACAGCGACACTCCGAAAAGCATTTGCGCGATGCAACCGGCGGACGTGACGCAGATGATGTCCATCGCACCCACCGCCGTGGTGGTCGCGGCGGGAATCAAGGTTGGCTTCGGTGTCGGCACCGTCGTCAAGGCGAAGGCGGTGCTCTTCGCCGGTGCCACGATGACCCTGGCCGGCTCCGTGGGCGTGACCTACTCCGGCGGCACTGGCATCCCGGTAACCGAGTGCACCCGCATCGACAGGTCGAGATCACTGAACCTGGGCGGCGAAGCGACGGTGCTGGGCATGACCCTGAACATGAGCAAGCCCATCTGGACGGTCGAGTCAACCGACCAGATCGGGCAACGCTGCCGGCCGGCGAGTTGACCGGCTCTTACGGCAGCCGGCCCGCGACCGTGCGGGTGAGAGCTTCGAGCGGGCCGGCGTTCTCGGCCGGATCGTTGAGCCGCACGAGCTGGATCGCGACCCAGGTGGAGCCTTTGCGGATGAACGAGTTCGAGGCGCCGAGATAGGACTCGTCGGCTATACCGTCGAGCTGGCGCAGCTCATGCTTCAGCGTGCGTTCGATGTCGAGGAACTTCTTTGCACCGTCACCAACGTAGACTTCGACCTGGCCGAGCGGCCCGGTGACCGGGCCCGTATACGTGCATGATTCGCGGCCCACGTTGGGTGCATCCAACGGGGTACCGGCCAGCGCGTCGGCCTCGGTCTGCGTCACCAGGTCGCACGCCGCCGGTAGTCCCGACGTGCCGGCGCTCTCCTCGACACCCGTTGCGCCAGCGGAACTATCGACGGGTTCTGTGGCAGTGACGGTCTCGGTGACGGTGATCGGTGCCGCCGCGTTCGTCACGGTGCTCACTGATACGGCGGTCACGGTCACCGTGTGCGGCGCGGCCGCCGAACTGGTCGAGCATGCGGCGACGCTGACGAGTGCGGCGAGAACGGCCACGGCGACTGCGCCACGAACCGCGATGTGGGCCGGGATGCGGACCGGGCGGACGCGCGGGCGACGGGCGGGCGTTTCGGGAAACTGGCGCGATGCGAACACGGCCCCTCCGGGTCATAGGCGTACCGCAGCTGGCATGGGTCACGACAGTGTGCCAGACCGCTACCGGGTACGGTAGCCCTTGCCTGCGCCTGTCGCGCCCAGTTCACGGCCCACACGGGCGAACGTCGCATGTCGGCGGGCAGTGACCAGTATGACGACCTACGCCGCGCAGCCGGTGTGTGCCATGACAAGACGGGGCCCGCCGCGTCAGCGGCGAATCCCGTCATACTCGAAAAGCCCGGCGGCGAAAGGGCTATCGCTTCTCGGCCGGCACGTAGTCGCGCGCGCGGTAGCCGACGTAGACCTGGCGCGGGCGCCCGATCCGGTTCGCGGGATCGGCGAGCATCTCGCGGTACTGCGCGATCCAGCCGGGCAGGCGCCCGATGGCGAAGAGCACCGTGAACATCTTCGTCGGGAAGCCCATCGCCTTGTAGATCAGGCCGGTGTAGAAGTCGACGTTCGGGTAGAGCTTTCGCTCGATGAAATACTCGTCCGACAAGGCCACTGCCTCAAGCTGTTTCGCCAGATCCAGCAGCTCGTCGTCGACGCCGAGCTTGTCGAGGATCTCGTCGGCGGTGGCCTTGACGATCTTGGCGCGCGGGTCGTAGTTCTTGTACACGCGGTGACCGAAGCCCATGAGCTTCACGCCGGGCTCCTTGTTCTTGACCCGAGTGACGAAGGAGCCGATATCCCCGCCGTCGGCGCGGATCGCGTCCAGCATCTCCAGCACCGCCTGGTTCGCGCCGCCGTGCAGCGGTCCGAAGAGGGCATTGATGCCCGCCGAGATCGAGGCGAACAGGTTGGCGTGCGACGAGCCCACCAGGCGCACCGTCGATGTCGAGCAGTTCTGCTCATGATCGGCGTGTAGCAGCAGCAGCAGGTCGACGGCCTTGGTGAGCGTCGGATCGGCCTCGTACGGTTCGGCCGGCAGCCCGAAGGACATGCGCAGGAAGTTCTCCACCAGCGACAGCGAGTTGTCCGGGTAAAGCAGCGACTGGCCGATGGAGGTCTTGTACGCATACGCCGCGATGGTCGGCAGCTTCGCCAGCAGCCGGACGGTCGAGAGCTCGAGTTGGTCGGGATCGAACGGGTCAAGCGAATCCTGGTAGAAGGTGGACAGCGCCGACACCGCCGAGGAGAGAACGGACATCGGATGCGCGTCGCGCGGGAACGCGCCGAAGAACCCCTTGAGCTTCTCGTCGAGCAGCGTGTGCCGGCCGATGCGCGCGGTGAACTCGGTGAGCTGCGTCGTCGTCGGCAATTCGCCGTAGATCAGGAGGTAGCACACCTCCAGGTATGACGAACGTTCCGCCAGTTGCTCGATCGGATATCCGCGGTAGCGGAGGATGCCGGCATCGCCGTCGATGTAGGTGATGGACGAGGTGGTCGATCCCGTGTTCGTGTACCCCGGGTCGAGCGTGACGAGGCCGGTGGTGGACATGAGCTTGGAGATGTCGAACCCCGAGACCCCCTCTGTGGCCCGCGTGATCGGCATCTGCAGCGCCCGGTCCCCGTACGTGAGGGTGACCGTATCCGGGGAGTTGGTCGCGTCTGTCATGCGTGTCTCGCCTTCTCGCCTGTTCGTGACGGGCATTTCATGCGGGCGCTGCCTTACGAGCATTGCCTGCGGGCATTCGTTACCGACGTGGTGTATCTGATCGTTAGGTTAGTGGCCGTTCGCCGCCCGTGGCCATCCGTATCCGTGCTGTTGGCCACAGTGCGCAATCGCAGACCAAGTGCCCTCTCGCGTCACCGGGCATTACTCGCCCTTGAGTCAGCCGAACACTAGGCTGACGGATCAGACGGGTGTGAGCAATGCCTCATCGCGATCCCCGTTCGCGGGACGCACCGCGCGTATGGCCGCGCGCATCGAGATGGAAGGGCACGCCCATGAGCCTGACGTTGGCATCGATCCTCGCCGAATCCGCCCAGCGGTACCCGCACCGCGAGGCCGTGGTGATGGGCGACACGCGGATCACGTTCGAGCAGTTGTGGGAGGAGACCCGCCGGTACGCCGCGGTGCTCCGCGACCAGGGTGTGGGCCCGGGCGACAGGGTGGCCCTGCTGATGCCGAATGTGCCCGACTTCCCGCGGGTGTACTACGCGGCGCTCTCGCTGGGCGCCGTGGTGGTCCCGGTGCATGCGCTGCTGGTGGCGCCCGAGATCGCCTTCGTGCTACGCGATTCCGGTGCGAAGGTCCTGGTGGTCGCGGCTCCGCTGCTGGCCGCCGGCGCCGCAGGCGCGAAAACCGCTGGGGTTCCGGTGTTCTCGACGATGGGCGGGGATGACGACGTTCCGCGGCTGGACCTCCTCGCGGCGCAACAGGCCCCGATCGACACCTACGTGCAGCGCGATCCGGAGGATCCGGCCGTCGTCCTCTACACCTCGGGGACCACGGGTTCGCCGAAGGGCGCGGTGCTCACGCACCTGAACATGACGATGAACGCGATCGTCACCGCGACCTCGGTGATCCACATGCAGAACGACGATGTGATCTTCGGCGCGCTGCCGCTCTTCCACTCGTTCGGGCAGACCGTGGTGATGAACGCTGGGTTCTTCGTGGGAGCGTCCATCGTGCTGATGCCGCGGTTCGAGCCGGGGCTCGCGCTGGCGATGCTGGTCGAGGAGAAGGTGACGGTGTTCGCCGGCGTGCCCACCATGTACATCGCGCTGCTGGCGGCGGCGCGCGCCGACACCCGCCGGCCGCAGCTCCGGGTCGCCGCCTCGGGCGGCTCCAGCCTGCCGGTCGCCGTGATCGACAGGTTCCGCGAAATCTTCTTCACCGAGATCTACGAGGGCTACGGCTTGTCGGAGACGTCGCCGGTGGCCACCTTCAACCAGGAGGTGTACGGCCGGAAGCCCGGCACCGTCGGCCGGGCGATCTGGGGCACCGACGCGGCCATCGCCAAGGCCGAGATCGAGGACCGCATCGAGCTTCTCGGCGTCGGCGAGATCGGCGAGGTGGTGCTGCGCGGGCACCACATCTTCTCCGGCTACCTGAACAATCCGGAGGCCACCAAGGCCGTGAAGGTCGATGGTTGGTTCCGCACCGGCGATCTCGGCACGGTCGACGAGGACGGGTTCATCTCGATCGTCGATCGCAAGAAGGACATGATCCTGCGCGGCGGCTTCAACGTCTACCCGCGCGAGGTCGAGGAGGTCCTGGCACGCCACCCGGGGGTCGCGCAGGTGGCAGTGGTCGGCTTCCCGGACGACGTGCACGGCGAGGAGGTCTGCGCCGTCGTGGTGCGCTCGCCCGAGGGCGGCGACTTGACGGCCGAGGTGCTCATCGACTGGTCGAAGGAGCACCTCGGCCGATACAAGTACCCGCGCAGGGTGGAGTTTGTAACGGATCTCCCGCTGGGGCCGTCCGGCAAGGTGCTCAAGCGGGAGCTCGCCAAGAACCTGTAGGTCCTGCAGGTCGCGCCGGCACCGTCCTTCGTCCCGCCCCCTGGAAGATCATCAGTTCAGTGGGAATTGTGTCGCTCAGCGGCACAAAACGCACTCAACTCGTGATCTTCCGCCGATTGGTTCAGCCAAAGGGAGCGCCCTGGTCGTCCAGGTGCCGGTCCGCGTTCGCGTGAATCGCGTCGTGCACCCACTGCGCCAGCCCCGGTGCGATGTCCTCGTAGTTCTTCGTGAAACGGGGATCTGCGATGTACATATCGGCGAGCTGCCGGTGCATGGCATAGGAGCAGTCGTAGTGCTGGGCGACCATTGCCCGGTGTCGCTCCGCGAGTTCCGCGGCCCGGTCCGATGCTGGCGGAGTGCCCGCCGCGAACGCGGCGCGAACGGCGTCATTCCAGGCGTCGCCCTCGTCCTTGATGCGCTGCCAATCGGCCTTGGTGTAATTCTTGGCTCGCTGCGTTGACTGCTGCCAGGCGCGCGTGCCGCCCCAGCGCTGCTCGGCCTCCGCCTCCCAGGACGGATCGTAGTCCGCGCCGAAGATCTCCAACTTCTCCTCCGCGCTCAGCTGGTGGCCCATAGCCATTGCCTGCCTTTCCTTTTCGATGGCCGCGACCATGGACCTCAGGCGTTCCAGCCGCTCGGTGAGCAGCCGGTGTTGCCGGTCCAGGTGCGCGCCGAGCGCGGTCGGATCGGCCGCGTCGGCGAGCAGGGTCGCGATGTCATCCAGCCCGAAGCCGAGTTCCCGGTAGTAGAGGATGCGGGTGAGCCGGTCCAGGTCCGCCCGTGCATAGAGCCGATATCCGGACCTGCTCCGCTCGGACGGCAGCAGCAGCCCGATGCGCTCGTAGTGATGCAACGTGCGCACGGTCACGCCGCCCAGGCGCGCCGCCTGGCCCACCGTGTACGTGCGATCGACCGCTGATGTCACCGCATCTCCCGTGTTCCCCGTACCCCCGCCGGAATGCGAGCACCCCGCCGGATGACGCCGGACCGCCCATCGGCCCGGCCGACATCTACGGTGCGCCCTGACGTTACGTCAGGGTCAAGGGATGATCATTTCTTGTGTGCGATTCGTTGCGGAATCCGGCACAAATCCCTCACAACAGATGATCATCCGGTTAACAGACGGGTTCCAGCAGCCCGGAATCCACGTCATAAATGAAGGCGCCGACCGCGACGGAGCTCGGGATCAGTGGATGAGTCTTCACCCGCCGGACGTCCTCGGCGAGGGCGGCGCGCTGGTCGGAGATCATGCCGAGGGTGAGCCAGGTGGTGTCCTGCCCGGTCGAGTCCGCCAGCCGCTCGCGCATCTGGCTTTCCGTGGAAGAGCCCATGGCGCAACGGGTGTGCTCGATGATCATCACCCGATTCACGCCCAACAGATCGACCCCGAGCACGATGCCGACGAGCACCGCATCGGTGACCCGGCCGCCGGGGTTGCGCAGGATCTTCGCGTCACCCAGGTCCAGTCCGATCATGCGCAAGGGCTCGATCCGCGAGTCCATGCAGGTGACCACGAGCACGCCCGCCTCGGCCATGCCGGTGAAGTTCGGCTCGTGCAGGGTCGCGGCGAACGCGCGGTTCGCCTCGGCCATGCGGTGCGTATCCTCGCGCCGCTTGATCGTCGCGCCCGTTCCGTTGAACGCATCGAGCAGCACGTTGGCGAGCCTCTCGGACACGCTCTTGCCCGAGCGTGCCCCGGCGGAGCCCAACAGCCCGCGCATGGCCAGCGACCGGCGGCGCTGTCCTC
>OFTX01000976.1_pt1 | contig 11754 bp, 9 predicted proteins | sample 1775051 | NCBI WGS metagenome assembly OFTX01 (sample SAMN08195772, study PRJEB24354) | sludge metagenome | isolation source: sludge from phenol fed wastewater aerobic bioreactor A | place: India: Nagpur | collected 2016-09-15
GATCACGACCTCGGCCCCGAGCAGCCACGACTGTTCGCATGCTCCTGGCAGGCCAGCGACACTCCCGTGTTATCAACAGGTTTCGAGTATGACGATGTTCTCGAGCTGAGCGACCTGACGCCGGATGCCGGGCGCGCGCTGGCCGAAGCCGAACTCGACGTCAGCCCGGACGGGAGCTTCGTGGTGACTACCTGGGGCCGCGTGGACGGGCACACGAACCTCGCCGACGGGCTGGTCCGGATCGACCTCGCCACCGGGCAGCGAGCAGAGCTCGCCGTGGCGCCCCGCGTGCACTTCGGCCTGCCTGCGATATCGTCCGATGGCGGCCTGGTCGCCTTGACCCGCACGGACTATGGCACCGCCGACGAGCCGCATCGTGAGTCGCTCTGGGTCATGCCGTCCGCCGGCGGCGACGCCCGACAGCTCCCGCTGGACGGCGACCTCCGGCCCACCGAACTTGCGTGGTCGCCGGACGGTGCCGTGCTGTACTTCGTCGCGGACGAGAACGGCCGCGCCCCGGTCTTCGCGCTCGACGTGGCGACGGGGGCGCGCCGGCGTCTTGCCGCCGACGGTGCCTACACCTCCCTCCAGGTGCACCCTGACGGGCAGCGGCTCTTCGCGGTGCGGAGCAGCTACACCGATCCGGGAACCATTGTGGCGCTGGATGTGTCGCTCCAGGATCAGCGACCAAGTGAGCTGCGCGGCCCCGCGCCCCGCCCGGATCTGCCGGGCACGCTCACCGAGGTGACGGCGACCGCCGCGGACGGCACCACCATCCGTTCGTTCCTGGCGCTGCCGCACGGGGCCTCCGCCGACCAGCCGGCACCGCTGCTGCTGTGGGTGCACGGCGGACCGGTGAGCTCGTGGAACGCGTGGTCCTGGCGCTGGTGCCCCTGGCTGCTGGTCTCACAGGGGTATTCCGTGCTGCTCCCAGATCCGGCCCTGTCTACCGGCTACGGGGACGCCATGATCGAACGCGGCTGGGGCCGCTGGGGCGAGACGCCGTTCACCGACGTCATCGCTGCGACCGACGCTGTGCTCGCCGAACGCGCCGATCTCGACGGCAGCCGCACCGCGATGATGGGCGGGTCCTTCGGCGGCTATATGGCGAATTGGATTGCGGGACATACGGATCGGTTCAAGGCGATCGTGTCGCACGCGAGCCTGTGGGACCTGCCTGCCTTCGGCGGCACCACCGACGAACCGAGCTTCTGGCGCGACGAGATGAGCCCGGCCATGCGCGCCGCCCACACCCCGTCCGCGGCCGCCGCGGCCATCACCACGCCGATGCTCGTGATCCACGGGGACAAGGACTATCGGGTGCCGATCGGCGAAGGCCTGCGCCTGTGGTGGGACCTCCTCGACCACGCGGACCCGACACTGCCGCTGCCGCACCGCTTCCTGTACTTCCCGGACGAGAACCACTGGGTGCTCACCCCGAATCACGCCACGGTGTGGTACCAGACGGTGCGCGCCTTCCTTGCCTGGCATGTGCTCGGCGAGGACTTCGTCATACCCGATCTTTTGTAGAGCCCCGGCCCGTGCCCGTATGGCCGGCCGCTACGGCAGCCAGGAGACGTGCCCGTGCAGCAGCGGGTAGCCGACGAGCGCCACGGTATCGATGAGTCCGTGCGCGACCACCAGCGGCCACAGCCGCCGCCAGCGCAGGAACACGAAGGCGAAAACCACGCCCATGACGACGTTCCCGGCGAAGCCGCCGTACCCCTGGTAGAGGTGGTACGAGCCGCGCAGCACCGCTGAGATGGCGATCGCCGCCCAGGGGCGCATGTCGATCTGCCGCAGCCGCAGCACCAGGTAGCCGATCACCAAGGCCTCTTCCAGGAAACCGTGCTGGAAGGCGATCAGGATGGAAACCGGTGCGCGCCACCACACGTCGGTCATGGTGGACGCGGCGACCGTCAGCGAGATGCCGAGCGCGTGTGCCACGAGATACAGTCCCAGGCCGGGAATCCCGATGAGCGCGGCCAGCCCGACGGCCGCCGCGAGATCCCGCCCGGGGCGCGTCAGATCGAGGCCTAGATGCCGCTTCAGGCTCGCACCCGCACGCCATAGCAGATAGAGGCCGAGCCCGCCCCACGCCAGCCCCTGAGCGACGTCGAGTAGTTGCCGAACCAGGTCGATGGTGCCCACCGACGACTGCGGCGCCGCCACCGATACTTGCAGTTTGCCGAGCGAGATCTGTTGCTGGTGCGCCTTGATCTGTGATTCGACAAGCGAGGTGAGTGACCGCAATCCGCTCATGCCCAGCGTGATCGCGAAGACCACCACGATCTCGACGACGACCGACCGTCGCGTTTCTCGCCGCGCGTCCGCGCCGAGGGGCGGCAACGGATCGTCCTGCCAACGAAGCGTGAAGAGGATTTCCATGGTGCTTGGAAGCCTACGGCCGTTCGGCAGCGAAATCGTGACAAAGGTCCTGCAACCGGGCCCCGGGACGCACGTCTACACCGGCATGAGGGTGCCATCCGGCATCCGAGAGGCTCCAGATGGCAGGGGAACAGCGATGAAGGTGCGCCAACCGGCGGCTATGGCGATCGCGGCGGTGGCTGCCGTGACCGTGGCCGTGACGGGCTGTACGACGCCGCTCGGCCAGGCTGCGCTCGGGACGTCGACCGGCGGATCTGGGTCTACCTCCTCGTCGACCTCGTCGGTGCCCCTTCCTTCCAGCACCACCGGTGTGTCCGCCCCACCGCTGACCTCACCCACGAGTGGCACCGTGCCGCCCACCGTCACGACCAGCGCGCCGACCGCCCCCACCACGACCTCGCCGTCATCGACGGCGCAGTCCTCGACGTCCCCCGCCTCGACCCACCCGACGGCGCCAGCCTCGAATCTCGGGCCGGGCTACGTGGAACCCGACGGTTTCGTGCTGAACAAATTGCAGCCCGGCGAGAAGCCGCCGCAGTTCGTCGCCGTCAGCTTCGACGGCGCCGGATGGCACGAGAAGTGGGACTATTTCCGGGGTATCGCCGCCAAGGTGCCGTTCCACTTCACGGCGAACCTCACGGGTTTGTACCTGATGGACGGACAGCACCGGACGTATTACCATGGCCCGCATCACAAGCCCGGCGCCACCTCGCTCGGCTCCTGGAACACTCCGGCCGAGGTGAGCCAGCAGATCGCCGACCTGAACCGCGCGTACGCGGACGGCAACGAGATCGCGACGCACTTCATGGGCCACTTCTGCGACGACAACCCGCCCGGTGCGGGAACGTGGACCACCGCAGACTGGAACTCGGACCTGGACCAGTTCTTCGACGTCTGGAAGAACTATCGGACGATCGACCAGAACGCGGGCCTTCCGGCGCTCACTGTGCCGGCGTCCTCCGTGAAGGGCGCACGCACGCCGTGTCTACAAGGGTCGCGGGAGCAGCTCTTTCCCGCCCTCGCCGCGCACGGATTCACCTACGACCAGTCCTTCACCCGGCGCGGGATCAGCTGGCCGACCAAGTCTCCGCAGTACGGCATCTGGAACATGGGCATGGCCGAGTTCCCCATGCACGGAACAGTTCCCGGCTTCGGGACGGGCCACGTCGTGATCACGATGGACTACAACTTCTGGTACACGCAGGAGGCCGATCCGAACACCGGCCAGATGCGGAAGGTGCCGCCGGCGAAGTCCGCGGCCGATTCGCGGCAGGTCCAGGCCACCTATCAGGACATGCTGGACGGGGCGCTGGCCGGTAGCCACGCGCCGCTGCTGTTGGGCAACCACTTCGAAGAGTGGAACAACAACGCCTACACCGACGCACTGGGCAACTTCCTGATCGCCAACTGCGGTCGCCCGGAGGTGCATTGCGTGCCGTTCCGCGACATCGTCGATTGGATGAGCATCCAGGATCCGGCCACCTTGGCCCGCTTGCAAGCCGCACCACCGGTTCTCGGGCCGCCGAACTCCGGATCGACTCAACCGTAACGGCTATGACGATGTTCTCGCCCTCGCCCGTTCGGGTCGAGTCGAGCGCATCGGGCGGTGTCACGCCGCACTTCAATATTGAAAAGCGTTGGTAGGCGGCGGCTGTCGACGTTAGCGAACCGCCGCGGCGAGCTGCGCCTCCAACTGGTCCACGCGCGCCGGGTCGACCACCCCGGCCGCGTCCTGCTCGACCGATGCGCTGCCCGCGGCAAGGCCGCGGCGCACCGCGCTCGGCCAATAGCGGCCGGCCGCGCGCGCCGTAGCCACCCCCGCCAGGAACGAATCTCCCGCCCCGATCGGATTGCGCACCGCGACCCGCGGCGCCGGGAACCACATCGACACCCCCGGTCCGGCGAGCGCGGCGCCCGCCGAGCCGGCCGTCACCACCGCCCAGCGCGCCCCACGCCCGAGCAGCGCGGCGGCGCAGAAGCGGGCGCGGTCCGGGACGTCGGCACCGCCGTCATCGACGAGTTCGCGCGTGCCGGCGTGCGGGCGCCCCGCCTCGAAAGCGTGGTCGCCGCGTTCGGTGCAGAGGATCGATTCGGCCTCGGACACGTTGGGGCACACCAGGTCTGCGCCCGCCTCGATAGCGCGCGCGAGCGGCGCGCCGGACGCGTCGACCAGGACCTCGCATCCGGCGGCTCGCCCCGCGCGCACGATCTCCGCATATCCGTCGTCGGGTGCGCCCGGCGGCAGTGAGCCCGAGCACAGGACGATACCGGGCCCGGCCGCACCGTCGCGCGCGGCAGCCTGATTCCGTAGATGCTCGTCCGCCGCCGACATCAGTCGGCCCCAGTCTGCCGATGTGACAACGGCTCCCGGCTCGTTGATCAGGGTGACCTCGCCGCTGTCCGCGATGATCGCGGTGCAGGTGCGGACGCGTCCCGGCACCGGGATGCCGGCCAGCCGGAAGCCCTCCGCGGTGTAGAGCGCGCGCAGGTGCTCGCTCCCGGTGTCGGGCACGAACGCCAGCACGGTCGGGTCGGCGCCGAGCAGCCGCGCGGCCCGGGCCACGTTCCCGCCTTTGCCCCCTGCCACGCTGACGCCGGAGCGTGCGCGCATCACCTCGCCCGGCCGCAGTTCGGCGAGGCGAACCGTGTGGTCGACGGCCGGGTTCGGGGTCACGATCAGCATGCGGCCATTCTCCACGGCACGGGTGCGCACCCGCGCGCCCGGTGCTGGCACCGTCGCGGCGGGGATCCTCGCTCTCAGGTCCGGCCGGATAGTGTTCTGAGTGTGACGACCACTCCGCCGCGCTGGGCGTACCTCGGGCCTGCCGGCACCTTCACCGAGCAGGCGACCATCGACCTCGCCGCACGCGGGTCGGCGCCTATTCCGGAACTCGTTGCGGCAGCGTCGGTGTCGGCTGCCCTCGCCGCGGTGCGCTGCGGCGACGCGGACGCGGCGTGTGTCCCGCTGGAGAACTCGGTCGAGGGCGCCGTCCCGCTCACCCAGGACGAGTTGACGCACGGTGAGCCGCTGCTGATCACCGCCGAGGCGTATGTGCCGATCACGTTCCAGTTGCTGGGCAGACCTGGTATGACGATGTCCTCGGTCCGGGCCGTCGGCTCGCATCCGCACGGCCTGGCGCAGGTCCGGGACTGGGTCGCGCGGGAGTTGCCACAGGCACGGACGGTGGTCACCGATTCGACCGCTGCCGCCGCCGAGGCGGTGGCCGCCGGCAGCCTGGACGCCGCAGCTGCCGCGCCGGTGGCCGGCACACGGCACGGCCTTCAGGTGCTGGCCGACGATATCGGCCTGATGCGCGACGCCATCACGCGGTTCGTTCTGCTGCGCCGGCCCGCGCCGGCCCCCGAGCCCACCGGCAACGACCGCACCTCGCTGGTCCTCTGGGTGGCGAACGAGCCGGGGACCCTCCTGGGCGTGATCACCGAGTTCGCCTCCCGCGGCATCAATCTCACGCGGCTCGAGTCGCGGCCGACTCGCACCAGGCCGGGCGAGTACGTGTTCCTGGTCGACGCGGACGGACACATCGCCGACCCGGCCATGGCCGATGTGCTGGCTGCTCTCACCCGCCGGGGCGCATTGCTGCGTTACCTCGGGTCGTATCCACGCATGAGCGGACGATCCGTGCAGCCGCCCGACTTCGCCGGTGCCGCACGCTATCGGGAGGCCGACGAGGTGGTCGCGGCATTGCGGAGCGGGCGGTGGTCGAGCGAGCCCGGGGGCCCGACGACTGACGAGGCCGTCGCACGCGGCGCCGGCTCGAGCGGCGGCTGGGGTGTGCCGTGAAGCTGATCCTGGTGCGGCACGGCCAGACCCCGTCCAATGTGGCCGGGCGGCTCGATACCGAGCCGCCCGGCCCCGGTCTCACGGATCTGGGGCGTCGTCAGGCGGCGGCGATTCCGCCCGCGCTGGGCGGGCAGTCGATCGACGCGATCTTCGCGTCGAACCAGCTGCGCGCGCAGCAGACGGCGGCCCCGCTCGCGACGGCGCGCGGTCTGGACGTGGGCGTCTTGGCGGGCCTGCGCGAGATCGCCGCCGGCGACCTGGAGATGGCCGGCGACGCCGACTCGATCCACCGCTATATCGGCACGCTGTGGTCCTGGCTGGACGGTGACCTCGAGCGGCGAATCCCCGGTGGCCCCAACGGATTTCAGATGCTGGAGCGGTTCGATGCCGCCATCGACGAGATCGTCGCCACGGTTGGCGACGATGGTGCTGCTGTCGCGATGAGCCACGGTGCGGCGATCCGGGTCTGGGCGACGAGCAGGACTATGAGCACCGACCCGGACGCGCCGAGCGGCCGACGGCTGGACCGGCACCTCGACAACACAGGCGCCGTCGAATTGCGGCGCGACGCGCGAGGTTCCTGGACGCTCGTCTCCTGGCGCAGCGAAGCGATCGGCGGAAAAGCGCTCGACGCGGCGACCGACTCCGGCCCCACCACCTGACGCCGGGCGGGCGCTCAGTCATCGGCACGGCGCATGGACGTTCGCACCGTGAGCGACGTCATCAACGTTGCCGCATGCGGCCTGCCGTCAGCTCATGTTCCAGCCGAAGTACCTGTCGATCTGCACGATCATGCTCACCCGCTGCTTGTCGCGCACCGCATAGGGCTTGCCGGTGTAATGCTCGGAGATGGCATCGATCACGGACAGATCGGCGTCGGTGTGCATATCGGTGACGCGCCCCTGGATCGAGACATGTTGGTACCACGTCTCTCCCAGCACCGTCAGCGCGATACGCGGGTCCGCGGTCACATGTCGGATGCGCGCGCGGCCCGCCTGGATGTTGAGCAGGATGGTGTCGTCGTCCTGCAGCCGGAACCACGTCGCTGCGGTCACCGGCTGGCCGTGCTTCCCGAGCGTGCCGACCACGCAGGGGGCCGGTCGGCGCAGGAATTCACGGACGGCATCGGTCAACGGAGGGTTCGTCATGGTCCGATAGTGCCACCGCGGCCCGTTGACCGCCGCATGGTCAGCCCCTAGCGTGGAACGGCATGATCAGACGGAGGTTTTGGACGGATGAGTGACACCGACGGGCTCGGCGCGATGCTGGAGGGCCTGTATCCCTATCGGGGAACGTACGCGAGCCACGCCCGCGTCCCGGCCGGCCCCCTCGACCGAGCCGCCGTGCTGGACGAGATCACCCGCATGGCGAAGGACGAGGACGCGCAAGGGGACCGCGGCACGGTCTCCGGCAGTCTTTACAGCGGCGACCACGAGCACTACGCGTTCCTCGGCGAGGTGTTCTCGGTGTTCTCGCACGCGAACGTCCTGCAACGCGACATGTATCCCAGCGCCACGAAGTTCGAGGGCGAGATCATCGCGATGACGTCGAACCTGTTGCACGGCACCGGAATCGGAGTGGTGACGAGCGGCGGGTCGGAGAGCCTCATCACCGCCCTGTACGCCTATCGCGAGCAGGCCGTGGCCGAGCGCGGTGTGACGCGGCCGAACGTGGTGCTGCCGATCACGGCGCACGTGGCGCTGCACAAGGGCGCGCACTGGATGGGCATCGAGATCCGCCGCGCCCCGCTCACCGACGACTACACCGCCGACGTCGATGCGATGGCCGACATGATCGACGACCAGACGGTCGCGCTCGTCGGCAGCGCCGGGGACTACGGCCACGGCCTGATCGACCCGATCGAACGGATCGCGGCCCTCGCGCAGGAGCGCGGCATCGGCATGCATGTGGACGGCTGCCTCGGCGGGTGGCTGCTGCCGTGGGTCGAGAGACTCGGCTACGACATCCCGCTGTGGGACTTCAGAGTGCCTGGTGTCACGAGCATCTCGGCAGACACCCACAAGTACGGATATGCGCTGAAGGGCTCGTCCGTGCTGTTGTACCGCGATGCGGAACTGCGCCGGCGTCAGTACTTCACGTCGCCGGATTGGCCCGGCGGGCTCTACCTGTCGCCGGGCTTCGCGGGGTCGCGGAGCAACGGCATCCTGGCGTCGACCTGGGCCGCCATGCTCGTGACCGGCGAGTCCGGCTACCTCGCCGCGGCCGAGAAGATCATGCGCACCGCGCGCGCCATTCGCGACGGGATTCGCGCGATCCCGGAGCTGGAGGTGATCGGCGACCCGACCTTCCTGGTGGCCTTCAAGGCGGCGGCCGACCTGGACATCTACCTCGTCAACGATTCGCTGGTGGCGCAGGGCTGGCGGATGAACTCGCTGCAACTGCCGCCGGCGCTGCACTTCTGCGTCACCCGCCCGAATACCGCGGACGGTGTGGCGGAGCGCTTCCTGGGCGCCCTACGCACCGCGGTCGACTACGCGAAGCTGCACCGCGGAGAACCGGCCGGCACCGGCGCGATGTACGGGTTCGGCGGCACACCCCAGGGTGACGCGACCATCAACATGCTGATGTCCACCGTGCTCGACGCCATGCACGGCCTGGCGCCGGGCGCCGGCGCCGACTGACCGTCGGGACATACGGGCGGCGTGAGCAGCATGGGCAGCGCAGGCGGCGTGCGCGAGAAGTGGATCCTGGCAGCCGATCTGGGTAACGGCGGGCCCAAGGTGGCCAGGGTTGCGCTGGACGGAACGATCCTGCGTACGGCATTTCGCCCGGTCGACGTGCACATCGGCCTGGACGGCGCGGCGACCCAGGACGCTGCCCAGTGGTGGGACCGACTGATGGAGGCGGCCCGCGACGTGATCGACGGCGCGGATCCCGGCGCGTTGCATGCCGTCGCGATGACCGGCCAATGGGGCTCGACGGTGCCTGTGGGGTTCGACTCCGAGCCCGTCGGCCCGGCGTTGCTCTGGGCCGACACCCGCGCTCGCGACCTGGTGCAACCGCTGATCGGCGGGCCGATCAACATCGGCGGATACGCCCCGCACAAGGCGCTGCCCTTCATCCGGCTCGCCGCCGGCGCCCCGAATACGGACGGCGCGGACCCGACCGGGCACGCGCTGCTGCTGAAGACCCGATTCGCCGAGATATATTCGCGCACAGCGACTTTGCTGGAGCCGGTCGACTACCTCGGGCTCCGCTTCACCGGCCGCGTCGCCGCGACGCCTGCGTCCATGACGCTGTCCTGGCTCACCGACCACCGACCGGGCGCCGAGCTGGGATACGTCGACGCGCTTATCGCCCGCACGCGCCGCGACCGCGCCAAGCTGCCGGAGCTGCTGCCCACCGGCTCCGTGCTGGGCCCGCTGTTGCCGTCGGTGGCGGGGCAACTCGGTCTTACGCCGGGCGCGCCGGTGGTGTGCGGCATCCCGGACCTGCACGCCGCCGTGCTCGGCTCCGGGGCCGTCGCGCCCTACGAGACCCACGTGGCCATCTCCACTACCGCGTGGATCGGTGCCCGCGTTCCGTTCAAACGCACCGACCTCTTCCACTCGATCGCCACCGTGCCCGGACTCGACTCGACGCTTCCGATCGTCGCCAACAACCACGAGACCGGCGGCGCCGCCCTACAGTGGCTGCGAGACCGGATCCTGGGTGTGCCGTCGGCCGATCAAATCCCTGTCACCGCAACGGATCCCGACACGGCTGCACCGCCGAGCATCGTCATACCCGGCCCGTCGTTCGAGGAGATGACCGCCTGGGCCGCGAGCGCCCCGGCCGGCAGCGAGGGGTTGCTGTTCACGCCGTGGCTCAGCGGCGAGCGCAGCCCGGTCGACGACAAACACCTGCGCGGCGGCTGGCTGAACCTCTCGCTCCGCACTGATCGCGCCGCCCTGGTCCGCTCCGTCATGGAGGGCGTCGCCTACAACATGCGTTGGCTGTTCGACCCGTATCAGCACTTCCTGCGGCGCCGGGTCGACTCGGTGCGCATTCTCGGCGGCGGCGCCGTGAGCGACCTCTGGTGCCAGCTGCACGCGGACATCATGGACTGCCGCGTCGAGCGGGTGGCGGATCCGCAGCAGGCGCAGCTCCGCGGTGTGGCGCTGTGGGCGCGAATCTGCCTGGGGGAGTTGACGATCGACGACGCCCGGCGCCTGGTGCCGGTCGCCGACCGGTTCGATCCGCAGACCGCGAACCGGGCCGTCTACGCGGCGGGCTACGCCGAGTTCCGAAGGCTGGCAGGAACTCTCAAGGGCTTCTACCATCGGACCAACGGGCGAACGCCTGCTTCCTAGGGTCAGCGCCTCGCGGCGGTGCCGATGGCCGCGCGGCGTGACGAGACCGGGCAGCTGAACGGGTCAGCCCGGCGCGGCGGTGAGGGCGTCCCGCCGCTCATCGTCGGGGAGCTCGGCGGCCCACGGGGGATCGGCGCCCGGGCGGGAACACGTGATCGCGGCGACAGTGGCGGCGAATATGACGGCGTCCCGGGCTGTTTCCGGTTCGAGCCCCGACAGTCGCCCGCCCAGCGCTCCCCGTGCGCCGAGTCGATGCAGCAGGCCCGCGGCGAACGAGTCTCCCGCCCCGACGGTGTCGACCACGGTCGTCAGGGCGGCCGGCACCTCGAACCGGCATGGTCCATCGGCGGACCGCAGCGAGACGGCCGCCCCGGCCGAACCCCGGGTGACGACGACGAGTCCGACGCCCAGGTCGTGGAGATGCGTTGCCGCGCTGTCGATGTCGAAGTTCGGCCACAGTTCTGCGAGATCGTCCTCGGACAGCTTCACGATGTCCGCGAGCACGGCCCACCGATCGATGGCCCGGCGGTACGTGTCCAACGGGACCAGCCCGGCGCGCACGTTCGGGTCGATGCTGACGGTGCACGCCCCGCGGGCCCGCCCCAGGAACGATTCGATCGCGGCCCCCGACGGCTGCAGCACCAACGCGAGCGTACCGGCGTGCACGGCAACGGGTGTCGGCCCGAGCGCGGGGTCCAGCAGGCGGTCGAGTTCGTCGTCGGCCCACCCCCAATCGGCGGTTCCGTCGGTATAGAACTCGTACCGCGCCGCACCACCGCTTTCGAGCGTCGCGATCGCCAACGTCGCCGGCTGCGGGACGTCCAGCGAGGCCGTGAGGTCGACACCGGAGGCTTCCAGCCGCGCCCGGCACAGGCGCCCCAGCGTGCCTGTGGACAGCCGCCCGGCGAACCGCGTCGGCGAGCCGAGCCGGGCGAGGGCGACGGCGGTATTCGCCGGGCCGCCGCCGGGATGCACTGTCAGCGGCAGTGTTTCCGGCGGCAGTGTTTCCGGCGGCAATGGGCCCGCTGGCAATGGTCCCACCGACGGTGTTTCCGCCGCGGACGCGGCGCGAGAAGCGTCATACTCGGTTCGGCGCCCGACGACCGCGTCGGCCACCACCTCCCCGATGACGGCGATCACCGGAGCGGGACCGTCAGGCGTGGTCACCCCCACCCCCACTCGTCCAGATGGTCGTCATCGATGCCGAAGTAGTGCGCGATCTCGTGGATCACGGTGACCGAGAGCTGTTGG
>OFTX01000979.1_pt1 | contig 11725 bp, 9 predicted proteins | sample 1775051 | NCBI WGS metagenome assembly OFTX01 (sample SAMN08195772, study PRJEB24354) | sludge metagenome | isolation source: sludge from phenol fed wastewater aerobic bioreactor A | place: India: Nagpur | collected 2016-09-15
AACGTGGGCGACTGCGCCGGCATGGCGGCCGACCTGTTCGAGACCTACGCCGTCACGCTGATCGCCACCATGGTGCTGGGCGGGCTGATGCTGACCAACGCGGCCACGCAGGCGGTGCTGTACCCGCTGGCGCTGGGCGCGGTGTCGATCATCGCCTCCATCATCGGCACCTTCTTCGTCAAGGCCAGCCCCGGCATGAAGAACGTGATGCCGGCGCTGTACAAGGGCCTGGCCATTGCCGGCGTGCTGTCGCTGATCGCCTTCTACTTCGTCACCGCCTGGATCATGCCCGACAACGCGCTGGGCGGCAGCGGCGCGGTGATGAAGCTGTTCGGCGCCTGCGTGGTCGGCCTGGTGCTGACCGGCGCGCTGGTGTGGATCACCGAGTACTACACCGGCACGCAGTACAAGCCGGTGCAGCACGTGGCGCAGGCCTCGACGACGGGCCACGCCACCAACATCATCGCCGGTATCGGCATCAGCATGAAGTCCACCGCCTGGCCGGTGATCTGCGTGTGCATCGCCATCCTGGTGTCCTACTCGCTGGCGGGCCTGTACGGCGTCGCGGTGGCCGCCATGTCCATGCTGTCCATGGCCGGCATCGTGGTGGCGCTGGACGCCTACGGCCCGATCACCGACAACGCCGGCGGCATCGCCGAGATGGCCGAGCTGCCCTCCAGCGTGCGCGACATCACCGACCCGCTGGACGCCGTGGGCAACACCACCAAGGCGGTGACCAAGGGCTACGCCATCGGCTCGGCCGGCCTGGCGGCGCTGGTGCTGTTTGCCGACTACACGCACAAGCTGGGCACCTTCGGCCAGACCATCAGCTTCGACCTGAGTGACCCGATGGTCATCGTCGGCCTGTTCCTGGGCGGCCTGATCCCCTACCTGTTCGGCGCCATGGCCATGGAAGCGGTGGGCCGCGCGGCCGGCGCGGTGGTCGAGGAAGTGCGGCGCCAGTTCCGCGAGATCAAGGGCATCATGGAAGGCACGGCCAAACCCGAGTACGGCCGCGCGGTCGACATGCTCACGGGCGCCGCCATCAAGGAAATGATGATCCCCAGCCTGCTGCCGGTGGTGGCGCCGATCCTGGTCGGCCTGCTGCTGGGCCCCAAGGCGCTGGGCGGCCTGCTGATGGGCACCATCGTCACCGGCCTGTTCGTCGCCATCAGCATGTGCACCGGCGGCGGCGCCTGGGACAACGCCAAGAAGTACATCGAGGACGGCCACTTCGGCGGCAAGGGCAGCGACGCGCACAAGGCCGCCGTCACCGGCGACACCGTGGGCGACCCCTACAAGGACACCGCCGGCCCGGCCGTCAACCCGCTGATCAAGATCATCAACATCGTGGCCCTGCTGATCGTGCCGCTGGTGGTGAGCGTGCACGGCGGCAAGGCCACGGCCGAAGCGCCCGCCGCCGCGGTGAGCGCCCCGGCGGCAGCGGCACCGGCGGCGGCGACCGCCCCCGCAGCCGGGCCGGCAACGACCGCGCCCACCAGCCCGACGGCCGCCGCGCCGGCGGAGGACGCCGCCTCGGTGGCGGTCGAAGCCGACAAGGTGATCTTCTACTTCGCCAGCGGCAAGACCGAGCCGCACGCCGATGGCGCCAACGCACTGGCGCGCATCGTCGAGGGCGTCAAGGCCGGCAAGAAGGCCGTCGTCAGTGCCTATGTCGACAGCACCGGCAGCGCCGCCGCCAACGCCGAGATCGCCAAGCAGCGCGCCTTTGCCGTGCGCGACCTGCTCAAGAGCCAGGGCGTGGCCGAGGACCAGATCGAGCTGAAGAAGCCCGAGGACATCCAGGCCGGCAGCGGCGCCCAGGCGCGGCGGGTGGAGGTGACGCTGCAGTAGGCGTCGCCACTTCACCCCTCCGACCAAGGCCCGCCGCGCGCGGGCCTTTTCACGCCGAATGCACGCGTCGTGACCCTTGCAAGGGTCCGGTCCGAAGGCAAAGCGTTCGACGCAGTCACGGTCAGGCCCAGCAGCGTGCGCCGGTAAAGAGTACTATTTTTTTCTACTCACGCCATCGAATCAGGAGCCATCGAATGACCAAGGCAGTCCATTTGAAGGTCAACGGCCAAGTGCACGACGTCTCGGTCGAATCCGGCACCATGCTGCTCTACGTGCTGCGGGACCAGCTCGGGCTGCACGGGCCGAAGTTCGGCTGCGGCCTGTCGCAATGCGGCGCGTGCACGATTCACCTGGACGGGCAAGCGGTCCGCTCATGCGTGTTGCCGGTGGAAGCAGCCGAGGGCCATGCCATCACCACGCTCGAAGGACTCGGCACGATCGACCATCCGGATCCGCTGCAGCAGGCGTTCATCGACGAGCAGGCCGTGCAGTGCGGCTATTGCATCAACGGCATGATCATGTCGGCCAAGGCGCTGCTGAACACGAACACGCACCCGACGCGCGACGACATCAAGCAGGCACTCGACGGCAACCTGTGCCGTTGCGGCACGCACATGCGCATCGTCCGCGCGATCGAGCGGGCCTCCAAGGCAGGAGCAGCAGCATGACTACGCGACATCCTGACGCCCTTCACTCGATCGAATTGCCTGATTTCGGCGCCAGCCGCCGCGCGTTTCTGAAGGCTTCCGGCGGCTTGGTGCTGGGCTTCAGTCTGTTCGGACCGGCGGCCGCCATGACGACGAGGCGCGATGAATTGCCGCTGGACACCAGCGTCGCCGCGATGTCGAACAACAACGCATTTCCGAGTGTGGATCCGGCGAAGCTGAATGCGTGGATCGCGATCCACCCGGACAACACGGCCACACTGTTCACCGGCAAGGTCGAACAAGGCAACGGCGCGCCGAACGCGCTGCTGCAGATCGCCGCAGAAGAGTTGGATTTTCCGTACGACCGATTTTTCCTCGTCATGGGTTCGACCACGGAAACGGTCGATCAGGGGCCGTCCTACGGCAGCATGGCGGTGCGCTACGCGGGGCCGCAGATCCAGCACGCGGCAGCGGCGGGCCGCCAGGTGCTGCTCGACATGGCCAGCCAGCAATTCGGTGTCCCGGCGGACAAGCTGACGGCAGCCGCGGGCGTCATCACCGTCGCGGGCGCGGCAGGCAAGTCCGTCACCTACGGCGAACTGGTGGGCGGCAAGCGCCTCGACGTCACCATCGGCGCCAGCGGCAAGACCTTCGGCATGAAGGTGGCGCCCGACGCCAAACTCAAGGACCCGTCCAAATACACGGTGATCGGAACGTCGGTGCCGCGCAAGGACATTCCGGGCAAGGTGACGGGCCAGTTCACGTTCATGCAGGACGTAAAGGTACCCGGCATGCTGCACGGCCGCGTGGTGCGCCCGTACGGCATTCAATCGCAGCTTTTGAGCGTCGATGAAACCGGCCTCAAGGACATTCCCGGCTTCGTCCAGATCGTGCGCGAGCGCAACTTCCTCGGCGTGGTGGCGCAAACCGAGTGGGGCGCCATCCAGGCGGCGCAGAAGCTCGGCTCCAAACTCGATCGCAAGGGACCGAACGACGGCCTCGCGAAATGGTCCGACTGGAACGGTCTGGCCGCGACGGACGAGGTCTGGGACGCGGTGCGCAAGGCAGCCGGAAAAGCCCAGTCCGTCGCCAAGCATGGTGATGTCGACAAGGCGCTGAAGGTCGCCGCGCACCGGTTCAAGGCCACGTATCTCACGCCATTCGAGACCCATGGTTCGATCGGCCCGGAGTGCGCGATCGCCGACGTCAGCAAGGACAAGGCCATCGTCTGGGGCGGCACGCAGATGCCGCATCAGGCGCAGCGCGATCTGGCCGAACTGCTGGGCTTGCCGGTCGACAAGGTCGAGGTGCGTTGGGTCGAGGCGGCGGGCCAGTACGGGCGCAATGGCCTGGAGCACGTGATGGCGGACGCCGCGATCATGTCGCGCGCCGCAGGCCGGCCGGTGCGGGTGCAGTGGATGCGCTGGGATTCGCACGGCTGGGATCCGAAGGAGCCGCCGCTCGTCCAGGAGCTGGAGGGCGGGCTGGACGCGCAGGGCAACGTCACGGCGTGGCGCCACCACATGTGGGTACCGACGTTTTCCGACACCCGCCTGCTGCCGTCGGAGTTGATCGGCAAGCCGGTCGGCACCGTCAATCTCGGCAACGCCGCGATCGGTTACGAGTACACGTTCGACAACGCCGATGTGTCGTCTCACAACGAGGGCCGCGTCGGCGTCATCACGGCTTGGATGCGCGCGCCGGGCCAGTTCGAAACCACCTTGGCGATGGAGGCCTTCATCGACGAACTGGCGGCGGCAGGAAAGCAGGATCCCCTGGAATTCCGGCTCAAGTACCTCAAGGAGCCTCGGGCGATCGGTGTGCTGAAGGCTGCCGCCAAGTTGTATGGTTGGCAGCCGCGCGCGGCGTTCAGCGCCGGCAAGCAGAGCGGCCGCAAGGCCAAGGGTCGCGGCATTGCGTGGGTCAATCGCGACGACAGCCGGGTGGCGACGATCGCGGACGTCGAAGTCGATCAGCAGACCGGCGAAATTCGCGTCGTGCGCGTCGTGGTCGCGCACGACAACGGCCTCGTCATCAGTCCGGACGGCATGCGCAACCAGATCGAGGGCAACATCGTGCAGTCGATCAGTCGCACCTTGCACGAGGAAGTGAGCTTCGACCATGCGCACGTCACCAGTCGCGACTGGGCGAGCTACCCGATCCTGCGTTTCCACGAGATTCCGGACCGCATCGACATCGTGCTGGTGAACAACGATCCGAAGTTCAGGTCGACCGGCGGCGGCGAACCGTCGACCTGCCCGACGGCCGCCGTCATCAGCAACGCCGTCTACGACGCGGTGGGCGTGCGCCTGCGCCAGCGGCCGTTCCGGCCCGAGCGGGTCAAGGCGGCCATGAGCAAGGCGTAGTTACCTGGCTCATTCTTGGAGCGCGCGTCTTCGTCACCGGATCAACCGACGGACTTGGCTGGGCCACGACCCCCACACTTCTTGCCGACGCAGAGTTTTTCACCGCCCCATCGGCCAGCGCGCGATCAGCGCCATGATCGCCAAACCGCTGAATACGGCGCCGGCGCCGAAGGTCCAGGCCGGCCCCAGGTACTGCCACAGCAGCCCCGCCACCACGCTGGCCACCAGCATCGCCAGACCGCTCACCAAGTTGAACAGGCCGAAGGCCGTGCCGCGCAGGTCGGCCGGCGCGCTGCCCGCCACCATGGCCGCCAGCACGCCCTGCGTCATGCCCATGTGCACGCCCCACAGCGCCACGCCCAGCAGCAGGCCGCTCCAGTGCGTGCTGGCCGCCAGCACCACGTCGGCGGCAATCAGCACCGCCAGGCCGCCGGCCAGCAGCGCGGGCGGCGCCACGCGGTCGGCCAGCTTGCCGAACGGGTAGGCGGTGGCGGCATACACCGCGTTCATGGCCACCATCACCAGCGGCACCAGGGCGATGGCCACGCCGGTCTGCTCGGCGCGCAGCACCAGAAAGGCCTCGGAAAAGCGCGCCAGCGTGAACACCGCGCCCACGCCCGTCACCCACCAGAAGGACGGCGGCAGGCGCCGCAGCTGCGCGCGCGCCAGGGGGTTGGCGCGCGGCGCGCCGGCGGGCCGGTCGGGCTCGCGCACGCCCAGCGCCAGCAGCAGCACGCAGGCCAGCGCCGGGATGACTGCGAGCACGAACACGGCGCGAAAGTTGTCGGCCCACAGCAGCATCAGGCCGACCGCCAGCAGCGGGCCCAAAAAGGCGCCCACGGTGTCCAGCGCCTGGCGCAGCCCGAAAGCGGCGCCGCGCTGCGCGGGTGGCGCCAGGTCGGCCACCAGCGCGTCGCGCGGCGCGCCGCGAATGCCCTTGCCCACCCGATCCAGCAGGCGCGCGGCAAAGACCAGGCCCGCCCCGGTGGCCAAGGCAAACAGCGGCTTGCTGGCCGCGCCCAGCCCGTAGCCCAGCAGCGCCAGCGCCTTGCGCCGGCCGAACCAGTCGCTGATGACGCCCGAGAACACCTTCAGCAGCAGCGCCGTGGCCTCGGCCAGGCCTTCCAGCAGGCCCACCAGCGCCACGCTCATGCCCAGCGGGCCGACCATGAACATGGGCAGCAGCGCATGGATCATCTCCGACGATACGTCCATCAGCAGGCTGACGAAGCCCAGCACCCAGATGCCGGCGGGCAGGCGGGACGGGGAAGCGCGGGTGTCGTTCATGGACGGTGGCGGGTGACGGCAGCGATTGTCACCGCTTGGCCCCGGGGCTGCCGCACAATAAGCGCATGCAACTGAACTTCATCGCCAACCAATCGGTCGCCTCGCCCAGCGGCCGCACCCTGCCGGTGCTGGACCCGTCCGACGGCCAGCCCTTCGACGAGATCCAGCGCAGCGACGCGCGCGACATCGACGCCGCCGCGCAGGCCGCGCGCGCCTGTTTCGACGGCCCCTGGAGCGCCCTGAGCGCGGCCGAGCGCGGGCGCCTGCTGATGAAGCTGTCGAACGCCGTGGCCGCGCACGCCGGCGAACTGGCGCTGCTGGAGCAGCGCGACTGCGGCAAGCCCACCAGGCAGGCCGCGGCCGACGCGGCGGCGCTGGCGCGCTATTTCGAGTTCTACGCCGGCGCCTGCGACAAGCTGCACGGCGAGACCCTGCCCTACCAAAGCGGCTACAGCGTGCTGACCTGGCGCGAACCGCACGGCGTGACGGGCCACATCATTCCCTGGAACTACCCGATGCAGATCTTCGGGCGCAGCGTGGGCGGTGCGCTGGCGGCCGGCAACGTGTGCGTCGTCAAGCCGGCCGAGGACGCCTGCCTGTCGCTGATCCGCGTGGCGCAGCTGGCGGCCGAGGTGGGCTTTCCGCCCGGCGCCATCAACATCGTCACCGGCTTGGGCCACGAGGTCGGCGACGCGCTGGCGCGCCACCCCGGCATCGACCACATCAGCTTCACCGGCAGCCCCACCGTGGGCACGCTGATCCAGCAGGTGGCCGCCGAGCGCCACTGCCCGGTGACGCTGGAGCTGGGCGGCAAGAGCCCGCAGATTATCTTTGCCGACGCCGACCTGGACGCCACCATCCCGGTGGTCATCAACGCCATCGTGCAGAACGCCGGGCAGACTTGCTCGGCCGGCTCGCGCGTGCTGATCGAGCAGGCCATCTACGAGCCGTTGATGGCGCGCCTGGGCCAGGCCTTCAAGGTCCTGCGCGTGGGCCCGGCGGCGCTGGACCTGGACGTGGGCCCGCTGATCCGCGCCAGCCAGCAGCAGCGCGTGCGCGACTTTTTGAGCAGCGCACGAGCCGACGGCATTGCCACCGTGGCGCAGGGCCAGGTGGTCGACGAGGCGCCCGACACGGGCTTTTACCAAGCTCCCGTGCTGCTGGCCGACGTGCCGGTGGCGCACCGCGTGGCGCAGGAAGAAGTCTTCGGCCCGGTGCTGTCGGCCATGCCCTTCCGCGACGAAGATCACGCGGTGGAGCTGGCCAACGCCACCCACTTCGGCCTGGTCGCGGGCATCTGGACGCGCGACGGCGGGCGGCAGTTTCGCATGGCGCGGCGCGTCAAGAGCGGGCAGGTGTTCATCAACAACTACGGCGCCGGCGGCGGGGTGGAACTGCCCTTCGGCGGCTACAAATCGAGCGGCTACGGGCGCGAAAAGGGCTTCGAGGCGCTGTACGGCTTCACGGTGCTGAAGACCGTGGCCGTGCGGCATGGCTGAGGTCATTTCGACCGGCGGGCCGATGGGCCCGGAAAAGAGTTGCAATGAGATTCATTCTCATTTAAGATCGGGGCTCGCTGATTGATGTTGTGAGCCCCGCCATGATCGTCTGTGTCTGCAACTGCATCTCCGACCGCGAGATCACCCGCCATGCCCGCGCCGGCATGAGCTTCGACGAGCTCCAGCTGGAGCTGGGCGTGGCCACCTGCTGTGGCTCGTGCGAAAGCTGCGCGCGCGAACTGGTCGAGCAGTGCAACGCGGCCCAGCCGGTCGCCGCGCTCGCCCAGGCGCAAAGCCAGGACGGCACCGCTTGGGCGCGCGCCTGACCGGTCTTGATCCCCATCAAGGCGCCGGCATGCACCTTTCGGCCATCATTCCCACCTTGGGTGCCCTGATCTTCGTGGTGGGTGCACTGGCCTGGGTGCTGCGCCGCTGAGCCGCCCCCCGCCGCGACCTCGGGCGCGCCACCCCGCGCGGACGTGCTGCCGCTCGCCGACGATTGTTCTGCACCTTGACCGCCCTCGCCCCCTTCGCCCCACCCACGCTGCCCACGCTCGGCCGCAACGCCGTGGTCGTGGGCGTCGTGCTCGCCCTGCACGGCGCGGCGCTGTGGGCCTTGCAGGCGGGCCTGTCGCAGCGCCCGCCCGAGGAAGTGGTGATACCGGCGCAGCTGCTGGCCGAGTTCGTGGCGCCGCCGCCGGCCGCCGCGCCCGCACCCGCGCCGACGCTCGCACCGCCCCCGACGCCAGCGCCGCCGCCCCCCAAGCCACGCCCGGTCGCCAAGCAGCCGGCGCCGCGCAAGGTTCAAGCCGCACCCGCGCCGGCCCCGGCACCCCAGCCGCTGGCCGTGGCCGAGGCCGCGCCCACCGCGCCCGTGATGGCAGCGCCCGCCCCCACCGCCCCGGTGGCCGACGCGGCGCCCTCCCCAGCCGCCACCGACACCCGCGCCGCTCCCGCGGCCGCGCCGGCACCGCCGGCGGTGGTGCAGCCCTCGTCCAGGGCCGCCTACCTGAACAACCCGGCGCCCGCCTACCCGGCCATGAGCCGCCGCCTGGGCGAATCGGGCCGCGTGGTGGTGCGCGTGCTGATCGGCCCCGACGGGCGCGCGCGCGAGGCGCACATTCAAAAGTCCAGCGGCTACGAGCGGCTGGACCAGGTGGCGCTGGAGACCGCGCGCGACCGCTGGCGCTATGTGCCCGGCACGCGTGGCGGCGTGCCCGAGGCCATGTGGTTCAACGTCCCCCTCAATTTCGTCCTGGAGTAAGTCGACATGCAAACCCCCTTTGGCCTGATGCACGTGTGGAACCAGGGCGACTGGGTCACGCGCAGCGTGTTCGCGGTGCTGGTGTTCATGTCGCTCGTCTCGTGGGTGGTGATCCTCGTCAAGGCGCTCGACGTGGTGCGCGCCAAGCGCCAGGCCGCGCGGGTGGAGGGCTTCTGGCACTCCAGCGACATGGCCGAGGGCCTGTCCAAGCTGGGCCTGGACGAGGCCAACCCGTTTCGCCAGCTGGCGCTGGAGGGGCGCGAAGCCGCCGCCCACCACCGCGCCACGCAGGCGCAGCTGCACGACTCGCTGGACGCCAGCGACTGGATCTCACGCGCCCTGCGCAACAGCATCGACAGCACCACGGCCAAGCTGCAGGCCGGTCTGGCCATCCTGGCCTCGGTCGGCTCCACCGCGCCCTTCGTCGGCCTGTTCGGCACCGTGTGGGGCATCTATCACGCGCTGATGCGCATCAGCGGCGCCGGCCAGGCCAGCATCGACCAGGTGGCCGGCCCGATCGGCGAGGCGCTGATCATGACCGCGCTGGGCTTGGCGGTGGCCATCCCCGCCGTGCTGGGCTACAACGCGCTGGTGCGCGGCAACAAGCACATCCAGGTCAAGCTGGGGCGCTTCGCGCACGACCTGCACGCCTACTACGTGACCGGCGCGCGCGTGACGGTGGGCGCGGGCGAGAGCAACATCGTCCCCATGAAGAAGGCCTGAGGAGCGCACCATGGCCGGATTCATCGCCGACGACAACGAAGAGGTGATGAGCGAGATCAACATGATCCCGTTCATCGACGTGATGCTGGTGCTGCTGATCGTCTTCATCATCACCGTGCCGGTGATGAAGCACGCGGTGGACATCGAGCTGCCGCGCGCCAGCAGCGAGCCCGAGCTGATCCAGCCGCAGACGCTGCGGCTGACGGTGAAGGCCGACGGCAGCTACTGGCTGGACGATGAGCGCCTGAGCGACGAGCAGCTGGCCGCGCGCCTGCAGGCCGCCGGCCGCCAGACGCCGCAGCCCGAGCTGCACTTGCGCGGCGACCGCGACGTGCGCTATGAGCGCGTGGCCCAGGCCATGGCCGCGGCGCAGCAGGCCGGCATCCAGAAAATCGGCTTCATCACCGAGCCGCCCCGGCCCTAAGAAGGTGCGAACGAACCCCTCATGCCCGCATTCTGAGGCGCCGCACGTGACCCGCCCTCCAGCGCCGCCGCCCGCTGCGCCCCCGTTGCCCCCCGTGGTCACGCGCCGCGCCGACGCCAGCGCGCCGCTGCCCAGCGAGGCTCTGCTGCAGGGCCGGCGCACGATCGAGATCAGCCACAACGGCGCGGTGTACCGTCTGCAGGCGACGCGCCAGGGCAAGCTGATCCTGACCAAGTGAAATGGAGCGGGGGCGATGCCGCACGACTTGCGCCGCGCTTGCCCCCGAAAATTCGAATCAAATCAGCCCACAGCGCCCGCCAATCAAGCGCAAACAGCTACTATATAAATAGCATTCGATCACCGGGAGATCAGTAGGTCTCCAGGTGCAGCCGCCCTTCCTTCTTCAGGCGCTCGCTCAGCTCGGCCCAGTCCAGGCCGGCGTCCTGCGCCACCTCGCGCAGCGCCTGCATGACGCCGTTTTCCATCGCCTTGAGGCCGCAGACGTAGAAGTAGCAGTTGGCGTCTTGCAGCAGCGGCGCCAGGTCGGCGGCGCGCTCGCGCAGGCGGTCCTGCACATAGGTCTTGGGCTGGCCGGGCGTGCGGCTGAAGGCGAAGTTCAGGTCGATGAAGTCGCGCGGCAGGCTTTGCAAGGGGCCGAAGTAGGGCAGCTCTTCCTTGGAGCGCGCGCCGAAGAACAGCAGCAGGCGCCCGCCGTCGAACTTGCCGCTCTTGCGCAGGCGCCGGCGCCACTCGGTCATGGCGCGCATGGGCGCGCTGCCGGTGCCGGTGCAGATCATCACGATGTGGCTCTTCGGATGATTGGGCATCAGGAAGGTGGAGCCGAAGGGGCCGATGACCTCGACCTTGTCGCCCACCTTCAGGTCGCACATGAAGTTGCTGGCCACGCCGCGCACCGGGTTGCCTTCGTAGTCCTCCAGCACGCGCTTGATGGTGAGCGAGACGTTGTTGTAGCCCGGCCGCTCGCCGTTGCGCGCACTGGCCACCGAATATTGCCGTGCGAAGTGCGGCTGGCCGCGCGCGTCCAGCCCCGGCGCGATGACGCCGATGGACTGGCCCTCCAGCACCGGGAAGGGCATGGCGCCGAAGTCCAGGATGATGTGGTGGGTGTCGTACTGCTTGCCGACCTCGGTGACGCGCACGTTGCCCACGCAGGTGGCGGTCACGGTCTTGTGCGCCGCGCGCGCGCCGTACAGGTTGACGTAGGCGTGCGCGGCCGACCAGGGCGGCGTGCGGGCGGTGTAGCCGCCGGCGGGGCTGGCGGGGGCGGAGTCGCCCGCCGCCGGCTCGACGGCCAGCGCGGCCTCGGCCTGGGCCAGCGTCTGCGGCGCCTCATCGGCCGCCGCGGCCTCGTCCGGCAGCTCGGCGCCGAACTCGGCCAGCTGCGCCGGCGTCAGCTCCTCGGGCAGCTCGAACCAGCCGAACTGCTCGTCCAGCGCATAGGCGCGCGCGGTGGGCACCATGCGCCAGTTGTCGATGGCGCCGGTGGGGCAGACCGGGATGCAGGCCAGGCACTTCTCGCAGATGGACGGATCGACGACGTAGTTGTTGGCGTCGTGCGAGATCGCCTGGATGGGGCACGCCGCCTCGCAGGCGCCGCAGCGGATGCAGATGGCCGGGTCGATCAGGTGCTGCTTGAGCAG
>OFTX01000980.1_pt1 | contig 11707 bp, 4 predicted proteins | sample 1775051 | NCBI WGS metagenome assembly OFTX01 (sample SAMN08195772, study PRJEB24354) | sludge metagenome | isolation source: sludge from phenol fed wastewater aerobic bioreactor A | place: India: Nagpur | collected 2016-09-15
ACAGGCTCATTGGTTTGTATATAATTCCACAGTACCAGCCCTTTCATATGATTAGGCATATTCTCAATAGCACCGCCTCCGCGGTTTTGCATTAAACCGCCTGTAACATTATCTAACAAAGTATTGCGGGGCTGACTGGCATGAGATTCAAAACAAGTAGTGGCAGGATATGTGCAATGCCAGATTACCGTATTCATAGCGCCATGCGAAGAACCAAAAGAGTGCCATTGAGAAGCTTCGTCTTTTAGATTAGCCATTAATACATTGGTAGAACCATTAGAGCAAACGGCTTCATGCCCACCGTTGCCGGTAACAGAACAATTGAGTACCGTAACATTAGCGCTTTGCAGTATAACAGCCGCCACACTGCAATCTGTAAACCTGCAATCCTTTATCCAGGAATCTGTGCAACGCGAGAGATTGAAAAGCGTAAATCCGCTATCATCTTTCCACGAACGGTGGTGTACAAATTTATCTTTCCAATTCCCCACAAATGCAATGTTTTCTATTCCTACTTCTTCTGCATGTGCAAATTGAAATACTTCCCATTTGTACCTGCTATCTATATCGTAACTAAGCGGACTGGTTAAGGTAACAAAACCATTAGCTACTTCTTTTACCTGATAATATACTTTTATATCTACTCCTTTTTTCACAAGATAAGTCCAACTTGTATCTGCTGCATGAGGTGCCAGTTCTGCATTAATCAATGCAGGATCGTTGTTTAACATTCGCAATACAATCCAATCGCCGGGGGCCAGTGTGCCGGTTGTATTTAACCTAATATCGAATGTACCGGTTTTCGCATCTTTTACTACGTCTCCGATTTTTTTATCAGCACCACCGCTTGTAAATAAAAACATGGGAGGGCAAGTCCACATCTGCTGCGGGTTGGCAGGAGGCAATGAGTTCTTCATATATAACTCCGTGCCACCTGAGCCAGAGCCGCTTCCCCTGAAAATAATTTTACTTCCTTTGGAAACAATGCTTTTAGGTATATCATTTTCTTCATTCACAAGAAACCGGCCTTTTGGAAAAAAAACAATGCCCGATCCGTTCATATTCGCCATCCTGATAGCTGTTTGAATAGCTTCTCTGTCAGAGATCGTATCATCGGGTATCGCTCCAAAATCTGTAACATTAAATACCTTATACCCTTTTCCATCGGGAATAGGTTTTTCCCCGTTTTTATACCCCGCATAAGAGAAATCGGGTAGAACAGATTGGGCTTTATTCTTTTTATAATTTTCAAACAATACAGATTGCTGTTCTTTTTGGCCATATGCCAATATGCTGCCCATACTGCATGCAGCAATAACAGTAATTTGTAAGAATCTTTTTTTCATGTATTCAATATTTTCATTAATTAAGAATCGCTATTGTTTAATCACTTGTTTACTAATGCTTCCCCGGGTGTCTGTTAAACGAATTGTATACATTCCTTTAGGATACCTTGTACCATCAATATGCAAGGTTCGGGTATTAGGTGCAACAATTATCTTATCCATAATAATTCCTGCTGCAGAAACAATTTGAACAACTGTGTTTTCGCCCGCACTTTTAATAACTATATGCAACCCGGTAGCATTGGTAAAAGGTGTGGGATATGCAATCATAGACAATGATGATTCAACATTATCTGCATGCATACCTATCACCGGCTTATTACTGTATAACAATAAGGTAAACCTGTTACCATTCGCGTCAGCGCTATCTCTTGCTTCTCCTGTAAAAAAATAGGCTGTATGATTGTTCAATATTTTATCAGTGCCTGTTTTATTATCCCTAAGCAATATGATCATACTATCCGGAAGGTGATGCCCACTTTTAATTGTAATGGAAAAGCTATCGGGTACAGCACTATTAACACTCAATTTTATTGCAGTAGTATCCGTTACACGAAGCGGTCTCGTATCCATTGCCAGCCTTTTATTATCAGGGGTGATGGAAGACAAATCAAGATAAGCATTGCTAAACTTATTCCAATCCGTAATATCTATTCCGTTTTCAGAAGATGATTTATTGAAACGAAGCAATAATTGATCGGTGTATAAATGGCCTGTACTTTTTATTTCCAACGTTACTGAAGTATCTGTTGTTTCAGGCATTCCTAAAAGATTGATTGGCGATACAGATATGTTTTTAACAGACTCTGTAAAATTTAATGAAGTGGCCTGCCCTGATGCATTTTTAATAAAGAAACCTCCAAAAGCCGGAATAACAACAGGCGCATTTGTTATATCTTGAACAACATATTGCCCCCCGGCTGATGCTTTATAAGGTGCTTGTTGGTATGGCTGCCACAAGTATACGGCGTTAGCGTTGCCGGCCACTATACCCAGATTGCCAATCTTGGTTATGTCAATCGGAGCAGGGTACGGGTTACCTACAAAATTCCAGGTAGCATTACTGCCTGTAGTATAATTAACATTGCCTGTATTTATTTTACCTGTAAGGTTTAATGTTATGGCAGAAGGGCCGTTAGATGCTGAATAGGCATCTGCATTTTCAGGCCCGTTCAAACCTTCACCTTTGTTTCCTCTTACAAACAAAAGCAACCCTTGTAACTTATTCCAGTTTTGCAATGTACTCGTATAAGCTGCCCACTGATCTGTAGTATTGTCGTAATAATATGCAGAAGGTGTATTGTTGGTGCTTGTTGTAAACCCGTTAACAACACCGCCGCTACCGGTAATATCTACAGAACCTGTAAGATTGGTTAAAGGCATATTACTATTAAAAGGATGCCCCAATGTTCTGAATCCTCTTTGTGAAGAGATATAACATTGCATGCTAACATTGCCCCAATTGTTTACTATGCCGGCCACTACATCTATTGCACCTGCTCCCTGGCTGTTAGATAAAATACTAATATTAGTATTGTTGAAATTTACCGTTCCATTGCCCGGTATACTAAGCACACCACTTGCCGATATGATGGTTTTTGCTTTTGTTGCCAATGTCAGGTTTCCTGAATTAGCGTTACCATCTCCTATCATGAGCTTACCATTATTTATCGTAAGCAGATCATTAACTGTGCTTGTACCTGTTACAATGCAGGTGGCAGGATTATCTATTATAAGATTACTGTACACTGCCGAAGGTATTACCTGGGTTATGTTGTTACCCGTAAAATCTACCGTACTGCCTGTATAAAGATTGCCGAAAGATGGATTAATGGTATTGGCAATATTAAGCGTGGCATTTTTTTGTACATCTATGATGCCTGTAATTTTTGCATTGGCAGGAATGTTAACTGTAACAGGATTGCTGCCATCTCCCACTACTATTTTTGATCCATTACCCGATACCACCCAATCATTACTCATATTGGGGTTGCCAGCCGTGATGTAAAAGGTTTGGTAATCGTTTGTAAAATTTAAAGGGTTGCCTCCACTGCCATCGGTATTTGTACCCCAATTGTTAATGTCATTCAACTCTCCTGATCCGGCATAATAAAAGCTGGGCACCGGAACATAAGCCACTCCTCTGTATTGTGAATTGCCCGGAGAAGAAACACTCCATATAGCAGTTGCATTCATGGTGCCGTTATATCCACTCGCATCAGTTAGTTTAATAACATTATTGGTAGCTGTTCCTGAAGATATGGCTCCGCAACTTACATAAAGGGTAACTGTTGACCCGGAAAAAGAACCCGTTATTCCCAGATAAGAACCTTGTCCCGCTGGTGCTGCAGTTGTATTGCCATAACTACCATAAGGCTGCCATTGCCCATTAGCATCTTTGCAATATTTTAAAATCCCGGCTGTATTGGTTGAGCCATTGTTTGAGATATACATAACATCTGCTCCCGGTATAGATGCGTTCATATCCAACATCAATACCTGATTGGGCGATGCATTATTAATATCCGGCCCATTAATATTTAATGTTGTCATGGTATTGCCAGTAGTGGTAGGTATCCCTCCGCCAGCGGCAACTGTGCCAATACGAATACCGCCGGCAGCAACAAAATACAAATCGTTCCCAAAAATGCTTACGGAACGGTTAGAAGTATTGGTGGCTGCAACAAAAGTTGCGCCGGATGTTGTTCCGGTAGTGGTATAAGCAATACCGTTTGTTTGTGCAGCAGCCAGCCATATATTAGTACCATCGGTGGTAACTGCACTACCCGTAGTTGCTGCAGTGCCATTTGTAGGATAGTCTGTTAAGGAAGTGCTCGTATTTACAGAACCATCATATTTAATAAGTGCCACTGTTCTGGGAGAAGTAGAAGAACCGGCGCCGTAAATAGTACCTGAAGAAGGTTTAGCAGAATAACCAAATGAAGAAATATATTGCCCGTTAGGTGATGAGGTTAATAATCCTTCCGTTGTGGAAACACTGTTATAGTAAGCTTTATTCAGTCCATTAACTGCCTGCGGAAGATCTGTGCGGCTTACTACATTTCCAGTAGCGGCGTCCAATTCATCAATATGAACAAAAGCCCCTGCACTGGCGGGGTTGCCTCCGTTGCTGCCATCTTTATTTAAACCGCCAATACGCAATACTGCAATATTGCCCGGTGTGAACGCAGGCGTTGCAGGCGAATAAGAAATGGCTGAAGAATAAGTGCTGGTGCCCGTACGACTTACCGCCTGCACACGATAATAGACTTTGCCGCTGGCTGCAGTGTTATCAGTAAATGTATACGTATTCAGCGTATAGTAAGACCCCGAAAAAGGAATGTTGCCGGATACTGATGAATAAGTAACCCCATCATTGCTCCGCTGCAGAATAAAATAATTGGTTGTAGTATCGTTAGAAGTAGCCCATTGCAATTGAATATTGGGAGACGTTTGTGCTACATAAAACTTATCGAACACCAATGGCGGAACCAACCCGTTCGTTACCATAAAACTTTTAGTAGCCAGCCACCAAGGCATGTTCTCATTCCAGTTTATAATATTCCCATTAGCATCTTTATTGCTTGTCCATATCACACAACCATTGGTTCTGCTCTTAAGAATTTTTAATTGAAATTTCCATGAAACGGTGTCTATGAACTGAAGGTTATAAGCAGACCCATCGTGATATTGCGGCCATATATAAGCATAAATAGGTTTGGTGGCTCCATAATATCTCTTTACAGCAGATACGGTACTGTCTACCATTTTTCGCCAGGCCGAAGTATCTGTATCATAAGCATAAAAAGAGGGGAAAATAATATCCACTTTATTGGCAACCGGTGCATATGCTTTATTTATATTATCCCAAGAACTATAACCCGATGGATTATTCACAGGATCTATCTTACTCCATTGATACGCAACATTAGGCACTACACCATAATAACCGATTTGTGTTGTTGGATTGATTTTTTTAAAACTATCCACCACGTTCTTGTACCAGGTAATTGACCGGTTCATAGTACTTGTTGGATAATAAGGCCATACTTCAATATCCAATGTGGCAATAGGTGTGTTCGCTGTTTTAAGAGAACTAGCCAGGCTGTCAACTGCAGGATAATTGGGAAGATTATCAGTTGGGCCGGCATTGGTTGTAACATAAGGAGAAACCAGCGCAGACTGACTGGTAACTACAATAGGGCTCATGTAAGCTTTGTTCGAAGGCGTATTATTATAACGAATAGAATTAAACAAAGTAAACCCTTGCGATCTCACAACAAATGCAACCAATATAAAACAGTAAGAAAGTATTATCCTTTTATGCATACAAATAATTACACGCTCTTTTAGTAGTACTAATTAACAATGCTTTTATCCATATTTTTCATTTTATGTTTCTTTTATTGTTTTTGCGCAATTGTTTAGCTCCATAACCTATACCGGCGGCCACCAACAGGCTTAGGCCACCGTCTACCGGTGCATTAGACACATCAGGATCCCCTACCGGCAAGCCCGGCAACTGCGCATGAAGCATTCCTGTATAGCATAAACACAAAACAGTTAACAACAATATTTTTTGTATGGCTTTCATATTATTTTTTTTAATTTTTTATAATTTTAGCAATCGATCTTTTGCCGGCGTTTAGTACATGCACCACATATAGGCCTTTTGGCAGCTCTGCTATTGCTATTTTAAGAGTTCCTCCGTTTTGGCTGGTTGTAATTTCTTTTACCAGCTTTCCATCAATTGAAAACATTTTAATGGTAGTAGAAACAGGAGCAGGATAAGCAGGCAATTGAAGAAGTATATGATCACTTGCAGGATTCGGCATAACATTTAGCAGCGCATCACCAGTATTGTTCTGGCCATCGCTAACAACAGCCGTTACAGATGAACGAGCATAAATTAAAAAGCGGCCCATTCCTTCTGAAGCGGCATCTGCCGTTACCGTAAAGCTGTAAGATGTTCCCTTCTTTAATTCGGTTGTAGTATGAGCATAATTATCTTTCAATTCTAACACAATATCATCGGGTAAAGAATAATTGCCTATTTGTAATTTATATTCCTGCTGGTTATTAATAAATGCTCCCATCTTAACGGTATCCGTTAAAAAAGATTTGCGGGCATCAATAGCCAATTGCTTGTTATCGCTGCTGAACAGGCACAGGTATTGCTTACTCATGGTAAGTTTAGGTAAATCCCAGTGATCGTTTCCTAAAGAGGTGCTGCCGGCATCCTGCATAAGTTCAGCCCTGTCTAATGCATTATTATCCTTATCGGTAAGTAATAATTCTGCTACCCGGTAATCGGTATTGGCACCAAACAATCTTTGATCACCACCAGATGCTTTTGCAGCTTCGGTAAATTGAACCGTTTGTGAGGCAGCTTGCGTTTGTATAAAAAAGGCGCCGAAAGAAGGAATAATAAAATCAGTAGAGCTGCCCAATGTTACAAAATCGTAATCTCCATCGGCCAGTGAAGCATTAGTAGCACCGGTATTTTTATTCGGATTGAAAACATATATACTTTGGTTGATGCCCGCATTATTGTAAATACCTGTTAGATTTTTTACACTTACGGGTGATGGGTAAGGATTCACTACAACATTCCACTGCGCATTAGTATTTACTGCATCGTATGTTAAAGATTGTGCAGCTTGTGTACCAGAAACCAAACTGCCGGTTGCAGACAATGTAACATTACTGGGCGTATAAGAGCCTCCGCCAACGCCTTCAGCAGATTTACCTCTTACAAAAAGTAACAATCCTTTATTGGCAGCCCATGTAGCTCCTGCAGCCACCCAGGGTGATGCCGGTGCTATTTTTGTTCCGTCATAAGTATATGCTGTGGCTGCGCTTTGCGTACCATTATTTAAATCAATATTGCTATTGGTGGCAAAAGTACTGAGTGTTAACGATGCTCCTGTTGGATTACCGAGAAAACGCCAGCCCCTTTTTGCGCTCAGGTATTGTTGAATGGTAACATTTGTGGCATTAGATAAGGTGCCAGAAATTGTATTAATGTGCCCTGTTCCTGAAGCAGTGGACTGAATAGTTACAGGCCTGTTATTAAAGTCAACCGTACCACCTGAACTTATAGTTAATGCAGCAGTGCTTCCTATAACTGCTGATGCTGAAGAACCCAAACTTAACCCGAAACTATTGGTGGTAAATGTTCCTGCGCTTTGCGTAAAAATTCCGTTTACACTTACATTTGAATTTAATGATGCGCTTGCGCCTAATGTAATATTATTAAGTGCACTGCCATCAGTTGCTATTGTTGCCGAACCGCTTGTAACAATGCTTCCCGGAGAAGTATTTTTAAATAGAACATTTGCCACTGCTCCGTTAATACTTCCACATGATAAGCTATGCCCGTTCAGGTCGGTATAAATACCTGATTGGTTAAAATAAAACTGCGGTGTAAACCCAGATGCAGAAATTGTTAAGTCTGACTGAAGAACAACAGGAGCATTTAAAGTTACACCACATAAAGTACCTGTAAAGTTTACGTTGATTGCCAGTCCGCTTACAGAACCCAGCGTTAACCTTGTACCGATAGCACCTGTTGTAATAGTACCAGATCCTGTTAATGTTGAAGATGCTGATGCGCTTGTTTTTACAGTGAATGTATTCGCTCCGCAATTAAATGTTCCATCCACCTTAAGCGTACCGCTGGCAACAGTTGATGCTGCCCCACCCAATGAATAAGTTGAACCCGATGCAATGGTGAGGCTTCCGAAAGATGCTGCCGGCACCGTTCCGCTGCTATAAGAATAAATAGTAGTAGAAGTAGTGCTGAAAACAATACCGGCAGCAATAACAGATTCGTTTGCAGAAGTATTGTGCTGGTAAATATTGGTATTTAAAGTAAGCTTGTTTGTTGTTGAAAAACTACCTGCCAGTCCGTTGAACACAATTGTAGCACTTTTAGATGCCAGGCTCAATGCCGATGCATTGTCCCATGTATCTGCAGATAATATGGTTACTTTACCATTAGTACCTACCTGGTGGGTGCCTGCGGTAAAAGGCGCTGCCGTAGCCGCCTGCCAGGCAGTGCCATCCCAGTACTGCCAGTTGTTAGCACTGCTAAGATCTACATGTACGCCGGTGCCAGAACTTTGATAATCATTTACGTTCTGCCCCAATACATGAGCAGTAGAAATAATACAAATAAGCATTACAAGCATTATTTGTTTTTTGAAAGCGTAGCGTTTATTTCCCATACAACAATAGTTTTAGTATTTACTGATGAAAGTTTTATTTCACGATATACTGTAGAAAGCTCAGTTCTGTGAACACCTTAACAGGTAAAACAAAATATAATGGAAACAATGAACCCATATGCCAAACACCTGCCCAGACTATGATTTTCGTTAGTATATAGCTTGAAAAAAAATGAATATTATTTTCTTAACATGCTCTTCCCGAAATTAACCTGCCACCTGAAAAAGGTGGGGTGAAGAAAGGCTTCGTTTAGGGTGAATTTTGTAAAAGATTGTGTATTCAGGCAAAGGGTTATTCATACATTTTCCACTGCAACTAAAAGAGTGAATACTACCATACTCAACATCAAAAAAAGTGTAACTCTACGAAAAAGCCCGGCCATCATAAGGCCGGGCCGATGTATTGACTGCTCTTAATAAAAATTATCTGATCACGATAGGAATAGTTCTAACGACAGAGTCTGTTGAGAACTGCGTATTATTGGTTGCCAAGAACGTAGCAGTATAATTGCCTTTTGCAGTATATAAATATTGATATGCCGCAGGTAATGATGATATACCTTTTACAGACACTCCCATATCGGGAGATACTTTTGTTAAATCTATAGATCCCATAATAGCCCACGACTCAGAATTGACTGTTGATGCCGCATTGGTAGAATCTATTATTAACGAACTTGTAGATACAGTCCATTTTTTTGTATTACTGGGGGTATAAGCTACCCAGCCCGGACTATAGGTATTGGTGCCATAATTTATAATAGCTGTTGACGGCGTGTTTAGGTTTGCAATCGTATATACAGTGTTATCGCTAAGAGAATTGGTTAAATTAACATTGGTGATCGTCCATTTATTTTGCACAGAACCAGATTGCGCAGTATACTTGAACGCAATAAACACAGCTTTACCCGCACTGGCATAACTGGTAAGATCAATGGTATCTGTAACTGCTGTTGCATTATTGGCCAAAACTGCCGGCGTAATATCTTTCCAGCTTGCAGCCGTTATATTAGCAATCGTAGTGGTGGTATCTCCTGCCACTACTCCTTTAAAATCAGTGGACAGCATTACATGCAAGGTATTTTGTTGTGTACCCACATTCAATGCGTTTGTAAAAATAAATTTTGCAATGCCTTGTGCCGATGTTCTATTCCTGTAAATATACTTATGGCCAAGTTCTCCTGAAAAGAAGCTGATGGTAAAAGGATTACCTGAAAAATTAAAGGTAGACTTGGCACCTAATGTATAATAAGCCGTATCCGCCGGTGTTTTACTACTGTCTGCCATTACAGCAAAATCGCTAACAGTACCCTGATTAACCACCTGCTGTTTGCAAGCTAATGTTACAACACATAGTGCAATAAAAGGGTAAATATTTTTAAATGAATGCATAATTTAAATTTTTAATTTTTTATCATACCATCAAGTTGCCTTATTATTACCATCCCGGGTTTTGAGTGATCTTTTTATTTACACTCATTTCTGATGAAGGTATAGGCATGAGTAAATGTTTAGGCGCTACATTGTTATAACCTGTAAGAATGAGCGATTGGGTGTTAACAGAAAAAGTAGACCAATTGCTTACCTGGGTTTTCACGGCATTCATTGCAGGCAGAAAAATATTCCAGCGGATAAGGTCTGGCACCCTCAATGTTTCGAAACATAACTCCCTTGCCCTTTCATCCTGGATATCCTGCATACTAACACTTGTTAAATCAACATCGGCCTTTGTTAATAAAGTACCGCTTGCTGTAGCGGCAATACCTGCATAAGTAAACACGGCGCCTGTTACAGATGCAGAAGAGGCACCAGTCGTTTGTGTTGGTGGTGTTGCAGTTGATGTACCTGCTGTGGTTATGGTATATAAATTACCATTATAGATCACTTGTTGATTAAGTGCATAAATTGTATTGGCGGCCCACATATTTCCCAGATAGATAGTACCGGAAGATGCTGTAGTAAATCCTGATCCGCCTGAAGTTAAAGTAACAGCAGTTACTTTACCACCAGAAATAGTTGAAGAAAATGCCAAACCATTTCCCATATTAGCGTTGCCAACACTCGCATTATTATATCCGTTGAATGTATTGGTAACGTAGCCAGAACCCTGATTGGTAATGGTTAAAGATTTGAGTGGGGCACTATTTGCTGTTATTCCATAGCCACGTTCCCTTACAGCGTTAATTGCATTTAACCCTGCAGGAGAAATTGTTCCGCTATTCGCATTCAGGTCTGCTTCAGCCAGCATTAATAACACATCGGCATACCTTAACAGCGGAAAATTAATAGGCGTATAATTTTTATTTTTAGGTTTAACCACTTCATAATTCCTCCTCCATTTTGCACAGGTTCTGTTATAAGCAAACGCAGTGGTATTGCTCAGTGGTGTTCTGGTAATTACCGGTGGCGTTGGTGTTGCGTTTACGGTGTAATTAAAGTTTTGAATGGCCCAATCTCTTCTTGAGTCGTATGGGGCATATAAGTTATATAATTTTTGAGTGGCAAAAATATAACCATAGCTATACCCTGAATCAAGATAAATATAATCGGTAGATCCGGTTACATTACTATACGTTGCTGCCGAAGTAAAAGTGATGCCGTTTAAGTTTCCATTGCGACCTCCTGCCTGTATGTTAGACAAATTATTTCCCCCAAACTCTGCTTCCCACATACACTCTTTTGTATCGTATACATCTGCCGCTTCATTAATAAATACCTGGCTATAACTTGGGTTCAGGCTGTGCAAACCTGAATTCACCACTTTCTGCGCATACACAAGTGCACTATCATATTGTGCCAGTGCTCCCGGCGTTCCACCGTTTAACGGATAACCCGCCATAAATAAATATACTCTTGCCAACATACCATCAACGGTGGTTTTAGATACTCTTCCGCTAAAGCCTAATTGTGCTGCAGTGTATACTTTAGATTCTGCCAGCTTCATATCTTTTACAACCTGGTTATATACTGTTTCAATTGGTGAGCGTTCAATATTCAAATCATCGGGAGTAATTGTTGGTGTAAGTTTTAAAGGGATCGCTCCAAAATTACTAACCAACAAAAAATGATAATATGCTCTTAAAAACAGAGCCTCTCCATAAGCTGCCTGCACCGCAGAAGAAGAATCTTTCA
>OFTX01000981.1_pt1 | contig 11689 bp, 7 predicted proteins | sample 1775051 | NCBI WGS metagenome assembly OFTX01 (sample SAMN08195772, study PRJEB24354) | sludge metagenome | isolation source: sludge from phenol fed wastewater aerobic bioreactor A | place: India: Nagpur | collected 2016-09-15
GGCAGATCTGACCAGATGGTCCCGCGACCCCGAACGCGCAACGCCTGCCGGCTATCACGCGCGATCGGTTTGGCCTCTTCCGCTTTCGCTCGCCACTACTAACGGAATCGCGGTTGCTTTCTCTTCCTGTGGGTACTGAGATGTTTCACTTCCCCACGTTCCCTCCGCATGCCCTATGTGTTCAGGCATGGGTGACAGGACATGACTCCTGCCGGGTTTCCCCATTCGGACATCCTCGGATCTCAGCTCGGTTGGCAGCTCCCCGAGGCTTTTCGCAGCCTCCTACGTCCTTCTTCGGCTCTTGGTGCCTAGGCATCCGCCGTATGCTCTTTCTAACTTAGCCACAAAGATGCTCGCGTCCACTGTGCAGTTCTCAAGGTACGGGCGTATCCGATCCCGTTCTCGCCGCAGCGCCGGCACCTGCCGGCCGTTCGACGCGGAATCGGCCCGATAAGGAAGCATTGCCCGCTCCCTCAGGACCCAACAGCGTACCTACGGCCAACCACGCTCTGTCTGCTCGTTCCTGCCGACGGGGTACTCGAGGAGCACTCCGCAGGCTGTACTGATCGCAGGAGATCGTGTTGAACCGAACTGGTCAGTGTTCCACCCATGAGCTCACCACCGCCGGACGTTCGCCGGCGCAGTGGCCTGGACCATCGCGATGGATGGCCAGTTGCTCCTTAGAAAGGAGGTGATCCAGCCGCACCTTCCGGTACGGCTACCTTGTTACGACTTAGTCCCAATCGCCGATCCCACCTTCGACGGCTCCCTCCACAAGGGTTGGGCCACCGGCTTCGGGTGTTACCGACTTTCGTGACTTGACGGGCGGTGTGTACAAGGCCCGGGAACGTATTCACCGCAGCGTTGCTGATCTGCGATTACTAGCGACTCCGACTTCATGGGGTCGAGTTGCAGACCCCAATCCGAACTGAGACCGGCTTTTTGGGATTCGCTCCACCTTACGGTATTGCAGCCCATTGTACCGGCCATTGTAGCATGCGTGAAGCCCAAGACATAAGGGGCATGATGATTTGACGTCATCCCCACCTTCCTCCGAGTTGACCCCGGCAGTCTCTTATGAGTTCCCACCATGACGTGCTGGCAACATAAGACGAGGGTTGCGCTCGTTGCGGGACTTAACCCAACATCTCACGACACGAGCTGACGACAACCATGCACCACCTGTGTACAGACCTTGCGGGGGAACCATCTCTGGAACTTTCCTGTACATGTCAAGCCTTGGTAAGGTTCTTCGCGTTGCATCGAATTAATCCGCATGCTCCGCCGCTTGTGCGGGCCCCCGTCAATTCCTTTGAGTTTTAGCCTTGCGGCCGTACTCCCCAGGCGGGGCGCTTAATGCGTTAGCTGCGGCACGGAGGTCGTGGAAGGACCCCCACACCTAGCGCCCAACGTTTACGGCGTGGACTACCAGGGTATCTAATCCTGTTCGCTCCCCACGCTTTCGCTCCTCAGCGTCAGTATCGGCCCAGAGACCCGCCTTCGCCACCGGTGTTCCTCCTGATATCTGCGCATTTCACCGCTACACCAGGAATTCCAGTCTCCCCTACCGAACTCTAGTCTGCCCGTATCGAATGCAGGCCCGGAGTTGAGCTCCGGGTTTTCACATTCGACGCGACAGACCGCCTACGAGCTCTTTACGCCCAATAATTCCGGACAACGCTCGCACCCTACGTATTACCGCGGCTGCTGGCACGTAGTTGGCCGGTGCTTCTTCTGCTCCTACCGTCACTTTCGCTTCGTCAGAGCTGAAAGAGGTTTACAACCCGAAGGCCGTCGTCCCTCACGCGGCGTCGCTGCGTCAGGCTTTCGCCCATTGCGCAATATTCCCCACTGCTGCCTCCCGTAGGAGTCTGGGCCGTGTCTCAGTCCCAGTGTGGCCGGTCGCCCTCTCAGGCCGGCTACCCGTCGTCGCCTTGGTAGGCCGTTACCCCACCAACAAGCTGATAGGCCGCGGGCCCATCCCTAGCCGAAAAACTTTGAACCGAGGAGGATGCCCTCTTCAGTTGTTATCCGGTATTAGCACCTGTTTCCAGGTGTTATTCCGGAGCTAGGGGCAGGTTGCCCACGTGTTACTCACCCGTTCGCCACTCGAGTACCCGCAAGCGGGCCTTTCCGTTCGACTTGCATGTGTTAAGCACGCCGCCAGCGTTCGTCCTGAGCCAGGATCAAACTCTCCGTTGATGTCTATGAACCGTGGCAGCCCCTCCGCGAAGGAAGCGGCCGCCCGATTGACAAGAGGAGATGGACACCCACTCGCAGGTGAGGTGCCCGATCACTGGTCCATGTTGAGCTGGTTTGCTCGTTATGTACCAAAGGAATCCCACATCCGAGATCGGCCCTAAGGGCCTGCCCCGGATGACGGGGTTAATTAAAGTTGGCACTGACTTTCGGTACGCTGTTGAGTTCTCAAGGAACGGACGCGCACCCTCCGCGGTCTCTCGACCGCCTTGGGGGCAACCCGATCTACGCTACTCGGTTCGGTTCGCGGTGTCAAACCGCCCGACCCGATCCCGTGCCGCATGAACCCTGTCCAGGGCATGCGGTACCCGCTCCGGTTGTCCCGGATTGAGCCGCTCGGGATTTGTCGCTCCGGCCCCGTAGGACGCGCTGAGCAACAGGTAAAACACTACGGTCGCCCAGTACGAGTGTCAAATCCCCTGCTCACGCCGTTTGGACCATCCATTATGGCAGGTCACGCCGATTTTCGCCATAGCCCGGACGGGCGACCCCCGGCAGCTCCTGCGGTGACCTCGACCACAGCACCGGCGAGCATGTCAGCCGTACGTCACCTCAATGCCCGCGACCGTGCGCTTGCCGCGCCGAAGCAGTAAGTACGAGCCGAACAGCAGGTCCGCGGACGTCGGCACCAACTCGGCGTCCTCGACGCGGACGTTGTTCAAATACGCCCCGCCCTCGGCGATTGCGCGACGCGCCTCCGACAGCGACGACACGAGCCCCGCGGCATGCATCAGGTGCGCGATGTCCGGTAACGGCTCCGCCACCCGGGTGAGCCCGGCCTCCGCCAACGCCGCAGCCAGCGATTCCCTATCGGTCCCGGCCAGATCGCCGCGCCCGAACAAGGCGCCCGCGGCCGCGATCGCCGCATCGGCGGCCACCGCCCCGTGGACGAGCGCGGTGACGTCCCGGGCCAGCACCTGCTGCGCGCGGCGCAGATGCGGCCGCTCGGCGAGATCGGTTTCCAGTTCGGCGATCTCGTCCCGGGTGCGGTCGGTGAGCACCTTGAGCAACATGATGACAGAGGCATCCTCGATATTCCGCCAGTACTGGTAGAACGCGTACGGCGACGTCATCTCCGGAGACAACCAGACAGCATTGCCCTCCGACTTCCCGAACTTCACGCCGCCGGAGTCCGTCAACAGCGGCGTCACCAGAACGTGTGCCGTGCCGCCCTCGGCCTTCCTGATCAGGTCGACGCCGGCGGTCAAGTTGCCCCACTGGTCCTGCCCGCCCGTCTGCAGGATGCAGCCGTACTCGCGGTACAGGTGCAGGAAGTCCAGCGCCTGCAGGATCTGGTAGGAGAACTCTGCGTAGCTGATGCCCTCGTCGCCGGCCAGCCGCGCGGCCACGATCTCCTTCTTGATCATGGTGCCCACCCGGAAGTGCTTGCCGATATCCCGCAGGAAGTCGAGCGCGCTCATCGGGCCGGTCCAGTCGAGGTTGTTGACCATCAGGGCGGGGTTCTCGCCGTCGAAGTCCAGGAACGGCCGGATCTGCTGCTGGATGCGCGAGACCCATTCGGCGGTCTGCTCTTTCGTCTTGAGCGCCCGCTCGGAGCTCGGCCGCGGATCGCCGATCAGGCCGGTCGACCCGCCGACCAGGCAGATCACCCGGTGGCCCGCCCGCTGCAGCCGCCGCAGCAGCACCAACTGCACCAGGTTGCCGAAGTGCAGGCTCGGCGCGGTCGGGTCGAAGCCGCAGTAGGCCGTCACCGGCCCGGCGGCGAGTGCGCGCGCCAACTCACCGGCATCAGTGGAGTGCGCCACCAGCCCGCGCCACTCCAACTCGTCAAGCACCGACGCCGGACGCGATGCGGCGTCGGTCGGCCGAGGGTCTGCTGCAGGCGATGCGCCGGGGTGAGCCACGGGTCGCATTCTGCCAGCCGCTCGGACTCGGTCCCCCGGCGTCCCGCGGCGCAGTCTTCCGACGAGGAGAGGCGCAGTGAATCGGATATGACGGCGAAGACGGCGTCCTAGTCAGCGGCCGTTCGCGCGACGCCGCCCGCCCCGGCGATAGGTCGAGACGGTCGGCTCGTCGACTTCGTAGTAGCGCCACGGTGTTTCGTGCGCGGCAGCCACTCCGACGCGCGGCCCGACCGCGACCCGCGGCCGCACTGCACCGCCAGCGTGGACGGTGAACGGGCCGGCGTCGCCACAGAGGTCGGCGCCGGAATCGGCCCCGGTCAACAGCAGGCAGGAGGCGAGCCGCGCCGGGCCGCGCGCGAGGTCGAGATCGCCCGGCACGGTCCCCCGCACGGATCGGCGCCGATCCCGGACAGCTTGGAGGTTGCCGACCACCGCCGCGGCCCGCATCAGCACCGCCGAGGCCTCGCCGTCGCACCCGGTGACGATGTTGGCGCACCAATGCATCCCGTACACGAAATAGACGTACAGGAACCCGGGCGGGCCGAACATCACCGCCGTGCGGTCGGTCCGGCCCCGGTAGGCGTGGGAGGCCGGGTCCTGTTCGCCGTGATACGCCTCGGTCTCGGTGAGGCGCAGCAGGACCGGTTCGTCCGGCGCGCCCGGAACCGCGGACACGAGCACCCGGCCGATCAGGTCCCCGGCGACCTCGGTCGGTTCCCGCGCGAAGAACGACCGCGGCAGCTGCTCGCCGATCTCCGTCATTGCGCTGTCACCACGCAGCCACCGCGCTGATTTCTGTCACTGCGCAGTCACCGCACCGTGGCCGCCCAGGCGCGGTCGGCGGCAACCCGCTGGGCCAACGCGGCCAATTGTTCCGCGACACGCGCCGGGGCCGTGCCGCCGACACTGTCCCGGGACGCCAGCGAACCGGCGACCGTGAGCACGGACCGCACGCCCGGGTCCAACGCCGGGTTGATGGACGCGAACTCGTCGTCGGTGAGCTCGTCCAGCTCGCGGCCGGTCGACTCGGCGAGCGCCACGCAACCCCCGGCCGCCTCGTGCGCCACCCGGAACGGCACACCGTGCTTCACCAGATACTCGGCGATGTCCGTCGCCAGCGAGAAGCCGGCCCCGGCAAGCGATTCCATCCGGTCGGTGGCGAACGACAGGGTCGCCGTCATGCCCGTGATCGCCGGCAGCACCAGCTCGAGCTGGTCCACCGAGTCGATGAGCGGCTCCTTGTCCTCCTGCAGGTCGCGGTTGTAGGCCAGCGGCAGGCCCTTGAGCGTGGCCAGCAGCCCGGTGAGGTTGCCGATGATGCGGCCCGCCTTGCCGCGGGCGAGTTCTGCGATGTCCGGATTTTTCTTCTGCGGCATGATCGACGAGCCCGTGGCGAACGAGTCGTGCAGCTTCGCGAAGCCGAACTCGACGGTCGTGAAGATGACGACTTCCTCGGCCCAGCGCGAGATGTCGACCGCGAGCATGGCCAGGCAGAACGCCAGCTCCGCCGCGAAATCGCGAGCGGCCGTGCCGTCCATGGAGTTCGCCGCCGGGGTGTCGAGTCCGAGTTCCGACGCGACCGCCGCCGGATCCAGGTGCAGCGAGGACCCGGCCAGCGCCCCGGACCCGTAGGGGGACACCGAACTCCGCCGGTCCCAATCGCGAATCCGGTCGATGTCCCGGGCCAAGGCCTGGGCGTGCGCGGCGAGGTGGTGCGCGAGCAGCACGGGCTGCGCGTGCTGGAAGTGGGTGCGGCCGGGCATCGGTGCGTTCGGATGCGCGGCCGCCTGGTCCAGGAACGCCTGCTGCAGGTCCGTCACGGCGAGCGCGATCCGGCGGGCCGCGTCGCGCAGGTACAGCCGGTACAGCGTCGCGACCTGGTCGTTGCGCGACCGGCCGGCGCGTAGTTTTCCGCCGAGTTCGGCGCCCGCACGATCGATCAGGCCGCGTTCCAAGGCGGTGTGCACGTCCTCGTCGCCGTCCTGGGCGACGAATGCCCCGGAGGCGACGTCGGCGGCGAGGGCGTCGAGCGCCGCATGCATGCGGGCGAGCTCGTCGTCGGTGAGCAGGCTGGCCGCGTGCAGCACGGTTGCGTGCGCCTTCGACGCCCGAATGTCGTACGGGGCGAGGATCCAGTCGAACTGGGTGGATTTGGACAGGGCCGCCATCGCCGGTGACGGCCCAGCCGAGAACCGGCCCCCCCACAGCGATGTCGGCCCACCGGCCGGGCACCCAGCGGCTTCGCCGCGAACATCGTCATACTCGGAACGCTCCGTCACCGATCCGCCCTATCCATTCACGTCCGTCCTTCTGGGGCACACCCTCAGGCGCCATCGCCGGCGGCGTACGCGGCGAGTCGCGCGCCGACCTGAGCGCCGGTGGTGCCCTCGGCGGCGACCAGCATCACGGTATCGTCGCCGGCGATCGTGCCGATCACCCCGTCCGGCGCGGCCCGGTCGATGGCGGAGGCCAGGAATTGCGCGGCGCCCGGCGGGGTGCGCAGCACGGCGATGTTGCCGGACGCGTCGTAGCTGAGCAGCAGGTCGCCGAGCAGCCGGGCAAGGCGCGAGGTGCCGCCCGACATCGGCCGCGGGTGACCGTCCTCGGGGATGACGTAGTTCCCGGCTCCGCCGTCCACGCCGCGCAGCTTGATCGCACCCAGTTCCTCCAGGTCCCGGGACAGGGTCGCCTGGGTGATGTCGATGCCCTCGGCGGCCAGGAGTGCGGCGAGCTCGGTCTGCGACCGGATCTCGCGGCCGGTGATGATGGCGGTGATCCGGCCCTGCCGGGCGGCCTTCGTCGGCGGCGCGGGCTTGTCGGTCGGCGCGTGTGTTTCAGCCGGCGCGAGATTGCCGGTAGGCGCAGGCTTCTCAGCCCGGCCAGCCCCTTCGATGGGTGCGGCCTTGCCGGCGGTTCGGGCCCGAGACGACATGGTCCGCTCCGATCAGGCCTGCGCGGCTCGATCGAACAGGAAGGCCAGCAGCGCCTTCTGCGCGTGCAGGCGGTTCTCCGCCTCGTCCCACACCGCGCTCGCCGGCCCGTCGATCACCTCGTCGGTGATCTCCATACCGCGGTGCGCGGGCAGGCAGTGCAGCACGATTGCCCCGTCGGCGGCCCGGCCGAGCAGCTCGTCGTTCACCTGGTAGGGGCGGAACGGGGTGTGCCGGTCCAGCCCGTCGTTCTCCTGGCCCATCGAGGTCCAGGTGTCGGTCACCAGCACGTCGGCACCGGCCGCCGCGGCCCGCGGGTCCGCGATGAGCTCGATGGAGCCGCCGGTCTCGCCGGCGAGATTCTTTGCCGCGAGCAGAATGTCGGGGTGCGGGTCGAACCCGGCCGGTGCCGCGATGCGGACGGACATGCCGGCGTTGGCGCCACCCACCATCAGCGAGTGGGCCATGTTGTTCGCGCCGTCGCCGAAGTAGGTGAGGGTGATGCCGGCGAGCCGTCCCTTGCGTTCCCGGATCGTCTGCAGGTCCGCGAGGACCTGGCAGGGGTGGAACTCGTCGGTCAGGGCGTTGACGACGGGGATCGTGGCCGCCGACGCCATCGCATCGATGCGGCGCTGGGCGAACGTGCGGAAGACAGCGGCGTCCGCGTACCGGGCGACGACGCGGACGGTGTCCTCGATGGTCTCCTCCCGCCCCATCTGCGACGTGCGCCCGTCGACGATCACGCCCTGCCCGCCGAGCTGCCGGATGCCGATCTCGAAGGACAGCCGGGTGCGGGTGGAGTTCTTCTCGAACAGCACCACGACGGCCTTGCCGGTGAGCGGGGTGTCGGTGTTCGCGCCCGACTTGTAGGCGTCGGCCAGGTCGAGGATCTCGGTGAGCTCGTCCGGGGTGATGTCGTCGTCACGCAGGAAATGGCGGATCATTCTCTTCTCTCCTCATCAGGGTTGATCACGAGCTGTGTGGGTTTTGTTCCGGAAACCGCAACGTTTCCCACACAACAAGTGATCATCCAGTGGTGGTGGCAGCGGCGGCGACTGAGCCATCGAGGATGGCGGGGAGGGCGGTGACGAACGTGTCGGCCTGCGCCTCGGTGAGGATGAGCGGGGGCGCGAGCCGCAGCACGTCGGCACCGGCCGCGTTGGTGAGGAAGCCGGCCCGCGCGGCGGCGGCATTCGCCTGTGCCGCAACGGGTTCGGCGAGCTGGATGCCGATCAAAAGACCCCGGCCGCGCACCTCGCGGATCAGCGGATGCGCCAGGGCATCGATCGCACCGAGGAGATGTTTGCCGAGCGCGTCGACGTGGTCGAGCAGCCGGTCGGCCTCTATCGTGTCCAGGACGGCGAGCGCGGCCGCGGCGCACACGGGGTTGCCGGCGAACGTGGAGCCGTGCGAACCGGGGGTGAGCAGCTGTGCCGCCGCGCCGTAGGCGACGAGCGCGCCCATCGGCAGGCCGCCGCCCAGTCCCTTGGCCAGCGTCATGACATCCGGTGTGATGCCGGCACTTTGGTGCGCGAACCAGGTTCCGGTACGGCCGATGCCGGTCTGCACCTCGTCGAGGATGAGCAGCGCGCCCGCCTGCGCGGTGATGCGGCGCACGTCCGCGAGATATCCGTCCGGTGGCGTGACGACGCCTGCCTCCCCCTGGATCGGCTCGCAGATGAAGGCAGCGACACTCGCCGGGTCTTTGTCGACGGCCGCGGCCAGTGCGCCCGCGTCCCCGTAGCGGACGAACTCGACGCCGGGCGGCATCGGCTCGAACGGGGCTCGTTTGGCGGGCTGTCCCGTCATCGCGAGCGCGCCCATGGTGCGCCCGTGGAATCCGTGCTCGGTGGCGATGATGCGCGGCCGGCCGGTGAGCCGGGCGATCTTGAACGCGGCCTCGTTCGACTCCGCCCCGGAGTTCGTGAAGAGCACCCGGCCCGTAGCGCCCGCGCCGGAGAGCTGTTGCAGCCGTTCGGCGAGCGCGATCACCGGGCGCGTCGCGAAGTAGTTGGAGACGTGCGGCAGGGTCGCGATCTGCTCGGTGACGGCGCGAACGATCGCCGGGTGCGCGTAGCCGAGGGCGTTGACCGCGATCCCGCCCAGCAGGTCGAGGTACTCGTTGCCGTCGGCGTCGGTCACCATCGCTCCGGAGCCGGACACGAGCTCCAGCGCGGGCGTGGAAAAGTTGCCCATCAGGGCGGCGGACCATTTGCGGCCCGCGGCAGCATTGTTCGAGATCACTTGCGGGCTCGTCATACTCGTTCCATCTCCAACTCCGGCACGACCATGGTGCCGATCCCCTGTCTCGTCACGATTTCGAGCAACGTGGCATGTGCGCGCCGCCCGTCGATGATGTGCGCGGCCGGCACTCCCCCGCGCACGGCACGAAGCGCGCCCTCCATCTTGGGGACCATGCCCGCCGACAACGACGGCAGCAGGTCGGCGAGCGCGTCGGCGCTGATCCGGCTGATCAGCGAGGATGCGTCCGGCCAGTTCGCGTACAGGCCCTCGACGTCGGTGAGGATGACGAGCTTTGCGGCGCCGAGCGCGACGGCGATCGCGGCGGCCGCGGTATCCGAGTTGATGTTGTGCACCACGCCCTGCTTATCCGGCGCAACGGTCGCGATGACGGGAATCCTTCCGGCACCGACGATGTCGAGCACGGCGGCCGGATTCACGGATGCGACGTCGCCGACCAGCCCGATGTCGGTGTCCACCCCGTCGACGACCACGGTGCGGCGGGTGGCCGTCAGCAGCTTCGCGTCCTCGCCGCTCATGCCGACGGCGAGCGGCCCGTGCTCGTTGATCAGGCCGACAAGTTCCCGGCCGACCTGGCCGACGAGCACCATGCGCACCACGTCCATGGCCTCGGCGGTGGTGACGCGGAATCCGCCGCGGAACTCGCCGGGAATGCCGAGCCGACCGAGCATCTCGGAGATCTGCGGGCCGCCACCGTGCACCACCACAGGGTGCAGACCGACGGTGCGCAGGAACACCATGTCGGCGGCGAAGGCGCGACGCAGCTCCGGGTCGACCATGGCGTGCCCGCCGTACTTGACGACGACGACTCTGCCTGCGAACCGGCGCAGCCACGGCAGCGCGCCGGCGAGCACCTCGGCGCGGGCAGTCGCGTCGGTGAGGTCCGCGGCGTCGCGGCGCTCGATGCCTTGTGCCGCCTGAGGTTTCGCGGCAGTTGCGTTGTCTACGGCGGTTTCGCTCATGTCGAGTACGCCGAGTTCTCTTCGACGTAGGCGTGGGACAGATCGTTGGTGCGGATCGTCGCCGTGCGGCTGCCGGCCTTCAGGTCGATGACGATGTGCACACCGCGGCCGGTCAGATCCACCTTGCTGCGATCCTCGCCGGGAGCGCAATTGCGGCAGATCCACACGCCATTGATAGCGACATCCAGTTGCTCCGCGTCGAACTCGGCCCGCGTGGTACCGACGGCGGCGACGATCCGACCCCAGTTCGGGTCGCAGCCGAATAACGCCGTCTTGACGAGGTTGTTGCGCGCCACGGCGCGGCCGACCTCGACGGCGTCGTCCTCGCTGGCCGCGTGAATTACTTCGATGACGATGTCCTTCGTCGATCCCTCTGCGTCCGCCAGCAGGGCGTCGGCGAGGTGATCGCAGACCATGGTCACGGCCTGACCGAGCACGTCCACGCCGGGTTCCATGCCGCTCGCGCCGGAGGCGAGGAGGAGCACCGTGTCGTTCGTGGACATGGCGCCGTCGGAGTCGAGGCGGTCGAATGTGGTCCGGGTCGCCGACTTCAGGGCGGTGTCGAGTTCGGCGGCCGTCGCGACGGCGTCGGTCGTCAGGACGACCAGCATGGTGGCCAGGGCGGGGGCAAGCATGCCGGCGCCCTTCGCCATGCCGGCGACCGTGAACGTTGCGCCGCCGGGCCCGTTCGCCGTGATCGTCACGGTCTTCGGCACGGTGTCGGTCGTCATGATCGCGTGGGCAGCGTTCTCGCCGCCGCAGGCATCGAGCGCCTCGGCGGCCTTGTCCACGCCGGCGAGCAGGAGCTGCATGTTGAGCCGTTCCCCGATGAGCCCTGTGGAGCAGACTGCCACCCGCCCCGATTCGGTGCCGAGCGCTGCCGCGACGTATTCGGCGGTCGCGACACAGTCCGCGTAGCCGGGGACGCCGGTGCACGCGTTGGCACCGCCGGAGTTGAGGATGACGGCGTCGAGTTCGCCGTCGGCCAGCACCTTCCGCGTCCATGTGACGGGGGCGGCAACGACGCGGTTGGAGGTGGTGACGCCGGCGGCGGCCCGGATCGGGCCGTCGTTGACGACCAGCGCGATGTCGGGCTTCCCGGACGGTTTGAGCCCGGCGGTGACGCCGGCCGCGCGGAATCCCGCGGCCGCGGTGACGCCGATGTTTTCGCGGGCAAGTTCCGTCATGGGGCAACTCCTGCGGTCGGGAGGCCGAGCGTCTCCGGGAGACCCACGGCGAGGTTGAAACACTGCACCGCGGCGCCGGCGGTGCCCTTGGTGAGGTTGTCCTCGGCGGCCACCGCGACGACGCGACCGGCGGCAGCATCCAGCGCGACCTGTAGCAGCACCGTGTTCGCACCGAGCGTCATCGCGGTGGACGGCCACTGCCCCTCCGGCAGCAGGTGCACGAA